>Ga0113563_10000244_pt1 | contig 23958 bp, 18 predicted proteins | sample Mud3Dept3metaG_FD_80117 | JGI IMG/M metagenome (GOLD analysis project Ga0113563, IMG submission 80117) | Freshwater wetland microbial communities from Ohio, USA, analyzing the effect of biotic and abiotic controls - Mud 3 Core 4 Depth 3... | ecosystem: Environmental > Aquatic > Freshwater >... | reverse complement strand
TGCGGCGGTGCGACGGCGGGCGTCAATATCCGTCTGGGCGTTCCGGTCACGCTGGCGTGCAAGAACGAGTCGCAGAACCTGGCGCTCACCGCGCCATCGGCAGGCAATTACACGTTCAGCCTCGATGCCGCGAGCACGGCAAGTCCGGTGCTCACGGTGTCCGCGACTCCGCCGTCGCCGCTCACACTCTACGTGCGTGGCGGCTTCACGGACTGGGGCACATCGGTGCCGCTGGCGTGGGACGGTGTAAGCACCTACCGCGCCACGACCGCGATTGCCAGCAACTTCGTGGGCGCGGCGCAGGCGTTCAAGATCGCCGATGCAAACTGGGGTTCGAGCAACAACCACGCGACGGATTGCGGCGCTCCGGTGGGTGGCAACACGACGGTCACGCTCGGGACGCCTTTTGCGCTCAAGTGCGCCGAGGGCACGCCGAACCTGGGCATCACGTTCCCAAGCGCGGGCAGTTATCTGTTCGCGGTGAACTGGTCGAATCCAGCGTCGCCGCTACTCACGGTCGAGAAAGCACCGGTGGACGTGCCGCTCTTCCTGCGCGGCAGCTTCAACGGCTGGGCCGATCCGCCGCCTGCGGCGGACCAGATGATCTACCTTGGCGGCAGCGTCTACTCGGCCAACAAGTCGCTGGCCGCCGCGGCGAACGCCTTCAAGATCGCGAGCGCCGACTGGAGCACGGTCGATTGCGGCGCGGGGTCGGCGGGCAACACCGTCACCGTGGGCACAGCGCTGGCGCTGGCCTGCGGCGCGGGCACCGGCAACCTCAACATCACGCCGGCGGTTCCGGGAACGTACACGTTCACGTTCAAGCGCAACAGCGCTACGGCGGCCGAGCTGACCGTGACGGGTCCGTGACTCAGCACGGCTGATTGTCTGAAACTTCACGGCCTGGCATCCGCAAGGGTGCCAGGCCGATTCTTTTCAACGGCACGGGTTGAGTGTGAGCCGAAAGAGCAGGGCGAAGCAGGTCGAGCGGGCGACCGTCGAAACCGCGGCAACGGCGTCGCCAGAGGCTTCCCGGCGACGCAGGCTCGTGATGTGGACGATCGTACTGCTGCTGCCGTTCGTCCTCGTCGGCGGGGCCGAGTTCGTCCTGCGAATCGCTGGCGTCGGGCACGACCTCGAGCCGCTCTTCATCCCGAGCCCACAGCAGCCTGGGTACCTGCAGGCCAACCCGCGTGCCGTGACGCGCTTCTTCACAGATCCGGCGCAGGCACCCTCGGTCAGCATCGAGACCGCGTACTTCGCCGCCCGGAAGGCGCCGGGTACGTTCCGGGTGTTCGTGCAGGGCGAATCGAGCGCCGCCGGGTTTCCGTACGGCCTGGGCGCCTCGCTGGCGGGAGTCCTGGACCGGCGCCTCGAGTTCGCGTTCCCGGAGCGTGAGATCGAGGTCATCTCGACGGCAATGGCGGCCGTGAATACCTACGCGCTGCTCGATTTCGCCGATGAAATAATCGCGCAGCAGCCCGATGCCGTGATCGTCTACGTCGGGCACAACGAGTACCTGGGTATCCTGGGTGTGGGCTCGAGCATGCGCATGGCATCCACGCCGCGCACGACTCGTGCCTTCCTCGCCGTCCGCGAGTTGCGGCTGTTCCAGCTCATCAGCCTGCTGTACCGCAAGCTGGCGCCGGCTCCAGGTACGCCCTCTGCGGACAGCGGCGATTCGTTGATGGCGCGGGTCGCCGGAGAGCGTTCGATTCCGCTCAATTCCGCGCTGTACCGCCGCGGACTGGAGCAGTTTTCAACCAACCTGGGCGATCTGCTGGAGACCTACCGACGTGCCGGGATTCCAGTATTTGTGGGCACACTGGTCAGCAACGAACGGGACCAGATGCCGCTGGCGATCCTGAGCGCAGCCGAAACGGATTCGGCGGGTGCCGCGAAGACCGCGTACCTCGCAGCGCAGGATGCCGAGTCCTCGGAGGACTTCAAGTCAGCCCGGCAAGGCTACGCCTGGGCGCGCGACCTCGACCCGCTGCGGTTCCGTGCGCCATCCGAGTTCAATGCCATCGTCGCGAGCACCGCCGCCACACACGGAGCCGGAGTCGTCGCCGTGCACGAGGCCTTCGTGAGGGCCAGTCCGCATGGACTCGTGGGCAGCACGCTGCTCCTCGAGCACGTGCACCCGAACCTCGAGGGTTACCTCCTGCTCGCGGACGCTTTCTACGATGCGCTGCTCGAAAGCGAATTGCCTGGACGGCCCGGGGTACGCACGTCGAGAGATGAGGACCGGGCCTGGATGCCGGTGAGCGAAGTGGATCGATGGTTCGGCGAATACAAAGCACGCAAGATCAGGTCGACCTGGCCATTCGAGGTCGGCGCAAGCTCGTTCCAGCTGCCGCCCGCCGCCAGCGAGGCAGAGCGTATCGCGCAGGACCTGTATCAGGAGCGCATCGGCTGGCCCGATGCCCAGGATCGCCTGAGGCAGTACTACCGGACGTCCGGGGACAAGCAAGGCTACGCGCGCGTTGCCGCAATACTCGGTGACGCGTTCCCGTTTTCCGGCCAGCTGCAGTTCGAGACCGCTGCAGCGCTCATCGACGTTGGCCAACCCGCTGCGGCCCTGCGATATGCCCGTCGCGCCGCCGGGATCGAGCCGCGCAACGTGAACGCGCTGCTGGTGCACGCTCACGCATTGCTCCTGCTGGGTCGACCGGCGGCCGGCAGGGCGCTGCTGGAGCAGGTGCTCCTGCTGGAGCCCGGCAATGCGACCGCACGCGATGCCATCAAGGAACTGGACCGGAACTGATGCGGCACGCCGCTGCCGTTCGGGCGTCAGCGTGTGGCCGGCGCTCCACTCATTTGCGCGAGCCAGTATTTCGCGCGCGCGTCGTCGGGGTGCTTCGCCAGGATCGCCTCCAGCGTGGCGACCGACTCCGACTTCCGACCCAGCATGAATTGTGCTTGTGCAAGCGACAGCTGGTATTCGATGACACCGTCGTCAAGACCCGTCGCGCGACGCAGGTAATGCAGGCCGCGCGACGCCTGATCCGCCTGCAGCAGCTGGCGCCCCGCCGTGTACTGCGCCTGCGCCGAGTCGATGAAGGCGTCTGCCAGGTTCACGGTAACTCGTGCCGCCTCTGCGTCATTGCCGGTGCGCTGATACTCCGCGAGCGCCTCGTTCATCGCCTCCGCCCAGTTCACGCCTCCGGCGAACCACGACTGCGCGATTTCCTCGATGCGGTTCGTGGGTGCCGGCAGCTGCGTCGGGCGTCGCTCGGCGACGAACGGCCAGTCGTTCCTCAGCGCGGCCACGCGGTACTCACCGTGCAAGCGGTCCACCTCGGTCAGGGGCATCTCCGCGCGCGCGGTCTGCTCGTCCACTTCGACGCTGGGCGTGCCCGCCCATTGCACCAGCGCCGCGTAGAAGGCGGCCGCCAGCCGGAAATATCCCTCCGCGTTCGGATGCACGTGCTCGAGCATCAGGTCGCTGCCGATGATGCCGTCGCGCGAGGCGGCCTGGAGCTCGCCGTGCACGTCCACCAAGGTCGCGCCCTGCCGGACGGCGGTCTCCCGGATCAGTGCATTGAACGACTGCGGCGCGCGGAACCTGAGTTCGTCGCCGTCCTTGGCGGCGATGTACTCGGCGCGCGCTTCGTCGAAACGGCGTTCGCGATCCAGGTTCCGGGCCTGCGCGAAATGCTGCGCCGCCGAGTCGCCTGTTGCGGTGTCCGGACCGCTGATGAAAGGAGGCTGGTCGCGCTCGTTGCTGGCGAGGGTACCGATGAAGACCGGGATCCCCGCCTTGCGGTACTTGTCGAGCAGGCGCTCCAGGTTGCCACCGAACTGCGCGAGGCCCTGTTCATAGAGCGGCGACCCGAGCGGGATCGAGCGCTCCGCCGCGACGCGCGCCATCAGCGTGCCCTCGCGATCCGACAGCGGATCCCTGGCGGGTCCGAACGACGACACGAGCTTTTCGAGCGCCCGGTACAGGTGCAGGCGCCTCAGTTGCGAGACGGTGCGGGCCAGCATGGGCGACTTCGCGCTCACGAGCGAGGACCCGACGCCGCCGACGCCAAGGTACTCGTTGTGGCCCGTGTACATCACGACCGCGTCAGGTTGCTGGGCGATGATCTCGTCGGCGAAGTCGAGCAGCACGTAGCTCGTGACCGCCGCCATCGCGGTATTGATGACCTCGACGTTGCGGTCCGGGTAGGCGCGCTGCAGCCGCTGCTGCAGCATCGCGGCGGGCGATGCCCAGCGACCGTACGGGAAGCCGGCTGCGCTCGATTCGCCCTGAACGAAGACCCGCAGCGTCCCGGGAGCCTTGCGGGCCGGGAAGTACACCGTGTCGATCGAGACGTCGGGCGCTCGCCGGGGGTCCGGAAAGAAGCGCTGGATCACGGCGGGGTTCGGTTGCAGGTACCCCTGCGCCGCCGGCGCGGGCACGAACAGTGGCTCGAGTGCGCCGATGCCGGTGGCCCGGAGGGCGAGCTCCGCGGCCGCGAGCAGCAGGACCGGCAGCAGCAGGGTGATCAGCAGAAACAGGCGCTGGCGGCGCACGGCGGTCCTCGCGACGTACGGTTCGATTTTCGAGTAGATTCGCGGGCTCTCGGGGAGCGTGCTTGAAGCGAATTCTAGGTCTGTCCGGATACTATCACGACGCCGCCGCGGCCCTCGTCGTCGACGGCCGCGTGGTCGCGGCCGCGCAGGAAGAACGCTTCACGCGCCGCAAGCACGACGAGCGCTTCCCTGCGCACGCGGCGCGGTACTGCCTCGACTTCGCCGGGCTGAAGACGTCCGACCTCGACTGCGTCGTCTTCTACGACAAGCCGTTCCTGAAGTTCGAGCGGCTGCTGGAGACGTATCTTGCGTGCGCGCCGCGCGGCCTGCGCTCGTTCGTCGCGGCGATGCCGGTGTGGATCAAGGAAAAGCTGTTCCTGAAAGCGGAGCTGCGGCGGGAGCTGCGGGCGCTGTCAGGCGAAGACAGCCCGCCGCCGCCGCTCCTGTTCAGCGAGCACCACCTCTCCCACGCGGCGTCGGCGTTCTACCCGAGCCCGTTCGAGTCGGCGGCCGTCCTCTGCCTCGACGGCGTCGGCGAATGGGCCACCAGCTCCGCCTGGGTCGGCGAGGGCACTCGCCTCCGCCCGCTGTGGGAACTGCACTTCCCGCATTCGCTGGGGCTCCTGTACTCCGCGTTCACCTGCTACACAGGATTCAGGGTCAATTCCGGCGAGTACAAGATGATGGGACTCGCACCCTATGGTGAGCCGCGCTACGCGGAGGTGATTCGCAGAAACCTCGTGGACGTGAAGGACGACGGCACGTTCCGCCTCGACATGCGCCATTTCGACTACGCGACCGGGTTGCGCATGACGAACGACCGGTTCCATGCGCTCTTCGGTGGGCCGCCGCGCCGGCCCGAGGAGCCTGTGGACCAGCGCACAATGGACGTCGCCGCGTCCATCCAGCAGGTGACCGACGAGATCGTGCTCAAGCTCGCACGGACGCTGCGCCAGGAGACCGGCCAACGCAGACTCTGCCTCGCGGGCGGCGTGGCGCTCAACTGCGTGTCGAACGGTCTGCTGCTGCGCGAAGGCGTCTTCGAGGACCTCTGGATTCAGCCGGCCGCGGGCGACGCCGGTGGTGCGCTGGGGGCCGCGCTCGTGGCATGGCACCGCGACCTTTCCGCGCCGCGAGCGGCCGGCGGGGCCGACGGGATGTCGGGCGCATACCTCGGGCCGGAATTTCCGGACGCCGGCGTCGAGCGATTCCTGCGCGAGAATGGCCTGCCCCATGAGCGGCTCGATCGCGGGGAACTGGTGTCCCGCGTCGCCGGCCTGATTGCGGGCGGTTCGATCATGGGCTGGATGCAGGGCCGCATGGAGTTCGGGCCGCGCGCCCTTGGAAACCGCTCCATCCTCGCGGATCCACGCAGCCGCACGATGCAGCGCGACCTGAATCTCAAGATCAAGTTCCGAGAGTCGTTCCGCCCGTTCGCGCCAAGCGTACTGGCCGAGGACGTGGGGCGGTTCTTCGAACTCGACCGACCGAGCCCCTACATGCTGCTGGTCGCGTCGCTGCGCGATCGGCCGTCATCCACGGACCCCGCGACGGCCATGCGGCCGGGCCTCGAGCGCCTCAAGGCAGTCGACGGACGCCTGCCGGCGGTGACGCACGTCGACTACAGCGCACGGGTTCAAACCGTGGATCGCGACAGCAACCCGCTCTTCCACGACCTGATCGCAGAATTTGGACGAAGAACGGGCGTTCCGGTCCTGGTCAACACGTCCTTCAACGTACGCGGCGAACCGATCGTCTGTACCCCCGCCGATGCCTACCGCTGCTTCATGTCGACTGCGATCGACGGCCTGGTAATGGGTTCGTTCCTGCTGCTGCGGGCGGCCCAGCCCAAGGATCATCCACTGCTCGCCGACCGGCGCGAGTTCGAGCCCGACTGACCATGCAGGCACTCACTCGAAGCGACACCCGCGAACTGCGCGCCTTCGGGCTCGGCCTCGCCGCGTTGGTGGTGGTCGTCTTCTGGCTGCTGATCCCGTGGCTGCGGGAGAGGCCGATGCCGCTATGGCCAGCAGCGGCCGGCAGTGTCCTCGCAATCCTGGCGCTGGGCTGGCCAGCGGCCATCTGGCCGGTGTACCGAGTGATCCTTCCGGTCGCCCGGGCGCTCGCTGTCGTCAATACGTGGCTGCTGCTGGGCGCCGTGTTCTTTGGCATCCTGTTGCCGCTGGGCTGGGTGCTGCGCTCGCTGGGCCGACTGCAGTACCGGACCGGCTTCCGACCTGACCTCGCCAGCTATCGCGTCGAGGTGCCGAAGGAGCACGTTGTCCGTCTCGAGGAGCCATTCTGAATGCGCGAGTTCCTGCGCGATCTCTGGCGGTTCATGCGCGTGCGCAAGAAATTCTGGCTGCTGCCGGTGATCCTCCTGCTGTTACTGCTCGGCGGCCTTGTCGTGGTAAGCCAACAGTCGGCGCTCGCCTCGTTGATCTACACGATCTTCTGATCGCCGCCGCGCCTGCGAAACCTGCAAATAGCGTCTCCGCACCGGGGACAGAGCTGGCTTGTACAAGCATTTGTCCGGGTTGATTTTTTGCGCTGCATCGTGCAACTCTGCGGTCACGCGATGATGTCCGGTCGCGGCAGAACTACAACAGGCGGTCAGCAGGGCCGATGCGCACCAGGAGTGGGCAGGTAGAGGGTGCCAGCGCGCCGTCGGATCGGGTCATCCGGCGCGCGCGCCTGTACCCGTTGCTCACGCTCGCACTCGCGCTCGGCGCGACCGTCGGAATTCATGCCGTCGCATCGAGCGCCACGGTGGCCAAGGGTCCCGTGAAGGTCATGCCGCAGCGGGACTGGTCGGACGCGGTCCTCTACTTCGTCATCGTCGATCGCTATGCCGACGGCAACAAGGCGAACAACGCGAAGGTCGACCTCAGGAATCCCGGCGGCTGGCACGGCGGCGACCTGCAGGGTCTCGCAGCCGAACTCGATGAGATCGCCGATCTCGGCGCGACGGCGATCTGGATCACGCCGGTCGTGAGACAGATCTCGTTCTGTCCGCCGTCGCAGGCGCCGGTCGGTGTCACGGTCCCTGGCGGCTGGTTCGAGCACTGCGCCTTCCACGGCTACTGGGCCGACGACTTCACGAAGCTCGACCCCAACTTCGGCACCGAGGACGACCTGCGCGCCTTCGTGACGGCGGCGCACGCGCGAAACATCAAGGTGCTGCTCGACGTCGTGTACAACCACGTGGGCTACGACTCGCGGTACCTCACGGACCCGGCGACGAAGGACTGGATCCGCACGAAGCCGGTCGAGTGCAGCGAGGACCCGATCAACTGCCAGGTGGGCGGGCTGCCGGACCTGCGCATCGAGCTGCCGGCCGTGCAGGACTATCTGCTCGACGCGCACATCGGGCTCGCCAGGCGCACCGGCCTCGATGGCTTCCGTATCGACACCGTGAAGCACATCGACCACGATTTCTGGCAGCGCCATCGTCGCGAGACGCGCGAGAAGCTCGGGCCGGACTTCTTCCTGCTGGCCGAGGTCTGGGGCGGGTCGGCGACCGTGCTCGAGGAGTATTTCTCGACCGACGAGATGGACGCCGGCTTCGACTTCACGTTCAGTGGCAGCTGCAGGAGTTTCGTCGAGGGCAAGGGCCGCACGATCGCGTTTTCCTCCTACCTCGAGAAGCGGCACAAGCTGCCGCCCGACCATCACCTCGCGCACTACATGTCGTCGCACGACGAGCCCATGGCGCTCTACGAGCTCGGCGGCGACAAGGAGGCGTTCAAGCTTTGCGTCGCGCTGCAGATGGCCTCGATCGGGATCCCGACGATCTACTACGGCGAGGAAGTGGCCCGTGCGGGCAGTGTCTGGCCGCTCAACCGCGGCGACATGCCCTGGGGCAAGCGCAACGTCATGCCGGGAAAAGGCGTGGCGCGTGACGAGAACATGCGCGCCTGGTACAAGCGCCTGATCGAGCTGAGGCGGCAGAACCCGGCGCTCACCAGGGGTGCCTATCGCCGGCTGTCATCGGATGGCGACCTGCTGGTCTTCGAGCGCAGCGACGCCGCCTCCGGCAACGCGGTGGTCGTCGCGGTGAATCGCGGCAAGGCGGACGCCTCCGCCGTCGTGGACCTGCCAGCGGCCTGGGCCGGCGCCGCGGTGGTCCAGGACTCGCTTTCCGGTGCGGCGGTTCCGCTCGACGCCGGACGGCTCGGCGTGTCCGTCCCGGCGCGGCAGGCCCGCATCTACCTGAGACCCTCCAACCCGGCACCCAACTAATGGCGCGAATAGCATTCCAGGGGATCGCGAAGCGCTTCGGCGACGTGAGCGTCATCGAGCAGCTCGATCTCGAGATACACGACCACGAATTCATGGTGTTCGTGGGACCGTCCGGCTGCGGCAAGTCGACGGCTCTCAGGATGATCGCCGGGCTCGAGGATCCGAGCGAGGGTACGCTCGTCATCGGCGATCGAGTCGTGAACGACGTGCACCCGAAGGACCGCGACGTCGCGATGGTCTTCCAGAGCTACGCGCTCTACCCGCACATGACGGTCCGCGAGAACATCGCGTTCGGGCTCCGGATCCGCAAGATGCCCGAAGCCGAGATCGACAAGCTGGTGGACGAGGCGGCGAGCATCCTGGGCCTGAAGCCGCTGCTCGACCGCAAGCCGAAGGCGCTGTCGGGCGGGCAGCGCCAGCGCGTCGCGCTTGGCCGCGCCATCGTGCGCAAGCCTTCCGTGTTCCTCTTCGACGAGCCGCTCTCGAACCTCGACGCGGAGCTGCGCGTGCAGATGCGCGCCGAGATCGCCAAGCTCCAGCAGCGCCTGAAGACCACGACCGTGTACGTCACGCACGACCAGATCGAAGCGATGACGCTCGGGCATCGCATCGCGGTGCTGGCGCCGATGGGCAAGGAGCGCAAGACGAACCTGAAGCAGGTCGGCACGCCGCTCGAGCTCTACGACCGTCCGCAGAACGTGTTCGTCGCCAAGTTCATCGGCACGCCGAACATGAACATGATGAAGGTGTCGGTGAACGGTGACGCGACCCGGCTCGCTGCGGGCGGCTTCGAGTTGCCGGTGCCCGGCAGCTGGCAAGCGGGCGTCAAGCCTTTCGCGGGCCGGCAGTTGCTGCTCGGTGTCCGGCCGGAGCACGTCGGTGATCCGGCCGCGCATTCCTGGAAGAACACCGCCGCCCTCGGCGGCGTCATCGACATCGTAGAGACCATCGGCCACGAGGTGATCGTGCATTTCCGCTGCGCCGAGGATCTCGTCATCGCGAAGCTCGGGGCGCACCGGATCCCGGGTTTCGGCGAGCAGGTCAACCTCGCGTTCGACTGCGACGCGATCCACCTCTTCGACCCGGAATCGGAACAGCGCCTGCCCGGCTGACCGGCGGGCGGCAGACTCATCGGAGCCCAACGACATGACTCGAAATCCAGACGCGACCCTTCGTGGATTCATCCTCGCCGGCATGGCCGTGGCGACGCTGCTCGGGGGCGTGGCCACGCGTGCGGCGACCGACCTGACCGTGTGGCACGCCTATCGCGGTGACGAGAAGACGGCGTTCGAGAAGGTGGTTGCCCAGTACAACGCGAAGCAGAAGGACGTCGTCGTCAGGACGCTCGCCGTGCCCTACGACGCGTACGCGGACAAGATCTCCGCCTCGGTGCCGCGAGGCAAGGGTCCGGACGTGTTCATCTTCGCGCAGGACCGCCTCGGCGGCTGGGTCGAGGCAGGCCAGACCATCGAGCCCATCGACTTCTACGTGGACGAGAAGATCACCTCGCAGCTCCTGCCCGGCATGATGGCCGCGATGACCTATCGCAACACGGTCTACGGCCTGCCGCTCAACTTCAAGAGCATCGCCATGATCTACAACGTGGGCATGGTGAAGGCCCCGCCGAAGACGACGGGCGAGCTCGTCAAAATCGCGAAGAGCATGACGGACGCGAAGACGGGCCGCTTCGGTCTCGCGTACGAGTACTCGAACTTCTTCTTCCACGCCGCGCTCATGAACGCATTCGGCGGGCAGGTGTTCGGTCCGGGGCCCACGCCGACGATCGACTCACCGCAGAACATCGCCGCCGTGAAGCTGATGCTCAAGTGGTACAAGGTCGACGGGATACTGCCGGCGGACCCGTCCTCGACGCTGATCGCGAGCCTGTTCAACGAGGGCAAGTCGCCGATCGTGTTCTCGGGCCCGTGGTTCCTCGGCGAGGTGCAGGACAAGGTGAAGTACGCGGTGGCGCCGCTGCCGACCGTGGACGAGGCGGGCGGCAAGCCGATGCGCCCGTGGCTCACGGTCGAGGGCGTGTACGTGTCCGCCGGCTCCGCGAACAAGGAGAAGGCCTACGGTTTCGCCGAGCACCTCGTCTCGAAGGACGCCGCGCTCGTGCTCGCGCTCGAGGGCGGACAGATGCCGACGAACAAGAGCGTCTACGACGACCCGCGGGTCGTCGCGAATCCGACCATCAGGGGTTTCCGCAAGCAGCTCGAGACGGCGGTGCCGATGCCTAATTACGCCGAGATGACCATGATGTGGTCGCCGGTGACGACGGCCATGAACAAGATAGTCAAGGGGTCCGCCACGCCCGAGGTGGCGCTCAAGGAAGCGCAGGACACGGTCAAGGAAAACATCGCCAAGCTGCGCAAGGGACGTTGAGGATTGTCGAGGAAGACCGCGCACAGATGAGCGGATTCGAGCACATGCGGGACAAGCGCGCGCCGACGGCAGACACGCCGGTGCGCCGTGCGCTCCGCTTCGTGCTGCAGCCCGCCGCGCTCGGGCTGCTGCTCGGGCTGCTCGTGGCCGCATTGCTCGGCAACTGGTTCCGCGGACAGGCCGAGCAACAGCTCGTCGACGAGCAGCAGGCGCGGATCGCGATCGTCGAGGCCTCGGCGCTCGCGGAGTTCGTCGCGACGACGCTGGCCGCGAATCCCGATGAAACCGCCGTGCTGCAGACGGGCATCGTCGACTGGGCCGCCCGTTCGCCGGGCGACGACAACATCCGGGTCGTACGACTCGGTGGGGCACGGCTGCTCGCCTCGACGTATCCCGCGGAATCGGGCGGCGAACTGCCTCGGCGCCTCGGCAAGGAAGAGAAGTGGCTGTTCGATCTCGGGCAGGAGCTGCGCGCGGCGGCGGAGACCAATCGCGCCGAGGGCGTGTTCCGCAAGCCGCAGATCGACGTGAGCCGGCCGGGCGGGGTACGCATGCGGGTCACGGTCCCGTACCTGGTTGATGGAGCAATGGCAGGCTTCGTCCAGCGCGAAGGGCCGCTGGCTGCTCCGGCAGTCGCGCGCACCGCGTCCGTGCCCGTTGCCCTGCTGGTGGTCGTCCCGTTCGCCGTGCTGCTTATCCTGTCCCTGGCAGTCAACCGGGGGGGGGCCAGTCAGGGGACCGCACGCTGGATCCTGTTGCTCGCGGCGGTCGCCCTCTTTGCAGGCGCCTGGTCGCTGTACTCGAGCCGGGCTATCGCCGGCCTGGGCGAGATCGCTGCCGGTGGTGCCCAGGCGGTTGCGCAGGCCGGGCACGAGCTTCGCACGCGCGTGACCGGCGCCGGGGCGGACGCGAGCGCCTGGGACGTCGATGTGTTCCAGCGCCCGCGCGGGCTCCTGATGCCGGACGGGTCCGTCAACCCGGCGGGAGCCGCGAAGGATCTCGAATCGTTCAAGCGGCCTTTCGTGAAGGCCCTGTGGGGCAACCTGGCGCTCGGAGCCGCGATCCTGGCTTTCTTCGGCCTGGGTGGTGCCCGCAGGGTGCGGGAGACGATCTCCGAGTACCGTCATGCGTACCTGTACGTAGCGCCGGCGATGGTGGGCATGCTGATCCTGGTGTTCTTCCCGTTCGCCTACGGCATCGCGCTGTCGTTCACCGGCCAGACGATTTTCAATACGAACCTGCCGTTGAGCGACCTGTGGGTGGGCCTGCAGAACTACGTCGACATCATCGGCGACGTGGACGTCGCGACGCAGACCGCCACCGGGTGGGTGATCAACTACCAGAACTTCTACTGGACGCTGTTCATCACGGTCTGCTGGACGCTCTCGAACGTGGCCATCGGCGTCACGCTCGGCATGATCCTGGCGCTGGCGCTGAACACGCCGGGGCTCCGGTTCAAGGCGATCTACCGCGTCCTGCTGATCCTGCCCTGGGCGATCCCGAACTACATCACGGCCCTCATCTGGAGGGCGCTTTTCCACCAGCAGTTCGGCGCCATCAACCAGGCGATCCAGATGTTCGGCGGCGAGCCGGTGCAGTGGTACGACGGGGTCTTCTCCTCGTTCATGACGGGGCTGGCGACGAACGGCTGGCTGAGCTTCCCGTTCATGATGGTCGTGATCCTCGGCGGGCTGCAGTCCATCTCGCAGGACATGTACGAGGCGGCCACGGTCGAGGGCGCCACCCGCTCGCAGCAGTTCTGGCGGATCACCCTGCCTTTGCTCAAGCCGACGCTGGTCCCGGCCGTCATCCTCTCGGTGGTCTGGACCTTCAACATGTTCAACGTGATCTACCTGGTCTCCGCTGGCCAGCCGGCGGGGGCTAACGAGATCCTGATCACCAAGGCATACAAGATCGCCTTCGAGGAGTACCGTTACGCGTATTCGGCGGCCTATTCCGTGGTGATCTTCCTGATTCTGCTGGTGTACGGCGTGTTCCAGACCCGCATGACCCGGGCCACCGAGGCGGTGCACACATGAGTTCCCCGGCCGGTTCGCGCAAGTCGGAGAAGTCCCACCTGGTGCTGCACGCCTGCCTGGCGACCTTCACCCTGTTCGCCATCTACCCCGTCCTGTGGGTGATCAGCGTCGCCTTCTCCGGCACCCAGAACCTCGGTTTTGCGGATGTGCCGCCGAACCCGGGCTTTTTCGACCGGTTCCGGGCGGTCCTGCCCTGGCCGGAGACCTTCTCCCTCAAGAACTTCACGGATGTCCTGACGGAGCAGCCGTTCCTCACCTGGCTCATGAACAGCGCCATCGTCGCCATGGCGACGACCGTGTTCGGAGTCTTCCTGGCCTGCACCGCGGCCTATGCCTTCTCCCGGTTCCGCTTCCCCGGCCGGCGGGCCGGGATGATGTCCTTCCTGGTCTCCCAGATGTTCCCCGGGACCCTGCTGCTGGTGCCCCTGTACATCATCATCGTAAGCTGGCTCAAGCTCGGGAACTCGTTCATCGGACTTGTACTGGTCTACTCGGTCACCGCCATCCCATTCTGCGTATGGATGCTGAAGGGATACTTCGATACGATCCCGCTGGAGATCGAGGAGTCGGCCATCATGGACGGCGCTTCACGGCAGACGATCTTCTTCAAGATCATCCTGCCGCTGGCGAAGCCCGCCGTGGCGGTGACCGCGTTGTTCTCGTTCATGACCGGGTGGAACGAGTTCATCCTGGCGGCGACTTTTCTCGAAGAAGAGGCCAAGTACACAGCACCTGTGGGGCTGAGGTTCTTCGTGGGAGGGTTCTCCTCGCAATGGGGTTACTTCGCGGCAGGCTCGATCATCGTCTCGGTGCCGGTCGTGATGCTGTTCCTGTTCCTGCAGAAATACCTCGTCTCCGGCCTGACGGCCGGCGGCGTCAAGGGTTGAACTAGAGGGAGTGTCGATGAACAACAAGGCTCGAATTGCGATCATGGCTCTGGCGGCAGGCTTCGCGCTCGCGGGCGTGACCCGTGCAGAAGGCGTGAAATTCCAGGACCCGACCGGAGACGACAAGGGTCCCGGCAACTACACGTACCCGACGGATGCCGTGTACACGCAGGGTTCCTTCGACCTGATCGAGTTCGAGGTCACGGACGGCGACAACCCGAACGTCAACGTGACCGTCAACGGCCGCCTCGCCGACCCCTGGGGGATGGGCGTCGGCTTCGCGACGCAGATGGTGTTCATCTTCATCGACAAGGATGGCGAGGCTGGCAAGGGGCACACGGAGGGACTGCCGGGCCTGAACATCCAGTTCGCACCGGACAGTGCCTGGGAGAAAGTGATCATCCTCTCGCCGCAGCCCGCGTCGCGCGTCGGTGCCGAGATCAAGACCAAGGCGGCCAACTTCGCGGCGGACATCGTCGTGCCGCGGCGCACGACCGGCTCCGGCAAGACGATCACCGGCAAGGTGAGCCTCGGGGACCTCGGCGGCGGCGACCCGTCGAAGTGGGGCTACCAGGTGGTCGTGCAGTCGAATGAGGGATTCCCGGACAAGTCCGACCTCCTGACGCGTAACGTGAACGAGTTCGAAGGTCAGCACCGCTTCGGCGGCGGCAATGACGCCAGCTGCGATCCGGAGCTCATGGATATCCTTGCGCCGAAGGGCGAAGGCAAGCCGGAGGAGGCGCAGGCGCAGTACGAGATGCTGAAGCACGAGTGCGGGGCAGACGGCAGCTCGGTCAAGATGGCCACGCTCCAAATGGTGCGCAAGTAAGCTGAAGCCAAGAGTTCCTGGGGGAAAGCCATGAATCTTCGAAACGTGACCCTGGCGGCGGCAGTGGCGACGGCGATGCTGGGCCTCGCTCCAAAGGCGACGCTGGCTGCGGACGAGCAGTACGGCCAGCTCAAGTGGTTCGGCAGCATCTATGCCAAGTTCCTGGACGGCGATCGGCGCTACGAGAACGCGCTCTACAACAATGCGGAGGGCCAGACCAACGACTCGGGCGGCGATCAGGGCCAGGGCATCGAGCTCGAGCTGATGCTCAGCTCGCAGGTCTCGAAGCAGGTCGAGATCGGCGCGCGCATCCACAGCCGCTTCAACCAGAACTTCTGGGCGAACAACGGTGGCTTCGGTCCGGCGAACCCGAGCACAGGCTATCTCGGTGAGGAAGACCCGCGCGTCAACCAGTACATCAAGCTGCGCGGCGCCTGGGCGCGCATCACGCCGGGTTACGACTGGATCGACTCGGCCACCATCGGCAACAGCGACTGGGGCATGTTCGACCCCTTCACGCAGGGCAAGGTCCGGTACATCGACCGCGACAACCTCGCCGGCTTCCTGTTCCAGGGGTCGGCGGTGGACAAGACTCTGCGCTGGGACCTCGCGCGCGTCACGCTGTCGCGGCAGTACCAGGGCCCGCAGTTCAACACGGGCAAGCTGTTCGCCAATGACGCGAACTACGTCGGGCAGCTCAAGTACACGCCGAATCCGGACTGGAACGCGACACTGATCGCGATGTACGCGCGGGACAAGGAACTCGACGAGAATGACACCAATGCACTGAACGGCACCGGCGTCGATTCGCGTTATACGAACCAGATCTATGGCATCAGGGGGCAGTACAGCGGCCTCGGCTGGCTCGACCTGAAGGGCTCGTTCTACTACAGCGACTTCGACATCGACGAATCGGTCTGCAACCTGGAGCCGAACGACCCGGGTCCGCCCAACGGCTGTCGCTTCAGCCCGACGTTGATGCGTGACGCAGACGACTACGCTTTCACGGTGGACCTGAACTTCAACGAGTTGTTCATCGACGGGCTGTCCATGGGAGTGCAGTTCTTCCGCATCGGCAGCGACTACCAGTCGACGACGGCCGCCCGGCGCGAATCGGACGTGCTTCTCACCGAGGGCCTGGAAGGCACCTGGCAATGGGGCACGCCGAACTACAACTTCGGCAACCGCGGCGGCGCAGCAAAGGGGGGCCTGGGCTGGGGTGCCTACGACGGCAAGATGGAGCAGGTCGTCGGAAGCGCAGACAACGACTTCACGGACTTCGACGAGCCGGTCGCCTTCCAGGTGCAGGGCTGGGAGGGCATCACGCTGGTGCCGAAACTGGTGCTCGGGGACTGGGAGTTCGTCGGCGAGTACAGCTACATCGATTTCAGCACAAACTGGCAGGCCTGCGGTCTGCGCAATGCCGCCGGCGAGCCCGACAAGACCGGCTGCATCTATCCGCGCATGGAAGGCACACACGCGTGGGGCTACGGTGGCGATTACCGCTCGCCGTACGCACCGTACCAGGATCGCGAGATGCAGATCTTCGCGTTGAAGGCGATGTACACGGTCGACTTCGGCAACGGCGTCGACCTGATGGCGCGCTACAAGTACATCTCGGACGAGGACGACCGCGTGAACAGCCAGGCTGGCCTCGTGGACGCCTACCCGTCCTACAAGCAGACCAATCCGGACTGGATACCGAACATGGCGCTCGGCGGGTGCGTCGGCTGCGACAACCGTCGGGCGGATTACGACACGTATGGTTTCAGTGCGGGTTATCAGCTCCACCCGGACCTCTACGCGAAATTGATCTACGAGTACTTCACGGTCGAACTGATCGACGGCACGATCGACGTGGCGCCGGTCTCATGCGGCGACGAGTGCGCGCCTGCCGGCTGGGCCGAGTACCTCACCGGCAAGACCGACAAGAACCGCGTCGGCTTGAACTTCAGCTACTTCCTTTCCGGCGTCGAGTTCGGTGGCACGTTCGACTACCTGTGGGGCACGTACGACCCGTCTTTCTTCACGGACCTCGACGGCAGGCGCGTGAAGCTGATCCCGGCGGCGGGTGTCACCGCGGTCCCGACGGTGGTGGGCAACATCCCGATCGGCGATACGAATTACTCGCAGTATCGAATGAAGGTGTTCATGAAGGTCAGCTTCTGACGGGGCTGGTTTGAGCAATAATGGGGCGGTCACGCGCAGGCGTGGCCGCCCCGATTTTTCGGTGACCTGAATGATGTTGCCCCGCTTCTCGAAGCTCTTGCCCGGCCTGCTGGCAGCATTGCTGGCCGGCACCGCCGCCGATGCGTCAGAGCAGAAGCTCTTTTCACTGACCGACGTCAAAGGCGACGACAACGGTTCCGGCGTCCTCATTTATCCGAATCGTCCCGACATGCAGCAGGGGGACCTGGATCTGGTCAGGGTCTCCGCCGAGAATCGGTCCGACGGCGTCTGGTTCGTCGTCGAGATGCAGCAGCTGATCCGCGACCCCGCGGGAATGGTTACCGAGCTCGGCCAGACGCCGATAGCCAACATTGCGCGGGAGGGCTTCTACACCTTCAACGTCGACATCTACGTCGACACGGATCGGATCGCGGGCTCCGGGCGCACGGGAGCGATTCCCGGCCGGAGCGTCAGCATCGACCGCAATTTCGCCTGGGAGAAATGCATCGTGCTCACGCCGCGGCCAGGCGTTGCGCAGACGATGCTGCAGATCGAGTTCGACAAGGAGTTCGAGGCGGAGTTGCGCGCGAAGCAGGGCAAGGTCTCGAAGGACGAGGTAAGAGAGCTGCAGAGTCGTTCCGAAACGCGCGTCAACGACCTGTATTTCTTCCCGACCAAGGTGCGCGTGAGCGCGCGTACCGTCGAGTTCTTCGTGCCGTCCGAGTTCCTCGGCGGGCTGCCGTCGACAAAATGGGGTTACACCGTGCTCGTCACCGGTGCCGATCTCGAACAATCGGGCCGTTCGGGCCAGCTCACGCCGGCGAGGCCGACGATGTTCACGCTGCCCGTGGCGCAGGGCATCAGCTTTTCCATGTTCGGGATCCGCTCCGACACCGACCGGGCCACGCCGCCGGTCGTGGACATCCTCGCGATCGACCCGGACGCACAGGCGCAGGCACTGACGAACTACGATTCCGTCGCGGGCCGCCTCGCGGCCATTCCAGGCATGACGCCGGACGGCAATGTTGCCGTCGCCCCGTCCGGTGAGGTGCTGACCGCAGAGGAGGCGGCCAGGGTCGAATCGACGACGGGGGCAGCGGCAGCCGGCGAGGCGGCCCCGGCCTCGGGCGGTGCGGAAAAGCGCACGGTGCCGGCGCGCCTGCGAACGCTCAACCAGCTGCTCGCCGACGGCCTGATCACCGAGGCCGAGTACAACGAGCTGCGCCGCAAGATCCTGGCCGAGCTCTGACGATGCTCGACCCGCTGCTCGATCACCTGGCGCGCAGCCGCGGCATCGGCGATGCGTACTACGACTATCGGGGCGAGTTGAGGGCGTTCAGCCCGAAGACGAAGACGGCCATCCTCGCCGCAATGGGTTGCAAGGTCGACGACGCAGACGCGATTGAGCGCGAGATCGCCGAGATCGATGCCGAGCGCTGGCGGACGCTGCTGCCACCCGTGGCTGTCGTCCGACCGGGGCGCATGGGCGTCGTCGTTGCGCTCCCGGCAGACCAGCTCGACCGGCCTCTCGAATGGAGCCTTCGGCTTGCGGATGGCCAGGTTCGCGCGGGGTGCGTGCGCGCCAGCGAACTCACGGAAGTCGAGCGACGCGAGCTGGACGGCCGCTGGCTGACTCGCAGGTTGCTGGTTTTGCCGGATGACCTGCAACTCGGTTATTACCTGCTGGGTGCACGCGCACCGGACGGCAACGAAGGGCAGTGCACGCTGATCCTTGCGCCCGGGCGGTGCTACGAGCCAGTCGTGCTGTCGCGCGGCCGACGGCTGTGGGGCGTGGCCGTGCAGCTCTACACGCTCCGCTCGACCACGAACTGGGGGATCGGAGATTTCGCGGACCTCGAGACTGTGTTGCGAAGTTGCGCGCCGCACGGGGCGTCGTTTGTCGGACTGAATCCGCTCCATGCGCTGTTCCCCGCGAACCCCTCGCACTTCAGTCCGTACAGCCCGTCCACGCGGCACTTCCTGAACGTGCTCTACATCGCCGTCGAGGCGCTGCCGGAGTTCGGCGACTGTGCCTCAGCCCGCGCCATGGTCGGGGCAGCGGACTTCCAGCGTGAACTCGAGCGACTGCGTTCCGTCCCGAACGTGGATTACCCCGGTGTCGCCAACGCGAAGTTTCCGGTTCTCGCCGAGCTGTATGCGCATTTCCGTCGCGAGCATCTCGACCGCGGCAGCGCGCGAGCTGCGGAATTCCGCGCGTTCCTGCTGGAGCGTGGCGAACCCCTGAGACTGCATGCGGTCCACGACGCGATCGACGCGCACCTGCGCGGCAAGGATGCCGGGCGATACTGGGGATGGCCCGCATGGCCGCCTGAACTTCGCGACCCGCGCCATCCTGGCGTTCGCGAGTTCGAGCGACAGCACATGGAATCCGCCGAGTTCTACGCCTGGCTTCAGTGGCTGGCAGACGAGCAGCTCCGCAATGCGCAGAGCCTTGCGCGCGAGCTGGGCATGCCGCTGGGCCTCTACGGCGACTACGCTGTCGGCGTCAATCCGAGCGGCTCCGAGACGTGGTCCGATCAGAAGGTCTATCGCATGGGCGCGGGCGTCGGGGCTCCGCCGGATGCGCTGGCGCTTAAGGGCCAGGACTGGGGCATCCCGCCGCAAGACCCCCACGCGCTGGTGGTCGAGAGCTGTCGTCCCTTCCGCGACCTCGTCGCCGCCAACATGCGGCACTTCGGTGCGCTCAGGCTCGACCACGTCATGGCGCTGTTCCGGCAGTGGTGGGTGCCGGTCGGCATGGACGCGACCGAGGGCGGTTACGTGCACTATCCGCTCGACGACCTGATGTCCGTCCTCGCGCTCGAGAGCGAGCGGAACCGCTGCCTCGTCATCGGCGAGGACCTCGGCACCGTGCCGGACGAGATGCGCCGTGCGATGGCCGAGTACGCAGTGTATTCGTACAAGGTGCTGCTTTTCGAGAAGCAGAACGACGGCCGCTTCAAGCGGCCCGAGGAATACCTGCGGCGGGCCATCGCCACCGTCACGACCCACGACCTGCCGACGCTGCGTGGCTACTGGGAGGGCGGCGATCTCGAGCTGCGTGACCGGCTGGGCCTTTTTCCGGGCGAGGAGATCCGCCGATACGTCATCGAGGAACGCGTGCGCGACCGTGCGCAGATGCTCGCCGCGCTCGAGGGAGCGAGCCTGCGGCCCGCAGGCAGCAGCGGATCGGATGCTTCCTTCAGTGACACGTTGGCGCGCGCGATCCACCTCTACCTCGCGAAGAGCGCCGCGGCGCTCGTCGTGCTGCAGATCGAGGATCTCATCGGAATGACGGATCCGGTGAACGTTCCCGGCACCAGCCACGAGCACGCCAACTGGCAACGCAAGGTGACCGCCGACCTGCAGGACGCCCTTGGTTGCGAGGCGACGCTGCGCTTGTTCGCCGACGTGCAGGTCGCCCGGTCCTCGTAGTCCCGCGTGCCGGACGGCCTCGATCCCGTCAAGCTCGATCGCGCCGACGTTCTTTCGAGACTCCCGGCGCCCGAGGTTGCAGGCTGATCCGAAAAAGGGGACATTCTCTTTTTCCGGCGGAGCGAAACAGGAGCATGTCCCGTACTTTCTTTGGCCAGCCGCACATGCTCGTTTCAGCGTTTCGTCCACTGCTCCTGATCGTTCCGTTCGCTGCAGCGGCCGCATTCGCCGCGGAGCCCGTGAAGCCGTCACAGGACATCTCGCCGCCTGCGAGCGAGTGGCGCAGCTACTGCAGCGCTTTCATGAAGGCGCTCGACGGCGATGCTGCCGCCAGCGACCTCGACGTGACCTATTGCCTCGGTGTCACCAAGGGGCTGTTGAACGGCATGCGCGTCGGGAGCCAGCTCGGCGCGCTGAGCTTCGGGTCCCAGCTCGCCTTGAAGTTCAAGCTCGATTCCAACGAGGTCTTCACGCTGTTCCAGCAGCAGGCACCTTCGCAGTTGCTGCGCGTCTGCGCCCCGCCGACGTTCACGGCTGCCGAGTACGTCCGCACCGTGCTCCTGCACCTCGACAAGCACCCCGAGGACGCCAAGCGCCCGATCGCAGAAGTCCTCTACGAGGCGCTGCAGGCCGCGTATCCCTGCGGCTAGCTAGCGTCGCGTCATCTTCGCTTCGGGCGGCAGGTCCCAGACGCCGTCGGTTCCCGGGCAGGCTGTCGTGCGGCCTTCGCTCAGGCCGAACGCCCCCGTCGCGACGAGCAGGAACCTGCGACAGCCGTCGCTTGCCTGCGCCTGGTCGACGGGGGTCAGCTGGTAGGTGACGCCAGAGGCACTGTTCACCCAGGTCACGCGCTGGCCCTGGCCGGCGAGCTCGAGCGCGTGACCGACGCAGGAGCGATCGGTCCTGTCCATGCGTCGACCGATCTCGGCACCGATCGCGGCGCCGATCACCGTGCCGACCACGATTGCCACGGCGCGTCCGCCGTCCTGGCCGGCCTGCGCACCGACCGCGCCGCCGGCGATGCCGCCGAGAACGGCGCCAACGTCCTCGCGATTGCAGCGCCCGGACTGGACGCCGAAGTCGTCGTTCCAGCTCCTGCCGCTGTAGCCGGCGTAGGTCGGGTCGTTCTTCTTGCGCCAGCCGTGCGCGGGCGCCCAGGAGGGCGGTGTGGCGAGCGCGATGCACGGCAGTGCGAGCCCGAGCAGCACCAGCGCACTGTGGAGGATACGTCGCTCGCCCAGACCAACCAGCGGGTAGCGGAGGTTCATCGCGGTCTCCTCTTGACGGTGGCCCGGTCGCGCGGCCATGCGGCTAAACTAGTCCTGGCCGGGCGGTGACGGCGGGCGGATGCCCAGGACGTTGAAGTGGGTCACGAAATCCGGGTCATGGGACGGAAAACGCGAGCAACAGGAGGCTTGACGATGCAAACGAACGAACTCACGCGCCGCGAAGTTCTGGTATCGGCTGGAGCGCTGCTGTCTGGCCTCGTGATCTCCGCTGCGCGGCCGTCCATCGCGGCTGCTGCCGCATCGTCCGGCGCCTCGAGCTCGCCGGCTGCCGCGGCCGGGCGCATCACGATCGGCAAGGACATGACCGTGAATCGCATGGGCTTCGGCGCGATGCGCGTCACGGGAGAGGGCATCTGGGGCGATCCGCCGGACCTTGCCGAGGCGAAGCGCGTGCTGCGCCGCGCGGTCGAGCTCGGCGTGGACTTCATCGACACTGCGGATGCGTACGGCCCGGACGTGAGCGAACGCCTGATCGCCGAGGCGCTGTATCCGTACCCGAAGGGCCTCGTGATCGCGACGAAGGGCGGCCTGGTGCGCCCGGCAAAGGAGAAGTGGGAGCGCGACGGTCGCCCGGCTCACCTGCGCGCGGCCTGCGAAGCCAGCCTCAAGCGGCTGCGACTCGAGCGCATCGACCTGTACCAGTTCCACGCCATCGACCCGAACGTTCCGCTCGAGGAGTCGATGGGCGAGATCGCGCGGTTGCAGAAGGAAGGCAAGATCCGCCACGTCGGCGTGTCGAACTTCGACGTCGATGAGCTCGAGCGTGCCCGGAAGATCGTGCCGGTCGTCTCGGTGCAGAACCGCTACAACGTGTCGGACCGTTCTTCGGACCCGGTGCTCGCCGCCTGCGAGCGCGACGGGCTCGCGTTCATCCCGTGGTCGCCGCTGTCGCAGAGTCCGCGCGACTCCAATGCCGCGTCGCGCGCGGCCCTCGACGCGTGGGCCCGGGAGCGGAAGGTCTCTCTGCCGCAGGCCGCCATAGCCTGGTTGCTTGCGCGGTCGCCCGCAATGTTGCCGATACCCGGGACGTCGAAGATGAAGCATCTCGAGGAGAACGTCGCGGCTGCCGCACTGCGCATTACGCCGGAGGAGATGCGCACGATCGGCTGATGGCGTTGACTCGCGATCGGCGGCGCAGCCGGGAATCTAGAGACCGATGGTGCGGATCCAGAGGCCCACGGCGGTCGTGAACCCGACGTCGCGCGCCGCGACGCGGCCCTCCGAGTCGAGCACGTAGTACGTCGGGTAGCCGCGAACGCGAAATGCTGCGCCGGTTGCCGGATCGCCAACGAGAACGGGCATGGGCAGCTCGTGCCGCGTGGCGTAGTCGCGGAGTTCGGCGATCGTCGGCCAGTCGAGTCCGACCAGCAGCACCTGCACGTCGTCGCCGCGCCAGCGGTGAAACCAGCGCAGCTGCGGCGAGCTTGCCGCGCACACGCCGCACCAGGGCGCGAAGAAATACACCACCGCGGGCCTGCCGACGAGATCCGCGCTGCTCCACTCCCGCCCGCCGAGGTCGGACAGGCGGAAGGTGGGCGCGGCGGCGCGCTCGTCCGCGGGCAGCAGGTCGCGCGCCCGCCAGGCCTGCACGCCGGCCACGATCACGACGAAGACGCCGACTTCGAGGACCAGCCGCGTCAGCTGCGCTCGGCCGAAACGCATTCGCCGTCTCAGCGCGACTTCTGCGGTCTCGGCCTGGCCGGCACCCGCGGCAGCCCGGTGTGCTGCGTACGGAACGGCGTGGTCGATTGCGCCTTGCCGGCGCGCGGCGACGCATCGGGAGCCGGCTTCGACTTGCGCTTGCCCTCGTGCGCGCGCCCGGTACCGATCGGCTGGTACGTCGGTACGAGGTGCTGCTTGCCGTTACCGATCAGGTCGGCGCGTCCCATGCGACGCAACGCCTCGCGCAGCAGTGGCCAGTTGTTGGCGTCGTGATAGCGCAGGAATGCCTTGTGCAGCCGGCGCACGCGGATGCCTCTCGGGATGGGCACTTCTTCCGAAGTGCGCGTCACCCTGTGGAGCGGGTTCTTCCCCGAGTGGTACATCGCGGTCGCGGTCGCCATCGGCGATGGCAGGAACGCCTGCACCTGGTCGGCACGGAAGCCGTTCCGCTTGAGCCACAGCGCGAGCTCGAGCATGTCCTCGTCGGTCGTGCCCGGGTG
>Ga0113563_10000242_pt1 | contig 23987 bp, 20 predicted proteins | sample Mud3Dept3metaG_FD_80117 | JGI IMG/M metagenome (GOLD analysis project Ga0113563, IMG submission 80117) | Freshwater wetland microbial communities from Ohio, USA, analyzing the effect of biotic and abiotic controls - Mud 3 Core 4 Depth 3... | ecosystem: Environmental > Aquatic > Freshwater >... | reverse complement strand
GAGCGGTTTTGGCCTGCTGGATATCCTTGTTCCCCAGATGGGCCAAGGCCAGGTAATAGTGGCCTACCGCAGCCTTGGGATTTTCCTTGAGGAAGACCTGGAAATACGTGACGGCGTCATGAAACTCCATCTTGGCCAGGTGCATCCGCCCCTTGAGCACGTTCCCTTCCGTGCTCTTGGGGTTGATTTTCAGAATCTCATCTATGACCGGCCCGGCCTTGTCGAGCTGATTCAGCCGGAGATAGACTTCGGCGGTCTTGGCCCGGGCGGTGACATTTTTCGAATCGATCTCGGTGGCCTTCTTAAAGGTTTCTATGGCTTTGTCAACCTTATTCCATGCGATGTAAAAATCCCCCAGATGAATGACCGAAGCAACCCTCTTGGGATCGATCTCCACGGCCTTCTGGAACTGCTTCTCCGCATCTTCCATGCGCTTCAGGGAAACATAGAAATTTCCCAGAACGATCCAGGGGTTTACTTCTTTGGGCGTGATCTTGGTGACTTCCACGAACTGGGCCTCGGCCAGGTCCTGTTTTCCCGTCCTCCGGTAAAATTCCCCCAGGGCGTACCGGACGCGGGTCGATTGAGGATCGGCCTGCAGAGCCTGTTTAAGGGTGCTTTCCGCCTGGGCCAAGTCTTTCTTCTGAAGGTACAGATTCGACAGTTGCAGGTAGGCTTCGATCTTCTTCGGGTCGTTCTGGATGGCCTTCTGGGCCTCCCCGATCGCAGCGTCCAAATTCCCTTCGGCTTGGAGGATCGAACTCATCAAGAGGAGGCCGGCGGGATTTTTCGGTTCCTTGGCCAGGACCTTCTCGGCATGTTCTCTCGCCTTTTTCGGGTCCCGGCCCAGAAGGTAGATGCTCCCCAAATTCAGCCTGGCGTCAACCTGTTCTGGGTCGAGCTCTACGCTCTTGGCCAGGGAGGCGTAAGCTTCGCGGACCTGCCCCATCCGAAGGCTGGATATTCCCAATTTGTAATAGGCTTTGGCGTCGTTAGGAGCCAGTTTCAGGAAGTTTCGGTACTCGATAATCGCTTCCCTGAATTTATTGTCGGCGAAATATTTCTCCCCCCTGCCCCAGTGTCTCTCCTTCTTGGCTTCCTGCGTACACCCCGCCAGGAGGGAAAGGATCCCGCAGAGAATCAGGATTCTAATTATCCCAAAGAACCTTCCTGAATTGAAACTCATGATCACCCTCGTCTGTTTGAATTTTTTAGACCCGGTTTCGGTTCTCTTTCACCGTTTCCTGGGCTTTTCACCCCGCTTGTTCACCGGAAAACCCGATGCAGGATATGAGTGAACTTTCTGCCCGAGATTGAGTAAAGGCCAATGAAATCTCTGCAATTTTTATACCACAAAACGGCCAAAAAGAAAAAGAAACCGCCAAGGGGCCAAAGAAGCCTCTTCAGGGTCTTTTAAGCAGGTTTCGCTACCGATTGGGAAATATTTTCGAGAGGGGACGAGAGAAGCAAAAGCGGGTGTTCCTACTCGCCGCCTGCGCCGATTAGCGGCAGAACCTTATCAACGTGGAAGTAAACCAAAAATTCCCTTCCTTTCAAGTTCGGGTATTCCTTACGCCGGATTTCATCCAATTTCTTGGAGTCCGTCTCTTCCTGGGTCTTGGTGAGGAAGAGCCTCACCCCTTTGAATTTCTCTTCCTCCTCGGTGAAAAGGTAGGCGGCATGGGGATTGGATTGAAGGTTAGCATGGGTCAATTTGTCGGCCATTAGGAAAGCCACCGTCGTGTCGTCGATCACATGGGGAGAAGCATAAACCGCCACATCCACTTTCCCCTTTCCATCCGCGGTGGCAATGGCCCCGCGGCCCTTTGCTGTCTTGAAATATTCGCTGATCTTCATCCTTCTACCTCCTGATTTCAATGATTTCTCTTATTTTCATTCTATCTATGAAGACTCCCTTTTGCATCTGTTTTTTAAGATGCCCGTAAGCGCCTCAAGATTCCGAAATCGGTACCAGGCCCCGGACCTCGGAAAGAATGAATCACGCTTGGGCGCTGAACCTTATTCCTCCGGGTCCGGGATCATTGTCTGCTCCGCGCGAGGGGATTCCGGATAAAAATAACGGAGGAGTCTTTCCCGTGAATTTGCTCTGCCTTGGCTATGCCCGCCTCCACCGTATCCGTAGGTTCGAAGCCCAGATGGGTCACCAGGGAGGGCTTTTGCGCCCCGGCTACAAGCACCCGAGCCGCATGTTTCAGCCTCTTCAAAGGATAGGTGGCCAGGATCCCGTGGATCGGATGGAAGCCGTAACCGTATCGGTATTTGTACAGATATTCGGGGCGGTGGGCGAAGTCTTCTTCGAAGAGGTCTCGAATTACATAAGGGTCCCTCGACCGGCCGAGGACCTCTTGCCAGACTTCACGGTAGGAAGGATGGTGGATATCATCCCATTGGTCCGGGCAGGGAGTGGCCAGGATCACCGAGCAGCCCGGCTTTCCGAGCGCTTCGATCACTCCTCCCAGGTATCCAAGGCCGGTTGAGACCAGGGTCAGCAGGGGATTCATCACCGAAAAAGAGGCATAGGGACTCCAGTCCGGAATCCCATAGATCAGAATATCCGCTTTTTCTTCGGCCATTTCCCGGCGGGGCGGATACTGTTTTTTCAGCACTTCCAGGGCTGCCCTCCGGGTTTCCCCGACGGTGCCCGTCCACACCCGGGCCACTTGAAGGGGGTTGGCGAGAACCGTTTCCATCTTGAAGATTCGCCTTTTCCCGATCTTCTCCTCCAGGACCGCCCCCATTTCATCCAGCATTTCATGCATCGGGTTTCGGTCGATGGACATGGACATGCCTTCCGGAGAATGATGCCAGCGGATCGAGCGATAGGTGGAGAGGCCCACGCAGATCGACTTCCATCCCCCGTTAAAGCCTCTCCACACCACGGTATTGATGTAAACGGTCAGGTCGCAATCGACGACCAGCCGGTTCACTTCCACCTCATACCCATTGGGTGTCGTCCCCAGGTAAACCAGATTCTCCCGGTCCTCGGCGTCATGACAGAGCAACCGGCACCCAAATTCCTCGACCAACCCTTTGCCGATCACCTTGGCCAGCTCCCCGCGGGTGAATTTGCGGTGAAGGGCGTTGGCACAGAGGAGAAAGATATCCCTTCTCTTCACCCCGGCGTGCTCCAGGTCCGTAAGGACCGCGCGGATGGCCGGTTCCCACACCGGCCCGTAACAGGGAACCGTGGGGTCGTCAAAAGCCACGGTGACCTTGCAGCCCGCCTTGGCCAAGTCGCGAAGGGGAGGAAGGTCGAGGGGCCTTCTCAGGGCCTCTTGGATGGCGGTCTTGAGGTCAGGAACAGGGGGAAGCGAAGTGGACAGCCCTTGGGGTAGAAACCTCGTCCGGCCGGGAAGCTGGACCGGGATCATCCGGTCGCCGAAAACGATCTGTTCTTCCATCGAAACCTCCCCGTGAAAAAAACCTTCCTATTCGGCTGGAAAGAAAAAAAGCGAAAGGCTCAATGTGAACCGGGCAAAAAGCTGATTGCCGGTTCAATATATCCGATGGGAAGGCAAGGGTGCAAGGGGTAAGATGGGGCTTTTATCTTCCCGGAAGTTGAAGGAGGAGACCCAGCTCAGGGGGCAGCCCTGCGCCTTTTAGCGGAACCTGGATGGGCTGGGGAAGGGAGAATCGGGTTTCTTTCCCTGACGCCTCCAGGCGTTTCACCCGAGCGATCCCGTCCTGGACTTGGACCTCCGCCCGCAGGGTATTGAACAGAGCCAAGGGCAGAGGGACTTGAGAAGCCGAATTTCCCCGAAATTCTCCCCTCTCCAGGAGTGTCCAAAGCTGGCCTTTGGCCAGGTCCCAGTGCTCCCCTTCCCATTGCAAGGAGGCTTCTCCGCTCGCTTTGATCCGAAAGGTTTCCTCTTTTCCGATGGATGCCCGGACTTCCAATTTGTTCAGCTGCAGGTTCAGCCGGCTCCGGTTCATTCCCGGTTGGAACTTACCCGTGAGGCAGGGCGAATTGCCCCCATCGCGAAAATCAAAGCTGGGATTTCCCAGCAGGGTTTCCGCCAGGTTGGGATGAATGATCAGGTCTGGGAGCTGAAGAGAGAGGCCATCCCTTCCCACCCGGATGTTCTCTACCCGCAGGTTCAAGGGAAAGGATGGCGCGATTCGGCCGATGGTCAAGGAAAGAGGAATGGACCCCTCAAAATTCTGAATCCACTCTTTCTTCAATCGCGCGTAAGGAAACTGCCAAAGGAAAAAGATATAGAAGAAGAACCCTCCCAGGAGAATATATCCCAAAACCCGATTGGCGGTTTTCATGGACCCTCTCTCAACCCTGGTGGAAGATCATCTGCAGGGAGACGTCCAGATACTTGGGCGTGGTGTACCGGGGCTTTAGGTTGATTCGGGCCACGCGGAACCCGCCGGGAGAGGATTGGGCCTCGTAGAGGAAACGGGTGAGGTATGGGAGTTCGGCTTTTTCCATTATTACGTCCACCACCATCCCTTCTGCTCCCGGGGAGGGGGAGGGTTTGATGGACTTCACGCTCGGACGCAGGCCCGACCGTTCGATCCATCCGTCCAGCCGGGAAAGGGGTGGCATAGTTCTTTCCCCAGCGGGGATCTTTTGCAGAAGCCCCGCCTTGGCTTCCTTCAGCAATTCCAGCTCTTTGTGCAGGAGGCGGAGCTGCTTGAGTTCCTGCTCCTTCTGGGGAATGAGGCGCTTCAGTTCTCCGGCCCTTTTCAGCGCCGGGTCAACGGCCAGCAGGAAGACTAGCAGAACAGCCAGTAAAGCAGCCCCCCCCCAGAGGAAGAGCTTTTCCCTTCCCGAAATTCTCATCCTCCGGCCCCCTGCTTCATCTGAAACTTGAATTCGATCACGTTTTCCAGGCTGCTGGCCCGGGCTGTTTTCAACTGGACGTCCTTGAAATTTCCCGATTGCTCCAGACGCGCCTTCAGCTGGTTCACCGTGTCAAAGGAGTCCGCCTCCCCGTTCATTTCGATCGCCTCTGAGTCCATGAGCAGTTCGGTCACCCGCACCTTTGTTCCCGGGTCCACCATCAGGCTGACCTCCCGGAGGATCTCCAGCGGGGACCCTCCACCCGGTCCTCCTCCAAGGGAGCCCAGCTTAGCCCTCTCTTCCTGAACCCTCGCTTTCATCTGCTGGAGTTCATTGACCACCTTTTTTACCTCCGGCAGGGCTTGGGAAAACTCTTTCCGGATTTGGGCTCTCAGGTCCCGGTATTTCCTTTCTTGAAGATACAGGTTCAGAAGAAAGGCCGCTCCCCCCAGGACTCCCAGGATAATGCCGTACGCGATCAGAATTTTAAGCCGGCCCCTCGCTCTTTGCGCTCTCTGCAAAGGGGCGAATTCCTCGCGCCGGAGATTGATCCAATCAGCCGAAGAATCACCCCAGGCGGCGCCGAGGGCTGCGGACAGGAAGGGGTGATGCTCCTTGGGAACTTCACCGGCCACCTCTCCCAGGTCCAGCAGGGAAACGGGCTTTTCCAAATACTTGCTCAAATTCTTGTCAACCCCCGAAGCCAATGAACCGCCGCCGGTAAGATAGATTTTCTCTACGGTTTGGGCTTCCAACCTGTCTCCCGCCGAGAGGAAGGTCCGTTTTACCTCCTCAGCCAGACGGGCCAGGTTGGGATTGGCCGCGGCCCATGGAGACCCTCCAGAAATGGGAAGAGACCGGGTCAGGTTCAATCGGTTTCCATGCCATAGGATCAGGGTGGCTTTTTCCTTCCCCAGGTCCAGGAGGGCTCCCGGGCCTTCCGAAGTCTTTCCCAGCCCTCGAACCAGCCAGAAAAGGGCCAAAGCTTCGGGAACCACTCTCTCCGGGTCCAGCCCGGCTTCTTTCAGCAAGGAAAGGGATTCACCCAGGTCTCCCTTCCGGACGGCAAAAACCAGCGCCTCTTTCCCGGCTTCCTCTTTTTCCACGGAATAGAAATCCACCACCACTTGATCGGCGGGGAACGGCAGGAACGGCTCGGCCTCGAACTTGATCACTTGCTGGTTTTTCTTGCGGTCTCGGAATGGGAGGGGGATTCGATGGACCATGGTCAAGGAAGAGGGGTAGAGATACACCAGGTCCTCTCCCTTCCTCTCCAGTTTGGAAAGGACTTCTCGAAGCCGGAGGAGGATTTCCCCTTTCTCCCTCCGGTTCAGGGGTAAAACTCCGTAGCTGGTCACCCGGGGCCCCCGCAAGGTGCGGGTGACTTCGACCGCTTTGATCCCGGTTGTCCCGATGTCCAGTCCCCAGGTTTTTGATTTCATTTGATTACCCGGCCTTCCAGGAAAGAACCCGGGTTCGTCTTCCTTCCCTGCGGACTACTGCCTGAACCAGGGCCCGCGCCTCGTGGTAGTTCCCCACAACCTCAATGGAAAAGTAATTGCTCTGCACCGTGATCTCGCTGCTGATGGAAGGATAGACGGCGTCCCATCCGGGCAGAGAACGGAGAGCCTCCGGATTCTGAAAGGATTTCTCCCTCCGGTAAGCAATCACAGCCTGGGCCATGGTTTGGTCGATCTTGGGGGAAAGACTCATGATCATCGCGGGGCTGGCGGTGTTGATATTGATCCTTCCGTCGGAATGGACCGTCAGGTAATCCTTCAGCCCCTCCTTCCCCTCACCCCCGTAGAGTAGGAAAGGGTCCACTCCTTTGATCAGCAGCAATTCCTCCAGAGAATCCAGAGGGCCGTTCTTGGCCGGATGGGGCTTTTTCTTGCTCAGGTAGAACTCTCTTTCCGCTCCCCCGGGCCTTGGCTGATCGTCCGGGTCCATCCAATCCAGCAGGGCTTCCACCCAATCCGCGGGGTGTCCCAGAAGGCTGAGCAGACGATCGAGCTGCTCTCTTTTTTTTAAATTGACATTCCCGTATGAGTCCAGGAGTCTGTTGGGATTGAACCGGCTGTTTTCGTCCGCGATGCGCCCGCTGAAACTTCCCGCGGGGAAGAATCCCGAAGAGAGGAGGGCCAAGTTTTCGAATTGGGCCCAGCTCTCGTCCGGCCCGTCGTAAACGGGATTGTCATTTTGAATCAAGGCTCGCGCAACCTCTACACCGGATTGAGCGATGCAAGAAGCCTGGGTCAGGTCGCGAAAATTTTCGGCCAGAGTCGCCTCCACCCGAACCGCCCGATTCATTTCCAGGCCGGTCACCACCAGAAGAGTCAGGACCAAAAGAGTTAGCACCAGGGCCACGCCTCTCTGGTCTTCAAGCCGGGGCAATCGAAATTGGCCATAAAGCCGAAACCCGAAAATCGAAATCCGAAACAAATTCCGGACCCAAATGAGGTACCGACCCCCAAAAACAATTTGTTTTGAACTTGGGTCATCCAAAGTGGTTTCGAGTTTCGAATTTCGCGCCGCGAATTTCCTGCCGATCCCTTTCATGAATAATAAATTCAATCCCCGCGAATCCTTTCGCCTAACCCGACATAGGCAGGTAGGCTTGTGTGCGGAATTCATACAGCCTTCCTTGAAAGTCCTCCAGCTTTAGCTGAATCTCCACCCGGGAAGGAAGGAAATTGCGCTGCTCCCCCTCCAGAGAATTCCATTCTTTCCCCTTCCGGCCCTGGCGATCATAGTAGAAAAAACCCAGACTGCGAACCCGGTCGCAGATGGCCAGCCGCCGGCCGCCCTGCAATAGATTTCCGTCCATGCCGTCATCCTGCCTGCGGAAGAGGGTCAATCCTTTTCCGCCCGGGGATCGGTCCAAGAAATAACCCAGCTCGAAAAACCCCCATCCCCCCTCCCCCGGCGATGAGAAAGAAGGCAGGCGGGGGGTAAAATCTATGCGATCCAGAAAATCGTTCCCTTCCCTTGCAGACCGGCCGATCAGGCCTGTGCGATAGACCTGGAACCCCTCTCTCTGGGCCAGCAGGACCGTTCCCCTCAATTCTCCCGCCACCCTCTCCAGGATCATCCGGCCCTTCTGGATCACTTCCGCCCGGTCCTCGGTCTCGGCCATGACCGCCATGGACTGATGAAAGGTCAGATAGACCAGGGAAAGAACGACTCCCAGAATGGAAAGAGTGATCAGGACTTCAAACAGGGTAAATCCATCGGATTTTTTAGCCGCAGAGGGTATGGCCATCACAAAGAGGTTCTGTTTATGAGTCATGAAATGCTCATCACTTCTGAGCAAAGTAAGCCACCAGCTCCAGATTTCGTTCCCGGGTGCCATCCATCCAGAGGATGCGGACCAGCCCCTTGCGAAGGATCGGAAGCTCCGTGGAGGTCACCACCTGCTCCCAGCTGAACCGGGGATAAGCCTCTCCTCCCGTTCCCGAAGTTTTCCCTACCTCGGGAAATCCCATGCTTTCCAGCTCGGCCATTTTCTCCCGGCCGAGAAGCGTGGCCAGAGACACCTGGCTCGACTCATCCACCAGGCGGATGCTGCTGGCCTGTGCCCGGAGAAAGGCTACCCCCACCATGGCCAGGATGGCCAGGGCAATCATGACTTCAAGGAGGGTAAACCCTTTTCTCATTCTAAGAGGCTTTTCTCTCCACATAGCCTGCGGTAACTTCCGCCTTCCCACCCAGGGGATGGATGAAAATGGTGAAAACCTCTTCCTCTCCCCTGCCGATGTGGATCTCGCACTCATCCGCCCAACCCGTGGGAAAGAAATCAATGTAGGCGGTTCCCTCGCGCAGTTTGCCCCTTTCCGCGTGAGTCACATCCAGGAAGAACACCCCGGCAGGAAGGTAGTCAGGTCTTCCCAGGGGGGAGGAATCCCGCAGGAAGGTATCCTTTTCCCCTGCTCGGCTGACCCAGTAGGCATTTTCTTTCAAATCGATGTTCAAGCGGAACCTCTGTTTGGTGGTAGCCGCCTGGCTCTGGGCGTAGCGCAAAGATCCCGTCAGCCGGAGCGTCGCCCTCTTGATATCCCGGGGCTCCAGCAGTTCTCGGAAATTGGGAAAGGTCAAAAGAAAAATGAAGCCCAGGAGAAAGAGGACAATGACCAGCTCGGCAAAGGTGAACCCCGGGCTATCTTTCGATATCCGCGTTCTCTCCTTCTCCACCCTCTTCTCCATCGGCGCCCAGGGATCTCAGGTCGAAGTCCTTGTTTTTGATACCGGGGGAGACGTATACATAAGGCCGTCCCCAAGGGTCTTCCGGGACCTTCGTTTTCTCCAAGTACCCTCCCTCGCGCCAGCTCTTGGGGATGACTCCCGCCGAAGGCTTCAGGGTTAAAGCTTCCAGGCCCTGTTCGGTGGTAGGGTAGGCTCCGTTATCCAGTTTGTAGAGCTTCAGAGCCGCCTCCAGGTTTTCGATCTGCAATCTGGCCTTGGTCTTCTTGGCCTCTTCGGTACGCCCCATGAAACGGGGAAGCACCAATCCTGCCAGGATTCCCAGGATCACGATCACCACCATGAGTTCGATCAGGGTAAAGCCTCCGGGTTTCTTCTTCCGCCTTTCTGCAAAAATTTTCATCCTTCACCTCATCATCGTTAAAGCAGCCCCCAACCCCCCCTCGTCTTTTTTGATCGAAAAGGGGGATGGGATCCCGGGCCCGGGTTTTCCTTCAACCTACCGCACCATCTGGCTCATCTCCAGGATGGGCAAGAGAATGGAGAGGGCGATGAAACCCACTCCCACCCCCATGATAAGAATCATGAGAGGCTCCAGGAGAGCGATCAGTCCCCTAAGGTCGCTCTCCGCCTCATTTTCCAAGCTTGAGGCCACTTTCTCCAGCATCGAGGAGAGTTCTCCGCTCTTCTCCCCCACCGCCACCATCTCCAGAACCACCGAGGGAAAGAGGCCGCTGCCTCTCAGGGATAGAGCCATTTCCTCACCCTCCCGGACCCGTTCCCGGGTTTGGGCGATGGCTTGGGAGAAGAGGCGGTTTCCCGCTACTCCCTGGGAGTATTCCAGCGCCTGGAGCAGGGGAAGCCCTCCTGACAGGAGCGTCCCCAGGGTCCGGGACCAGCGCGATACGGCCAATTTTTTGTGGAGTTCCCTGGCCAGAGGAATCTTCATTTTCAGGCGGTCCCAGAACAGGCCTCCCCTTTCGCTGCGTAGAAACTTGCGGGCCCACAAAGCAAAAAGGATAAAAGCCCCTGCCAGCGCCCACCAGAACCGGCTGAGGAAGTCACTGACTGCCATAAGGATCATCGTGGGCCAGGGGAGTGACTGGCCGAGGTCGGAGAAGATCCGGGTCACCGTCGGTACCACGAAGGTCATTAGGAATAAAAGAACGCCCCCGCCGATGAAAAACATGAAGACCGGGTAGGTCAGAGCTGCCCGGACTCTCTGGCGCAGGGCCACCTGATGCTCGCTGAAGTCGGCCCAGCGGCTCAGGGTAAGGGCCAGGGCTCCGCTGACCTCGCCGGCCCTCACCAGCCCCACCAGGATCGGGGGAAAAACCTGGGGGTGGGCGGCCAGGGCATCGGCAAGGCTTCCTCCTTCCCGCACGCTTTCCCGGATTCGGGTCAGGACCTTGCGCAGGATGGGATGGCCGGTCTGATCGATCAATGCGGAAAAAGAAGAGACCAGGGGGATTCCGGCTCCCACCAGCGTGGCCAACTGGCGGAAGGCCCAAGCCAGGTCTTTGGGCGGGACCCGGCTGAAGAGACGGAACGAGGTCTCCGGATGAGCCGCGGCGGCCGTCTCTTCCTGGATCTCCGTAGGATAGACTCCTTGGCCCCTCAGCTTGGTCCGGGCGGTGCGCATGCTTTCCGCGTCGATGATCCCGTGGACCGCTTTTCCTGAACTGCTCAGACCTTGATATTCAAAGACCGGCAAAGGACCCTTCCTCGTTGCGGGTTGATGGTTACTGGCTGCTGGTTGCCGGTTCCTGGTTTCTCGTTCCCCGTTGCCGGTAACTGATTGTTGGTTTCATCTTCGGGAATCCATATGAGGTCGCCCGGTTTCATGCCCGGCTAAAATGGTGAGGAACAAACAACCCGTAACCAGGAACGAGGTACACGCAACTCTTTTAGCCTCGATGCCGCCCTGCCGGGCCGGCGCTCTTTATTCCTGGGTAACCCTCACCAACTCCTCCAGCGCGGTAATCCCGGCCAGAACCTTTTCTGCCCCATCCTCCCGCAGCGTTTTCATCCCTTCTTCCAAGGCCTGACGGGCGATGGTGGCCGAGTCGGCTTTTCTCATGATCAGGTGGCGAATGGGCTCGGAGACGAGCATGATTTCGTAGATCCCTGTCCGGCCCCGGTACCCGGTCCCCGCGCAGGCCGGACAGCCCTTGGCCCGGTAGATGACCCTCCCTCCCAGCCGGGCGGGGAGAATCCCCGTGTCTCTCAGGATTTCCGGCGGAGGGGAAAAGGCTTCCTTGCAGTCCGGGCAAAGGACCCGGACCAAACGCTGGGCGGCGATGGCCCGGACCACGGAGGCGATCCGAAACGGCTCGATTCCCATATCCAGGAGGCGGGTCATGGCGCTGGCCGCGTCGTTGGTGTGCAGGGTGCTGAAGACCAGGTGCCCGGTCATGGCCGCCTGGATGGCGATCTCCGCCGTCTCCGGGTCCCGCACCTCTCCCACCAGGACCACATCCGGGTCATGGCGCAAGATCGACCGAAGCCCATGGGCAAAAGTCAATCCGATCTTGGGATTCACTTGAATCTGGGCGATACCGAAAAGCTGGTATTCCACCGGGTCTTCGATGGTAACGATGTTCTTGTCCGACGAATTGATCCGGCTCAAGGCCGCGTAAAGGGTCGTGGTTTTTCCGCTCCCCGTTGGGCCGGTGACCAAGAGGATTCCGTTGGGCCGCTGGATCAACTCCTCCAGGACTTTCAGATGTCCGGGGGAAAGGCCGATCTCCTGCAAGCCGAAGTGAGCGCTGCTTTTGTTCAACAGGCGCAGCACGATCCTTTCCCCGAAGGTCGTGGGGATGACCGAAACCCGGATGTCAATGTCCCGATCCGCAATCTTGATGGGGAGCCGCCCGTCCTGGGGAAGGCGCTTTTCGGCGATATCCAGCTTGGCCATGACTTTCAGGCGGGAGACGATGGCCGCCTGGTATCTTTTGGGAGGGTTCAGGCGGTTGTAAAGGATCCCATCGATCCGGTAGCGGATCTTCAACTCCTTCTGGAAGGGCTCGATGTGAATGTCGCTGGCCCGCTCCTTCACCCCCTGAAAGAGGATGAGGTTGACCAGGCGGATCACCGGCGCTTCGTCGCTCACCTCCAGGAGATCTTCGGTTTCCTCCAGTTCATGAAGGATCCGGTCGCTGCTCTCCGCGTCAAGGGACTGGACCATCTCCTCCGGGGTCTCCCCGCTCCGCTCGTAGAAGAGGTTGATCGCCCGGAGCACCTCCTGTTCACTGCTGAGCACGGCCCGGACTTCCCGGCAGCCCAGAATCAGCCGGAGATCGTCCAGGGCTTCATGATTCAGGGGATCCGAAGTGGCCGCGGTCAGGACCTCCTCCTCCAATTTGATGGGCACAATCCCGTTCCTCTTGGCAAAGGCGATGGGCACCCGGGAAACCAGGGAGGATTCCAATCCCTTCTCCTCCAGGTCCTTCCAGTAGGGAACCCCGATCCGTTCGGCCAGCTCGGCGAGGAGGTCCTCCTCGGTCATCCAGCCTTTTTGGACCACCCAGCTGGACAGAGGCTTTCCGTTCCGTTTCTGCCGGATCTCTTCCAGCGCCGCGGAATCCACCCCTTTTCTTTGCCGAACGATTTCAGCGATGACCCTGTCCAGCATGCCGGAACCGCCGCTGGAAGCAGGATTTTTTTCTTTGGCCATTCAAACGTTCCTTGGAAGGAAGTCCTTCCCTCATCAGGGGCAATCCAGAAGCCTCCCCATCGCTTCCCCTTCTAGCCGTCCGGTTGATTCACTCCTTAGCACGGGTTGACTTTCAGTGCTTGTCCAATACTCATTTGACCAGCTTATCAAGGGTATCCTTGACCTCGCTCTCGCGCTCCTTTTTCAGCTTCTGCAGGTTCTCTTCGGATTCCTTCTTTTTCTTGGCCGTGGCCTTTTCCAGGTCTTCCGCCGTCCGGATGATCTGCGGGCTGATGAAGATCAGCAGATTGGTCTTGGTATTGGTCCCGGCGAAATTCTTGAACATCCAACCCAGGATGGGGATATTCCCCACGCAGGGCACCTTTTTGGTCGTGTCCGAGCTCTCGTCCCGAATCAGGCCCCCGATGACGATGATCTGGCCGTTGTCCACCGCCACCGTAGTCGTGGCCTGGCGCTTCCGGGTGGTCACGAAGCCAGGGTTGGCCGGGTCGGCGAACAGGATGTTGCTCACCTCGGTGGAAATCTCCAGCCTGACCATGTTCCCCTGGCTGATGTGGGGGGTAATCTCCAGCTGAATTCCGATATCCTTGTATTCGTAGGTCCGGGAAACGGCGACATTGGATACCGTGGTGGTCCCCGTAGCCAGCGGTTGAGTCAGGTCCGATTTCAGGAGGGGAACGTTGTCCGCCACGATGATCTTGGCCTTCTCGTTATCCATGGTCAGGATATGAGGCGTGGAAAGGACATTGGCATCCGTGTCTTTCTGAAAGGCCCGGATCAGCACCCCGATGTTGGGAACCTGCACCCCTCCGATCGTAATGAAACCCTTGGCCAGGCCCAGCAAAAGCCCCGTGTCCCCCGTGCTGCTGGGAAGGGCCCCCTGTTGCACTCCGCTGATCAGCCCGAAGTCCGATCCTCCGATGCCCCGCACGCTATCCGGAACCGGCTGCTCCATGATCCGCCAGTCCACGCCGATTTGCAGGGCTTTTTCCATGGATACTTCGGCGATCAGGGATTCCACCAGGACCTGGGATCGGATCATGTCGAGCTTAGCGATGACCGCCTCAAGTTCCTTGAACTCCTGGGGCGAGGCGGTGATGACCAGGGAATTGGTGGCCTTGTCCGCCGTGATTGACGCCTCTTCCGGGGGCGCCCCGGCCTGGGGCTGACGCCCCGGAGGAGCCGCCGTTTTTGCTTTTCCAGAAATGATGGAATTCAGGACCTTGGCCAGCTCTTCCGCCCGGGCGTGCTCCAGGTACCGCACATGAAGCTGGCTTTTCCCCTTGGGGGCTTCCGTATCCAGCCGGGTCACGAGATTTCGCAATTCCTTGGTGTCCTGCTCACTGGCCAGGACGATCAGGCTGTTGGTCCGCTCTTCCGGGATAATCTTTACGACTCTCTGCGCGGCGACCGGGGCAGGAGGCCTTCCCGGCGCGGGCTGCCGCGCGTCCGCGGCCATGAGCTGGCTCAGTTTGTCCGCCAGCGTTTTGGCCGATGCGTATTCCAGGGGAATGACGGTGATTTTCTCCTCCACGATCCGCACGTCAATCTGTTCGATGATCTTGAGGAGGCGGTGGATGTTGGAGGCTCGATCGGTAATGACGAGATGGTTGGTCGGTTTATAGGAGATGATCATTCCCTCTTTGGAGATCGAAGAGGCGAAGAGGTTGCGCACTTCATCGGCCGAGGCATGCTCCAGGGGAATGACCTGGGTGATCATCCGGTCTTCCGGCGCGACGCTCTTGGCCTCTTTTCCTTCCCGAATCTCCAGGCCCGACTGGCGGGCTACGGCGGAGGGGATGATTTTGATCGCATCGTCCCCCGGCACAGCCGTGTACCCGTTCATTTCCAGCACGGATTCGAAGACCTTGTACGCCTCGCGAACGGTGATCTTTTTGGGAGAAATAATGGTTACCTTTCCCCGAACCTGATCGCTCACCAGGAAATTTTTCCCGGTCAGCTCCCCCATGAACTTGATAACCACGTTGAGGTCCGCGTCCTGGAAGTCCATGGTGATCAGGGCATCCTCGGGAAGGGGCTTCTTGGGCATCTGGATTTCCGCACCTTTTTTCTCCTGCCCCTGGGCATGCCAAACCCAGCCGAGAACCAGGGTCATCACCCCCAGGACGAAGAAAACCAGCATGAAACGTTTGATCAATTCATTCATAAGGTCCCTGCCAAAATTCACCGGATTTCGTACCGCAGGATTTCTGTCCGCCCGCCCCTGTCGATTTCCAACTCGATGTTCGAATCCTGCTGGAGCTGGGCGTAGGCTTGCATGACCTCTTCCGGGCGGCTTACCGCCATTCCATTGACCTTTTTGATCACGTCGTTGTTCTTGAGACCCAGCTTCTCCATCAGACTGCCGGGGACAATTTCCGACACCGAATAGCCGGCCGGCTTTCCCATTTCAAAATGAGGCCGAAGCCGGGCCTGAGTCATGAAACGGTTGATGTCCCCCACCGCGGCGCTTACATCCTCCCGGTTCACCAGGAAGCGATTGGCCGAGAGCTTCTTCACTTCCTCCTTCCCGGCTGGAGAGGGAGGGGCCGGGGGGAGAGGCTTTCCTGAAGGCCCGGGTTTGGCCTGTTCTTCGGAGAGGGTCAGGGTTTCCCTCTTTCCATCCCTTTCAATCTGAATCTGATTCCGTGCGACGCTGACGATTTTTCCCCCATCGATATTACCATGAATCCGGAAGATTTGCTGCTTACGGCTTCCCTTTTCCTGCAGAATGGCCCAAGAATACCCCCTGGGACCGGTGATGGTTCCAGCCAGAATGTAGCTGCCAGGGGGGGAGACCGATCCCGTTTCCGTCATTCCGCTTCCGGATAGGGAAGCCTTCCTCTGCTCCAAGGGCAGGAGTTTCTGGCCTCGATCCGCGGGGCTGAAGATGTTCCGTTCCATAATCGGAGAATACTTTTCATAGGGCTGCGGGGTTATCCCCGCGAGGGGAGCAGACTTCTTGGAGGTAATTGCCCGCGGCACACTCAGAACCCGGTCTCCGACGAAGAGAATAGAGACGTAAGAGATGAGCCAGGCGGTGCAGGCGACAAAAAGAACATGGACGAGCCAGAAATTTCGAGTAAATAACTTTTTCATCTTTCGTGGCTTTTTGTTGCGGTCCTTCCGCGTTGCGCATTCCTTTTGCCGATCAAGATCAAGCCGACGAGAAAGAACAGGCCGACTCCGCAGAAACCGACTTCCCGAGGGGCTTGCAGGATCGCATGGCTGATACCCACAAAGGGGTAGAGAGCCGCCCGGGTCATGGCTCTCAAACCTTCATGCGGAGAGATGAAATCCGCAAGCGGCGGGCTGAGGAAGGAATAGACTTTCAGCAAGGTCCGGCCCGGGAGGTGGGGCAGGAGGTACTGGTCCCGGAACTCCCGCAGGGTGGACACCTCTTTTTCCAGGGGAGAACCATAGGCCGCGGTGGCAATGAAGCACCCCCCGCCGCCGTCCCCTCCACCGCTGTTCCCCCCGCCTTCGCTCGTGGAAATGCTGTTCGAGGAGTAGAGGGTCGTGACCACCGCCGGATTCGGATTGGAGGTTCCCTGTTTGACTCCCTCGGCGGCCAGGGTGGAAGTTAAGCCGCTCAGGTTCAAGTTGAAAGACCCGATGTTTCCGGCGTAGGAATAGTCCTGGGTTCCGCTTTCGGTCAGGCTGTACGGAATGAGCACAAAAATGTTATACGTCCCCCCCAAGTTGATAAATTTGACATAGTCGGCCGCATACTCGCTGACCGTACCGCTCCCCCCGGCGGGATAGCTGCTGATCGTCGCAGTCATGGTGATGTTTCCCGGGGAATTGGGAATACCGGAGAAACTGGCGGAGTACCCGTAGATACCGCCGGAGATGGAGGAATTGTTCAGGTAGTTGGCCACCGCCCAGTTCTTGAAAATATCGTTGACCCTGATTGTGTATCCCTTCGAGAAAAGGGCGCTGCTGATCCCGTTAATCCCGGTCCCGCTGTTGGCCACAATGGCTCTGCTGGTGGCGGCCCCCCCGTATTTTTCAGCAAGGTAGAGGATGAAGAGATACGTCGCCCCGTAATTAGCCAGGTCATCCTGCCAGTTGGTCAGGCTGGTGCTGGGCGCTAGGGAAAAAGCCCTTACATGGCTTATTTGATGGCCGTACCCGCACACATAACGGGCCAGCCCGGACAGGCCTTCCTCCACCCAGGCCGTTTCGAAGGGATCATAATTAAAGTGGATGAAATGCTGAAACTCGTGGGCCAAGGTCCCATAGAAAGTGGAGTTCCCTGGGGTTCCCTCTTTCGAGTCCATGTAGATCATATGCCGGCTATTACTATTTGCGACCCCGGGATTTTCATTCCGGGGGTCGAAGTACCCGGCCACGTAGGAATCCCCGCCGCCGTCCCGAATGTCCATGAGGAGGACGGTGAAGTCTCCCGGGGGGGGAGTGCCGAAGTAGGTCGTCTCCGTGGGAAGGATCACATTTTTGTATTCATTTCCCAGATTATCCAAAATCGCAGGGGTGAAACGGCTCGGGTCACGGTTCCACTCCGCATCTTCCACGTAAATGTTCAAATTGTAATCCGAGCTCAAAGCCGTCCTGCTTCGGCATGTTGCCGTAGTCGTATAATAGATTCCCGTGCCGAAATTATAGGCATAGAATGCAACGTTGTCCCCTACCAAATCGCCCAGGATGGCCTTTTCGGATTTGATCCGATCCGCTGTGCCGTAATCCCTGAGGAGCAGAAGCTTTTGCCCCCGCAGCATGGGCGTACCGCTGATCGGGGCTTTCTCGGAAGCGGCGGAAAGATATCCCGCCCAGCCAAATGTTATAAATAAGATGGCGGACAGGACTAAACCGCAGGAATAGGATTTTCTCATGCCTTCCTCTCAACTTGATTTGGCTCATTGAATGATTTCCACATCGGATAGCCCTCCCTCGTCCCCAAAAGGACATTCATTAACTAAGATCAGCCGGACAAATTCTCGATCCCCCGCTTTCATAGCGGGGCGCTGGGGGGATTCCGTGCATGGCATCGAATGTAAACATCACTTTTCTTCCATCACTCTGAACGACTTCACTTCAATCGCCTTGGCTCCCCGAGGCTTTTCCTCGGACGGTTTTCCGGTAACCCGAACTCGTCTTCCCTGAAGCCGGCGGAGTTCCTTTTCATGATCCCCCACTAAAGCGTAAACCTGCCCATCGTCCGTCTGAATGGCCGCATGGGTGAACGGCTCATTCCCCATTATATAGACCTTCCCGGTGATTTCCATCTCGTGGCTTCCCTTTTTCAGACTACCCGCCCCAAGGGTGGCGCTCAGGATAAAAGAAAGCAGGATCATTACCGTAACCGCAGAAAATCGGCATGAATTTCCCGGGAAATCGGACCCCATCCCATCCTCCGCTTGGCTTATCCGGGTCTGTTAGGGCGGCCGGCCGGCCGCTCATAGGGCCTATTGGAACAGGGATACAATCTACCCTCACTTATACTTGTTAATAATCAATGAAATTCAAAGGCTTATTATTGTATACCAATAAAGCGTTATCCGATGCAAGCTTTATGCCAGGGGGCAGGAAAAAATCAGGGTGCAGGGCGGCGATCATTCTTTCCGGTCTTGCGAATTCTCTCCATCTCCCTTTGGAAGGCGTCGAGGGCCGCGGGAAATGGAGAGAGAACTCTTCGGATGACTCCCTGGGAAAAGGAAATGGAGAGACCGTAATTGGTAATCGGCACTTTTGTTTCCTTAGCCTTTTGGATCCTGGCCAGCATTTCCCTGCGGGTCAGCATGCACCCGCCGCAGTGGATGACCAGTTTGTACTCTTTCAGATGATCCGGATAATCCCTTCCGGAAAACACATCGATCCGAAGGTCCCCGCCGACATACTGCCTGATCCATCGGGGAATTTTGATCCGTCCGATGTCGTCTTCGATGGCGTGATGGCTGCAGGCCTCGGCGATCAGCACTCGATCCCCAGGCTTCAGGGTGTCGATGACCGCCGCTCCCCGGGCCAGTTCCACCAAGTCCCCCTTGTTCCGGGCGAAGAGGATGGAAAAGGTGGTGCAGGGAATTCCCTCCGGCGTATCGGCAACCATCTTCAAAACCACCTGGGAGTCGCAAATAACCAAGTGAGGATGGGCTTTTAAATAGGTCAGCGAGTGGGCGTATTCTCTTTCTTTGACCACCATGACCGAAGCGTCGAAATCGAGAGCTTCCCGGATGGTCTGCACCTGGGGAAGGATCAGCCGCCCCTTGGGGGCTTGGAGGTCGATGGGGACGATCAAAACCGCCAGTCCTGCCTCTGGAAGGAGGTCTCCCACCAGGGGAGGGGGTTTCAGGAAATCATCGGGGCAGACTTCGATAAGGAAATTCTTATACGGGTTGAGGATCGGGTCCCGGCGGTCGAAATCCACGCTGGAGCACAAGAGGACCCGGGAATTCTTCGATTGGAGCTCAGCGATGAAATCCGGGGAAGGAGAATCCAGATCGATCTTATTGACTACCAGGATCGCCGGGATTTCCCTCTTCTTGGCTTCTTCTAGAATTTTTTCTTCATAGTCAGTCCAGGTATTCGGTTCGGCCACCAAGGTGATGACATCCGAACGGTCGAAGATCATGAGCGTCTTTTTCAGGCGGGCTTCCGCCAGCGCCGACCGGTCATCGAGGCCCGCCGTGTCCAGGAAGACGACCGGCCCCAGGGGCAGAAGTTCCATGGATTTTTCCACTACATCCGTCGTGGTCCCGGCAACGGGCGAAGTGATGGCCACATCCTGTCCGGCCACCAGGTTCAGGAAGCTGGACTTTCCCACGTTGGTTCGCCCGAAGAGACCGATTTGCAGCCGCAGGGATTTAGGCGTTTTTTTCATCTTCCCGATACCCCAAGGAAATCAACCTTTCGGGGGAAAGAATTTTTTCCACCATTTCCATCCCCAGTTTCTCCTGGAGGAATTCCCGGACGTTCTTCCTTCCCGAAGCCAGGAAGCCCTGAAGGATTTCGCCCGCCCGATCATACCCGATATAAGGCAGGAAGGCGGTCACAATCATGGGGCTGCGGTCAAAGCTTTCCCGGCACCTGATTTCATCTGACTTGATCCCGTCTATGTGCCGGGTTAAGACCTCGTCCGTCCGGATGAGGAGGTCCAGGGATTCGAGGAGCGAATGGGCCAGGAGGGGCAGAAATTCATTGATCTGCAGAGTGCTCCGGGAACAGGCCTCGGCGACCAGGAAATCGTTAGCCATCACCTTCAGGGCCACCTGCATAACCGCTTCCAGCGCCACCGGGTTGACCTTTCCGGGCATGATCGAAGACCCGGGCTGTAGCCTGGGCAGTTCGATTTCGCCGAAGAGATGGAGTAGCCTCAAATCATTGGCGATCTTGCTCAGACTCGAGGCATGGGCTTTCAGAATTCCGGAAACCTCCACAAAGGGGTCGCTGTTTGCCGTGGCGTCCAGGAGGTATTCTCCCCGGGAAAGGCCGAGCCCAGTGACCTCCCGCAGTTTTTCAGCGGCCAAAAAAATGTAACTCCGGGGGGCGCTCAGCCCGGTCCCCACCGCCGTGCCCCCGAGGTTGACCACCCGCAGCCTTTCCTCGCACTTGAACGTTCTCCATCTGTCCCGGGCCATCGCCTCCCCGAAGGCGGAAAACTCTCCGCCCAGGGTCATCGGCACCGCTTCCTGGAGTTCGGTCTTGCCAACCTTTACAATCCTGGCAAACTCTTTTTCTTTCCTCTGAAACGAACCCTGAACCCGGGCGATAGCCTGGCTCAGTTCCCGAAGGAGAAAGATGGCCGCGACCTTTACGGCTGTGGGATAGACATCGTTGGTGGACTGGTGCAGGTTTACATCCTCGATGGGGTGAACCTTCGAGTCGTCTCCCTTCTTTCCTCCCAGCAATTCGACGGCCCGGTTGGCCACCACTTCATTGATGTTCATATTGCTGGAAGTCCCGGCGCCGCCCTGGAGCGCGTCGATGGGAAATTGATCCTGGAGCTTCCCTTCGATCACCTCTTCACAGGCCTCAAGGATGGCCTTCCCTTTCTTTTCGTCCAAATACCCGATCTCCAGATTTGCCAGGCCGCAGGCCTTTTTAACCATGGCCAGAGCTCTGATCAGGGAAGGATTCACCCGCAACCCGCTAAGGGGAAAGTTTTCCAAGGCCCGCTGGGTATGGATTCCCCAGTAGGCCTCCTCCGGGACATCCTTTTCACCCAGAAAATCTTTTTCCCTGCGGTATTTCGTCAATTTTCCGTCACCACTCCTTGGTTGCCCGTTGCTCGATGCCGGTTGTTGGGTGATTCGTCCATCTCTGGGGACCCCTTGCCACCTGGCTTGGCGCCAGGTCCAGGCTCCGGGTTTTTCGCCAATCCTTCACCCGAAATAGGTATCCTCCCGGATTTCCACCTTTTTCCCTTTCAGTTTTTTCATCGCCTCTTCCCTGTCCAAGGCAAAGAGGGGGCTGATCTCGATTCGGGCCTGAGGGGCCACCTCGGTCCCCGCTTCCACAAGCCACCTCTTAAAAAGGCCGTTCATCGCCTGCTGGGCGGTTTCCGGGGAATCGCTCCCACTCTGGTTCTTTACCGGGGCAAATTCCTCTTCCCGGGCAACTTCCATGCAGATGCTTTTTTCCGCCAGGGGGATGGCGTCAAAGACGAAGGTTTCGAATTTCAAGCCGGTCATCCTTTCGCTCCTGCCCCCCGGGCCCAAGCCCTCCACTTCCTTGATCGCCCGGTGATAGGGAAGGGCAAAACCCTGCCGGTTCATCCGTTCTACGAAAGAGACGGAGATCATGTGGATGGCGATATTCCCCGCCCAATATCGGATATTTCCTCTTTCATCGAGAGACCGGTAATCTTCAGGGGAAAAGTCGCTGTACTCAATAATGGCCGGTTTCCCATTCACCATCCCGTAAATTCCCACCTTTTCTTCCAGGTCCCGGCGCCGGACCACTTTGGTGGAAATATCGGCTTTTTCCAGCCGATGATACCCGATAAAGGCCGGATCGGCGATCTTCGCCAGGGGATTGTCCACTTGGCAGTAAAATATTTCGGAAACCCCCCGTCCTTTCAACCATCCGGCAAGCCCGGATTCATACAGGGCTTTCAACGACCCTCCGTGGCCATCCGGGTTGGCCAAGAGACTCTGCGCGTCTTTCAGGATGAGTTTCCCCTCGGGGGTCAAAGTCGGCAGCATACCCTGGCTGAAAAAATGAACCTGATCCCTTTTCAGGTCGAAAAAACCGTGGGATTCGAAGAAGGTTCGGGTTTCTTCGTGATTTTCCTGACTGGTCATGATTAGAAGCGGTAGGGTTGCCCGGTATCGGTCCGCCATAGCCCGGACCGATTCGGCGAAGAGCTGGAACAGGGGTTTTTTCATGATGGAGGAAATAGGAAGACTTCCCTTGGGGCCCGGAAATCCAAGCCGGGTTCCCTGTCCCCCGGCCACAATCAGAACGGCAACCTGATTCTCCCGTATCAGGGATTCGCCCAGGGTCACAGCATCCTTCCGTCGATGAATCTCTTCTGCCGTCTTGGGTATGGGGATGATGAAAGCCGGTTCAATCTGGTGGGAAAGAGAAGCGGAGCTCTTTTGCCGGAGGAATTCCCGGTAGAGCTTGAAGGCCAAGGAAAAATCAAGCCGGGTCAACCCCCTTGTAAAGGCTTCCCGCTGAACGGAGTTTAAAGCCTGATAGTGGTCCAGGATATGATGTTGAGCATGCTTTCCCAGAAGGTCCAGAAGGGGTTGGGGATTCATTTTTCCTTCGAATCGATCCTTTTCTTTTCGAGGTAATTATAAAATCGAAATGCCCTGAGGTCGAGGAAAAAGTAAGAATGCCTGCAATGCGGGCCGTCTCATGATTTTCCCTTCGGTTCCGGTAGCGGTCGGGGTCGTCCCGCCTTCTCCCTTGGCCTTTATCTCTTTTGGGGTTTCTTTATGCTTTTCTCCTCATACATGAGCTTGTCCGCCCGGGCCAGGAGTTCATCGATGTCTTCCGGCTTCTCGGGATCGTACATGACAAAGCCCATGCTGAAGGACAAGCGATAGGGCTTTGCCGATTCTTTTCCGGATGGACCGATTTTCTGCTCAAGACGAACCCTGATTTTAGAAAAATCGGCCTCGGACTCCTCCAGTCCCAGGACGGCGAACTCGTCTCCCCCCATGCGGGCCACCAAATCGGAAGCCCGAAACGTGCTGCTCATGATCTCGGCCATTTCCTTCAAGGCCCGATCGCCTTCTTTATGCCCGAGGGTGTCGTTGATCCATTTCAGATTATCCATGTCCGAATAGATGAGCAAGAGCCTCTTCTTAAGCCGATGGGCGATTTTAATCTGCTGCCGAGCCAAGGTCAGAAATCCGCGGCGGTTGTACAGGCCGGTGAGTTCGTCGGTCAGGGAGAGGGATTTGAGCTCGGCCTTGATCCTGTGGCGTTCGATGGCGTACCGGATGGCCCGGGCCAGAAGGTTGCTGTCGAAATTTCCCTTCACCAGATAATCCTGCGCCCCTTCCTGCACGGTTTTGATGGCCAGCTCCTCATCCGCCAGGCCGCTCAGGATGATGATCGGGATATCGGGATACTGGACGTTGGCCAGGTCGAAGGTTCCAAGTCCCAGGGAATCGGGAAGCCCCAGGTCGAGCAGTACCAGGTCGACTCCCCCGCGGGAGAGACGCTCCAGCCCCTTGGAGAGCGTTTCCGCCCGCTCGGCTAGGCACCGAAAACTTCCGATCTCCCCCAAGGCCGCCATTGTGAGTTCGGCATCGTAGGGGTCATCCTCGATCAAGAGGACCACCGTGGGGGCACCTTTTTCTTGGCCGGCCATAGAATCATTTCCTCCCGTTCAATGTACAGATTACAGAATTACTATAGATTCGCCGACTTTTCAACTGAATCCGAGAAACACCTATTCATGAACATCTGGCAAGATTTCAATTTCTTAGCTCTTTCCTTTGGCTCAAGAAGGAAGAGCCCGGGTTGGTTCCTCCTGGAAGGAGCCTCAGGGCTGCACCTTTCGGCAAAATTGGTATAGTAAATTTTCCCGCAAAAATCGACGGAAAATCTGCTATTATGAGTTTAATCCGGGTGTGGGGCCCGATCTCCCATTTCGGCTATCCTGGCTTTTTTTTCTCTCCCTGCCTGAAGATGGGCAGGATTCGAGGGGTGCCTTTGGATGTACCTGGAATTTTACGGCTTCCGGGAAAATCCCTTTAACCTGACTCCCGATCCTCGTTTTGTCTTCTTCAGCAAAACGCACCGGGAAGCCTTTGCCCACCTTATGTACGGCATCCAAAACCGAACCGGATTCATCGCCCTTACGGGAGAAGTTGGATCGGG
>Ga0113563_10000241_pt1 | contig 24046 bp, 23 predicted proteins | sample Mud3Dept3metaG_FD_80117 | JGI IMG/M metagenome (GOLD analysis project Ga0113563, IMG submission 80117) | Freshwater wetland microbial communities from Ohio, USA, analyzing the effect of biotic and abiotic controls - Mud 3 Core 4 Depth 3... | ecosystem: Environmental > Aquatic > Freshwater >... | reverse complement strand
GTTCAAGAGCATGGTGCTTGCCGACACGACCTGCCGCTATCCGGCCGACGCCGCGCCGGTATGGGCTGACCGCATCAAAACCGCGCAAACCGGTGGCATGGAGCCGATCGCCGACGCGATGCTTGCGCGCTGGTTCACCGAGCCCTACCGCAAGTCGCACCCGCAGGTCATGGCCAGAATCGGCGGCTCGGTCCGCGCGACCCCGGTCGCGGGCTTTGTCGGCTGCTGCCACGCGATCCCGAAGATCGATCTTACCGCGCGGCTGAAGGAAGTCGACTGCCCGACGCTGGTAATCGTGGGCGAGCAGGACCCGGGCACGCCGGTCGAAATGGCGCGCGAGATCCATGAAGCAATGCCGGGTTCCGAACTGGTGATCATTCCTTCGGCAGCTCACTTGTCGAACGTCGAGCAGCCGCAGGCGTTCAACGCCGCGCTGCTCGGTTTTCTGAGGCGCGTCGCGAAGTAAAGGTCATCTGTTAAACAAACTACTTCGGCACCAGATTGATGTCGCGGGCCACTTTGCCGTACTTCTCGTATTCGCTCTTCATCAGATCGCGCAAATACTCCGGCGACTCGGTCCAGAGGTCCAGCCCCAGAGCCTCGAGCTTCGCGCGCACGTCTGGCCGTTTCATGGCTGCATTCGCTTCCCGGTTGAGGATGGTGATGATCTCTTTCGGCACCTTGGCCGGAGCGACGAATCCAAACCAGCCACCGGAGGCGAATCCCGGTACCGTTTCCGCGACAGTGGGAAGGTCCGGATAATTGGAGGCGCGCGTGGCTTTGGCGATACCGAGCAGCCGCACCCTGCCGGATTGCACGAACGGAAATATGCCGGTAAACGAGCTAAAGGCGGCATCCACACGCCCAGCCATGATGTCCTGAGCCATGGGTACCGCCCCTTTGTAGGGAACATGCACGTATTCGAAGCCGACGGCGGAGCGAAAAAGCTCGGCCGCCATGTGCAGGAATGCACCCTCCCCATTGCTTCCGAACGAGACCTTGCCCGGATTGGCCTTCAAATATTTGACGAATTCCCCGGTGGTCTTGTACGGCGCGCCCGGGTACGCCACCAGCGCGAGATAGTTGGTCGCGATCAGCGCGATCGGCGCGAAGTCCTTCAGCGCGTCGTAGGGCACGTTTTTCATCGTGTGCGGAATGACCGACAGGTTGCCGCCCTGTCCGCAGGCGAAGGTGTAGCCATCCGCAGGCGCATTGGCGGCCAATGACAGGCCGATCGTCCCGCCGGCGCCGGGCCGATTATCGGCGACCAGGTGCTGGCCGAGGCGTTCGCCCATGTATTGGCCCAGCATGCGGGCAAAGGTGTCGCAGGGATCGCCCGGCGCCTGGGGAACAATGATGCGTATCGCCCTGGTGGGATAATTCTGCGCCATCGCCGTACTGGTCAGACAAGCGCAGGCGATAAGCGCCCAAACAATGCGTGCAGCATGAGTCATCGTGTTCCTCCTCCTGGTCTGTTCCGACCGCTTTTGCGGAATTTAAACACTTTTTCTTACTAACGGTCAATGAATCGCATTTCGCACGTCTTTGACTGAGGCAACACGTGTATATTCCCGGCCCGCGGGTGTCCCGCGGCCGTGTTGCGAGCGATACCTGCCTTTTGCTCTTTTGCCAGCGCTAGCTAGCTTTTGCGCGCGCCAGGTTTTGGCTTGGCCGCGGCCTTTTTCGGGTGATGCGGGCGGGTCTTGCCGTAAGAGCCCTTGAAAATCTTGCCGCGGAGTGTTCTTTTGTCGCCTTTTCCCATGGTATTTCCGTTCCTGGTTGGTTACGTGATGTGAATGAAAACCGTGCGGTCTGCTTGATGCGCTATTTTAGGTCGTTTCAGCGCGACAGTGAATATAATATGCGGCATGGCGCAGCGATGCGCCGCATTTCCCGCCAACCCAAGAAAGGAACGCAGTGCGAATTCATCGTCTTGCACTCACGGCGTGCGTGGCGCTCGCCGCCACGGGAGTGCTGTCCGGCAACGCCAGCGCGCAGGATTATCCCAACAAGCCGTTGCGGCTGATCGTGCCGTTTCCGCCCGGCGGCGGCAACGACATCCTCGGGCGCTCAGTCAGCCAGCGGCTGGCTGAGGCAATCGGCCAGCAGATCATCGTCGACAATCGCGGCGGCGCCGGCGGCCTGATCGGCGCTGAACTCGCGGCCAAAGCCGTGCCCGACGGGTACACGCTGTTCCTCGCCAGCATCGGCAACCTTGCGTTCACGCCGGCGCTGCGCGCCAAGCTGCCGTACGATCCGGTCAGGGATTTCACGCCGGTGACACTGCTCGCAACCTCGGCCTTCATCCTTGTCGTCAATCCGTCGCTGCCGGCGAAATCGGTGCAGGAACTGATCGCGCTTGCCAAAGCCAGGCCCGGTCAGCTCAATTACGCATCGGCCGGCCAGGGCTCGTCGCTGCACATGACGGCGGAGATTTTCAAGCTCGCCACCGGCACCGATCTCGTGCACGTCGCCTACAAGGGCAGCGCGCCGGCACTAACCGATCTCATCGGCGGCCAGGTGCAGATCATGTTTGGCACCATGCCGGCCACGCTGCCTCAGGTCAAGGCCGGCAAGCTGCGCGCGCTCGGCGTGTCGGGAGCGACGCGCAGCGCCGCTGCGCGCGATGTACCGACCATCGCCGAAGCCGGCGTGCGCGGTTTCGAGGTGCTGAACTGGTATGGGATCGTCGCGCCGGGCAAAACGCCCGGGGCGATCGTGCAGAAGCTCAACCGCGAACTGCTGGCGACGCTCAGGTCGCCCGCGATGATCGAATCACTGCACTCCCAGGGCCTCGAAGCAGCCGGCGGCACGCCCGAAAAGTTTGGCGCTTTCATCAAATCGGAAATCGCCAAATACGCGACGGTGGTCAAGGCGGCCGGAATCCACGTGGAGTGAACGGGGGCTACTGCGGCAGGTTCAAATAGTGCACGGCAAACAGGCCGTGCTCGTCGGTCCAGCACTCGACGGGTTCAAAGCCGGCCGCGCGCGAGAGATCCTGGAACTCGCCGATTCCGTACTTGCATGAATTCTCGGTGTGGATGGTCTCGCCGGCGTGGAATTCGAATTCATGCCCATCGATCGTCACGCGCTGCTGTTTGAGGCTCACCAAGTGCATTTCGATACGCCCGTGCCCGGCGTCATAAAACGCGCGATGCCGAAACGCGGCGAGGTCGAAATCCGCGCCGAGCGCATGATTGATATGGCGCAGCACGTTGAGATTGAACTCGGCCGTGACGCCCTGCGCATCGTTATAGGCGGCGTTGAGCAGCGCGTCATCCTTCCTGAGATCAACACCGATCAGCGCGCCGCCGCCCGCGCCAAGCAACGGCGCCCAGCGCGTCAGGAACGCCGCCGCTTCCGGCCGGGTGAAATTGCCGATGGTCGAGCCCGGGAAATAAAGCGCGCGGCGCCGCGCCTGCCCAAGGCCCGTCAGCGGCATCGCGATCGGCTGCGCAAAATCAGCGCGCAGCGCGAGTATCGGCATTCCGGGAAGCAAGCGCGCAAGCGCATTGCAGGAGGATTCAAGCTGCTCGCGCGCGATGTCGATCGGAACAAAAATCTGGGGCCGCAGCGCCTCCAGCAGCAGGCGCGTTTTTTCGCTGTTGCCGCAACCGATCTCGATCAACGCGCAGGCCGGGCCCAGCCGCTCGGCCATGGCGCGGGCATTTGAGCGCATGATCGCAAGCTCGGTGCGCGTCGGGTAATACTCGGGAAGACCGCAGATCGCATCGAACAGCCCGCAACCGCGCGCATCGTAAAAATATTTCGGCGGGATCCGCTTCTGCGGCTGCGTCAGACCGGCAAGGATGTCCGCAAGCATGCTCTGCTGCGCTGGCAGCAGGTCGTGAAAGGTGATGCGCGCGGACGAGGTGCCCATGGTTGCCGTCGGCCGAATCAGGCAACGGGCTGGATGCTGCCCCGGGAGGTAACGGTCAGCCCAACGGTTTGTGCCCGGTATGACTCTCCATCCATTTCTTGATTCGGTTGGCGTCGCCGATGCGGGTATTCTTGCCCCACGAATCGAGCAGCACGATGATGACCGACCGTGCGGCGATCCTGGCCTGCATCACCAGACAACGCCCAGCCTCGCTGATATAACCGGTCTTCGACAGGCCGATTTCCCACGTCGAGTTCTTGACCAGCCCGTTGGAATTGCGGAACTGCAGGCTGCGGCCGGCGATCGTTTCGACTTCGTGCGCCGGCGTGGTGGTGAACTTCCGGATCAAGGGATATTGATATGCACCCTTCACCATTTTCGCCAGATCGCCGGCAGTCGACACGTTTTCGCTCGACAGCCCGGTCGAATCCACGAAGCGCGTGTTCCACATGCCGAGCTCGACGGCTTTGCGGTTCATCGCGGCGATGAACGCCTCGGCTCCGCCGGGGTAGGCGCGGCCGAGCGAAGCCGCGGCGCGGTTCTCGGAGGACATCAGCGCGAGACGCAGCATATCGCGCCTGGGAAGCCCTGTACCGACGCCGAGGCGCGAGTTGGTGTGCTTCACGAAATCGAGGTCGGCGGAGTCGACGTAAATCGTCTCTTCGAGCGGCAGGTTGGCGTCCAGCACCACCATCGCGGTCATCAGCTTGGTGATCGAGGCGATCGGTGCGATGCTCTGGGTGTTTTTGGCGTAAATCGTGCGGCCGTCGTCAAGGTCGACGACCAGCGCCGCGGCTGACTTGAGGTCCGGAATACCCGTACCGGTGAGCGCGGCGTCGCGGCGCGCCGGCTGGTGCTTGCGGACCGATTTCTTGACGCTCGACTTGGAGGAGTATTTTACGTGGACCCGTTTCTTGCCATCGGCGGCGTGCACCGGCGCCAGACTGACCAGCGCGATCACGCTGGTCGCACACACCACCATCCGCCACACATTGCGTTTCAATTCCATGACCCTTCCCGCTTTGGTAACGTTTTCACCCGCGCTTTGGGCGTCCGTGGCAATAAGATAACAAAAATCAGCAGTTAGGGGAAGAATTTAATTACAAATCGAGACTTGGGCCGCGCCGCGGGATGCGGGCGGCTGGCCTGCACAACGAGAACCGAGTGCTTCCCGACATGGCATTCCCGATGAATTGATGGTCGGCGCGCAAAGACCTGATAATAGTACTTAGATGCGTATTTTAATCGTCGAGGACGACCCCACGCTGGCTGACGGGCTCACGCGGTCGCTGCAACGCGCCGACTATGCGGTCGATTGCGTCCACGACGGCGAACAGGCCGATCACGTGCTGGCGGCACAGAGCTACGATCTGGTGATCCTCGACCTGGGGCTCCCAAAGCTTGACGGTTTCGAGGTGATCAGGCGCATGCGGCGGCGCGGCGCAACGGTGCCGGTGCTGGTGCTGACCGCGCACGACGCGCTCGCCGACCGGGTGAAAGGGCTCGACCTCGGCGCGGACGATTATCTGACCAAGCCATTCGAACTGCCCGAGTTGGAGGCCCGGGTGCGCGCATTGATACGCCGCGGCCAATCGGGCGGCAGCTCAATGCTCACACACGGCCCGCTTGCCCTTGATACCAGCGGCCGGCGCGCGACGCTCGACAACGTTCCGCTCGAACTCTCGGCGCGCGAGTTCGGCGTGCTGGAAGTGCTGATGCTGCGCAGCGGACGCGTGGTCAGCAAGGAACAACTCGCGGAACAACTCTACGGCTGGGAAGAGGAAGTCGGCAGCAACGCAATCGAAGTTTACGTCCACCGCTTGCGCCGGAAGCTTGAACCCGCCGGCGTCGCGATCCGGACGATCCGCGGTCTCGGCTACGTGCTCGAGAAAAACTCATGAGCACCATCGTCAGCGAACCCCCGGTCGCGCAGAAGCCCGAAAAAGCGACGCTGCGCCGCCAGTTGCTGCTCTCGCTGCTGGCGCCTATCGTGCTCATCACGATGATCAGTTCGGTAATTTCCTATTACTATGCGTTCAATTTCGCAACGCTTGCCTACGATTACTCGTTGTTCGACTCGGCGCTCGACATCAGCCGGCAGATTCACGCTGCGGACGGCCGGGTGCGCGTCGATCTGCCCCGCGTCGTGCTCGACATGCTGGAATCTGACGGGCATGACCGCATTTACTACCAGATCAATGACGCCAAGGGCGCATTCATCGCCGGACACCGCGGGCTGCCGCTGCCGGGCGAACACGCGCCCCCCGGCAAACCGGTTTATTACGACGGCATCTACAACGGCAGTCCGGTGCGGATTGCGGCGCTGTACTCGATGGTGCCGGGAACATCGGACCCGGGCCCGATCCTGATCCAGGTTGCCGAAACGCTTAACAAACGCCATATACTCGCCGACGAAATCCTGCTCGGCATGCTGTGGCCGGAGCTGCTGCTGATCCTGCTGGTCGGCGTGCTGATCTGGTATGGCATTGAGCGGGGCTTGCGACCGCTCGCCGCGCTGCAACGGGAAATCAGTCAGCGGTCGCACCGCGACCTGAGTCCGCTGGCCGAGCACAATGTGCCGGGCGAAGTGCGCGCGCTGATTCACGCGATGAACGGCCTGCTCGCGCGCCTGAGCGAGGCAATGGCGGCGCAACAGCGCTTTATCGCCGATGCCGCGCATCAGTTGCGTACCCCGCTGGCGGGGCTCAAGACTCAAACCGAGCTCGCGCTGCGCCAGCAGGAGCTGAGCGAGGTGCGGCATACGCTGCAGCACCTCAATACCGCGACCGGCCGGACCACGCATCTGGTCAATCAGTTGCTCTCGCTCGCACGCGCCGAACCCGGCGCCAGCCGCGCCCAGGCACTGCAGACGCTGAGCCTCGGCGATCTTGCGCGCGATACCACGACCGAGTGGGTTCCACACGCCATGGAGCGCAATATCGACCTCGGCTTTGACGGCACGCCGGACGCATCCGAAATCGAAGGCGATGCGCTGTTGCTCAGGGAAATGCTCGGCAATCTGCTCGACAATGCGATCCGCTACACGGCGTCCGGCGGCCAGGTCACGGTACGCGTCGGCGCCGGGCGCGATCAAGTGGAGCTGAGCGTCGAGGACAATGGCCCGGGCATTCCACCGGCGGAGCGCGAGCGCGTGTTCGAGCGCTTCCACCGCGTGCTCGGCAGCGGCGCCGAAGGCTGCGGGCTCGGGCTCTCGATCGTGCACGAAATCGCGCAAAGTCATAACGCGGAAACCCGCCTCGGACCGGGCGCCGGCGGCAGAGGCACGCGGGTCACGGTCGCATTTCCAAGGGCAGCGTGAAAACCGTTGCCTACACCCCCACCGCGATTTCGCTGCACTGGCTGACGTTGGTTCTGATCGCGTGCGGTTTTACGCTCGCCGTCTACATGGTCGACTTGCCGCTGTCGCCGCAAAAACTCGCATACTTCTCGTGGCACAAATCGATCGGGGTGACGGTATTCATGCTCGCGCTCGCGCGCCTCGCGTGGCGTCTGCGGCATCCCGCGCCGCTACCGCTGGCGATCCTGCCGGTGTGGCAACAACGTGCGGCGACGGCAGTGCACGCCCTGCTGTACGTGCTGCTGCTCGCAACCCCGCTCACCGGCTGGCTTTACAGCTCGGCGGCTGGCGCGCCGACGGCGTATCTCGGGCTGGTGCAGTTGCCCGATCTGCTCGCCAGGGACAAAGCGCTCGCCGCGCAGCTCAAGGTGGTGCACGTCACCTTGAACTACACGATGCTGGCGCTGGTCGTCATGCATGCCGCCGCGGCATTGAAGCACCACGTCGTCGACCGCGATGACGTGCTCAGGCGCATGCTGCCTTTCGCCTACCGGGAAACGGACTGAGGCAAACCGGATCTTCCCAGCGCCGGCGCAGGGGCAAGACTCAACGCTCACTCGGCTTTGGCGCCGGACTCCCTGACCGCCTTGCCAAAGCGCGCGGTCTCCGCGCGGATGAGCTTGCCGAATTCCTCCGGCGTGCCGCCCAGCGGATCGACGCCCTGATCGATCAGGCGTTTGCTGATTTCGGGCGAGCGGATGATGCGCGTCACCTCGGCGGCGAGCTTGTTGACCACCGGCTTCGGCGTGCCGGCGGGAGCGACGATGCCCGTCCAGTTGCCCATCACGAATTCCTTGTAGCCCTGCTCGATAAACGTCGGCACGTCGGGAATGAATGGGTGGCGCCGCTCCGTCATTGAGCCGATCACGCGCAATCTGCCGCCTTTGGTGTGGGGCAGCAGCTCGGGAATGGCGTTCACCATCACGTGCGCCTGTCCCGAGATCAGGTCCGGCACGGCGGGACCGACGCCTTTGTACGGCACGTGCGTCGCGTCGATCTTGGCCGCCACCTTGAACATTTCCAGCGACAGGTGGCTGATCACGCCGATGCCGCCCGAGGCGTAGATCAGGCGGTTCTTCTTCGCCCAGTCCACGAGCTCCGCGACGTTTTTCGCCGGGATGCCCGCATGGACCACCATGATCAGCGGCGAGTTGCCGAGCACCACCACCGGCGTGAGATCGCGCTCCAGGCTGTAGTCGAGCCTGGCATACAGCGTCTGCGAAATCGCGTGCGCGGTGCTGATGTTCATGAAGGTGTAACCGTCCGCAGTGGACTTCGCGACGAGCCCCGCGGCAAGGTTGCCGCCGGCGCCGGGCCGGTTGTCGACGATTACCGCCTGACCCCACGACTCGTTGAGCTTTTGTCCGACGATGCGCGCGAGAATGTCGTTGATGCCGCCCGGCGCGAAGCCGACGATGTAACGCAGCGGCCGCGCCGGGTAATCCGCCGCATCCGCAACCGCGGCCAGGGCTGCGGCAAGGCCGGCGAACCCGATCGCTAAAGTACGCCGCATAATGATTCTTGTCATGATCCCTCCTCCTGTTATCAAACGGGTACTGTTGAACAAGTATAGCCCAGCGCCCAAAGAGGGTCAGGGTGCGCTGCCGGGCAGGTAATGCATGGCACGCCAAGTCAGGCGCGGGGCGCGTCGAGCGCCGCACCGCGCGCAATCACTCCGACGTTGCCCAAGCTCTCGGCATCCCATGAAAGCCTGATCAGCTCACCGCTCCGGTCGCTCGGCAAAACGGGTGCCACCAGCGCGCGAAACTTCGCTTCGAGATCCTGATCGCTCATCGGACGCGCCAGCGTGCCGAGGGCGTGGGGCACGTGGTGCTCCAACACGCGTCCGTCGCGCAGCCTGATCCTTACATAAGCCTCGAGGTGGCTCAGGACAGCCGGGTCAGCCGTCGCGGAAACGCGATCGCGAAGGGTGATCACATCGGGATTGCGGACCACGGCGTCCGCGTACTCGGACTCACCGGCGCGGCCATAGAGAAGTCCGATCGCAGCAGCGTGGTAGACGCTGAACTTTCCTTCGAGACCGGTGTGGGGAGTTTTCTTGCCCGTCAGCTCGAGCACGATCGGATTGACTTTCAGTTCGACGCGCTCGATGTCCGCAGGCTCGATGTCGTGCCTGCGCCTGAGCTCGATGCAGCCATCGATCACGGCGTGCACGACGAGTCCGCATGGGTAGGGTTTGTACATGTTGCGGGAGAGCTCGAAGTGCTCACCCAGACCTGCCGTGATGATGGCCGGGTCAAATCGGGTCGAGAGCACGTGAGCCCAGCCGCGAGGCGCTTCGACGCCGCGCTCGGAACTGTCGAAGTTCCGGGCCGCCAGCAGCGCTGCGCAAAGCCCGTTGCGCGCAGCCGCACCCGGATGAAAACTCTTGCACATCGAGCCGAACATCTCGCGCAGACCCGCGGATTGCGTGGCTGCGATGCCCAGCGCCCACGCCATCTGTTGCGCGCTCAATCCCAGCAGCTTTCCGGCCGCGGCGGCCGCGCCAAACACCCCGGCGGTACCGGTGACGTGCCAGCCGACGTCGTAGTGTTCAGGGAAAACCGACAGCGCCAGGCGGCACTCGACTTCGACGCCGAGGATGAAGGCGTGAAGAAAGTCTGCGCCGGACACATTTCGCCACTCGCCGAGCGCGAGCAGTGCGGGGTATACCGGCGCACTGGGATGGATCGCTTTCTCATGGGTATCGTCGAAGTCCAGGACGTGCGAGCTGACGCCGTTCAGGAACGCGGCGTTGAGGATGTCGAGGCGCTCGCGGCGGCCGAGCACGGCGGCCTGTGGTGCGCCGGCGAAGGGAGCGAGGGCGGCGAGCGCGCGCTCGATGGTTTCGTGATGCGCGGCGCCGATCGCGCAGCCGAGCCAGTTGAGGAGCGCACGCCTGGCTTCGTGGCGGACGTCTCCGGGAATGTCGTCGTACCGGGCATTGACGACGTAGCGGGCGAGCGTCCTGGTTACTGCGATAGCGTCGGTCATGTTCTTTTTCGTCTACACAGGCGGTATGCCGGCGGTCTTGATGGCTTTGCCCCATCTCGCGAGCTCGGCCTTGATGTATGCGCTGAATTCCTCGGGCGTGCTGGAGACCGCTTCCGCGCCTGCGTTCGCAATCTGCTGAATGACTTTCGGATCGGCGATCGCCTTCACGGTCTCGGCGTTTAGCTTCGAGATGATCTCATTCGGAGTGCCGGCGGGTGCGAGCACACCATACCACGCACTCACTTCGACACCGGGGAGCGTTTCCGTGACAGTGGGCAACTCGGGCAGACTCTTCGAGCGTTTGCCGCCGGCGGTGGCGATCAATCGCAGCCTGCCGGCTTTGGCATGCGGGACGACCGTCGGTCCGGTGCCGAACATCAGCGACACCTCGCCGCCAAGAATCGCCAATGCAGCCGGTCCGCCGCCTTTGTACGGCACGTGCAGCATCTGAATCCTGCCCTGTTGCTGGAGGAGCTCGCCCGCGAGATGCGGGAGGCTGAAGTTGCCCGTGGACGCGAAGACGATTTGGGCAGGGCGCGCCCGAGCGAGCGCGACGAGGTCTTTGACCGTCTTCACCGGCAACGATGGATGGACTGCGAGGATGTATTCGGAAGAGGCGACGAGGCTGATCGGCGCGAAGTCCCGTACCGGATCGTAAGGCAGCTTCGAAAACGTGTGCGGGAAAACCACCAGCGCCGCGGCCGCCGTGAGCATCAGCGTGTATCCGTCAGGCGGCGCCTTTGCCGCGAGCTCGGTGCCGATGATGCCACCCGCGCCCGGCCGATTCTCCAGCACGACCTGTTGTCCCAGACTTTGCGTGAGCGCCGCCGCAAGAATGCGGCCGGTCGCATCGATGCCACCGCCCGGCGACGAGGGCCCGATGATGCGTATCGATCGGGTGGGATATGTCTGAGCCGACGCTGCGCTCAGGGTAAGCAATCCGGCTGTTGCCAGCAGGCACGCCGCTGCGGTTGCTCGCTTCATGCATTCCTCCGGACGAATAGAAATTGGATTTTCAATCGGTGCGGATTCCAGCCTTCTGCACGACGCGGGTCCACTTGGCAATCTCGGCCAAAACCCATGCGCCCGTCGCCGGCATCCTGTGACTACGCAACGCCGCAGCGATGCCGGATCAGTGCTCGGTGCGCTCGATCGGGGCTGCCCGGGCGTTTCGCAACGGATGTTGTAGCGAATCATGCAGTCCCCGGGCGCGCTAAGTCAAGCGCGTGGCGTGCCGCCCTGCGCCCAAAAGGAAAGAACTGACTCTACGGTATCCCGGCCCAAGACCGGGCGGTCAAACAGGGACAAATACAGCGCGACGCCTGAACGCACCAGCGGTAAGGTGGTCTTATCGCGTACGTTGTTCTGGCTTGAGGAGCCCTTATGCGCGTTCTGAGACTGGTGCTCACGTTGTTTCCGCTGTTTGCAGTCGCTCAAGGTACAGAGCCAACCGGGCCAGGGATACTTGAGGAAAGCGTATGCGGCTCATTCAGAGAACCGCTCGCTTTCTTGCTTTGGAGTAGCGCCGCCGGGAAGCCAAATCCGGAAGCCGCCCGAGGCGTGCCGAACGCCGAGCCGATTACTCACAAAACGAAGGACGGCCGTCTCTTAAGAGGATACAAGCTCAGGAGCACCGCGGCCGACGGCGTCGTCAGGGGATCGGTATTGGTGGCCCAAGGCAATGCCATGCTGGCCGATCAGCTGCTTTCCAGTCTGAACGGCCTTTCGGCGGTGGGCATTGAGACCCTCGTTTTTGATTACCGGGGTTACGGTAACTCAGAGGGAGAGCGCCGCCTCAAGGCGATGGTGAGCGACTACACAGAGCTTTACGCAAGCATGAGCGCTGCAACGAAAGGCAGCCGCCTTTTGTACGGGATTTCCTTTGGTGGAGTCGTATTGCTTAACGTAGTCGGATCCGGGGTGTCTTTCGAACGCGCTGTCATCGATTCGACGCCAAGTCGCGTGTCTCATTTGGGCTGCCCCGAGAAGTACGATCCGGTGGCCAATTTTCCCCAGGAAGGCTCGCGGTTTCTGCTGGTTGCGGGGGGACGAGACAAGGTCGTCTCTCCGAAGGATACTCAGGAACTCATCGATCTTGCCAAGGCGAGAGGCGGTCTTACCGAAGTGCAACCCGACTACGCACATCCGTTTATGGATTCCGATATCGGGGTGCATCAAAGGCGTCTTGAACTCATCAGATCTTTCCTGGCGGGAACTGCGAGTCAGGGCGCGAGATGAACCTGGGCCAGCTCGCGCAGCATCCGGTGGAGGCCCGTCACCACGCGCGTAAGCCGTTCGTAATCCACCTTGTCCGGTGTGTCCTGCGCCGAGTGGTAGTAGGGATAGCGGTACGGCGCAGTATCCGTCACCATCAGCGCCGGGTAGTCCTCGTTCCAAAACGACCAGTGGTCCGACCAGTCCACGCCGGGAATAAAGGCCGGAGCAGCCACGCCTTCGGACGGAAACTCGGCGTGGCGCCGGAACGAGGCGAGCGCCTGATGCAGCAGCGGCCGCGAACCGAGGCTCGAGATGAAGGCGAGGAAGTTGCCGGTCGAAGGATAGAAGAACCCGAGCGGGAAAGGATAGCGCTGGCTGCCCGGTCGGTCGGAATAATAGCCGATCGTCTCCAGGGAAAACATCGCAATGATGTTCTCGCTGCGCGCCTTCGATCGCCGCGCGTAGACGCGGCTTCCCATCTGCCCGCTCTTGAAAAACGGCGGCTCCTCGTTCGCGAAGGCCACGAAACGCAGCGTGCGCTCAGCCTTTTCCTCGCGCATGAGGCGCGCAAGTTCGAGCACGGCGGCGACTCCGGATCCGTTGTCGTTCGCACCGGTGGCGCCGATCACAGAGTCGTAATGCGCGCCAACGACGATAATTTCAGATGGGCGCCCCGAGCCCCTGGCTTCCACCTCGATGTTGCGCACCTCGACCCCGCCCGACTCGAAGCGCTCGGCCGAGACCGCGTAACCCAGACCGGCCAGCGTGCGCTCGATGTATTGCGCCGATGCTTCGAGCGCCGGCAGATTCCACACGTTGTGCTCGCGGCTCGCGACCGCGGTGACGTGACCGCGCAGATTATCGGCGAGCAGCCTTTGCTCCGCGGCAAGCGGTTTGAGCGGGCCGGAATAAGAGGTGCCGGGAACGGTCACCATGTGCCACAGCAGCCAGGCGATCGCAGCGGCGAGCGTGAGCCAGAACAGCATGCGCGGGATCCAAAGCAGTTTGCCGCCCATGGTATAGCGTACACCGCGCGCCGGCGGGCCGCACAAATGCTGTACACTGTAAATGAGACCTCGCGGGAAGGGTCCCGGAGGACCGTGGTGATCGAATTTCCGGCATGGATCGCGCGCGACGAAATCGCCAGTGGCTGAGCGGCGGCTGGCTCGTGCTGATCTGCGTGATGGGATACGCTCAGCCCGGCGCAAGGGTCGAGGAGCTTACCCTCCAGCAGCGCGCCGAAATCGCCTGGCAGGGAGGTTACGTCTTTCACGTGATGGGTGACTATGAGCGCGCGGTGATGCTCTTCCGCGCCTCCATAGAAGCGCATCCCACGGCCGAGGCGCACACCTTCCTCGGCTGGTCCCTGAGTCACCTGGGAAGGATCGAAGAAGCCATTGACCAGTGTGAAATTGCCATCGGGCTCGACCCTGATTTCGGCAATCCCTACAACGACATCGGTGTCTATCTGATCGATCTGGGGCGGCCTGAGGAAGCGATACCGTGGCTGCAAAAGGCGATTGCGGCCAAGCGCTACTGCTGCTACCAGTTCGCGCACGCCAATCTTGGGCGCGTGCAGCTCGGGCAAGGCAAGGTTGAAGAGGCGCAGCGCTCATTCGAGCGGGCGCTCGAGCACGACCCGGAATATCTGCCCGCGCTGATGGGGCTTGAATATATCAGGAGTGGCGGATTCCGCGGGCTTTGAGAACGCCGGAGGGATCCGGCCCAGCCGCGCAGGATGTCCTGCCGTCTGCGGGAAAGGAGGGACGTCATGAAGATTTTGATCGTGGGTGCCACTCGCGGAATCGGGCGGCAAGTGCTGGAACAGGCGCTCGCATCCGGACATAGCGTGACTGCGTTGGTTCGCGATCCGCAAAGGCTGGCAACACAGCATGAGCGGCTGCGGGTCGTCAAGGGCGACATCCTTGACGGGGACTCGGTCGCGGTGGCGATGGACGGTCAGAATGCCGTGTGCTGTTCGATTGGCGTCAAGGCGCCGTGGCCAATCATCACGGTTTTTTCGGAGGGAACAAAGAATCTGCTGCGGGCGATGAAACAGGCCGGGGTCAAGCGGTTGATCTGCGTGACCGGGATCGGCGCCGGCGACAGCAGGGGACACGGTGGGTTTTTCTACGACTGCGTCTTTTACCCACTGGTCGGTTGGCCGATCTACGCGGACAAGGACCGCCAGGAATCGCTGATCAGGGCAAGCGATGTTGACTGGACCATCGTGAGGCCCGGCTTCCTCACCAACGGCCCGCTGACCAAGCGCTATCGCGCCCTTACCAATTTGACGGGAGTGACAGCCGGCCGGATTTCCCGCGCGGACGTCGCCCACTTCATACTGACGGAGCTTCAGTCGAATCAGTATCTGAGGCAAGCGCCGTTATTGACTTCCTGAACGAGCAAAAGAAAGGGGCTCGAGCGCTCATGAACAGCGTATAGCCGTCGGCCCGCGACATCGCCAGCGCGCTGCTGGCCCGATGATGCCTAATCTTTCTTGTCCAGCATCACATGCTTCGGATAGCCCTGCGCATCAACCTGCACCTTGTGCTGCTGAATGTCCAGTATGCTTACCGGCTCCGCCCGGTACGGCACGTTGTGCTTCTCCAGATGCTCGCTGTAATTGCCCGCGGCCACCCCCGGAAAGCCGATCAGCTTCCAGCCGATCTTGTCGCGGTTGCCGCCATACATCGGATCGGCGAAAAAGCCTTCCTCCGTGTTTCTCAGCAGCAGGCCGAAAAACAGCTTCGCGGACAGCGATTCCAGCTCGATCTTGTCGTCCTCCAGAGCGTGCAGGACTTCATCCTGCTGCTCCGCTGTGAGAAAGCAGAACGCCTTGCCGTACTGGCGGCTGCAGTAGAGATCGGTTTCGCGGATCGCGGCGCGGTAGATTTCCTGCGGCGTCAGCCGCGACTGAAAACCCTGCTGCGGCGTGCCTTCCAGCCACGGCCCCATACGGTAGTTGCGGCCGTGCGTGCCCCATGAACTGGTGAGCTGTCGGTCGATGAAACAGGTGACGCCGGCTTCCTTCGCGCCCGGCCCCAGTTCATCCGCCGGTATCAGGCGCGCCACCGCCGCGTCCAGAAACCGCACCTCGGGCTGCGTGAGATAACCATAGGCGTTTTGATCCACGGATTCCGGCATCGTCAGTCCTCCAGGTTGTTTCCTAATAAACCGCCGCCGTGGCGCCGGGCGTCACGCGAGCGCCCCCGGCCGCTTCAGGTAGCGGTCCTTGATCGAATCGGCAGCCCAGCACGCCAGCGCGCCGACCGTGCCGGTCGGCGCGTTGGCGCTGTTCTGCGGGTAAGCGCTGGCGCCGATCACGAATACGTTCGGCACATCCCACGCTTGCAGATACTTGTTGACCGCGCTGGTTGCCGGATCCGCGCCCATCGCCGCGCCGCCGGTGTTATGCGTGCTCTGGTAGCCCACGATAGTGTATTTTCCGGTGACGGGATTGACGCTCATTTTCGAGGGTCCGATAGCCTTGGCGATTTCCGCCGCTTTGGCAGTGGTATAGGCGGACATCCTGAACTCATTCTCCCGCCGGTCAAAGGTCAGGCGTATCAGCGGCAGGCCGTTGGCGTCGCGATAGGTCGGATCGAGATCGAGATAGTTGGTGCGATAACTCTGGCATGAGCCGTGGGCGATGATCTGGAACGAACGGTTGTAGTACTGCGCCACGGCTTGCTTCCAGCCCGCGCCCCAACGCGGGGTTCCCGGCGGCACCGGATGAGACTTGATCGGCGGCGCACCAACGCTGCTTACGATGTGATACGCGCCGCCGAAGAAACCCAGATCCGTGTGGTCAAAATTGTCGCCGTTGAATTCATCGATAGCGGTGGCCAGCCCGCCGCCGCCCATGAATCGATTGAACACCTTGTCGTCGAAAAACAACCCGACTTTGCCGTAAGTAACATACGCGTAATTCCGGCCCACGACGCCGCGGTTGCTGACCGGATCATACGGCTTGCCAATTCCCGAGAGCAGCATCAGGCGCACGTTGTTGAACGTGTACGAGGTCAGTATCACGAGATCCGCGGGCTGCTCCACTTCGCGTCCCCGCGCGTCCAGGTAGGTAACGCTCACGGCGCGCTTGCCGTCGGAATCGAGGTTCACCTTGATCACGTTGCACAGCGCCCGCAGCTCGAAATTCTCGTGCTTGAGGAGCGCCGGCAGCACGGCGGTGAGCGGGGTCGCTTTCGCGCCCATCCCGCAGGTGAAGTGCCCGCAGTAGCCGCCGTTGACACATTGACTCAGCATCAGCCGGTACGGATTGGTGTAGGGGCGCGTCATGGTCGCCGTACCCATCGGAAACGGCTGGTAGCCGAGCGATACGGCGGCTTTGGCGAACAGCGTCCCGGAGTACGACGGCTCCTTGGGCGGATTCGGATACTCGCGCGAGCGCGGGCCTTCGAACGGATTGCCTCCCGGCTGGATCTCGCCGTTCAGGTTGCCGGCTTTGCCGCCGATTCCATAGATATGCTCGAACTGGTCGTAGTACGGCTCGAGTTCGTCGTAGGTGAGGCCCCAGTCCTGGCTGGTGCAGTCCTCGGGAATCTGCGACTTGCCATAGCGCGCCAGCGTGCGGCTGCGGGTCTCGAAGTCCCACGGCAAAAAACGCTGCGTCATGCCGCCCCAATGCACGGCCGCACCACCGACACATTCGCCGGGCTTGAACGAGCCGATCTCGCGCATCGGCAGCGCAGTCTCGTTCATGTTATTTCGAAACGTGATCGTCTCACGCGACAGATTCTGCACGATATCGCTGGCGCGCTCGTATTTGAGCTCGTCATGCACGTAGGGCATCGCCAAATCGTGCTGGGAATCGAGCATGCGCCCGCGCTCAAGACCGACGATCCTGAGCCCGGTCGCGGCGAGTTCCTTGCATACGATCGTGCCGGCAAGTCCGGCGCCCACCACCACCACATCCACCGGTTTGAGTTTGACGCTCATCTCCCTGACTTTTCTTGTTCAATGCCCGCCGCGGTAAGGGATTATCCGTTTATTCATGGAACTTCCGCAACCGTCACTCGGCATTTGATGCCCGTCGAGTTTGCCACCCGCAAGTACTAGCTGCGCTGGATCGCGTTGATCCGGTCGTAAATGAGCCGTGGCAGCGAGATGCCTTCACGGCGCCGGCGTTCGCGCTCGCGGAACGCACGCTCCGAGGGGACGCGGATTGCGTCGGCCCCCGGCTGCCGTGGAGTCGCACGCACGCGCGCGATCAATTCGGTGAGCTGAGCTTTGAACTCCGCGGGCGGTACCAGCAGGCCGGGGTCGAACACCACGAACAGGAAACCGAAGTCCTGCACCTGGCCGCGGGCGAGCGCAGCGCCGCCGAGCAAACCCAGGGCCTGCACGATGAACGACAGGCCCGAGCCTTTGTGCCCGCCGAACGGCAGGATACTGCCGGCGAGCGCGGCCCCGGGATCGCGCGTCGGCCGGCCCTGCGCGTCGATGGCGGAACCTTCGGGCAGCAATTGCTTCAGCCGCCCGGCGAGTATCACGTCGCCGAGCATCAGGGCTGACGTGCCCATGTCGAAGATCAGCGGATCGGGATCGTTCGGCATGCCGAACGCGATCGGGTTGGTACCAAATGCGGGCGCCATACCACCCAGCGGCGCAACGAGCGGGGCCCCGCACGCACTGTGAATGCCGACGAAGCCGGCGCGCGCGATCATCTCGAGATAGTAGGAATTGCGTCCGCTGAGGAACGCATTGTGCATGCCGACCAGCGCGAAGCGATTGACACGCGCTTTTTCGATCGCGATTACCGCTGCGCGGTGCGCCGCGTACATTCCGACGTAGTTGCCGCCGTCTATCAGTGCCGAGACCGGTGTCTCATGCACGATGCGGATCGACGTGCGCGGTTGCCGCGAGCGCGGATGTTCCGCAATTATCAGTATGCGCGCGAGCCCGATCGCGGCGTAACCGCACAGCTCGGAGTCGATCAGGTGCGCCGTGATGACGCGCGCTTCTTCCGCGCTGTAGCCGAGGCGCTGCAGGCTGCGCTCGCCGAGCGCGCTCGCGTCTGCCACGCCCAGCGTCAAGCGCTCGTCGTTCATTGGCGTGCCACGTCGCGGTTAAGGTCGTACGGCGCCTGGAAATAGACTGCGGGGTTGATGGCGAACGAACGGCTGCTCATCAGTCAAGTATAACTGTCCGGTTCCGCCTTGGCGACGAGCTTGGCCGCGATTGCGTCGCCCGCGTCAGGACGGGTGTCGACGATCACCGGCTGGCCCCAACTTTCGGCCAGTTTCTGACCAAACCAAAGAGCGCACCGGACTTGCGACCGGTGCGCCCTTCCGAGCAGGATTGCGGGTCGGTTATTCGTTACTTCTTCTTAGCCGAGCATCAGCTGCGAGCTCTCGGGTTTCTTCTCGTCGTCACCTTCGGCGATCAACTGCGAGCTTTCGGGTTTTTTCTCGTCGTCGCCTTCGGCGATCAGCTGCGAGCTTTCGGGTTTTTTCTCGTCGTCGCCTTCCGCGATCAACTGCGAGCTTTCGGGTTTCTTCTCGTCGTCGCCTTCGGCGATCAGCTGCGAGCTTTCGGGTTTTTTCTCATCGTCACCTTCGGCGATCAGCTGCGAGCTTTCGGATTTCTTCTCGTCGTCGCCTTCCGCAATGAACAAAGGCAGCGCCAATTCCAGCCGCGTAACGTTTTGCTGCAACTCCACCTTTCCGACCACGGGTTGCGCCGCTTCATTTGCAAATACACCGCCGGCGAATGCTGCCAGTGCGCCGCTCACTGCGAGCGTCATTATCAGTTTGCGATTCATGTAATTCTCCGTTATCAATTTAAGTTGATCAAACGTTGGCGGTTTTCACCAACGCCCCATTCGACGCATTCAGGATAAGTGAGGTTTTCACGCAACCTGCATTCTTACCAACATGTAATCCTCGCGTAACCTCGATGTAAGTCATCGACACGCATCGCAACCGTCGTCGCGATGCGGCGGAAGATTATTTCGTGCTATTTGGCTTCAGTTGCTGGCGCGACGGCCCCTTCCTTTTTTTCTTCCTGTGCGGCGGGCGCAGCTACCTGATCCGCAGCCGGCTTGTCGGCTTCGACCAGTTGCACCAGTTCCGCCGGTTGCGCGGGCGCGGGGGTCGCGGTGCTTTCGGTCGGGCTTGCGCTACCCTGCGGCGTGACATTGGAACTGGGGCTGCACGCTGCGAGACCCATGGCCGCGAACGCAGCCGCTATCAATTTGAAATTCATTTAAATCTCCGTTATCAGTTAAAGTTCGAAAACGCTGGCGGTTTCGGCCAACGGCCCATTGGACGGGCGATGATAAGCGGGGTTCGCAGGCGGCGCGGATTCTTACCAACATGTAATCCGCGTGTAACGTTGAGGTAAATCCCGGCGCAAATCGCGTCCGGATTTTGCGCCTAGTTCACGCCGTCGCGTGCGGGGCCTGAGTGTCCGGTGCGCCCCGCGCGGAGTTCGTTCCGGCACCACCGTCGCCGGCGGCATGAAAGCGCACGGTGCAGCGAAGTCCCGGCTTATTGTCCGATAACTCGGCCGACGCGTCGTGCAGGTCGGCGACGGCCTTCACCAAGGCAAGCCCGAGGCCGCTGCCCGGCGTGGTGCGGCTCGCCTCGAGCCGGTAGAAGCGGCGGAATACTTTATCGCGCTCTGCTGCGGGAATGCCCGGACCGGTATCGGCAACGCACACTACCGGCGAGCCGCTTTCCTGTCCCACCCTTACGGTGATGTCGACCCCGGCCGGACAGTGGCGGATCGAGTTTTCGATCAGGTTCGCGACCATTTGCGTCAAGAGCTCGCGGTCGCCGTGGATCGTCGGGGTCGGGTCGATTATGGCCTTGAGCCGCTGGCCGCTATCTTCCGCGACCGGAGCGTAGGTTTCCGAGACGGTCGACACGATCTGCGCGAGGCTCACGCCGGAAAAAGCCGCGCGCCGGGCACCGGACTCGATCTGCGCAATGCGCAGCAGCGCTGAAAATGTCTCCAGGATGGCGTCGACGTCCGCGATCGATTGCTCGATCACCGGCGCGCCGTCGGCTCCCGCCTTTTCGCGCGCGGTTTCGAGCTGGTGACGCAGGCGGCTCAACGGCGTTCGCAGATCATGGGCGATGTCATCGGAGACCTGCTTCAGGCTCTCCATGAGCCCCTGGATGCGGTCGAGCATCGCGTTCAGGTTGATCGCCAAATGATCCATCTCGTCGTCGCCGCCCCGCGTTGGCACGCGCTTGGACAGGTCCCCGTCCATGATCGAGCGGGTGGTGCGGTTGATCTCCTCGATGCGGCGCAGGAACCCGGTGCCGAGCGCCGCGCCGCCACCCGCGGCAAGCAGTACCGTAATCGCGACGCCCCAGCCGAGCGCCCGCAGGATCGCTTCGTGCGCCTTCACCGACCGGTAACGGCTCTCGCCCACGAGCAGAAACTCGCCTTTCTCTAGCCGGCGCCCCCGGGCCACGATGGGATACGCACCGGCCGGGTCTTCCGCCTTCGAGCGCCGGTCCGGATACAGGAACGACACCGGAAGCACCATCTCACCCTCGGTGGCCTTCATCGGCGGAAGATTTCCGGCGATGCGTTTGCCGTGCTTATCCTGCAGCAGGTAGTAGCGGCGCGGCGCCCGCAACTCCTCCGCCCGCAGCTGGATCGCCCGTACGACGCTGTCGAGTCCGCGGCCGCGATACAGTTCAATCAGCACCTGCGTCTCCCGCTCCACGGAATCGTTGAGCTGCTCGTCGAGCGCAGCCAGCGTGATCCAGTAGACCATGAAGAGCAGGATCGCGACCGACGCGCCGAAGACGGCGGCATACCACGCGAGAAGACGGAAGTTCGTGCTGCGAAAAAAGCTATTCGGAGCCATTGAGTGAGTATCCCGAGCCGCGCACCGTGTGTATCAGGTCATTATCGAATTCCCGGTCCACCTTGGCGCGCAGCCGGCTGATGTGGGTCTCGACCACGCTGGTGTGCGGATCGAAATGGAATCCCCAGACGTTCTCCAGGAGCATGGTCCGCGTCACCACCTGCCCGGCATTGCGCATCAGGTACTCGAGCAGCCTGAATTCCTGCGTCTGCAGATCGAGTTTCTTGCCGCCTCGGGTGACCGTGCGTTTCAGCAGGTTCAGCTCGAGGTCGGCGACGCGCAACACCGTCGCTTCCTCCGTCATCGGGGGGCGGCGCGCGAGCGCGTTGACCCGGGCAAGCAGTTCGGCGAAAGCAAACGGCTTGGTGAGGTAATCGTCGGCACCGGCCTCCAGCCCCTCGACACGGTCGTTGACCCCGCCCAGCGTGGTGAGCAGGAGCACCGGCGCCTTAGTTCCCGCGGCGCGGATTGTCTTGACGATGGCGAGACCGTCGAGACCGGGCAGCATGCGGTCGATGACCATCACGTCGTAGGCGCCTCCGGAGGCGAGCAAGAGCCCTTCGCGGCCGTTCGCCGAGTGTTCCACCACGTGCCCGCGCTCGCGCAGCCCTTTCGCTACGTAGCCCGAGGTGTGCGGATCGTCTTCGATCAACAGGATCTTCATCGGACCGCCGCTGCCAACTCGCGCTTGATTTCATCACCACCACGCCCCGCTTCCTCCTCCTGCTGCTGCAACGCCCACATCTCGGCGTACGCGCCAGCGCGTTCGAGCAGCTCGCGGTGCGTGCCGCGCTCGACGATGCGCCCGCCGTCCATCACCAGGATCTGATCCGCGTCCATCACCGTGGAGAGGCGGTGCGCGATTACCAGCGTGGTGCGGCCTTCGGCGATGCGCACGAGTTCAGCCTGAATCGCCTGCTCGGTTGCCGAGTCGAGTGCCGAGGTTGCCTCGTCGAAAATCATGATGCGCGGGTTCTTGAGAATGGCGCGCGCGATCGCGACGCGCTGTTTCTCGCCGCCGGAGAGCTTGAGGCCGCGTTCGCCGACGCGCGCCTCGTAGCCGTCGGGCAGGCTCGAGACAAACTCGTGGATGTGTGCGGCCTGCGCGGCCGCGATCACTTCCTCATGCGCGGCCTCGGGACGGCCGTATTGGATGTTGTAGTAAATCGTGTCGTTGAACAGCACGGTGTCCTGCGGCACGATGCCGATCGCACCCCGCAGGCTCATCTGCTGCAGATCGCGGATGTCGATGCCATTGATCGTGATGCGGCCGCCGCCGACATCATAGAAGCGGTACAGAAGCCGTGCCAGCGTGGACTTGCCCGATCCGCTGTGGCCGACCACCGCGACCTTGCTGCCCGCGGGAATCTCGAAGCTCACGTCGAACAGGATCTGGCGGTTCGGATCGTAGCTGAAATCAACGTGTTCGAAGCGGACCATCGCGCGCGGCGAGATGAGCGGCACCGCGGCCGGCTTGTCCTCGATCTCGCGATGCTGCGTCAGCAGCCTGAACATGCGGTCCATGTCGATCAGCGACTGCTTGATCTCGCGATAAACCATGCCCAGGAAGTTGAGCGGAATGTAGAGCTGGATCAGCAGCCCGTTGATCAGCACCAGGTCGCCGAGAGTCAGCGTCTGGTCGACCACGCCCTGCGCCGCGAGGATCATCAGCAGCGTCACCGCAATCGCGATGATGCAGCTCTGGCCGATGTTGAGGATGCCGAGCGAGGCCTCGTTCTTGACCGCCGCCGCCTCGTAGTTCTGCAGGTTATTGTCGTAGCGCCGCGCCTCGAACTCCTCGTTGTTGAAGTACTTGACCGTCTCGTAATTGAGCAGGCTGTCGATCGCGCGGGTGCTGGCCTTGGATTCGAGGTCGTTGGCGCGGCGCCGGATCTCGATGCGCCATTCGGTGATCCAGAAGGTGAAGCCGATGTAGATCCCGACCGCGGCGAAGGTGATCGCGGCAAAACGCCAGTCGAATTTGGTCAGCAGCACTGCCGCCACCAGGCTGAATTCGAGGATCACGGGGATGATCGAGAACAGCATGAAGCTCAGCAGCGTGCCAATGCCGCGCGTGCCGCGCTCGATGTCGCGCGTCATGCCGCCGGTCTGGCGGTCGAGATGGAAGCGCAGCGAGAGGCCGTGCAGGTGACGGAATACGGTCAACGCGATGCGGCGGATCGCGCGCTGCGTGACACGCACGAACACCACGTCGCGCAGCTCGGCGAACAGGGTATTCGACAGCCGCAGCGCACCGTAGGCGACCAGCAGCGCCAGCGGCAGCATCAGCGCCGCCTGCCTCGGATCGAGCGCATCAACGACTTCCTTGAGCACCAGCGGCACGCTGACGTTGGCGAGCTTGGCGATGACCAGGAACACGAGCGCGAGCAGCACCCGGCCGCGATACTCCCACAGGTACGGCAACACCCGTGCAATCGTGTGCCATTCGCTGCGCCGCGCGGGGTCGGCCCCCGGCGCGCCGGCCGGCGCGGATTGATGCTGGATGCTCATTTAAACCTAGAAAAAGCGATCAGCCGCCGATGAACGCCGATGAACGCCGAAAAATCAAAGCGGTGCAGTGAAGCGCTGCCGCTATCCTAGCACGGCGCCGGAATGTAAAAATTTGTAAATTCAATACCCCGCACCCCGCGAGCGGAGTTTAATAGGTGTAACGTTCGCACGGGAGACTGTCATGAAACGAAAAACCATAGTCATTCTGATCATCGCCATCGGCGGCGGCAGCGCATAC
>Ga0113563_10000240_pt1 | contig 24053 bp, 19 predicted proteins | sample Mud3Dept3metaG_FD_80117 | JGI IMG/M metagenome (GOLD analysis project Ga0113563, IMG submission 80117) | Freshwater wetland microbial communities from Ohio, USA, analyzing the effect of biotic and abiotic controls - Mud 3 Core 4 Depth 3... | ecosystem: Environmental > Aquatic > Freshwater >... | reverse complement strand
TGACCTTCTCTGACATTAATAAATACACGTCTTGACCGCTTATCGAGACGTAGTCTTTTGGGAAATGATTGCGGAGAAGAAGGTGGCTGAATTTCTGCGGGTTGAGAAAATTGATCAACATATAAAGGGCTTTCCAACGGCAGGGTTGCATCTGAGCTAATATAGATGAAGCGTTGGGCTAAAGCAATCTGAATTACATCGCCATCTTGTAAAAGGACGGTGTCAGTAATTTGAGAACCGTTACAGGTCGTTCCATTTTTACTTCCAAGGTCCTCCAATAAAATACCATTTGAGGATTTCTGAAGCCGCGCGTGATGACGAGAAACCTGCCTGTCCGCAATAATAATATCGCAGCTTGTATCCCGACCGATGAGGAGGGTTTTATTTATAGACCAGCGTTGTCCATTGAGTAGCCCAGATTGAGCGATTAACATCGCCGCCTCTTCACCTCGTCTCTCCATTCCCTTTTCCTCTACGGGTATAATAACACATATTACTATTTACCTAAAAGAAGCAATGAATTTCACTTCTGAAAGTTCGAAGCGATGGAGATAAATCGTTAGAGACTAAAAAAAATGCCAACCCCACGTAAACCTAGTGAAATACTAAAAAATCGCTATCGAATTTCGAAGATTATCGGTCAAGGGGGAATGGGATCGGTTTATTTGGCTGATGATTTACGATTGGACGGTCGATTATGTGCTCTGAAAGAAGTTGAATATGACCGAGGTATGCCTACGAATCTTGTGCGGGAATCTCGCGATCAATTTATGAGGGAGGCAACGATTTTAGCTCGCTTAGATCATCCGAATCTCCCTAAAGTCTCGGATTTCTTTTCAGTGGGTGGCTTTGATTATTTGGTGATGGATTTTGTCCCTGGTAAAGACCTAAGGACTCTGATGAATGAAGCTAAACAGAAAGGAAGCTTCCTTTCTGAACGTGAGGTCTTAGGTTGGGCTAATCAGCTAGCAGATGCTTTGATTTATCTTCACAGCCAAAATCCGCCGATTCTCCATCGAGATATAAAACCGAGTAATTTAAAAGTCACCCCAAGTGGTTTGCTTAAGCTCGTAGATTTCGGTTTGGTGAAAATCCTGGCTTCAGAAGAAGTTACGATTACTATCTTGCAAGGGCGAGGAACAGCGTTATACACACCTTTAGAGCAATATGGCGGCGACGCTGGTCATACTGATATCCGGAGTGATATTTATGCTTTTGGGGCAACACTTTACCACCTATTAACTAACCGCCCACCTTTGGAGGCAAGAGAACTTTTTCTACAGCCAGATGGTTTGATGCCGATAAGGCAAATTAATCCAGATATCAGTTTACGCACAGAGCGGGCAGTTCTTTGGGCGATGAGTTTACACCCAGACGAACGACCACAGGATATTGAAGCATTTCGTCAGGCACTACTTGGTGACAAGGAGCCAATTACCCGTCCTCGAGCACCCATACCAAACTTAACTTTGCTGGATGTCATGTCATTTCCAGCTGAAAGAGCATTGGTTTGGGTCTCGGTAGGTCTTTTATTATTAAGCCTGGCGATTACTATATTAAGATAACCCTAAAAGACTAATCCATTTCTTCTTGTGAGATCGTTTTTTTTGGCCTTGTGGATAAACCCCACCAAATAAAGGCAATTAATAATCCTATAGTCAAGCCAAATAAGGTCATCAGTAAAACACCCCGCGCGATTGATCCACTGAGAACTTGAGCGGTTCCTGGCAACTCTAACACCAAGTAAATATATGCAACCAATCCACCGATAATCGCAAAAAAACCTATACGCGCTCCCCAACGGACTTGTCCCCTAATTTTTGAGAATTGGTATATTATCCATCCGGCACCCAACGAAATTAAGCTTGCCATTAGCCATTCCTCAAGGGATAATCGATCTTGCGATGAAGATGGTGGAGTCGTTTCACGCGGAATAAATATAATCGCCGCAGTCGGGGGAGGGGAAGGTGTATCAGTTGGAGCGGCGTCGGTTTGTAAAGCTTCTGATTCCTCAATGGGAGGTGGTACATCGAAACGCAGTACGTTAGATTTTGCCGCTTCACTCTCTGCTATTATTTCTAGAGTACCGGGTGAAGTTACTGAAAAAGTGGAACGTGCGATTCCATTTTGAGTGAAAACCTCTTGTCGTACAATACTGCTCGTGCCACTAATTGAAAGGATAAAATCAACTGGTGTTCCATCGGGAACTGGATGGCCATTGTGATCAAAGATTATGCCAGTGCGGACTGGCATCACATCGCCTACTCTAAATTCTGGAGCTGGAGTAGGAGTTTGTGTACTTAATGTATTCGTGATGATCGATTCTGCCAGGTCAAGTTCTAGTAAAAAAACTTGATTAGGATCGGGAAACATTACTTTGTTAATATCATAATTAGTGCCAGATATGCTCACGGGTGATACACCACTCGGCGCCAATTCTCTGAATAATAGATAAGCAGCGACGTCGATGAATTGAGGCTGTTTGCTATACAGGGCATAATAGGCTGTGAGTTTCGAGATGTTCGTCGCGTCCAGGTAATAAGGGGCATTGAAGGAAAATACTATGACTCTTTTCTGTTGGAATAGGTCGGGTCTTTCAGCAAGGAACCTTCTTAATACCTGATAGGAAGGATATTCATTACTTGCATCAAGCATCGAAAAAACAATCCAATTCGTGCGATTCAAATCACGCTCGATCGATGTACTTAACGAGGGCGAATCAAGCATTTCCTCTAGATCTGCGAGGGAATAGGAGGAAAGATAATTGGAGTTAATTTGACCACCAGCTTGAGGTCCATAGCGGCGGATTACGAATTCTTGCAAGGCTTTTACATCTAATAATGGCTGAGGCGAACATTGGCTGCATTGCAGGGCTGTGCGAGTATCGGTCAAGAATACGATGCGATCATTTTCGTTGGGAGGATCGGGAATGGTCTCGTCCAGCTCTACTTGTGATGGGCTAATTAAAGATGCAGCCTGTCTTGCTACTTCGAATATTGTCTGGTCGGAACTACCAATTTCAGATGTTTTCTGTGGAAGTGCTAACACATCCTCAATATTAAATTCTGGGTAAAGTTTGTGTTTTAGCCTGAGTACACTTTTTACGGATTCGTCGACCCGTTGAGCAAAGGCAATGTCCTCGCGATATTTTTGAGCGAAAAATTCCAGAGTGCGAACAGCCTCTGTGAAGGAACTCGCTTCTGAGGATGACGAAAAATCACCCACATATAGGATATCATTACCGGCCAAAAAGGCGTTAAGTGTAACCCTTCGTGCATCGAATGTCTGGCTGGTTAGTTCATAAAACTTACGGATGGCTTGGCTACCAAGATTATCGCTGATCATCACACCACCATTATTTCGCCAGTCGGATAGTTCTGGTAAATCCATCAAGAGATTGAAAGCCTGTGGATCAAGACTTACCGGACGGGTGGTGGCGCGAATATTTCCCTGTAATCCCTGGTAGCGTATATGTGAGGTTAAAAGAGCGTCTGAAGTTTCTTCAGCTGAGGGCGCATTGCCTGTTGTGTCAAAAAATGGAAGCAAATCAAAGGTGCTCAATTCTTCGAGGGATTTTCGAACTGTGGCTACTTCTTCTTCGGGCAATCTATCTGCACTGCCATGTCCTGGAAAATGTTTAGCCGTAACAATAATGCGGTTTTTACTTCCTTGATGCACCCCTTGAATATAAGCGCGCCCCAATTTTCCCACCCAATATGGATCTCCTCCTAGTGAACGAGCTCCCAGATCATTAGTTCCATCGGTCAAAGGTGTTTCTAAAATGTCCAGAGATGGTCCTAGTAGAAGGTTTATTCCTATGGATGCAAGCTCATTCCCTTGTAAGCGACCTATCTCGGTTGCCAAGTCTTGATTCCAAGTCGCTCCGAGAGACATCGAGTTGGGAAGGGTAGTAAGTCCATTTAAGATTTGATCATTAGGATAACCATCGCCCTCCTGAGAAATTCCTATGAAAAGGGGGATATAAGTTGGCAAAGATACTTGGTTAGGTTCTGAAGATTGCTGATTCTGAATTGAAGCATCATATTCTGTTTGTTGGAGTTGTTTCGTTAATTCAAAGGCTTGTAAGGCGGTTTCATCAGGAGATTGGGTGATATAGGTAAAGTTATCATTTTTTGAAAGAAGGATTACTCCGCCGATATGATATTGACTGATTAATTGGTAGATATCAGAATCTAGGCCTACATCTGTACCCAAAAATGTTACCAAGAATAATTGGCCAATCTTCTCTTCTGGGGTAAGGCGATTGAGTAGGTTTGTGATTTGTGGTTCAGGGGTTGGAGTCTCATTTTGTGCGCTGGTATGGTCACCTGGAAAAGTTAAAAAGGCAACAAGTAATGAGGTTAGGAACAGACACAAATTTATTAACTGATTTTTTTTACGTTTAGATCTCATAGAACTTCTAACCAGGGGATACTATAAAAGAATCAATCACTTCTTTTGTTCGTATATGCTTTCTGCTTCAATAATATCTCTCAATAATTGTTTTCTCGCTGCTCCACTTAAAGTTTCAAGCCGACGAATGCAAAGTGGATCAATCTCTTCGCGGAGAAGCTGGAGCTCCTCTATTGTGGGTGGTAGAGTTTCTGATACATCAGGAGAGATTTCTAATTCATATCCTGTATGCGCCCTAATTTGCGAAATACTGGAACCCATATGATAAGAAGTGATCCGCATGCGAGGTAGTCCTGTGGATTCACAAACCGCGAAATCGATCTGACCTAAATCTGTTACCAAAAAACGAGGGCCGGCTCCTTTAGTTCGAGCAGGGTGATGACCTAAACCGGAAATATAATCTAGATGAGGGACAAAAGTCAGGCGTGAATGGCGTGGAATGTACAAATATATGTCGGATAGAAAAGTCGTGACATCAGGAATGCCACCGGTTCCAGGAAGCCGGAGGCGAGGGTGAGAGTAATCTACACCAAAAGCGATGTTATTGAAATTACCAAATGGATCAATCTGAGCAGGGCGAAAGAATTCTTTAGGACGTAGTCTCGGTAGGACATCAGCGACTGCGCTGGTAAAGCCGATATTCTTTAAGGATCGATCCAGCCAAAGACTTTCAATCCTTGAAAGGCCTAATGGGGCAGGATGGCGACAGACCCCTTGTCCAATGGCAGAAGAGAAGTACAAGTTGGGGGCGTGTGTATGTTTTGCTAATAAATATGCTGCGGCCACAAGAGGGGTGGCTAAACCCTGCGCAACAATCTCGCTATCTTTGATTTGCCGGGACATGCACACAACCATGAATTCGTCTGGAGTTATAACTTGCTTAGGTCTAAAGAAGCTCATATTAGATCAAAATTTTCGAAGTGAATTATCTAATCGAAAGATAATCTCATAGTGAATTTCGGGTTGGATATTACCACCTGATATTATCACAATTGCGGGTCGATGTTTTATTTTGCCGGATAATATTGCTGCCAATCCAGTTGCTGCCGAACCTTCAATGATCTCATGGTGCTGTGACCAGGCATAAAAGATCGCCGCTTCAATTTCACGCTCGGTTACCAATACAATATCATTAACAAGGCGCTTGATGATTGGAATAGTGATGGAATTCCTTTCGACAGGACCAGCTAATCCATCTGCTAGACTAGGAAGTTCGATTGCATGCTCCTGGGATTGATAATTTAAGATGTGATAAAAAAAGGGCGATGCTTCGGATTGGACACCAATCAGTGTCTTGTTTTTTTTAGATTTCTTTCCTTGCTCTTGCATGGTTTCTAATGCCAGTCCAATTCCAGAAATCAAACCGCCACCCCCAACAGGAACTATCCATGCAGTTTCGAGTGAGTGTGGTAGCTCCTCAAGTATTTCAACACCAATAGTTGCTTGCCCAGCAATCACTTGTAAATCATTATACGGCGAGATCCAGTTTGACTTTTCTTTTAAAGCGTATTCTAGTCCGGTTTTTTCTGCGTCCCCGTAACATCCAGGAACCAAGCGAATTATTGCACCTAAAGCCTGAATGGCGAGAATTTTGGATGGTACCGCGTTTTCAGAAACAAAAACAGTAACCGGAACCTTAAAAAGGTTTCCTGCAAGTGCAACTCCTTGTCCATGATTTCCAGCAGAAGCTGCAACAAGGCCTCTCATTAGCTCCCATTTTTCTAATGTAAGCACTTTATTAAATGCACCTCTTGCTTTGAAGGAACCAGTAACCTGGTGATTCTCCCATTTAATATATATTTCCAGATTAGGGTCGTAAGTAAGAGGGGTTTTCTTGATATATGGGTGAATGCGGCGACGAGCTTCTTCGATCAAATTAATTGGAGACAATGTATTATTCCATCATGCTAATAAATCAGGATTGCTTATATGATTGAGAGATCCCACTATTTATAATAACTCGACGGGCTAGAAGAGGATCATCAGTAAAAATTGCATCTACCCCCATTTGAAGAGTGGTTTTTATATCCTTTTCTTGATTTACTGTATAAACAAACACTTTACGATTCTTCCGGTGAATTTCTTCAACAAGTTGTGGAGTTGCATCATGTGCGTGAATGTGGAGACTTTGATAATCTAGCCATAGACCTAATCCAGAACGGACGAGAAATCCTTTCCAGCCAGGGTGGGCTAAAAGGCCGATAGAAGCATCTGGAATCAAACCCCGAATACGAAGAAGATTAATAAAGCTGAAGGAAGAAAATATAACTCTTTGTGTTAATTCATACTTCTTGACCAGTAAGGCGACTTTTTGGGGGAGTTCATCAAATATGGATGAATAATTAGTAAGCTCAATATTAAGATAAGTGAGTTGACCTACGGTTTGCAGGACATCTTCTAATGTGGGTATCTTTTCGCCGCGAAATGTAATATCAAAATGACTCCCCGCATCTAATTTCCGGATCTCAGATAGGGTAAACTCTTTAACTTGACCTGAATAGGGTGTCGTTCTATCTACGGTTTGGTCGTGGATAACGATGACCTGTCCATCGGCGGTTAATTTTGTATCTAATTCGATTGCATCAGCGCCTTGTTGTAAAGCTAATTTAAATGCAGAAAGGGTATTTTCAGGAGCATATGCGCTTGCGCCTCGATGGGCTATAATTGCAGCTTGGGGTAAATTCTTGAGCATTATCCCTCTGATGCGGAGAATATACCATACTGGTTTGACCTTTGCCAGTTAATCTGAATTCGGTCGTCGGATTGACCGACTTTGCCACCGGATGGATAGATCGAGTGTAGTAATATCGAACCAACAAATTTCTAGTTATAATTAACGATATGAAATTATCAGTAATAATTCCTGTATTTAACGAAAAAAATACTATTCAAGAGATTATGCAGAGAGTTCTGTCTACAGAATTAGCCGAAGAGATACTTGTAATCGATGATGGCTCGAAGGATGGGACTCGCGATATATTGAAACAGGTAAGCTCAAACGATAGAATAAAAGTAATCTTTCACGAGAAGAACAAAGGAAAAGGTGCTGCTGTTGTTACTGGCATTCAAAGAGCATGTGGGGATGTCATTTTGATTCAGGATGCGGATCTTGAATATGATCCACGCGATTATCCAAAGTTGCTACAACCGATCGACGAAAGGCTTGCAGAAGTGGTGTATGGATCTAGATTCCTAGGGGGATCACGACGGCCAACGATGTTCTGGCATATGATTGCAAATAAGCTTTTGACCCTCATGACAAACATACTTTATAACAACATTCTTACCGACATGGAAACTGGTTATAAAGTATTTCGACGCGAGGTTGTTGAGGGAATGGAGATCAAGGCAAAGCGCTTTGATTTTGAGCCAGAATTCACAGCTAAAATATTAAAAAGAAAAGCACGAATATTTGAGGTGCCGATCACATTTAACCCAAGAGACTATAGTGAGGGGAAAAAAATCAAAGCAAAGGATGCATTAATCGCCATGTGGACTTTGCTGAAGTATCGTTTTGTCGATTAATCTTTTGAACCGCAAGGTCTGATATCTTTGATATTTAATTGGGGGGAATAATATCCATCGAACTCGTTCAGCTCGAATGTGTAAAATACATCAATTTTAGCAGGTAGATGATCGTTCCAATGACCGAGGTTAAAAGCAATGGCGTTAAATCGCTTTTTGCCATCAGATAAACCAAGTTTCAGATGGGAGTTATCCTTTCCAACAGTTCGCTTCCACTCAACTTTTAGATCGCGCGATACCAAGTAGGCTGGGGGATTACTATGGCCGGTTGGTTGGAGTAGGTCGAGTTCATCAATTAGTTCTTCTTCTAAATCGGATAAAGCAACTTCCACATCAGCTTTTAGCACCGGGCGCAAATCGAGAGCGGTGAGTTCTTTCTCGGCGAGACGACATAAACGCTCGATCAGTTCAGGGAAAGTATCGTTTCGAACAGTGAAGCCAGCTGCAGCTGCATGCCCACCATGGTGTTCTAGGAGTTCTGCACACATATCGAGTGCTTCTGTGATGTGGAACTCCTTAATACTTCGGCAAGATCCTCGCGTATTGACTTCTCCTCTAGTGGCTACTATGGCTGGGCGGTAGTATTTCTCCGTCAATCGTGATGCAGCAAGTCCGATTACGCCAGGATTGAAGCTGGAATCCGCTGCAACTAAGAGCAACGGTTCCTTATCTTGGGAGAATGCTAATGCCTCAGCTTGAGAATATATTTCTCGTGTTATCTCCTGACGTTTTCGATTCTGCATTTCTAATTCTTGTGCTAAAAATCCAGCTTCCATACGATCATCTGTGAGTAACAGTTTTAATGAAGTTAATGCTGTATCTAATCGACCAGCAGCATTCAAGCGCGGACCTAGAAGAAAACCAATATCGGAGGAGGAAATTTTATTGACAGTTGATCCAGATACTTTTATTAGTGAATAGATACCTGGACGATGTGGTTTTCGGATCTGGGAGAGACCAAGCCTAACAAGGGCACGATTTTCACCATTTAGTGGCACCATGTCAGCGACAGTTCCAATAGCAACAAGATCGAGGTATGAAGCCAATTCTTGTGGCAGATATTCATAAGTATTAATGACTATATTAGTCCATCTCTTGATTAGCAGAGCTTCTGCCAATTTGTAAGCAATTCCAACTCCTGACAACTCTTTATAAGGGTAAAGATCGTTGTCTTGTTTCGGATTGATAATGGCTTTACTTTCAGGTAGTTCTGAGATTGGATGGTGGTGATCTGTGATTATTAAATCCAATCCGATTTTATTTGCATGCCTAGCTTCTTCGTACGATCGAATGCCACAATCTACTGTAATGACGCACCTGACATCATTTTTGTATAGGTAGTCCAGTGCATCAATATTCAATCCGTATCCTTCATCAAAGCGTTTCGGGATGTAACTTATTACTTCAGCGCCAAGTTTTTGTAACACTTGGGTGAGTAAAGCTGTGGCTGTGACACCATCCGCATCATAGTCGCCATACACAGCAATTCTTTCACTTTTTTGAATCGCCCATTGGATTCTATCTACAGCTTGGGGAACTCCCAACATGGTAAACGGATCATTCCATTGTGCAGAGGATGCATTCAAGAAGCGTATTGCGGATTCATAATCAGTATATCCTCTGTGGTAAACAATCCGTTTGAGAATATCGGAATATCCCGGCAAGAAATCTAATTGATCGGATGGGATTGGAGGAGCTACTTCCCAGTGTTTACTTAGCATTGGTTGAGTTCAAAATCTCCAGTAAGGATCCCCCAAATAAATGAAGAATCTCATATTCGAAAGTATAGCATAATTCATGTTGACGAGATGATTAAAGGCTGCTATGATGATCGGTCGAATGGCTCAAAAGAAATCAAATATTCCCCAGAAGATTTGGAGTGAGGGAAAAGCCAGCATTGCCTGGTTGATTCCGGGATTAGGTGTTAAACGCTGGATAATTTTTATTCTTCTAGGTACCACGTTTATCGGGATCGGATTAGCGGTTCTCGTTTTAGAGGTGTATCGCACGGCTCCTGAAACATGGTGGTTGCCACTTCTTTCAGCAGCGTCTCTACGGTTTCTTCCCCGCATATTGCGAGTGTTAATTTTTGTAAGTATAGGATTGGCCTGGATTCTTTACGGGATACGAGGACTAAACCGTTCTCTAATGACACCTTATCTTCGCCCGGGTAAGAGTGTTGTAGATACATTGCGCAAACACCGACAAAAGGAAAAGGGGCCTCGTGTGATTGCTATAGGAGGTGGGCATGGATTAGCAACCCTCCTGCGAGGCATCAAATTACATTCAAACAATATTACGGCAATTGTATCTGTGGCTGACGATGGCGGCTCTTCGGGCCGTTTAAGAAAAGAATGGGGAATTCTTCCACCCGGAGATATAAGGAATTGCCTAGCAGCATTGTCTACGGATGAGGCACTTTTAGGGCAATTATTCCAGTATCGATTTCCAAATGGAAATTCAGGATTAGATGGTCATTCCTTTGGGAATCTATTTATTACAGCTTTAGCTGATATCACAGGAAGTTTTGAGGATGCCGTAGCTGAATCTGGGCGAGTGTTAGCGGTTCAGGGTCGTGTTTTACCATCCACATTGCATGACGTGCGATTAGTTGCAGATGTTGAACTTCCTGAAATTGTAAGGGAAGTACGCGTCGAAGGCGAGAGTCGAATTCCAACAAGTTCGGGTCGAATCCGGCGCGTCTGGCTTGAACCCAGTAATCCACCGGCATACCCAGAAGCAATCCAAGCGCTATTATCCGCAGATTTAATCGTCATTGGTCCAGGGAGTCTTTACACAAGCATTCTTCCCAATTTATTAGTACCTGACATAACAGAGGCCATTAAAGCCAGCAAAGCACTTAGGGTATTTGTCTGCAATCTGGCCACACAACCTGGAGAGACAAGTGGTTTTTCAAGTCGTGATCATCTCTTGGTATTGGAAGAGCATGTAGGAGCACGAATTTATGATGTGGCGATTCTTAATAAGGATTTCGAAGGTAACTTGCCAGACAATGCAGAATGGGTTACTGCGGATATCGAATCCTTAGAGGAATATCCTATATATAAGGCTGATTTAATCGATAGAATCCATCCATGGAGGCATGATTCTCAGAAACTAGCTCAAGCAATAATTGATATCTACCAGGAACGCACTGGACCTTTGGTAGAATAAAGAACTTTGAAAACTTGTCCAGGATTTCATGGGTTAATTGATTGGAGTCGGAAATCTAGAAGTTATCATTGCGTGGAATATCTACGACCACGTAATTAAAAAGCATATCAAATCAAGAAAGGAAGTAAGAAATGTCAGTAAAAGTGGGTATAAACGGATTTGGCCGGATAGGTCGGCAAGTATTAAAGGCGATCCGGGATTATTATCCTGAAGAGTTGGAAGTGGTAGCTTTCAACGATATTGGTGATCTAAAAACGATGGCTCACCTATTGAAATACGACTCAAATTACGGTCGTTTTGACGGCACTGTTGAGGTGGGTGAGGATGCTTTGATCGTCGATGGAAAAACTGTCAAAGCTTATAAGGAAACTGATCCAGCTAATATCCCTTGGGGTGATCTTGGTGTGTCAATTGTTGTAGAGAGCACTGGAATATTCACGGTTAAGCAGGATGGCGTCAATAAAAAGGGCAAAGTCGTCAAGGGTGCTGAAAACCACATCACAAAAGGTGGGGCAAAAAAGGTAATCATCTCTGCCCCTGCTGAAGGCGAAGATATCACTATCGTCCTTGGCGTGAACCATGAAAAGTATGATCCTTCAAAACATCATGTGGTTTCTAATGCGTCTTGTACAACTAATGGTTTGGCGCCAGCAGTTAAAGTCATTCATGATAAGTATAGAATTAAACGTGGTTTCATGACCACCATCCACGCTTATACAAATGATCAGAAAATCCTTGATCTACCACATAGCGATTTACGTCGAGCACGCGCAGCAGCAATGAGCATTATCCCAACCTCAACCGGAGCAGCTAGGGCATTAAAACTTGTTATTCCAGATTTAGCCGGTAAGCTTGATGGGTATGCATTACGAGTGCCCACTTCAACGGTTTCAGTTATTGATCTTACTGCTGAACTGGAAACATCTACAACCACTGAGGAATTACGACAAGCCTATCGCGATGCAGCGGCAGGATACTTGAAAGGAATCTTAGCTGCGGTGGATGAACCCCTGGTCAGCATTGATTATAAGGGCGATCCATTTAGCTCTTCAGTTGATCTTCCTTTTACATTGGTTTTAGGGAAAGAAGAAAACAATTTTGTCAAAGTAGTTGCCTGGTACGATAATGAATGGGGTTACTCAGTGCGAACTGCGGATTTGGCAGCCCTGATGGCTAAGTATCTATAAACTGATGCATGGTTATGAAAGCGCGAAATGAAGGTATGTTTCGCGTGTTCATGACCTGGAGGATGATATGTTCAACAAGAAGACTATTCGAGATATCGATGTCAATAATAAGAAAGTTTTAGTTCGGGTAGATTTCAATGTCCCGCTCAAGGATGGGAAAGTCACGGATGATACTCGCATCAGAGCTGCTTTGCCCACAATTCAGTATTTGCTAAACAATGGTGCAGCCGTGATCCTATGTTCTCACTTGGGGAGACCAAAGGATGGACCAGACCCGAAATATTCTATGCGACCAACGGCAGATCATTTGTCCTCGTTATTGGGCAAACCAATAAAATTTTCTGCTGAATGCATTGGACCCGTGGCAGAAAAGGAGGCAAGGGATCTCAAATCAGGAGAGGTATTGGTCCTGGAAAATACACGCTTCTATCCTGGCGAAACGAAGAATGACCCTGAAATGGCGCGACAATTGGCAGTATTAGCCGATGTCTATGTCGATGATGCCTTTGGGTCTGCCCACCGGGCGCATGCTTCTACTGAAGGTGTAACCCATTTTCTTCCAGCCGTAGCTGGATTTCTGATGGAGAAGGAAATCCAATATCTTGGCCAGGCGATTTCTAATCCTGAAAGGCCATATATTGCGATCTTAGGAGGAGCCAAGATCAGCGATAAGATTGGTGTAATCCGAAATTTATTAAAAATCGCTGATCAAGTTCTAATCGGTGGGGGAATGGCTAACACATTTTTTAAAGCCCAAGGTTATCCAATAGGCGATTCACTCGTTGAGGATGAAGTTCTGGATACTGCCAAGGAACTATTGCAAGTGGGGGGATCACACTTGAGATTACCAGTCGATGTTGTGATTGCAGATCGTTTTGAAGAGTCAGCAGAAGCAAGAACATTACCCATGGGCACCATTCCTGATGGGTGGCGAATCATGGATATTGGACCAGCAACTGTTGCAGCATATCAGAAAGTGATTCGCAATGCAAAAACGGTAATTTGGAACGGACCGATGGGTGTTTTTGAGTTCCCGACTTTTGCGGCTGGTACTTTTGGAATTGCCAAAGCTGTTGCTGATAGCGGTGCTGTTTCGATTATTGGAGGTGGCGACTCGGTGGCTGCCATAAATCAATCTGGATTGAATGAGAAGATCACACACATCTCTACGGGAGGCGGCGCTTCTCTGGAGATGTTGGAAGGGCTTACACTTCCTGGCGTTGCAGCCTTGCTAGACAGGTAAATTCAATATCAGGCAGAGGGGTGTGAATTTCAAACACCTCTGCCCTTAATATGATAGGTGATCTATGCGTAAACCATTTGTAGCTGGAAACTGGAAGATGTTCAAAACTGTGGTTGAAGCCCGCCATCTTGTGTCGGAATTGGTACCAGGATTACAAGCCATCGAGGGAGTTGATAAGGTATTGTGCCCACCATTCACCTCTATATTAGCTGTGGCCGCGCTACTTGAAGGAACCGACATTGGGTTAGGTGCTCAAAATATGTATTGGGAACCTGCTGGAGCCTTCACAGGGGAGATTTCTCCATTGATGATTGCTGAGTATTGTAGCTATGTGATTATTGGACATTCTGAACGAAGGACATATTTTGGTGAAACTGATGGCACGGTAAATCGGAAAATCCAAGCGGCACTAGTTCATGGATTAGTTCCTATTTTATGTGTTGGTGAAACTCTCGAAGAAAATGAGTCTGGACGTACTGTAGAGGTTATATCACAGCAGGTTCGAGCAGGATTGGATGGAATAGCCAGCCTTGCAGAATCGGGAGGTTCCAACTTACTTGTACTTGCTTATGAACCTGTTTGGGCGATTGGTACAGGTCGCGCAGCAACAGCTCCAGATGCTGTGGCAGTGATTTCAAAAGTGATCCGACCGGTATTGGCAGATCTTTTTAATGAAGAATTCTCCCAAAATGTACGTATCTTATATGGCGGCTCGGTAAATGGAGCTAATGCAGCGGAATTTTTTGCTGAACAAGAGATTGATGGCGCGCTTGTAGGTGGAGCCTCGCTCAAAGTGAGTGATTTTACTCAAATTGTGCAAGCTGCTGCTCGATAAGTTGATAATCACATCTCTTAGAGTATGTTGTCAATTCCAGTCAGTTTGTTGTGGCTCCTGCTATCGTTGGGGCCACTTTTGATTCTCCAAAAAGGATTGCATCGTGAACTGCAGCTTACATTCTTCATGTTAACCCGCCATGTAGAATTATCCCAGGCTCTGTTTGCTATTTTTTTTCTACCAGGAGTCATTTTACATGAAGGAAGCCATTACGTGACAGCAAAACTTCTCGGTGTGAAAACAGTAAAATTTTCGCTTATACCTAGGTCACTACCTGGTGGAAAATTACAATTAGGATTTGTTGAAACCAAACGCACGGATATCTTGCGAGATTCAATTATTGGGATCGCACCATTTATTGCCGGATCTATATTTGTGGCTTATGTAGGGTTGATACAATTAAATATATTAGAATTGGCGAACACTATTTCCCAAGCAGATATTAAAGCAATTATGGGAGAGATAAGTTTGTTCTTTTCACAACCTGATGTCTGGATTTGGTTTTATCTTGCACTTGCTGTGAGTAGCACGATGTTGCCATCCGCATCAGATCGCAAAGCCTGGATGCCTTTAGTTTTGTGTTTTACCGTTATACTAGTTATTCTATTAATCATTGGAAATGGTTCTAATAACCTTACAGGTGTTCGAAATCTTCTGGACCAGTCATTTTCAGCGATAGCCGTTGTGGTTTTCGTTAGCATTGCATTGCACATAACAGTTTATTTCCCTCTATGGATTATGAGACATTTCCTCCAGCGTTGGTTGGTTTGAGACGGTCAATGGATCATTTTTTTGATGTTATAATCCTCTCCCGCGATCTTTTTTAAGGCAGGTTATTCTTCACGGTTAAGAATTTAACAAAAAGTGTTTCAGGAAATGCCAAATACTTGGTATGCTTTGCGAAGTAAGCCGAGGAAAGAGGATATTGTTTGGAATCAATTGCAACTCCAAGGATTTAATACCTACTACCCACGGTTACGCGTGCGACGAGTGAATCCCCGGGCTCGAAAAGTAGTACCATACTTCCCAGGGTATCTATTCATCAATGTGGATTTGGATCAAATAGGACTTTCCACCTTACAATGGATGCCTCACACTTTAGGTTTGGTCAGTTTTGGAGATGAACCAGCAATAGTACCGGATAGCTTAATTTATTCGATCCGAAAGAGAGTTGATGAAATTAATCTTGCCGGTGGGGAATTATTTGATGGCTTAACACAAGGCGATATCGTGATAATCTCGGAAGGTCCTTTCCAAGGGTATGAAGCAATATTTGATGCCAGGTTGCCAGGTAGTGAGAGAGTACGAGTGTTGCTTGAACTTTTAAGTAACAAACGACGTGTATCGGTGGAGATGAGTGTTAATCAGATCGAAAGGAAACGAAAATCTAAAGAAAAATGAAAAAAGCATTGATAACGGGAATTACTGGCCAGGATGGATCCTATCTGGCGGAATTACTCTTATCTAAAGGATATGAAGTTCATGGTTTGATTCGTCGTGCGAGTACTTTTAATACCCAGCGCATCGATCATCTTTATCGTGATCCGCATAATGGAGAACAAGTTCACCTGCATCTGCATTATGGCGATCTGGCGAACACTGGCAATTTAACCGACCTTATATATCATATCCAACCAGAAGAAATTTATCATTTAGCTGCACAAAGTCATGTGAGAGTGAGCTTTGATTTGCCTGAATATACTGCCGATGTTACCGGCTTAGGAACCACACGCATCCTCGAAGCAATCCGAAAAAGTGGAATCCAAATACGGTTTTATCAGGCGTCATCGAGCGAGATGTTTGGTGCAGCAAAACCTCCTCAGAATGAGAACACAATATTTGAGCCGCGCAGCCCATATGCTGCTGCCAAAGCATATGCTTACTGGATGACCCGTAATTACCGACAAGGATATGGAGTATTTGCCTGTAATGGAATTCTCTTTAATCATGAATCACCCCGTAGAGGAGAAACTTTTGTTACGCGCAAGATCACCCGCGCAGTTGCGGCTATCGTTGCCGGAAAACAACAAAAGATTTATCTGGGAAATTTGGACGCCAAGCGCGATTGGGGTTATGCACCTGACTATATTGCAGCAATGTGGAAGATATTACAACATGAAAAGCCCGATGATTTCGTGATTGGAACGGGAGAGACACATTCAGTACGAGAGTTTTTAGAGGAAGCTTTTAATTATGTAGGGCTTGATTGGCATAAACATGTGGAAATTGACTCTCGATATTTCCGTCCAACTGAGGTGGATATACTTCAAGCAGATGCCAGACATGCCTTTGAAATCCTTGGATGGGAACCTCGCGTATTTTTTAAAGATCTCGTTCGCATCATGGTTGATGCAGATATGGAGATGATTGGACTGCAATCTCCTGGAGAAGGTCAGCGAATTATCCAAAAACACCATGGTGATTGGCATCGATGGGAAGATCAAGTACCACATGGTTAAGGAAGATAACTATTGAAGGCTCTAATACTCGGTGTCGATGGTCAAGATGGATCCTTTCTTACTGAGCTATTACTTGAGAAAGGATATCAAGTCTTTGGATGGATCCCATCTTCTATTCCGGTAAAATTTGATAACATACAACATTTATTGCCATTAATTTCACTTTCACAAGGGAATTTTTCGGATCAGGCGTCCTTAGAAGCAACTTTAGAGCAGGTGCAACCGGATGAGATATATAATTTGGCCTCTCCATCCTCACCAGCAGCTTCTTGGGATTCAACTGTTTATGTAGGTGATATAGCTGGCTTAGGAGTGGCTCGACTTCTAGAAGCAATCCGGACTGTTTCTCCAAGGGCAAAGTTCTATCAAGCTTCAACCAGTGAGCTATTTGGTAATCCACCTGAATCTCCACAAAATGAGGAAACACCCTTCAGACCAAGAAATCCTTACGGGATCTCCAAGTTATATGCTCACTGGTTGACGGTGCGATATCGTGAACAATTTGGGCTATTCACTGTTTCAGGAATTCTATATAACCATGAGAGCCCTCGGCGTGGTTTGGAATTTGTTACCAGAAAAATCACGCACACAGCGGCTCAAATTAAACTTGGTATGGCGCGTGGAATAAGGTTGGGGAATTTAGAAGCTAGAAGAGATTGGGGATATGCCATTAATTATGTAAAGGCGATGTGGCAGATGCTTCAACAGGAGCATCCGGAAGATTACGTCATAGGAACTGGGGTTACCCACTCTGTACGCGAGTTCTGCCAATTAGCATTTGCACACTTAGACTTAGATTATCGAGATTATATTTATCAAGATCCAGATTTATTTCGCCCCGAGGAGAATCATGAGCTTGTGGCAGACTACAGCAAAGCCGCGGAAAAATTGAATTGGCATCCAGAGATTTCCTTCGATCAGCTTGTACGAATAATGGTCGATGCAGATCTGATGTTGTTGCTAGAAAAACAGAAATAGGTTTTTGAGAGCGCGAACTGATAGAGTTGCCTATCAGTTGAAGTGGGGGATTATCATGTTATCGAAGGTGCAGCTATCATGAGGAACTTCTCCAATAGACTTAAATCAAAACAATTTCGCATAGGCATCGCACTGCTTGTAAGCCTTGTGGCATTATACTTGGCCTTGAGGGAGGTGAATTTTCAAGAGGTATGGGTGATTATTTCAAAAACAAATTGGAATTTTATTGTCTTGGCTCTCTTATCTGTCATCATTAATAACCTACTTAAGTCTGAAAGATGGCAAATATTGCTTTCAGTCCCCCTTCGAAACATCAGATTTTCAAAAACATTCATGGTATTTATGATAGGGCAAATGTTTAATAATCTTTTTCCAGCAAGATCTGGTGAATTAAGTCGCATCATATTAATCGGAGGAAAGGAATTCAAGTATTCTTTTGTTGTTGGCACATTAATGGTTGAGAAAAGTCTTGACATAATCTCCTATGGATTATTAATAATGACAACTTTTATATTAATACCAATCCCAGAATGGTTAAATGAAACCGCATTTATTTTCTTGATTGTATCTTTACTTGTAATGATTGCACTCCTGATAATTATTATTTATCGACATAGTTTATTTAAATTATTGGAAAAATTGGTGAGTTGGCTTTCGGTTAATCTCCAGACAAGAATTTTAAGTTCTGTGCGAACAAGCATGGAAAGCATTGATGTTTTTTATAATCGGGGGCAGGTGTTCAAATTGGCTTTTTTAACAACAATAATTTGGGGAACTGCAATAATCACAAATCAGTTTATATTTTCTGCTCTGGGATTACAATTGCCAATCACTGCTGCACTTTTAGTGCTGGTAACATTAATTATTGGTATATCCATACCATCTTTGCCTGGTAAGATCGGTATATTCGAATATTCTTGTGTTTTAGCTTTATCTGTGTTTGGAGTTAATTCATCCATTGCATTCAGTTATGGGCTTCTTTTACACATAATTATCTTTCTACCACCAGTAATTATTGGATTATTTTCAATGTGGGTGTTAGATATTGATCAAAAGACGTTTAAATTCAGTGATAATCAATAAGCCGCACGGAAAAACGGAAGCGATTTATAATTGGCAACTCGGCATTTGTTCTGGAATGGTCAATAAAGATGTCAAAAATTGATACTTAAATTGTTATTTATGAAATCTGTTCTATTTGTATGCACCGCGAATATTTGCCGTTCACCAATGGCTATGGGATTCCTCCGAGCAAAAGTAAAAATTGATTTAGCTGACTGGCGCATCGGATCGGCAGGTGTATGGGCAGGTGAGGGTTACCCAGCTGCTTCTTATTCTCTAAGAGCGATGGAGGAGGCGGGCATTAATATCAGTGATCATCGTTCAAGTCAGATTACTAAAGAGATGCTTAAGGAATTTAATCTCGTTTTAGTGATGGAGAAAGGCCATAAAGAGGCTTTGAAATTTGAATTTCCCGAATATGCTTCGAAAATATATCTTCTTAGTGAAATGATTGGAAGTTATTCAAATATCGAAGATCCGATGGGCAGCTCTATTGTGGATTTTATTGATACTGCACGTGAAATTGAGCAAATCATCAATCAAGGATTTGATAGAATTAAACAGTTGGCTGAGGGTGGATAATTCGGGTGAACTACAAAGATGGTAGGGAAATAACATCTCAGGAGAAGCGATGGATTGGGATTATCATAGCAGTAGCACTTATCCACGGTCTTATCTATATTTTTTTTATACCTCCCTGGCAACATTACGATGAGCCCAACCATTTTGAGTATGTATGGTTAACTGCTCATTTGAATCGTTTTCCGCAACCCGGTGATTACGATCCGGACTTTAGCCGGATAGTTGTCCAATCCATGATCGATTTTGACTTTTTTAAAGGAATGGGTTGGCAACCCGATTTGTCATCAACACAAGAAATTAGAATTCATGGATTATCTCAGCTTTACGAACCTCCGTTTTATTATTTTCTGGCTGCATTGCCTTTACGATTGTTTAATATATCCGATGTCGTCAATCAACTTTATGCGAGCCGGATAGTTTCTCTCTTTTTCTATTTGATCACTATATTAGCAGCATTTGGAGTGACGACTGAAATCACCCCGACTGGACATCCCCTGCGCTGGATGACACCACTTGCGCTTGCATTGCTGCCAGGGTTTACCGATTTAATGACCGCTGTGAATAACGATTCAAGTGCAGTGGCAGCTCTCTCTCTTTTTCTCTGGGGGAGCTCCAGGTTAATTATGCGTCCTTTTGCATGGACGAATCTATTTTGGGTAATAATTTCGTCCATATTATGTTTCGTAACTAAATCAACAGCTATGGTTGGTCTAGTCTGCCTTCCAGCTGTATTATTATTTTCAATCATCAGGGGGAGAGCTAGAAGATATGTGTGGTGGATCATATTAATCGGTTTTTTGGCTGGCGTAATTTTGATTATTGATTGGGGAGATGCTGCATTTTGGTATAAGTCCACCTCACAACGTGAGCCTACGCGGGTAAATAATAAGCAAGCAATTGCAGGTAGTCATGTCATATCTCTAGATACTTCCGCTTTAATAACGCCTGATTGGGTTGAGCCACTATTCCAGCCTTTACCAGTGGATGTAGCCAGGGCACTACATGGAAAAACGGTCACTTTCGGCGTTTGGATGTGGGCTGATAAACCAGGCGAAGGCCGATCCCCAGCCATAGAAACTGAAACTCAGTCTGTTTCTATCCCTGTGACATTAGGAACCGAACCAGTATTTTATAGTTTTCAAGTTGAACTAAGTAACGATATTTATCGGACTTGGATTTCTTTAAAGCCAGGAATAAGGGATCTGGGAGGAATTCGTGTTTTCTACGATGGATTTATACTCGCAGAAGGAGCACATCCTACGGACATACCCCCAACATTTAATTCTGCTGATGGAGAAACAGGTGATTGGGGAGGGATGCCCTTCGAAAATTTAATAAGAAATCCTTCAGCCGAACAGGCTGGGTTTCGTGTTAGACCTATCATAGATCATTATGGCAGTAAGATTTTAGGTGATGAAACCCGTCCATCGCTAGTAATTACATCGATACTTGATTTGCAGGCTTCACGTGATTTATATCGAATATCTATAATAAGGATTTTTCGGACCTTTTGGGGGATGTTTGGTTGGGGGCATGTACCTTTAATTGGATACCAGCCATACCGCAATATCGGAATCCTGACTTTGCTGTTGATCGTTACCGCCATTTTGGGATTGTGGCGTAAGAGATTGGATATTCCCTGGGATGTAATCTTCATCCTGAGCGTGATTATGGTGTTAAGTTTCAGTGTGACTGTGGTGAGAGGAGCATTATATTTAGGCCTCTCACACATTTACTACCCGGTCGCCCGGCATGCTTATCCTGCCATAATCCCCACAGTCCTTACGCTATGTTTTGGATGGTTAGAATTGTGTCATTTGATCGCTCAAGCGATCGAGAAATTCTTTACGGGTTTAATAGCAGAGTTGCAGCGAAAACTCCCTTCTAAGTTAATCTCTCTATTAGGCGATCTGCACTACGTACTATTTTTTGTATTTTTAATCGGATTAGATTTGTTATCTCTATATAGTATTTCCAAGTATTATGGGAGTGCTTAATTGCTCACTTGATTTTTTCTAGCAAAGCCTGAACAGCTACTTCTAAAACCGAATCCACCTGACCTAAAGTGCTTTCAAGGGTTACCGGGACTAAAATATCCGGATTGATCCCTACCCCTTCTATTACTATAGTTCCATCCGTTGATTCTGGTCTACCTGTTGGGAATTGTATTGATAAATCATCAGGTAATTGATATTGACCTCTTCCCACTTCTCCGAATGCACCTGCTGTAGGATAGTTTCCAAGGATAATAGCCCTGTCCTCTTGTTCGAGGGCATAGGCGAATCCTTCACACGCGCTAACACAATCTGGACTGACTAAAACAGCCACAGGAGCTTTAAACGTGATGGGCCCCGGTTTTACTTTAGCTGGTGAATCCGTTGATTCGAATTCTCCACTCTCGGAGTTGTAATATTTATTCTCATAAAGTGTAATTTCGTTATCAAAGAAGTAACCGGCAAAGTCAAGAGCAAGACTCATGGAGCCACCACTATTTTCCCGTAAATCTATAATGAGGCCAGGAATTTTTTCATCTATGAGTAATTGGATTTGACGGTCCCATATACTTGCCATTAAGGAGTAATCGTCACTGAATGTGTTGACTCGGATGTATCCTAAACCGGAATCATCTAGAATGCTTGCTTCAATTGGAAGCGCTAATACGTCCTGGTTATATCCGGGGATAGTTAAGAATAAAGAATCGTATTCAACCTCGGCTTTTAGTGAAACCTGCTTTTCCTGAACTTCATCAGGATTCTTAAAAGTAACATTTATCCTTGAGCCTGGTGGAACTCTTGTAAGGTATTCCGCCTGTTCGACTCGTTTGGCATGTGCAGTAGAATAGGGTGAAAAGTAAGGAATCGTTGCTTCGATGACATCCGAGACCGGTTGATCGTTCCAGGAGAGAATTTCAGCTCCAGGTTTGATGCCTGCGTTCGCGGCGGGTTTACTGGCTAAGACTTGAGATGCAATGACTTTCCCATCACTCAGTTCAGTTAAAACTAATCCCACACCCCCTCCACCTTCTTTATAAAGAACATCCGGATTTATAGATAATCGGACATGTCCATCGGGAATTTCGTAAGTGAAGTAGCGGATCGCTTGATAAAATTCTTCTTTATTTTTTGCTGACTCAATTCGTGGAAAGAATTTCTGGTAAAGGGCTTGCCAATCAATGCTTTTTTCCACAGTAAAAGGATATTCCCTTGAAACTTTATCAAACATTTTTTGAAATGCATCTTTATAGGTATCTTTTGAATAATCGTTGGTTGCAAGAACGCCCTCAATGAGTGTCAAACGAGGCTGAGATTCTTTATAAAAACGAAATGGTTGTTGGTCTAAGTTAACCAAGCTATACCCCGCAGGCACCGGCACTACAGGATCATCTTGCGTGAATAACAAGCCATCTTCTCCAAAACTTGCAGGGAATTCTTGTTGGTCATCAGGCGCCCAAATAATTAATGTTCCTCCTTGAATTTCACCTTCCTTATTGGGATCCGCCATTGTTGAAGCATAAGCTGTTGACCAACCGGTTCCATCTCTGGGCTCTAAGAATGTATCTCCCCAGGTATTAAACCAATAGGCGATTGCGAATACTTGCACGCCTGTATCCACCTGCGAGTCATTATCAACGTCGACAAATGTTCCTTGGGGAACAGCTGGCAGAGACAGCGAATATGTGAGCTTTTCATCTGGGTGAAGCACAACCGGACCTATTAATTGACTATTTATTGGAAATTGAAATTCTCGATCTCGCCTAACAAAACCAGCCTCGTCTTCAAGTAAAACAAATGGCTCAGAGATAGTGTTCAAGAAGAACCGGCTTGTGTATGGTATATCTCCTGATATGAAAACGGGTTCGTTGGGATTTGCTTCGCCAGGTTCAACGGGCTTTGAAAGGAGAGGGGTGGGGGTAAGTGTTGGCGTTGGAATTGTGGTCGGAGTTACAATTTGGGAAATGTCGGTAAAGAAATTACAACTTAAGAGGATAACTATGAAAAAAACTATAAAATAAACCTTCTTAAAATTTGTCATGTTCACTCCCATTTGATTATTCAATAAAAGTTTTGTACCACGATTACCGAGACTTACTCAATTCATCAATCCTTGCTGTTAATTCATCAATTTGATTTGTTAAGCGTTCAAGATCACGCTTGGATGGAAAGTAACGATTGACGAGAATCCTTTCCATTTCATCTTCCCTTGTTGTTTCGATAACCGTATTCTCAATCGTCAGTCCAACCTTATGAGTGAGTTTTTCAACCAAACCTGCACCCTCAGCATCTGTTATTTCACCTATCTGTACAAGGTGTTTAATTCTATTTTCAATTTCCTCATCTACTTGACGTGAAGAAAGAAGGGGGGAAATTAATGTTCTCTGTAAGGCAGAGATTCGATCACCTCCAGCTTGGATTAGGTTGGCCATCACCGCTTTGGGCAATAAACCAGTCTGTTTTTTCTCATATTCGAAGATTATTTGGGTTAGCGTCAGTTCAGTGATGTCTTCATTTGTATTATGATCAATAACCCGGATGTCTTCGCCCTTGCGAATTAATTCCGCTATTCCTTCTAATGTAATATATTTTTTTGCGCCAGTG
>Ga0113563_10000239_pt1 | contig 24091 bp, 24 predicted proteins | sample Mud3Dept3metaG_FD_80117 | JGI IMG/M metagenome (GOLD analysis project Ga0113563, IMG submission 80117) | Freshwater wetland microbial communities from Ohio, USA, analyzing the effect of biotic and abiotic controls - Mud 3 Core 4 Depth 3... | ecosystem: Environmental > Aquatic > Freshwater >... | reverse complement strand
GACGACGGCGTGCTGCTGCTCGTTGCCAAGAACGACCGCAAGCTGCGCATCGAAGTCGGCTACGGCCTCGAAGGCGTGTTGAACGACGCGACCGCCAAGCGCATCATCGAGGACGAAATTACGCCGCGCTTCAAGCAGGGAGACTTCTACGGCGGCATCAGCGCCGGCGTCGGCCGCATCATCAAGGTCATAGACGGCGAGCCTCTGCCGCCGCCGAAATCGCGCAAGGCGCCGGGCGGCGGGCTGGATTTCGAATCACTGCTGTTCATTGGTTTCATCCTGGTGTTCGTCGTCGGTGGCATCCTGCGCGCGATCTTCGGCCGTTTTCTCGGCGCCGGCATCGTTGCCGCAATCGCCGGTTTCATCGCGTGGACCATCGGCGGCGCGTTGCTGATCGGGATCATCGCCGCGATCGTTGCGTTCATTTTTTCGCTGCTCGGCGGCACGCGCGGCGGCTGGTCTTCCGGTGGATTCGGCAGCGGCGGATTCGGCGGTGGCGGATTTGGCGGTGGCGGCGGGTTCAGCGGCGGAGGCGGCAGCTCGGGTGGCGGTGGCGCCGGGGGGAGCTGGTGACATGGATATCACGCGCATAGCCAAACATCTGTTGGCACCGCCCTGGTTCATTGCGCGCGCGTTCCCGCGGCGCACCCTGACCGCCATCGAGGACGCGATCCGGGCGTCGGAGAAAACGCATGACGGCGAGCTGCGTTTCGCGGTCGAGGCCGGCCTCGACCCGCTGCCGCTCGCGCGCGGGCAGACCCCCCGCCAGCGCGCGAGCGAGGTGTTTTCGGCATTGCGCGTGTGGGACACCGAGCACAACAGCGGCGTGCTGATCTACGTGCAGCTCGTCGACCATCGTATCGAGATCGTCGCCGACCGCGGCATCAGCGCCAGAGTCGAGCAGCAGCAATGGGATGCGATCTGCCGCCGCATGGAACAGGCTTTTCGGCAGAGAAGGTTCGAGCCGGGCGTGCTGGCCGCGATCGGCGAAATCACCGCGCTGCTTTCTCACCACTTCCCGCCGCGCGGCGAAAATCCCGACGAGCTATCCGACAAGCCGGTGATTTTGTAGCGCAGGGGCGCGCGGACACGTTAGCGACGCAGTCGCCCGTTTGCGGGCAGCGCGCCTTCGCCCCCGCTCCCGCCCGAGATGATTTCGCCAACGCCGTGTCGCGGGGGCGCCTCGTCTGCCTCTGCTTGCGTTGGTCAGCAGTAGGACCGCAAATCCTTGTCGCTTATGCGCTCGTCGCCTGGTACTCCGCGGGCCACGTGCGCTCTCGCGCGTGCCAATGGGAGCTCACCGCCGCCTTTCTCGCCGCACAGCGCGAAGGCGATCCGCGCCAGCGCGTGCTGGCGGTCAATTCCGAGAGCGGAGCCGAGCACGTTCACCCGGTGGAGCTGCGCGACGCGCTATTCCGCAAGGCCCCGGCCGCGGACGATGCGGCCGCACTTGCCGACCTTGCCGCGAGCGCAAAACGTCATGCCGATGGTTTGCCAGGCGTGTTCGGCGAGATTCAGCCCCTCACCGGCCCGCAATGGCACGGCTGGCGTGGCACGGGTTCCAACCGATTCGTCGGCCGCATCTCCAAGACGTGGAAGATTCACTCGGGGCTAAAGGCCGCAAGTGTGCCGGTCATCACCCACACCGCGGCCGCGCAAGTCGTGCAACTGTAGGGCCTCGGCGGCACGGGTAAGTCGCTGCTCGCCGAGGAATATGCGCTGCGCTTCGGGGCGGCCTATCCTTGAGGAGTGTTCTGGCTGCGGGCATACGGAAACGATGATAAGAGCGGCTTGGGGACCGATGAGCAATCTGCGGAACGCAACTGCCAGTTGCGTGACATTGCCGCCGCGCTCGGGGTTGCAGTCGAGGGCAGCAGCCCCGAAGAGATCGCCGGCACCATCACCCGCAAGCTCGGCGCGAACGGCAAGCCTTTTCGCTGGGTGGTGGACGATTTGCCCACGGGCATCGATGCATCGGCGTTGCGGGAGTGGTTCGCGCCGTGTCCGCTCGGAAGCACGCTCGTTACCACGCGCAGCCAGGAACACGACGCGATTGGACGCCCGGTTCAGCTCGATGCGCTCGATCCCGAGGATGCGTACGAGGCGTTACAGCGGGGTGAGGCGGCCAATTGCCCCTTTGCCAGGGGCGGAAGCTAAACGCGGTGTCTGACTAATTTTTGGAGAGCAGGTAAGACGATCCCGACTCGGGTCCGTTCATCCGGGACGACCGTCAACACCGCCGGATTCCGACTTAGGGACGGAAGCACCCGACCGTTCGTTGTGCAGCCCGGACCAACGTCTGCGATTTCCAACGAACCGCCACGACAGCAACCACCATCGCCAGGACGAGTGCCTTGAATGCATCGGCGAGCGGAAAGCCCGGCAAGATGGTCCCCGTGAGATTCAGAACGAAATGGAGCAGGATCGCCGACAAAGTGCTGCGATTGTTGTTGTTGTAGATCCACGTAAAGAGCACGGAAAGCAACACGATGGTAACGCAGTAGACTCCAGACGACAGCGATCCCAAGACAAGATTATTCTGATAGCTGCCCTTCACCAGGAACAGCGGCATGTGCCAAGTCGCCCAGATCAACCCGAGCATCAAGCTAGATGTGAGCGCAGTCCATTTCTGTTGCAACCTGTCGAGTGCGTAGCCCCGCCATCCTAGCTCTTCCGGCAGCGGGCCGAGCATCAGGGTCCAGAGCATGAATCCCGGGATCGACAGCGGGTTCCAAGCAAAGTGCTTCGCCTGCTGCAAATCCGGGCCATGGCCAGCCACCGCGTATGCGAGCACAAACGCAACCGCCGTTGCCGCTGGGTAGATTAAGAAAATCGGCACCAGCCAAGCCGATCGAAGCCGCCTGAACTGAACTGCGCGTGCCCAATAGTCAGCTCTCCGAGCCTTGTCATCCACGAAATAGACGAGCACAAGGCCGGCGAGCGCAGGACCAAGTATGCCCGCATAGACGAGCCACTGAATCGGCGGCGAGCGCATGCCTTGGTCCGAGAGCACAGCAGGGATCCAGCAGGTCCAGGACAGGCCAAAGGCCAGTCCGACGTATAACCCGAAGCCCCAGAGAGGATCGGATCTCATCTCGTGTTTCAGGGGAGTGCTGCGGCAGCAAGCAGCCACCGCCCGCTAAGCATGTCCCACGCCATGGGAACCACGTTCATGGTCCAGTGTGCAAGGATGGCCGGCCAGATCGAACCGGTTCGCAGCGTTACGTAGGCGTTGATCAAGCCGAGCGGGAATGACGCAAGCAGGACCAACTTTGATTCAACCCCTATGTGAACCAGGCCAAAGATAAGAGCCGTCGCCAGAATGACAAAGAATTGCTCGCGGCCCAGTGCAAATCGGCCAGCTGGCTTTGCCAGACGGCCGGCTGGCATAAGCCACGCACTGAAGACACCGAAGATCAGAAGATGCTCCGGAATCACCAGCACCAACTCGATTCCCTCTTTGAGCGGAGTGCCCCACGGATCAGGCACGACGCGACTCAAGTAGATGCCAAAGGGAAGGCAGATGCCGATCCCGGCAAGTGTCGGCCACAACGCCGAACGGTCCGGCAGGCGGAGACCGGCGTCGCCCCAAGATCGGCCTGACCGGTGAAGCGCCCAGGCGGGCAGCAGGAGGGCTACGATCATCGCCTCCGCCAACTGATACAAGGCTAGTTGTTCGCCATTACTGAGCGTCACTCCGACATGCTGGCGCCACCATGGGCCAATCCATCGGAAGAGGAGCGAATGCCATTGGTCAAGCGGTGCCGGCAATAAACGTGCAGCCTGCCCCCAAAATGCGGTGACGTAGGCAATGCACAGTGTCAGAACGGCGAGTCTATCCCCCCTGCTTCGCCGAGGGTTAGCGTCGGAGCGATGCGCCCGGGCATGTTCGGTCATCCGAGTCTTGATCCGGCTTCGCGGAACGCCCGCGGTGCACGCCAGCGTCTCCAACAACACGAGGGTAGAGAAATCACGCTACTGATTTACTCGCCCCGCGAATGAGAGGCGTGTCCGAATTAGAAGCTCCGGCTCACTTCTTGCGATTGTGCCAGCGGGAGAGGATAAGGGCGACGACTCCGATCCCTAGCAAAGAGAGGGCATCGGGCGCTGGCACTGGCGTTGGTAGAGTAGAGAATACTGCAAGAGCCGGTGTCGATGCGAAAAAGATTATTACAGCGGCAAAAAGCGATTTGATATCCATGGCTTTCCACTTCGATCCTGGTTAGAAACCCGCAGCAAACGACGTTGACGGTCTCGGGCGTGGCCTTCGACGCTTACCTGATCCGCTTGCAACTCGAAAGCAACATTTGGTCCCGAAGTGCAATAGACAGCAAATTCAAGTAGTTAATATTTTTGTCATGCATCCGTCCGACAGCACATGTAAATTCCATCGACATTTCCAAGCGCGATAACCAGTTTGCGGCGATTATTCATTACCCCCTTTGGTAGGCGCCCATTATGCATCGCTAATGCCCAAGGGCAGCAGACTGGCGAGTTTTTGAAGGGGGGTCTTTTACCCGGTTGCAGGCGAGGCGCCTGCGCTACTCTATCCTACCCATGCATGTTCGAGGACGTCGAGCCGCAGATCTTGCGCGAACTTCTCGCCGTTGCCGTCGATCGCAAGCGTGACGACGCGCACACCGGCAGAGGGGAACGCGATTTCGTGGGCGAAGGTGCCGGGCAGCGCAACGCGTTGCTCGGCGATGACTTGCCTGACTGGTCGCCCAACCTGCAGCGGGCCTCGCCCGCGCCGACGAGCAGCGCCTGGATGCGGAACGGTTCGTTCGCGCAGCGGCGATAGGCGGCGGGATCGCGCAGGGCGTTGTATTGCAGATTGTTCAACTTGAGCTGCCTGACGAGTTTTTGCGTGCTCATTCCCTTATCCCTGCGGTTCTCTTAAAATAGCGATATTAGCAGTTCCCGATGCCGGAATTAACCTTGCAGCATGATGAGCTTGCCGCAGTACTGCGGCAGGTGGACAGCGAGCTTGCCACGCTCGAACGCGGCAGTGCGGAGCGCGATGCGCTGCTGCTTGCGCCGACCGTCGAGCGCGCGCTTGAACTCGTCGGCCGGCTGGTTGCCGCCTGTATCGTCGAGCAGGGCGGTAAGCAGGCGCCCGATCCGGCAGCCGACCTGCTGGCCGCGTTCAAGGTGCTCGTCAAGGGCGAGCCGAACTGGAACGCGATTCGGGACAACTGCCGGGAACTCGTGTATTACCGCAATTGTATTAAACTGGGTAGGCTGGATGCATTGCCGGTTGCGCCCGCGAAGATGGCGGTGCGCACCGCGCGCCACATCTTCCTGTATATCAAGACCCGCTGCATCCGCGAAAACATCAAGAGCGCCTGACAGACTGAAACGCAGCGTGATCTCTATGGCAAAAGTTTTTTTGAGGATTATTGAATGAAGACAGCATTGAGCCGCGTGCGCGGCGTCGAGCACGACATCGTCCAGTTGCCCCAGGCGAGCGACGTGGCCCCGTATTATGAGCCGCAGGGCAACGAAATCGCGATTTTCGAGGCGGCCTACCGCAAGCGGCTGCCGGTCATGCTGAAAGGCCCGACCGGCTGCGGCAAGACGCGCTTCCTGGAACACATGGCGTGGCAGCTCAAGCGCGCGCTGGTGACCGTGTCGTGCCACGAGGACCTGACCAGCTCGGACCTCGTCGGCCGTTTCCTGCTCGAAGGCGCGGAGACCGTCTGGCAGGACGGTCCGCTCACGCGCGCGGTGAAAGCCGGCGCGATCTGCTACCTCGACGAGATCGTCGAGGCGCGCACCGATTCGACCGTCGTGATCCATTCGCTGACCGACCACCGGCGCAAGCTGACGATCGAGAAAAAAGGCCAGGAGATCGACGCGCACGAGGATTTTCTGCTGGTGATCTCGTACAACCCCGGCTACCAGACGGTGCTGAAAGACCTCAAGCCGTCGACCAAGCAGCGCTTCATCGCGATCACCTTCGATTTTCCCCAGGAGGATGTCGAGCGCAAGATCCTCGTCAACGAAGTGCCCGGCATCGATCCCGAAATCGCCGCCAAGCTGGTCGCAGCCGGGCGCAAGGCGCGGCTGCTGAAGGACCACGGGCTCGAGGAATCGGCGTCGACGCGCGCGCTGGTCTATGCCGCGAACATGATCAACGCCGGTCTTGACCCGGTGAACGCGTGCCAGGTCGCGATGGTTAATCCGCTGACCGACGACATCGAGCTGTTGGAAGCGCTGACGGAAATCGTCAAGGCGCATTTTTCCTGACCCGTGGCGAGCGTTTCCCCCGCCTGACCGTGGCTGCCTACCCTGCGGCAATTGAGCGCGCGCTCGCGGAGTTGAGCGCGCTAAGCTTCGTTGCGCACCGCGACGTGCTCGATGTGCTGCCGGCGCTGCAGCATCACGGCGAAGACGTCGTGCTGCGCTGGCTCGAGGCCGCGCGGCGGCTGTTCGGGCACGACCGCGAGGCCGGCAAAGCGTTTATCCGCGGCAGCCGCGAAGCCGAAAAGGTCTCCGAGACCGTGCTGTCGTGGACCGGGCAGGCGCTCGCGTTCCTGCAGTGGCCGGCACCGGCGCCGGCGCTCGAGGGGTTCATGAAGAATCTGCCGCGCGCGTTCGGCTCGCTGGGACACGCCGGGGAGCGGCGCTGGGCCGAGATCGGCTTGCTCTGGTACTCGCGCCACGCCGAAAGCGGCCGCGCTTATTTCGCGACCCCGGTGCTCGATCTCGCCTCCCGCCAGGGCATCACCGGCATCGAGCAGTTATGCACGCCGCTCGAGGAACTCTACGAGTCCCGCAAGCTGATGCTCGCGACGGTGCTCGCCGGGGCGGTGCGCGTGCGCAATCTGCTGGGCGCGCAGGCGATACTGCCGTGGGCGGCGCGCGGCGCCGACATCCTGCAGTCCGGCCGCGCGCGCGGCGAGGCCTATTTCCGGCTCGAAAGCGAGGAAAGCCTGTCGGTGCTGCTCGACCATCTGCCGGGTTTCCGCATGAGCGAGAGGAACCGGCTGCTCTCGCTGCTGCTCGACATCTGGTACGAGCGCGCATTCGAGCTCAGGGAAAGCAGCTGGTCGCCCGAGAAAGGCCGCCCGTTCGTCGAAACGGATGGCCGCACCGTGTTCATACCGGCGGTGATGCCCGACCGCGATGAGGCGATACTCGCGGTGCTGCACGCGGCAGGCCACCTCGCTTTCGGCGGCTTCGACCGCGCGGCGCTGCAGGCCATGTTCCGCGAGGTTGGCGTCGAGCTGCCGGAGTCGGGACCGATCGCGTGGGCGCCGCTGTTCGAGCGTTACGGCGACGACGTGCTGCGTTTTCAGCTGTTGTTCGATGCGTGCGAGGACCTGCGCATCGACGTTCGCGTGCAGGGCGTGGTGCCGAATTATCTGAGCCGCCTGCTCGCGACCGGGCTCGCGCATCGTCTGCGGCCTGCGGAGTCGCTGCCCTACTACGATAGCGCGCTCGCGGCGGTGCGCGGCGCGCTCGCGATTGCACGCGGCGAAGCAAGCGAACTCGATGCGCGTCTGCGGCCGCTCATCGAGCCCGGCGCGACGATTGCAGACGCGTTTCGCATTGCCAACGAGCTTTACCGCGAATCCCGGCTGCCGCCGGTGACCGACCTTGAGATTTTCCAGGGCGCGTACTTGCCGGGACGCTCGCCGAATGCGGCGCGCTCGGCGCATGCGCAGACGCAACCGGAGCAGCCGCAGCAGACCCAGGCCGGCGCCGACGGCCAGAGCGAGGAGCGCGATGAGGGCGAATCGCAAACGGACGAGCAGCAAAACGCCGACGCCGGCGGCGAGCAAAGCGGCGACCGGCAGCAGGAGATCGCCGCCGAGGGCAAGAGCGCCGGCTCGCGCACCCAGTCGCAGAAACGCCTGCAGGCGGAGGGGCGCGGGGGGCAGGGCAGCGAAAAAGGCAAGCCGTATCCCGAATGGGATTATCGCGAAGGGCGCTACAAGCGCAACTGGTGCTGGGTGCAGGAGAAACCGCTCGGTGAGGCGAACCTCGCCGAAGCGAACCGCCTCACCTCGCAGCACGCGATGGCACTGAAGCGGCTGAAAAGGGCGATCCAGGCGCAGAAGCCGACGCGGCTCGCGCCCAGGCTGCGCCAGTTCGACGGGGATGACATCGATCTTAACGCCGCGGTCGCTTATGTCGCGGAGCGCAGCGCCGGCATGTCGCCGGAGCCCGCGATCTACCGCCGGCGCGAAGTCAAACAGCGCGACGTTTCGGTGACGCTGCTCGCCGACATGTCGACGTCGATCATGCAGCACCTGCCCGAGGGCGGCGGGCGGCTGGTCGACCGCGTGCGCGCCGGCGTGCTGTTGTTCGCCGAAAGCATGGAAGAAGTCGGTGACGCCTACTCGATCGCGGGTTTCTGCTCCAAGTACCGCGACAACGTAAGCTACTACACGATCAAGAATTTCGACGAGCCGTTCACGCAGCAGATCAAAAGCGTGATCGGCGGCATGTCGGGACGGCTTGCCACGCGCATGGGCGCGGCGATCCGCCACGCGACCGCGCGTTTTACCGAGGTCGAAAGCCGGCGCCGCCTGCTGCTGATCCTGTCGGACGGCCGCCCGGAAGACTACGACGACGGCGGCGACCGGCGCTACCTGCACGAGGACACGCGCATGGCGGTGAAGGAAGCGGTCGCGCGCGGCGTGCATCCGTTCTGCATCACGGTCGACACCATGGCCAACCAGTATCTGCCGCAGATCTTCGGCCCCGGCCATTACCTCGTGCTCGACCATATCAACAGCCTGCCCAACAAGCTGCCGGAGATTTATCTGCGCCTGCGCCGTTAACAAAATATAATTCGCGTCATGCCCTCGGAAAATATCGTTGAGATCAGCAAGCTGCGCTTCGGCTTCGCGGATCGCGAGCTGCTGAAAGGCATCAGCCTCACGATTGCGCGCGGGAAAGTGGTCGGCATCATGGGCGCGAGCGGCTGCGGCAAGTCGACGCTGCTGCGCCTGATCGGCGGGCAGCTCGTTCCGGCCGGCGGCTGCGTCAGGGTCGACGGCCAGGTCGTGCATGAACTGGGTCGCGACGCGTTGTATCAACTCCGGCGCAAGATGGGAATGCAGTTCCAGATGGGGGGGCTGTTCACCGACTTGTCGGTGTTCGAGAACATCGCATTCCAGATGCGCGAGCACACCGATCTTCCCGAAAGCATGATCCGGGATCTCGTGCTGATGAAGCTCGCGGCGGTCGGCCTGCGCGGCGCGGCGCAACTGATGCCGGCCGAGCTCTCGGGCGGCATGGCGCGGCGCGTCGGGCTGGCGCGCGCGATCGCGCTCGACCCGATGCTGATCATGTACGACGAGCCGTTCTCGGGACTGGACCCGATTTCCTGCAACGTGATCGGCAACCTGATCCGCCGTCTCAACGACGCGCTCGGCGCGACTTCGATCGTCGTCTCATACGATGCCGCGGAATCCATGAAGGTCATCGACTACGTCTACCTGATCTCGGACGGCGTGGTGGCCGCCGCCGGCCCCACCGCGGAAATACGCGACTCCAAAGACCCGTTTGTGCGTCAGTTTCTCGATGGCGCGCCGGATGGGCCGGTGCCGTTTCACTATCCGCACGATCCTTATCAGGCCGACCTCGGGCTGGGCTCCGCCCCTTAACCCATGACTCTACCGTCCGTCCGGCGCCAGGACCCCTATGTCGCGCTCACCAAAGCGCAGTTCCGCGAGCGTTTTTTCGCACGCTTCTACGACCCGGCTTTTGATGAGGTCCGCGCGGAACTCGAAAAGGTATTCGAGAAGGCATGGGACGGCTACATCGAGTATCGCAAGTCGCCGCGCCAGCAGCCCGCGGGGCCGGGGTTCGCCGATCCCGCGCAAAAGCTGCCCGTTGAATGGCTGCAGGCCCGTGCCAGGATCGAGGCCGCGGAACAGCGCCAGAAGGACGCCGCGTCGCCATCGCGAATTTTGATCGTGAACGGTTCGACGCGCAGCGAGCACAGCTGCCCCGGCGAGATCTCGAAGACGCGGCGGCTGGCTCAGGCCGCGCAAAAGACCCTCGAGTCGCTGCCCGGGCACGAGGTCGATTTCCTCGATATTTCGACGCTCGCCGACGAGCCGTGGAAGGTGATCCATCCCTGCAAAGCGTGCGTTTCGACGTCGCAACCGCTTTGCCACTGGCCGTGCTCGTGCTATCCCAACCACGCGCTGGGCCAGACCAACGACTGGATGGAAGAGGTCTATCCGCGCTGGACGGCAGCGCACGGAATCTTCATCCTGTGCCCGGTGCATTGGTACCAGGCGCCGGCCAGCCTGAAGCTCATGATAGACCGGCTGGTGTGCGCCGACGGCGGCAACCCTGACCCGACTACGACCCACGGCAAGAACCCGGCGCTGGCGAAGGAATTGGAGCTCAAAGGCTGGGGCTACCCCAAGCATCTCGCGGGGCGCGCGTTTGCGGTTGTCGCCCACGGCGATGCGGCCGGGCCCGAGAACCTGCGACGTATGCTCGTCGACTGGCTGACCGACATCGGCATGGTCCAGGCCGGCCCGAGCGCGGCGCTCGACACCTGGATCGGGTGGTACCGGCCGTACGCGACGAGTCACGAGGACCTCGATGCGGACGAGGATTTATTCGTGCAGGTGCGCAATGCCGCGTTGAGCCTCGCCAATAGGGTGGCGCAAATCCGCTCGGGTGCGTACCGTGCGCCGGACCAGGGCCTGCACAATCCGCGCGAGAAGTGATCCAGGCAACTGCGAGTCGCGTCAGTGGGACGCGCCGGCGGGGATCTCCGGCATGTTGCCGCCGCGCACGTTGGACTGGTGGCGATTGCGCACCAGCGCCATGGTCACCGCGACGAACGCGCCGAACAGCACAATGACGGTGTAGATCGAAAATTCGAGCTTGATCAGCAACGCATAGACGCCGAGCATTCCCAGGATGCTGAGATTCTCGTTGAAGTTCTGCACCGCGATCGAGTGGCCGGCGCCCATCAGGATGTGACCGCGGTGCTGCAGGAGCGCGTTCATCGGCACCACGAAGAACCCGGCAAGCGCGCCGACCAGTGTCATCATCACCATCGCGAGATAGACGTCGCGCACGAAGATAAGACCGATGGTGATGACTCCCATCGCGATGCCGACCGGCAGCACGTTCACCGCGCGGTGCAGCGGTACCGTTCTGGCCGCGATCACCGCGCCGACTGCGATGCCGACCGCGGTGATGCCCTGCAGCACGGTCGATTGCGAGAGCGTGTAGCCGAGCGCGACTTCCGCCCATTTCAGCACGATGAACTGCAGTGTTGCGCCGGCGCCCCAGAAAAGCGTGGTCGTCGCGAGCGAAATCTGCCCGAGCTTGTCGCCCCACAGCAGCCGCAGGCAATGCGCGAAATCCCTGACCAGATAAACCGGGTTCCTGCGTTGCGGCTTGTGATCGATGCCGGTTCGCGGGATGTAGAGATTGAACACCGCTGCGATTACGTAGAACACGATGATTATCGTGATTGCGATTTCCGGAGCGGTATCGATGCCGGTGTCGATCTGCGGGATATCGATGCGCAGCAATTCGGCCGAGAGCGCCTGGCTGATCAGCATGCCGCCGAACACGGTGCCGAGAATGATCGAGGCGACGGTGAGGCCCTCGATCCAGCCGTTGGCGATCACCAGCTTCTCGTGCGGCAGATATTCGGTGAGGATGCCGTATTTCGCCGGGGAGTAGGCGGCGGCGCCGAGCCCGACCACGCCGTAGGCGAGCAGCGGGTGCACGCTGAGCAGCATCAACAGGCAACCGGCCACCTTGATCGCGTTCGAGATGAACATCACGTGGCCCTTGGGCAGCGCATCGGCGAACGCGCCGACGAATGGCGCCAACACCACGTATGAAATCACGAAAAACAGCTTCAGCATCGGCGTCAGCCATGCCGGCGAATCGAGCAGCGCGAGCGCCGCGATTGCGGCGACCAACAGCGCATTGTCGGCGAGCGACGAAAAAAACTGCGCCGCCATGATGATGTAAAAGCCGAACGGCATGAAAAAGAGGCAGGATCCTCTGAGTGGCTGTTATTTCGGTGCAGCTTTATACCATAGATTCAGTTTTTTCCACGCGCCTTTCATGACTTGACCGGCAAAATGTGGTTGAATACTAACCCATTTACAATCACCAATCACCAATCACTCAAGACAATGGCCGATCGCAGACTGCAGGTGTTTTACACCGTCGCCAGGCAACTGAGTTTCACCAAGGCGGCGGAGCAGCTGTTCATGACGCAGCCCGCGGTGACATTCCAGGTCAAGCAGCTTGAAGAGCACTTGAACGCGCGCCTGTTCGAGCGCAACCACGGCAAGATCACGCTGACGCCCACCGGGCAACTGGTGCTGGAGTATGCGGAGCGCATCCTCGGCCTGTCGGCGGAGATGGACAAGCGCGTGAGCGAATTGACCGGCGCGATCAGCGGGCCGCTGCTGCTCGGTGCGAGCACCACGATCGCGGAATTCATTTTGCCGCGCGTGCTCGGGGAATTCAAGGCGCACCACCCGCAGGTACAAACGCACATGATGGTCGCGAATTCCGAAATCATCGAAAGCCGTATCGCCGACCATACCATCGACCTTGGTTTGATCGAGTCCCCGTCGCAGCGGGCGGGCCTGCATATCGAAGTCTGCTGCGACGACGAGCTGGTGATGATCTGCGCGCCGGGATACAAGCTCGCCGGGCTGAAAAGCGTGACGCCGCAGCAGATCGCGGGAGAGCCGTTCATCAGCCGCGAAAGCGGCTCCGGCACGCGCGATTTTTCCGATAATTATTTCCAGCAGTCGGGCATTTTGCCCGAGGACCTCAATATCGTGATGGAACTCGGCAGCCCGGAAGCGGTCAAGGGCGTGGTCGAAACCGGCATCGGCATTGCGATCATGTCGCGCGCCACGGTGGCGAAGGATCTCAGGCTGGGCTCGCTGGTGGCGATCCCGCTCGCGCCGCGCCTGATCCGCGTGCTGTCGCTGGTCAGTCCGCGCGAAAAATTCCGTTCACGCCTGCTGTCGACGTTCGCCGAATTTGCCACCCGCAAGATGCGCGAGATGGCGAGCCATCAATGAAGCAGTTTCTGGTCGTGCCGCACACGAACCACGATGAATGATGAGGGATGAACAGGAACTCATCGGCTGGTTTCGCGCATTGAGCGCTGAACGGCGGGCTTTGTTGCTCGAGTTTGCTGAATTTCTCGCGCAGCGCGCCGTTGCCGCGGAGCCGCCCGCGCCGGCACCGGTGCCGGCGCGCCGCCCGGCGAACGAAACGGTGGTGAAAGCGATCCAGCGCCTCACGCGGACTTATCCGATGCTCGACCGGCGCAAACTGCTGGCCGAGACTGCGCGTTGCGTCGAGCAGCACGTGATCCATGGCCGCGATGCGGCAGAGGTGATAACGGAGATCGAGATCATTTTTGCGCAGCACTACGAACGGCACCAAGGCCGGTAGCATGCCGCGCCCGATCAAAGCCACGATCGATCTCTCGGCGCTGCGCCACAATCTTGCGGTGGTGAGGCGCCACGCGCCGCGTGCGGCGGTGTTCGCGGTGATCAAGGCCGATGCTTACGGCCACGGCGTGATGCGCGCAGCGCGCGCGCTGGCGGGCGCCGAAGGTTACGCGCTGCTTGAGCTCGATGCAGCGGTGCGTCTGCGCGAGGCTGGCTGCATGCAGCGCATCGCGCTGCTCGAGGGCGCGTTCACCACGCGCGATCTGGCGGTCGCAGCCGAGCACCGGCTCGCGATTGCGATCCACAGCCACGAACAGGTTCGCATGCTCGAAGCCGCGCCGGCCGACGCACGCTTCGATGTTCTGCTCAAGATCAATACCGGCATGAACCGGCTCGGCTTCACACCGGCCGAATTCGCCGCCGTGTTTGACCGCCTGCACCGGCATCCGCGCGTAGCGCAACTCACGCTGATGACGCATTTTGCCAATGCCGACGACGCGCGCGGGGTCATCTGGCAGCTGGAGTGCCTGGAGCGGCTTGTCCTGGGGAGCGCTCTGCCGCGCTGCCTCGCGAACTCGGCGGCGATACTGCGTTATCCCGAGACCCACGCCGACTGGGTGCGTCCCGGCGTCATGCTCTACGGTTGCTCGCCTTTTGCCGATGTGTCCGCCGCCACGCTCGGCCTGCGGCCGGTAATGACGCTTGCGAGCGAACTCATCGCCGTGCGGGAACTGCAGCCCGGGGAGCGCATCGGCTACGGCGGCGTGTTCGAAGCAGCGCACCCGACGCGCGTCGGCATCGTCGCCTGCGGTTACGCCGACGGGTATCCGCGCCATGCGCCGACGGGCACGCCCATTGTGGTGGGCGGACAGCGCACGCGCACGCTCGGCCGGGTGTCGATGGACATGCTTTGCGCCGATCTGAGTGCCATCCCCTCGGCACACGTCGGGACGCCAGTCACCTTGTGGGGCGCAGGGTTATCTGCCGACGAGGTCGCGGCTGCCGCCGGGACCGTGAGCTATGAATTGCTGTGCGCGCTGGCGCCGCGCGTGCCGGTAACCGAGGTGTGAATCCACTCAATCCGATGCTGAAAATTGTAACCTGCCGGTGTATTATCGTGACATGGCAACCCACCCCCTGATCGACGAACATCAGCTGCACTCTGCGGTCCATCCGCACCGCGACTGGCCGTTCAGGCGCTCGACGGCGATGCGGTATGGAGCCGCTGTGCTCGCGGTGACGATGGCGTTAGCGATTCGCTACCTGATTTATGGCGATTTGCAGCATCGACTGGTATTCACGTTTTTCGTGCCGGCGGCGATATTCGCAGTGTGGTACGGCGGAATGGGTCCGGGGATATTCGCGACAGTGCTGGGGCTGTTGGCCGGCGACTACTTTTTTCTGAATTCGCGTCTTGCGTTTTGGCCGCTCCATATCAGGGAATCCCTGGCGGTCGGTGCCTACGCGGTTACCACCTTGCTGTGCGTCATCCTGTGCGAGAGACTGCATGCCATGGTGCGCCAGTTCGAGCAGGCGCTCGAACAGGAGCGGCACCATTTGGCGGGCAAGCTGGGGGCGGCGGCCAGGGCATTCATCGAGGCTCTCGATCATCACCCTTCGCCGGCCGGCCACCACGCGCCAGTCAGCTGGCCGTTTCAGCGCCCGGTGACGGCGCGTTACGGCGTGGCGATAGGCATGGTGATCATCGCGTTCGTGCTGCGATACTGGCTGTTCGGCACGCAGGATCACCGGTTTCCGTTTATTTTTTTCGTTCCGGCGGCGATGATTGCCACGTGGTACGGGGGAATGGCGCCGGGCCTGCTCGCCACGGCCGCGGGACTGCTGCTGGGTGATTATTTCTTCCTGTCCAGCCACGAGGCGCTGGGCCCGGTGCGTGAAATCGAGCGCGTCTCGATAGGCATGTATGCGGTGACCACCATGCTTTGCGTGATGCTGTTCGAGGATCTGCACAACCGCATCCGGCGCCTCGAGCACGCGCTGGAGCGCGCGCGCCATCATCGCCAGTTGTCGCACCGGGATAGCTCCACGTCCGGCTCGCCCGCGGTTACGCCGTTTCCGCATTAACCGCGCGCGCCGGCGACACCACCGCGCGCCGCGCCCGCATGGCAAAATCAAAATCGATTTACGCCTGCACCGAGTGCGGCGGCCAGGCCGTCAAGTGGCAAGGCCAATGCCCGCACTGCACCGCGTGGAATACGCTGGTCGAGACTATCGCCGAAACGGCGGCGGTGAGCCGCTTCAGCGCGGTGGCGAGCAGCGGCAAGCTGCAGCGCCTGAACGACGTCGAAGCGCGCGAAGACAGCCGGCTGCCGACCGGCATCACCGAATTCGACCGCGTGCTCGGCGGCGGGCTGATGCACGGCGCGGTGGTGCTGATCGGCGGCGACCCCGGCATCGGCAAGTCGACGCTGCTGCTGCAGGCGCTGTGCACGATGGGTGGCGGCCACAAGGCGATCTATGTCAGCGGCGAGGAATCTGCGCAGCAGATCGCGCTGCGCGCGCGGCGCCTTGCGCTCGACGCCTCCGCGGTGCAGCTGCTGGCGGAAATCAATCTGGAAAAAATCCAGGCGCTGCTGCAATCCGAGAAACCGGTGGTCGCAGTGATCGACTCGATCCAGACCGTCTATTCGGAGGCGCTGCAGTCGGCGCCGGGATCGGTGGCGCAGGTGCGCGAGTGCGCGGCGCAGCTCACGCGCCTGGCGAAGGCCAGCGGCACCACGATGATCCTGGTCGGCCACGTGACCAAGGAAGGCGCGCTCGCCGGGCCGCGCGTGCTCGAGCACATCGTCGATACCGTGCTCTACTTCGAGGGCGACACGCATTCGAGCTTTCGGCTCATCCGCGCGTGCAAGAACCGCTTCGGCGCCGTCAACGAACTCGGCGTGTTCGCGATGACGGAGAAGGGACTGAAAGGCGTGTCGAACCCGTCGGCGCTGTTTCTGTCGCAGCACGCCGAGCAGGTCGCGGGCTCGTGCGTGATGGTCACTCAGGAGGGCACGCGGCCGCTGCTGGTCGAGATCCAGGCGCTGGTCGATGAGGCGCACGCGGCGAATCCGCGCCGGCTCGGGGTCGGACTCGAGCAGAACCGGCTGGCGTTGCTGCTCGCAGTGCTGCACCGCCATGCCGGCATCGCGTGCTTCGACCAGGACGTGTTCATCAACGCGGTCGGCGGCATGAAGATCGTAGAACCCGCCGCCGATCTGGCGGTGCTGATGGCGATCGTGTCGTCGCTCACCAACCGGCCGCTGCCGGCCAAGCTGGTCGTGTTCGGTGAAGTTGGACTGGCGGGCGAAGTGCGGCCGGTGCAGCGCGGCCAGGAGCGGCTGAGGGAAGCCGCCAAGCTCGGTTTCACCCACGCCCTGATTCCGGACGCCAACAAACCCAGGCAGCCGATCCCGGGTCTGCAGGTGATTGCGGTGCGGCGCGTCGCGGATGCCGTGGCGCGCATGCGCGACGGTTTCACCGCCTAGCCTAGACTGGCGGTTGCCTGGCGGGATTTATCCTTGTAGATTCGCGATACGGAGGAGAAGCGTGGCGCACGTCAGTCCATACAACGTCGGTCTCGACAAGAACGCTGCGAATTACACGCCGCTGTCGCCTTTGTCGCTGCTCGCGCGCACCGCTTACGTCTATCCGCAGCGCCCGGCCGTAATTCATGGCGACTGGCAGTTGACCTGGTCGGAGGTCTACACGCGCTGCCGGCGCCTGGGTTCGGCGCTGCAACGGCGCGGGATCGGCCGCGGCGACACCGTCGCGGCGATGCTGCCGAACATTCCGGCGATGTACGAAGCGCATTTCGGCGTCGCGATGGCGGGCGCGGTGCTTAACACGCTTAACACGCGGCTCGATGCCGAGGCGATAGCATTCATGCTCGAGCATGGCGGCGCCAAGGTGCTGATCACGGACCGCGAATTCTCGGACACCATCGAGAAGGCGCTGCGGCTCATCGCCCGCCGCCCGCTCGTAATCGACGTCGATGATCCGGCCTACAGCGGCGGCAGGCGGCTCGGCGAGATGGACTATGAGGAATTCATCAAGCAGGGCGAGCCTGACTTCGAATGGCACCTGCCCGGCGACGAGTGGGACGCGATATCGCTCAATTACACTTCCGGCACCACCGGCAACCCGAAAGGCGTCGTCTATCATCATCGCGGCGCCTATCTCAACGCGGTCAGCAACATCCTGAGCTGGGGCATGCCGCCGCATGCCGTTTACCTGTGGACCCTGCCGATGTTTCACTGCAACGGCTGGTGTTTTCCGTGGACGATGGCCGCGAATGCCGGCACCAACGTCTGCCTGCGCCGCGTCGACGCGAAAATGATTTTCCACCTGATTCGCGAGCATCGCGTCACCCACTACTGCGGCGCACCGATCGTGCATCTCGCGCTGATCAATGCTCCCGACGCGTGGAAGCAGGGACTCAACCATACCGTGAACGGCCTGGTGGCGGGCGCGGCACCGCCGGGCGCGCTGATCGAAGGCATGCAGAAGCTGGGCTTCAATATCACGCACGTCTACGGTCTCACCGAAACCTACGGGCCTGCCGCGGTGTGCGCCAAGCACCCGGAGTGGGACGAACTGCCGCTCGCGGAGCAGGTGCGGTTGAACGGCCGCCAGGGCGTGTCGTATCACCTGCAGCAGGCCATGACGGTGATGGACCCGGCGACCATGGAGCCGGTGCCGTGGGACGGGGAGACCATGGGCGAGATCATGTTCCGCGGCAATATTACGATGAAGGGCTACCTCAAGAACCCCACGGCGACCGGGGAAGCGTTTGCCGGCAGCTGGTTTCACAGCGGCGACCTGGCGGTGATGCAGCAAGACGGTTACGTCAAGATCAAGGACCGCGCGAAGGACGTCATCATTTCCGGCGGCGAGAACATTTCCTCGCTAAGTCGAGGACGTGCTGTATCGCCATCCGGCGGTGATGGCGGCGGCGGTGGTTGCCAGGCCCGACGCGAGGTGGGGCGAGACGCCGTGCGCATTCGTCGAGCTGAAATCCGGCGCCGCTCCGACCGAGCAGGAGATCATCGAGTTCTGCCGCGGCCACCTGGCGCATTTCAAGGCGCCGAAGACGGTGATTTTCGGGCCGCTGCCCAAGACCTCGACCGGCAAGATCCAGAAATTCATCCTGCGCGAGCAGGCAAAGTCGGCCTCGGCGATCGATTCCTAGATCGAAAAAACGGTTGCATGTATTGGTATGAGCAGCGACAGCGAATACATACTCGAAACGAAAGACCTGACGAAGGAGTTCAAGGGCTTCGTCGCGGTCAATGACGTGAGCCTGAAAGTCAGGCGCGGCGCGATCCACGCCCTGATCGGTCCCAACGGCGCGGGCAAGACCACTTGCTTCAATCTGCTCACCAAGTTCCTCGAGCCGACCCGCGGCAGCATCCATTTCAACGGCGCCGAGATCACCGGTGACAAGCCGGCGCAGATTGCGCGCCGCGGCATCATCCGCTCGTTTCAGATTTCCGCGGTGTTTCCGCACCTGACGGTGCTTGAGAACGTGCGCATCGGGCTGCAGCGCAAGCTCGGCACGTCGTTTCATTTCTGGAAGTCGGAGCGCACGCTCGATCGACTCAACGCGCGCGCGCTGGAGCTGCTTGAGGCGGTCGACCTGGTTTCGTTTGCCGATACCGTCACCGTCGAGCTGCCGTACGGCCGCAAGCGCGCGCTCGAGATCGCCACCACGCTCGCGCTTGACCCCGAGTTGATGCTGCTCGATGAGCCGACCGCGGGCATGGGCCACGAGGACGTGGGCCGCGTGGTCGAGCTGATCCGGAAAGTGGCGGCGGGCCGCACCATCATGATGGTCGAGCACAACCTCAACGTAGTGGCCGACCTGTCGCACACCATCACGGTGCTCGCACGCGGCGCGATACTTGCCGAGGGGCCATACGCGGAGGTCTCCAAGAATCCGCAGGTGCTGGAAGCTTACGTCGGAACCGTGGATCCCGCAGCCGCCCATGACTAGCGCCTTCCAGCCCGACGTCGAATACCTGCGCGTGACCGACCTGCACGCGTTCTATGGCGAATCACATATCCTGCACGGCGTCGATTTCACGGTAAACCGCGGCGAGGTGGTGACGCTGCTCGGCCGCAACGGCGCCGGCCGCACCACCACGCTGCGCGCGATTCTGGGTCTCACCGGCAGGCGCTCGGGCTCGATCATGGTCAACGGCCGCGAGGCCATCGCCATGCCTACGCATCGTATCGCGCATCTCGGCATCGGCTACTGTCCCGAAGAGCGCGGGATTTTCGCCAGCTTGTCGGCCGAGGAGAACCTGCTGCTGCCGCCGGCGGTCGCGAGCGGCGGCATGAGCATCGACGAAATCTATGCGATGTTTCCGAATTTGCAGGAGCGCCGCGCGAGCCCCGGCATGCGGCTGTCGGGCGGCGAGCAGCAGATGCTCGCGATCGCGCGCATCCTGCGCACCGGCGCCAAGCTGCTGCTGCTGGATGAAATCAGCGAAGGCCTTGCACCCGTGATCGTGCAGGCTCTCGGGCACATGATCCGCACCCTCAAGGAGCGCGGCTACACCATCATCATGGTCGAGCAGAACTTTCGCTTCGCGGCGCCGCTCGCCGACCGCCACTACGTGATCGAACACGGCCGTATCGTCGAAACGGTTACAATGGCAGAGCTCGATTCGAAAATGGACAAGCTGCATGTTTTGCTGGGAGTCTAGTCGATGTCATACCACGGAGGCACTTTTATGAAATGCAAATTGTTGTCAGTTCTGGTCGGCGCAGCGTTGGCAGTGGCGCCGGCTGTCGTGTTCGCGCAAGCAAAAAAAGACGCGCCCAAAGCTGAAGCAAAGGCTGCCGGAGCGGTCAAGCTCTCGGACGGCAAAGTGAAGATCGGGGTCCTCACCGATTTGTCCGGGCTGTATTCGGATCTGTCGGGCGCGGGCGCGGTGCTCGCCGTGAAGATGGCGATCGAGGATTTCCAGGCGATGGAAAAAGGCAAAAGTTTCCCGATCGAGCTGGTGTCGGCCGACCACCAGAACAAGGGCGACGTGGCATCGAACAAGGCGCGCGAATGGTTCGAGCGCGACCAGGTCGACATGATCACCGATCTCGTCACGACCTCCACCGCGCTCGCGGTGATGCCGGTGGCGAAGGAAAAGAACCGCATCACCATCGTCAACGGGGCGGCGTCGACGCCGATCACCAGCAGCAAGCAGTGCACCGACACCAACGTGCACTATACGTACGATACTTACGCGCTCGCCAACGGCACCGGCAAGGCAGTGGTCAAGCAGGGCGGCGACACCTGGTTCTTCCTGACCGCCGATTACGCGTTCGGCCACTCGCTGGAGAAGGACACTACCGCGACCGTGCTCGCCAACGGCGGCAAGGTGCTGGGCTCGGTGCGCCATCCATTCCCGGCCACCGATTTGTCGTCGTTTCTGTTGAAAGCCCAGGCTTCGGGCGCCAAGGTGATCGGGCTTGCCAATGCCGGCACCGATACCACCAACTCGATCAAGCAGGCGGCCGAATTCGGCATCACGCCCAAGCAATCGCTGGCCGGGCTGCTGATGTTCATTACGGACGTGCACAGCCTCGGCCTCAAGGCTACGCAGGGCATGTATCTGACCGAAGGTTTTTATTGGGATTTCAACGCTGAGACCCGCGCCTGGTCGAAGCGCTTCTTCGAAAAGCACAAGCGGATGCCGACCATGGCGCAGGCCGGGGATTACTCTTCGACCATGCACTATCTGAAGGCGGTGAAAGCGGCGGGCACCGACGAAGCGAAAGCGGTGATGCGCAAAATGAAGGACACGCCGATCAACGATTTCTTCGCCAAGAACGGCAAGATCCGCGAGGACGGCCGTCACGTGCACGACTTCTATCTGCTGCAGGTCAAGAAGCCGGAAGAATCGAAATATCCGTGGGACTACTACCACGTGCGCCAGGTGATTCCGGCTGCCGAAGCGGTCATGCCGGTCGCGCAAAGCGAGTGCCCGCTGGTTAAGAAGTAGATTACTGTTAAACGATGTTTGAGCTGCTGGGGATCACCCCGCAGGCGCTGTACAGCCAGCTGCTGGTCGGGCTGATCAACGGCTCGTTTTACGCCATGCTGAGCCTCGGCCTGGCGGTGATTTTCGGCATGCTCAACATCATCAACTTTTCGCATGGCGCGCAGTACATGATGGGCGCGTTCATTGCGTGGATCGGGCTCACGCAGTTGGGGCCGTGGCTCGGCAATCCGCAGTTCCAGCTCAATTACTGGGTGGTGCTGTTGCTCGCGCCGCTGCTGGTGGGCGCATTCGGGATTGTCATCGAGCGCACCATGCTGTCGCGGCTCTACAAGCTTGACCATCTCTACGGGCTGCTGCTCACGTTTGGCCTCGCGTTGATCATCGAGGGCCTGTTTCGCTATGCGTACGGCGTGTCCGGCCAGCAGTACGAAATTCCGGAGTTGTTGCAGGGCGCGATCAATCTCGGTTTCATGTTTCTGCCCAAGTACCGCGCGTGGGTGATCATCGCTTCGCTCGCCGTGTGTTTTGCGACGTGGTACGTGATCGAGCGCACCAAGCTGGGATCGTATCTGCGCGCCGGCACCGAGAACCCGCGGCTGGTGCAGGCGTTCGGCGTCAACGTGCCGCTGATGATCACGCTTACCTACGGTTTCGGCGTCGCGCTCGCGGCGTTTGCCGGCGTGCTCGCCGCGCCGATCTTTACCGTGGGCCCGCTGATGGGCGCCGATCTGATCATCGTCGTCTTCGCGGTGGTCGTGATCGGCGGCATGGGATCGATCCTGGGTTCCATCATCACCGGGCTCGCGCTCGGCCTGGTGGAGGGACTGACCAAGGTGTTTTATCCGGAAGGTTCAGCGGTGGTGGTCTTCGTGATCATGGTGATCGTGCTGCTGGTCAGGCCCGCCGGCTTGTTCGGACGCGAGAAATGAACCGGACCACGCTCGGTTTCATTTTGCTCGTGGTCGGCGGTGCCATCGCACCGCTGCTCGGCGTCTATCCGACTTTCCTGATGAAATGCTGGTGTTTCGCCCTGTTTGCGTGCGCGTTCAACCTGTTGCTCGGCTACACCGGGCTGCTGTCGTTCGGCCACGCGGCGTTTTTCGGCGCCGCCGGCTATATCGCCGGCCACTCGATCAAGGTGTGGGGCTGGTCGCCCGAGGCCGGCATTCTCGCCGGCGCCGCATTCGCGGCGGTATTGGGCTGGGTATTCGGCAGTCTCGCCATCCGCCGCGCGGGAATTTATTTCGCCATGATCACGCTCGCGCTGGCGCAGATGATTTACTTTGTCTGGCTGCAGATGAAATTCACCGGCGGCGAGGACGGCTTGCAGGGCGTGCCGCGCGGCATGCTGATCGGCATCATCGACCTCACCGACAGCATGAATCTCTATTACGTGGTGTTCGCGATTTTTCTGTTCGGTTTTTTCCTCATCTACCGCACCATCCACTCGCCGTTCGGCCAGGTGCTGAAGTCGATCCGGGAGAACGAGCCGCGCGCGATATCGCTCGGCTACGATGTGGCCAAATACAAGCTCGTTGCATTCGTGCTGTCCGCCGCGCTGTCGGGACTCGCCGGCGCGACCAAGACCGTCGTATTTCAGCTGGCGTCGCTGACCGATGCGCACTGGCACACCTCGGGCGAGGTGGTTCTGATGACGCTCTTGGGCGGACTTGGCACGGTGTTCGGACCGGTGGTGGGCGCGTTTCTGATTGTGGGGCTCCAGAACCAGCTTGCTGACAAGGTTGGCTCCTGGGTGCAGGTGATCATGGGCATCATCTTCGTCGCGTGCGTGCTCGCGTTTCGCCGCGGCATCGTCGGCGAGCTCGGCGCGTGGTGGGCGCACCGACGCGGCTGAACGCGGTTCCGCGGCGTTGCTTGGCAAGCTCACTGGAATGCGACGGACGGTCCTGACGCTCGCCGTCGCTGTCGCATTGGTCGCTGGCGTGGACTCCCGCGCCGACGCGCAGTCGTACGTCGTCGCGGGCGCCTGCCGCGACGGCCAACCGAACGGCGCCTACGAGGTCAAGATGCCCGACGGCCGCGTGCGCGTCGTGGGTGCATTCGCCAAAGGACGGCGCACGGGCACCTTCCTGTTCTGGGCCGCCAATGGCGTGCGTGTCGCGGTGATTCCGTACGATGGCGACCCGAAAACGGGAACGGTCGCCACCTGGTATGCCGAGCCCGCTGCGCGCGGCGACCTGCGGCGCAAGCTCGAGGCGCCGTACGTGCGCGATGTGTTGCACGGTCTCACGCGATCCTGGTATGCGTCCGGCCGGCTGCGCGGCGAGTACCGCTACGAGCAGGGTGCGCTCGTCGAGGCGAGCGGATGGGCCGAAAACGGCGCGCGTTTGCAGGAAGTCGAGGCGCGCCGAATGGCCGGCGTCGATCGGGCCGCCGCGGAAAAGTTCTACGCGGATCTGGAGCAGGTCGTCGCTGAGAACCTTCCGCTCTGTGGCTGACGCCGAGCGCGGCCGCGCGAGTGGAACCGGATAGCCTCGTAGCCCACGTGGTCGGGAGGCCTGCCCTCCCATTGGTAAGGCCACTTGACCAGCTGCGATGGCGCTGCTAACGTCGCGCGGTGCCTGTCGCCGTGCGTGTGACATGGGCATTGCCATCGCAACGCATCATCCTCCCGGGAGAATCCATGAAGACCTT
>Ga0113563_10000238_pt1 | contig 24168 bp, 18 predicted proteins | sample Mud3Dept3metaG_FD_80117 | JGI IMG/M metagenome (GOLD analysis project Ga0113563, IMG submission 80117) | Freshwater wetland microbial communities from Ohio, USA, analyzing the effect of biotic and abiotic controls - Mud 3 Core 4 Depth 3... | ecosystem: Environmental > Aquatic > Freshwater >... | reverse complement strand
GCCCAGGTTCCGCATCGGGTCCCGACGGACTAGGTGGTCGCCGATCCCACCGCCGCGGGCCGCCCCACCAGCCACCGACCCTATGCCGGCTCCAGCGGAACTCGGGGATGAGTGAGATCCCCTCGTCGCTCAATTTATCAGATCGTCCGGCGGCGCGGCTACCTGAGAACTCACTTTCTCGATTGCTAAGATGGCCTGCCGTGCCCGGACCCCCCGCCGACACCATCGCGACGCTGCTGGTCTCGTGCCCCGATCAGCGGGGCATCGTCGCGGCGCTCGCGCAGCTGCTGTACGGACACGGGGCCAACATCCTCGACGCCGACCAGCACACCGACCCGGTGGCCGGCCAGTTCTTCCAGCGCATCCGCTTCGACCTCTCGCAGCTCCACACCGACCGCACGTCGCTCGAACGCGCGATCGGCGAGGTCGCGACGCGCCTGCAGATGAGCTGGCGCATCGCGTACGGACGCACCCCGAAGCGCATGGCGATCTTCGTCTCGAAGTTCGACCACTGTCTCTACGACCTGCTGCTGCGGCATCGCGCCGGCGAACTCGCCTGCGAGATCCCGCTGATCCTCTCGAATCATCCGGACCTGCAGCGCGTCGCCGACCAGTTCGGCGTGGCCTTCGAGGTCTTCCCGATCACCCGCGACAACAAGCGCGAGCAGGAAGCGCGCGAGGTGCGGCGCATCGAGGAGCTGCAGATCGAGCTGGTGGTGCTCGCTCGCTACATGCAGGTGCTGTCGGGTGAATTCGTGGCGCGGCATGCGGGGCGCATCATCAACATCCACCACTCGTTCCTGCCGGCGTTCATGGGCAGCAAGCCCTACCACCAGGCGCACAGCCGCGGCGTGAAGCTGATCGGTGCGACGGCCCACTACGCCACGAGCGACCTCGACGAAGGCCCGATCATAGACCAGGACGTCGCGCGCTGTTCGCACCGCGACTCGGTCGAAGACCTGGTGCGCAAGGGCCGCGATCTCGAGAAGGTCGTGCTCGCGCGCGCGGTGCGCCTGCACCTCGACGACCGCATTCTCGTCTACGGCAACAAGACGGTCGTGTTCGATTGAGGCTTCGCACTCCCGTGCTGGGCGCGCTGGCGATCGCCGCCATCGCGTGCAGTCCCGCGAAGCCGCCGAGCGTCGTGTTGATCTCGGTCGACACGCTGCGCGCGGACGCGCTCGGCGCGTATGGCGGGCTGGCTCCGACACCGAGCTTCGACCGCTTCGCGCGCGAGGGCGTGCTCTTCGAGAAGGCTTTCGCGCCGGCGCCCGCCACCGCGCCGAGTCACGCGACGCTCTTCACGGGCCAGCAGGTGCAGCGCCACGGCGTGTTGCGCAACGGCGAGTTGCTGCCCGAGACCGCGCCGACGCTCGCCGAGGCGTTCCGCGCGCACGGCTACGCGACGGCGGGCTTCGTGTCGAGCTTCGTGCTGGACCCGCGCTTCGGCTGGGGCCAGGGCTTCGCGCACTTCGACGCCACGCTGCCCAGGAACAGCTCGACGATGGGAAAGCAGAAACCGTACCCCGGCGCCTTCTGGGCCGAGCAGCGCTTCGCCGGCTTCGACCGCCGCGCCACCCTCACCACCGAGGCCGCAATCGGCTGGCTGGCGCAGGCGCCCGAGCCGTTCTTCCTGTTCGTGCATTACTTCGACCCGCACGCGCCCTACGCGCCGCCCACCCAATTTGGCGAGCGCAGCGCCGCGCTGCGCTTCCCGCTCGAGGGCCGCGCGGTCGCGGGACTCGCGCCCGCGCAGCTCGAGCGCCTCGTGCAGCTCTACCATGGCGAGGTGCTCTACGTCGACGACGCACTCGCCGCCCTGCTCGACGCGGTCGCGCGCCGCAGCCACGACGAGGCGCTCGTCGTGGTGACCGGCGACCACGGCGAAGGCCTCGGTCAGCACGGCTGGATGGAACACGCCACCCAGCTCTACGACGAACAGATCCGCGTGCCGCTACTGGTGCGCTGGCCCGGCCGCGTGCCGGGGGGGCGCCGCATCGCGACGCCCGTGGAGCTCGCCGACGTCGCGCCCACGCTGCTCGAACTCGCGGGCGTCGCGTCGCCAGCGCCGCGTGACGGCCGTTCGCTCGCGGCTGCGATCCGCGATGGCGCGGAACTGCCGCCGCGACCGATCTTCGGGATCCGCAGCCTGCTGGACGAGGCCACCGGCTGGGGCCGCGGCGTGAAGCTCTCGGTGCGCACCGATCGCTGGAAGTACATCTTTGCGAGCGAGGCGCAGGCTGAACTCTTCGATCTCGACGCCGATCCCCGCGAACGACACGACCTGCTCGCCGCACAGGCCGCTCGCGCCGCGGAACTGCGCGGCCTGCTCGAGAAGCACATCGCAGAACTGCCGCACGTGCACGACAGCGCGCCGCTCTCCGACACAACGCGTCGCGCGCTCCAGGCACTCGGCTACCTGGAATAGCGAGGAGGCCCAGCGTGGTCGCGCGTCTCATGATCCTGGTGCTCGGCGTCGTCTCGCTGATTGCGGGCGTGTTCCTCAGCTGTCAGATGTGGCGCTACCGCGACCTCGCGGAAGGCATCGCCTGGCTCGAAGACCGCCACTTCGAGCGCGCGACGCTGATCGCCGTCGGTACCGGCGGCGCCGCCGAGAACCTGCGCAGGCTCGGGCCGGCAACGGCGATCGGCGTCGGCACGCGCATCGTGCTCGTCGACGCGGGTCGCGGCGTCGCCGATGCGCTGCGCCACTGCGCGATTCCGATCGCGCAGCCCGACACGCTGCTGCTGACGAGCCTGCTGCCCGAGAACACGCTCGGCCTCGACGACCTGCTGCTCACCGGCTGGAACACGCCGCGCGCGAAACCGCTGCGCCTGCTCGGCCCGCCGGGAACACGCGCGCGCGCCGAGGCGATCGTCGCGGCGTACGCAGCCACCGTCGAGAGCCTCGCACGCGCGCGCGGCGTCGCCACCGACAGCGCGCGGCTCGACGTCGTCGAGATCGGCGACGGCTTCGTCGAGACGCGCGACGGCATGACGCTGCGCGCCGGCGCCGCGGGCGACGTGCCACTGGCCTCGCTCGCGTATCGCTTCGAAGCGAACGGCCGCGCGCTGGTCGTCGCGGGCACCAACCCGGATCCGGACTTGCTCGCGGCGTTTGCGCGCGGCGCCACGCTGCTCGCGGCCGAGGGGTTCTACGCCGAGTCGATCCAGATGGCGGAAAAGGCGGATGCGCCCGACCTCGACCGCCTGAAGCGCGAGGCCGCGCTGCATCTGCCGATGCAGAAGCTGGGCGAAATTGCGACACGCGCGGGCGTCGCGGCGCTGGTGGTGACGCGGCTCCAGCCGGCGCCCCTTTTCGAGGCGCAGTACGAGACGGCGGTCGGCACGACGTTCAAGGGCCGGGCGGTGATCGCGGACGAGTGCGAAGAGATCGCGCCCTGAAGCGTGCGATTCGTTCGGCGGCGCCTCGCGGCGCGGCGGCCGATCAGATCGGGATGCCCGGATCTTCCCGGAAGCCCTGGTGCGGCGTCGGGTCCGGCTCCGCTTCCGGCGCCGCATCGAAGAACGGGCCGACCGGCGGCGCGGGACGGTCTTCCCGGTCGCGCTCGCCGCTGAAGCGGCGGCGCTGTTCCGTGAAGTACGTCACGTACGACTCGTTCGGCGCGAGCGCGAGAGCCTCTTCGATCGTCTCGACGGCGCCGGCGGCGTCGCCGCTCTGGAACTGCACCTCGGCGAGCGTGTCGAGCAGATTCGGGTCCTGGCGACCGGTCTCCGCGACGGCGCGCTGCGCGAGTTCTTGCGCCTCGGCGAGTGCTTTCGGTGTCGGCGTGCGACCCGTCGCGATCAGCCAGGCGGCGTCGTTCAAGATCAGGATCGGTGCGTCGTCGAGCGCGAGCAGACGCTTCGCGTGTGTCTCCCACGCGACGCCGCCCAGCAGCAGTCGCGCGGCGCTTCCGATCGACGCAGCCGCGAGCGCGAACACCAGTGCGACGGCGACCGTCGCGGCCGGCCGCAGCGGGTCGCGGTGCAGGTTCGGACCGGTGACGAGCGCGGCCGCGAGCGCGCCCGCCGCGAAACCACCGAGGTGCGCGGCGCCGGCGATCTCGGGCACGAGCAGCGGCAGCGCCGCGTCGGCGAGCAGCGCAGCGATGAAGGGCCAGCGCGGGATGCGCCACTGGGCCGGCAGGCGTTCCGGCAGGCGGAGCTCGAGCCACAGCAGCGCGCCCGCGAAACCCGCGACGATTCCCGAGGCTCCGACCATCGCGTCGTACCCGACCAGCAGACCGGCGAAGCTCGCGCCGAGTGCGGCGAGTCCCGCGACGAGGGCCGTGCGCATACCGCCGATCGTGCGCTCGAGCAGGCCACCGAGCACCATCAGACCCAGCACGTTGAAGGCGAGGTGCATCGGCCCGGCGTGCAACAGATTCGCGGTGACGAGTCGCCACGGCTCGCCGCGCGTTGCGAGCACTGCGCTGAAGAAGGCCGCGTGGTGCACGCCCGGCCCGAGCCAGCTTTGCAGACCGAACGCGGCGAGGCAGGCGAACACCAGCACCCGCGTCGCGCGCTGCGCGCCCGGCTGCCGCGCGGTCTCCTCGACCTCCGCCATGCGCGCGAGCTGCAGCGCGCCGGCCGGTTCATTCACGACGCGCTCGATCAGCGCGCGCACCAGCGCCTCGGGCGCATCGGGCGACGCAAAGAGCTTGCGCGCGACGAGGAAGAGGCCCGAGCGCGTGCCGATGCGAAGCGTGCGCCGGCCGAGCGCGAGATGAGTCAGGTCGGCGTAGGCGGTGAAGCGCTCGGCTCGCGCGCGACCGGAGCGCGGGTGGCGGAAGCCGGTCGCGTGCAGTGCGATCACGCCGCGCCCGGGACGCAGCGCGAAGACGAGGGGTTCGACGGAAAGCGCGGGGGCGTCCACGACGCCTAGGCTAGCCGAACGCCATCGCTCGGCTGCGCCGCAGGCGAAGGGCGCGGGCTGGCTATGCGCGTCGCGGTACGGCGAGCGAGGGGAAGGTTCGCGTGTAGAGCAGGAAGACCAGCGCGAACGCCCCGAAGAAGCCGGCCGCGATGCCGACCTGCACGACGCCGAGGAACGAGAAGCTCTCCTTCGGCACGAGCGACGGCCAGACCAGGATGTTGCGCTCGAGCCAGAACCCGAACAGCACCACGGCCGCCACCGAGCCGAGAATCGCCGGCGTCTTCTTCGGGCGCTGGCCGAGCAGCACCCAGAAGGGCGTCACCCAGCAGCAGGCCCAGACGAGCAGCGTCACCTTCACGTACGGTTCGCGCAGGCGCTCCCAGAAGAAGGCGAGGTCCCAGGTCCGCGCCAGCTCGAGCACGTTGATGCCCGACTTGTCGACCAGGAACTGGCTGCCGAGACGGGCCTCGAAGAACTGCGTCTCTTCCGGAAGGTTCGCGTACCAGATCACCAGGTACTGCGAGAAGAACAGGTACATCCAGAAGATCGAGAAGGCGAACAGCATCTTTCCGATGTCGTGCATGCGGGCCTTGGTGATCTCGCCCTCGAGGCCCGGGGAGTTGCGGTGCAGCACCATCAGCAGCGCCGTCGCGGCGACTGCGGAGAGGAAGCCGCCCCAGCAGAAGTAGGCGCCGAAGAGGTTCGAGTACCAGGTGGGCGTCAGCGACATCACCTGGTCGAAGGCGATGAAGGTCCAACCCAGCGCGTAGACCAGGCAGATGATCGGGGCGAGCTTGCGGCAACGCGCTGCACCGACCTCGATCTCTTCGGCGTCGCCGCGCCAGCCGGACGTCCAACGCGCGAACATCCCTCCGCGCGCCGACATCCCCGCGAGCGTGGGCCGCACCGAGTTGTAGAGGAACGCCATCGTCAGCAGCGCGAGGACGCCGAGGATCACGAGGTCCATCCAGAACAGCCGCGTCGGATTCAGGTAGACGGCCTTGGCCGGCGGCGGATCGTTGATCCAGTTGGTGTAGATGTACTCGCGACCCAGGAAGTCGACGAGGAAGAGCACGAGGGTGAGCGGCGCCCAGGCGCCGAGGCCCTCGGCGATGCGTCGCACCGGACCGGGCCACTTCGCGCCGATGATCACGAAGGCGCACGCCACCACGACGCCGCCCTGCGCGAGCGCGCCGAAGTACAGGTAGTTCACGTGGAAGGCGCGCCAGGCAGTCGCGGGATCGGAAGCGAGCCCCATCGCGAAGGCCGCCGCGCCGATCAAGATCAGCACGACACACGCCGCGAGCGCCGCGCCAGGAATCGATCGCGGGTTCGCCTGTTCCGCTGCGACGACTGCCGTGCTCACTGCGTGGCTCCCTGCGGCGGCGTCGCGGCCTGTGCGGTCTGGGCAGGCACGAGGCCCTGCCCATTGAGGTACCGGACGTAGTTCACGATGTCCCAGCGGGTGGCGGCCGGAATGCGCTTGTAGCTCGGCATGCGCCGGATGCCCTGCGAAATCACCGTGTAGATGTGACCGTCGCTGAAGACCTTGGTGATCTGGCCGCCGATCGGGCCTGCGATCGGCAACACGCCGACGAACGGTCCCGTGCCGAACGGGGGGCCCGAGACCGGACCGTCGGCGAGACCGCCGAGCCCGTGGCACGGGCTGCAGAAGGTCTCGAAGTTCAGTTTTCCGTTCGCGAGACTCGCAAGCGACACGACGCTCGGGTTCTGCAGCAATTCGGTCTCGGCGAGCGGCATCTGACTGGTCTCGCGCGTCTTGCCGAAGGGAATCGTGCCCTCGGGCGGAACGAATCCTGCGAGCGCACTCGCTTGGTCGGTCTGCTCGAATGCCTGCACGGTCTTCTGCCACTTCATCTGGGGCCACCAGTTGACCGACCACTGCTCCCAGCAGCCGGTCGAGACGAACAGGACGGACAGGCCCGCCGCCACCACGCGCAACGCGCTAAGCCGCGACAAGGCTCACCTCCGTCGCCCGCGAGGCGCGCAGCAGCCCGTCGACTTCGGCCACGTCGCGCTCCGGCACTTCGACGATGAGACCGAATTCCTCGGCCGAGAAGCGCGCGCTGTAGCCGGGGCCCAGTTTCACGGAAGGCAGCCGGCCGACGACGAGCAGGCCGATCAGCGTGAAAATACCGCCGAAGAGAATCGTCAACTCGAAGGCGATCACGGTGTAGGGCGGGATCGAGGCGTGGGGCTTGCCGCCGATCACGATCGGCCAGTCGAGCGACATCCAGATCGTCATCGCGTAGCCGGTGAGGACACCGAGCAGACCGCCGACGATCGTGAAGAGGCGGACCTTCGAGGGCTTCGGGTCCACCGCCTCTTCGATCTCGTCGAAGGGCGCCGGCGAGTAGACGTCCAGATTGGTGAAGCCGCGGCCCTTGAGATGCGTGACCGCCTGGGCCACACCGGTCGGAGAATCGAAGATGCCGAGCAGGGTGGGCATCAGTTCGCCTCCGCGTGATGGCCACTTCCGTGGGCGCGATCGTGGATCAGCAGTTCCTTCACTTCTGAGATCGGGATCACCGGGAACAGTTTCAGGAAGATCAGGAATAGAATGCTGAAGAACGAGAAGGAGCCGGCCACGATCATCAACTCGTAGGGGTTGGGCGTGTAGTGACCCCAGACCGCCGGATTGTACTCGCGCGAGAGGCCCGTGATGATGATCACATAACGCTCGAACCACATGCCGACGTTGATCAGCGTCGAGATCACGAAGATGGTCGGGATGTGCGTGCGCAGCTTCTTGAACCAGAACAACTGCGGGATGATTCCGTTGCAGGTGATCATGATCCAGGTCGACATCCAGTACGGACCGAACGCCCGCAGGTAGAAGCTGGTCTTCTCGGGCTCGACCCCGCTGTACCACGCAATGAAATATTCGATCAAGTAGGCGTAGGTGACGATCGTCGACGTCAGCAGCAGGAAGCGGCACATGTTCTCGAAGTGGTAGTCGGTGAGGATGTGCTCGAGCCCGAAGATGCGGCGCACCGGGATCATCACCGTGAGCACCATCGCGAAGCCCGAGAAGATCGCGCCGGCGACGAAGTAGGGCGCGAAGATCGTCGCGTGCCAGCCGGGTACGAGGGCCATCGCGAAGTCCCAGGACACGACGCTGTGCACCGAGAGCACCAGCGGTGTGGCGAGGCCGGAGAGGTGCAGCGTGGTGCGGGCGTGCGCCTTCCACTGCCGCGATGTCCCCTGCCAGCCGAGCGAGAGCGTGCCGTAGAGCGCCTTGCGCCAGCCGCTGGTGCGATCGCGCGCAATGGCGAGGTCGGGCAGCAGGCCGACGTACAAGAAGATCAGCGAGATCAGCGTGTAGGTGGAGATCGCGAAGGTGTCCCAGAGCAGCGGGCTCTTGAAGTTCACCCACAGCGCGCGCTGGTTCGGGTAGGGAAGGATGAAGTAGGCCTTCCAGATGCGGCCGACGTGGATGCCGAGGAAGAGCTGCGCGCTGAACACCGCGAAGATCGTCATCGCCTCGGCGCTGCGGTTGATCGCGTTGCGCCACTTCGCGCGGAACAGATAGAGGATCGCGGAGATCAGCGTGCCGGCGTGCGCGATACCGACCCAGAACACGAAGGTGACGATGTACGCACCCCAGAACACGGGATGCGAGTAGCCGGCGATGCCGAGGCCCTTGTAGATCTGGTAGATCCACACGGTGGCACCGCCGGCGAGACCACCCAGACAGATGCCGATCAACAACAGCCAGCCGAGCCCGGGCGTCGTCATGAACACGTCCATGACGTCGCGGTTGGTGGGCGAGTCCGGCGGCACCGGCGTCTGCCGGATCATCGCAGCAATCGATTCGCCAGGCGGCGGCGTCATCCCCTACCCCTCGACGCTCCCGCGCTTCACCTTTGCGAGATAGGTGACCGCGGGACGGGTGTTGAGCTCGTGCAGTGAGTGGTAACCGCGAACCGGATCGCTGCCCGCCTTCACGACCACGCTCGCAGCGTCCTTCAGGTTCCCGAAGTGGATGGCGCTCGTCGGGCAGGACTGCGCGCAGGCCGTGGTGACTTCGCCGTCGCGAATCGGGCGCTTCTCGTCCTTCGCGACCTGGCGCGCCGTCGCGACGCGCTGGACGCAGAAGCTGCACTTCTCCATCACCCCCTGGCCGCGCAGCGTCACGTCGGGATTCGCCATCAGATACATCGGGTCGGGCCAGCGCTCGATCGCGAAGTCGAACCAGTTGTACTTGCGGACCTTGTACGGGCAGTTGTTCGCGCAATAGCGCGTGCCGATGCAGCGGTTGTAGATCATCCCGTTGAGGCCATCTTCATTGTGATAGGTGGCGATCACCGGGCACACCGGCTCGCAAGACGCCGCGCCGCATTGCTGGCACAGCATCGGCGTGGTGCGAACGTCGACCGTCGTGCTGGACTCGGAAGCCGGGAAGATCGGCCGGCGGTCCATGCCGCCTTCCAGGTTGCCGTCGCCGACCCAGCGCTCGATGCGCAGCCACGCCATGTGGCGCCCTCGTCGCACCTGCTCTTCCCCCACCACCGAGATGTTGTTCTCGATGTAGCAGGCGACCACGCACGCAGAGCAGCCCGTGCACTTGTCGACGTCGATCGACATGCCCCAGCGGTAGAGACTCCCCGGTGCGCTGTCCTTGGTCGGGTCGTAGGCCTTCACGTGCTCGGCGTGCGCTGCGCCGGGAGCTTCGCCGTGCGCGGGCTGGCCGGGCGCGGCTTCGCCCGCAACGGGCACCGCATCGGCTGTGCCGTGTACGGCATCCACCGGAGCGCCACCGCTGGCCAACTCCTGGAGCGTGACGGCGAGGCCCAGCCGGCGACCGCGCTGGTTCTGGCTGTCCTGCAGGATCGGCAGCCTCTCGTGACGGCCGGCGTTGCTGACCCTGGCCTTCGTCAACAGCCACGCGCGCCCACCCGACTCGTCAGTGAGGGCGGGCAGCAGGTCGATCACATTCACGCCGCGCCGCTCGCCGGGGTGACCGTCTTCCGCGCGCGAGGCCCACAATCCCACGGTGTGGCCCTGGCCGATCGCGATCGAGATCACGTCGTCGCGCAAGCCGCCGCGGACCACGACCGGAAGGCTGACCTTTCCCGCCTTGGTCTCGACGTCGATCACGTCGCCGAACTCGAGGCCGCCGAGTTTCTCGGCTGCGCGCGGCGACAACTCGGCGTACGACTGCCAAGCCACCTTGGTGACGGGATCCGGCACCTCCTGCAGCCACCCCAGGTTCGCACCGCGACCGTCGTAGAGCATCGAGCCCGCCGCGGTGACCAGTGTGAACTCGCCGTCGCCTTCGAGCGCCGGCTCCGCCAGCTCGAAATCGACTGCGGAGGGCACCAGCGTCACTTCGAGACCCGGCTGCGGAGCGAAGACACCGCCCTTCGCGAGCGCGGCGTAGAAGTCCGTACCGGCAAAGGACTGCTCGACCAGCGTTCGGAAACTGTCGGCCGGCAGCTTCGCGGCGACCTCGGGACCCATCGCACGGGCGACGTCGAGGAGCGCGTCGACGAGCGCGCGCGTGTCGTAGAGCGGGCGCAGCGTCGGCTGTACCACCGAGCGAATTCCGGGACGCGGCTCGGCGTCGCCCCACGACTCGAGCGGGGAGTGATCGGGCAACACCAGGTTCGCGCGTTCCGAAGTCTCGTCCGGCAGCGACGCGAGCGACACGACGAACGGCACCTTCGCGAGCGCCTCGGCGAAGCCGCTCGACGCCGGCAGGCTGTAGACCGGATTTGCTCCGTGCACGAGCAGTACGCCGACGCGGCCGCCCTTGATGGCGTCGACCAGCGCGAGCGTCTCGTGGTAGCTCGCGACGCGACCTTCGCGCTGCGCGGGGATGCTGATGCCCTTGCCGACCGCGCCGAGCGCCCAGTTGCCGAGCAGCACGGCGCGCACCGTCGCCGCCGCGCGGCGACTCGCGAGCGCGACGCCGGGCGGAATCAAGACGGGCGCCTTCGCGGCGCCGAGCGCCTTGCCCACGCGCTCGATCGTCGCGAGCGGCACGTCGGCCTGCTTGGCGACCGCCGCGGGATCGACCTTCTCGAGCAGCGTCGCCAGCGCGTCCCTGCCGGCTTGCGTGCCGCCGCCGGCGCCGATCGCGACCTTCAGCAGCGCGAGCGCGAGCAGCCCTTCGCTGCCCGGCTTCGCGGCCAGCCACTCGTCGGCGTTCGACGCCGTCATCGAGAGTCGCGGGCCGACGTAGACGAAGCGCGCGCTGCGGCGCTCGGGTTTGCTGACGTCGCGTGCTGCGGCGAGCTGTCGCGCGTGCTCGACCGGCGACGGACCCGACTCCAGGAAGTCGGAGCCGAAGTCGATCACCAGGTCGCTGCCCGAGAGATCGAAGACCGGTTCGCTCGCGACACCGAACAGTGCCTGCGTCGCCTTGCGCAGCGCTTCGGGAGCGAACGGTTCGTACACGACGCGCCCGCCGGCGCCGACCGCGTCCACCCATTTGTCGATCCACGCGCTCGCGGTCGGACCGGTCTGCCCGCTGAGCACCCAGCTGCGGTTGCCGGCACGCTTGATCTCGCCCGACAAGATCGCGATCGCGTCGTCCCAGGTGGTCGGCACGAGTTTGCCGTCCACGCGCTTCATCGGGCTGCGGTAGCGATCGGGGTGGTAGCTGCGCCCGATCGAGGCCTGACCGCGCGCGCACAGCGCGCCCTGGTTCACCGGATGATCCGGGTTTCCGTCCAGCTTGATCGGGCGCCCCTCGTGGGTCTTCACGAGCAGACCGCAGCCGGCGGGGCATTCCTGGCAGGTGGATGCGTAGTAGTTCGCGATGCCCGGGACGATCGCCTCGGGCTGGATCACGTAGGGAATCAGCTTCGTGACCTTGTCGCCGCAGCCGGCGGCAGCAGCGGCCCCGGCGCTGGCGCCGATGAGCTTCAGGAATTCGCGACGATGGAATTCGGGCATCCGCGGCTTCCTAGTAGTGGCACGTCAGGCAGTCTTGCGACACCTGATTCAAACGGTGGCAATCGATGCACCAGCCCATTTGGGGCTTCGTCGAGGGCAACAGCCACGGCCACCAGATGGTGTCTTTCGTGAGCTGAACCTTGTCCATCGTCTCGACCGGCCCGTGGCAGCGCTGGCAGGTGACACCGAACGCGACGTGCCGGTTGTGCCGGAACTTGACGTACTCGGGGAGCCGGTAGATCTGATCCCAGGCAACCGGCTGCTTGTCGGTCCAGAGCTTGGTCAACGCCTGCACGCCCCCGAGGTCTCCCCCGAACTGCGCGTGACAGCCCATGCACACCTCGACGGACGGGACACCGGCCATGCGGGCCTTGTCCGTATCCGAGTGGCAGTAGAGGCAACCAATCTTGAAATCGGTGGCGTGAATCGCGTGGTTGAACGGGATGGGCTGCACGAGACCGGGCGTTGCGGGATCCGAGGAGGCGGCCTGGGCGTCGTAGGCCCTCTGGCTCGACTTGGCCGCGGCTTGCATCGGAGCCGCGGCCGGCGCGGCGGCCGGCACCTGCGCAGAGACGCGCTCGGCGTTCGAGAGACCGAAGACGAAACCGGCCGCGAGCAAGAGAGCCGTGGCAGCCGCGTTGGTCCACCAGGGCGCGGGGCGCCTGGCCCTCCGGTTCGTGGCGCAGGGCGCGGAGCGCCTGGCCCTCCGGTTCGTGAGTTGCTTCGGGCTCACGCTCCTACGCCCCCCATGGCTCGAGCCCTCGATCCAGAGCAGCGATCCAAACGGCGATCGGACGACGATCGAATCGATGGATCGAGAATGTTCAGTGCGCGCAACTCGGATGGCGCCACCGCCACGCCTCGCACGCGTTGCTCTGGAACCGCGAGCGGAAGCTCTTTAGCGCCAATCTCCGCGCGGCGTCAACCGTCGGCGCGAACTCTTCGGGGCGCGCCGGCAGGCCCGCGAGCCGCACCGCGAGGCTGACTCGGCGTCGCATTCGCGATGTCCGACGGGGGATTGCGAGGCTGCGCGCCCAAATCGACGCGGCTAGAATCGTCGCCCCGGCTGGATTCCGCGTTCGACGGGATCGCCCAACCTACCGTGGAACCGAGGAAAACTGACATGGGTGAAGCCTGGATCATCGACGCCGTGCGAACGCCGCGCGGCAAGGGCAAGAAGGAAACCGGAGCGCTCTCGGGAATCCATCCGCAGGCATTGCTCGCGCAGTGCCTCGTCGCGCTCCAGAGCCGCAACGGCTTCGACCCGAATCACGTCGAAGACCTGATCGCCGGCTGCGTGTCGGAAGTCAACGATCAGGCCGCCTGCATCGCGCGCAACGCGGTGCTCGCCGCGGGCTGGGATGCCAGGAGCGCGAGCGGCGTCACGCTCAACCGCTTCTGCGGCTCCGGCCAGCAGGCCGTGAACTTTGCTGCGATGGGCGTCATGGCCGGCCAGCAGGATCTGGTGATCGGCGGCGGCGTCGAGTCGATGTCGCGCGTGCCGATGGGCTCGACCGGCGGCGGTCTCGACGGCAACAACCCCGAACTGGTCGCGCTGCACCCGCTGGTGCCGCAGGGCATCTCGGCGGATCTGATCGCGACACTCGAGGGTTTCACGCGCGAAGACCTCGATCGCTTTGCAGCCCAGAGCCAGGAGCGCTGCGCGATCGCGCAGAAGGAAGACCGCTTCGAGAAGAGCCTCGTCCCGGTGCGCGATCCGGCGGGCAAGGTCGTGCTCGACCGCGACGAGTTCCCGCGCGCGGGCACCTCGGCGGAGTCGCTCGCCAAGCTCGCGCCGTCCTTCGAGGGACTCGGCGCCTACGTGCCGAAGGGCGACACGCGCACGCTCGACCAGCGCGCGCTGTCGCGGTACACGCAGATCTCCGCAATCCACCACGTCCACCACGCGGGCAACTCGTCGGGCATCGTCGACGGCGCGAGCGCGGTGTTGGTGGCGTCGCCGGAATACGCGAAGGCGCACGGCCTCACACCGCGCGCGCGCTTCGTCGCGGCCGCGACGGCCGCCGACGAGCCGATCATCATGCTGACGGCGCCGGGGCCGGCCACGCAGCGTTGCCTCGCCAAAGCGCGCATGACGATCGCCGACGTCGACCTCATCGAGATCAACGAAGCCTTCGCCGCGATCCCGCTGAAGGTGATGCGCGACCTCGGTATGGATCCCGCCAAGGTGAACGTGAACGGCGGCGCCATCGCGCTCGGCCATCCGCTCGGCGCCACCGGCGCGATGCTGCTCGGCACCGTGCTCGACGAGCTCGAGCGCCGGGACAAGACCATCGGTCTCGTCACGATGTGCATCGGCGGCGGCATGGGGATCGCGACGATCATCGAAAGGGTATGACGAAGTGAGCCACATCGACCGAAGCCGACGAGCTCCGTTTCCCGCGTAGCGAGCCGAAGGCGAGCGGCGAGAGGTCATCAGGCGCGCGTAGCGAGCCGAAGGCGAGCGGCGAGACCCATAGAGCTCGCGTCCGCCCCAGCAAACCAGATCCGGAGAAGCAGATGATCGACTTCCAACCGACGGACGAACAGCAGCTCGTCATCGACACCGTGCGAAACTTCGCGGCGAACGAAATCCGCCCCAAGGCGCGCGAGTGCGACGAGTCGAAGAAGCTACCGGAGAAGGTGATCGAACAGGCGCACGAGCTGGGGCTCGTCGCGAACGCGCTGCCGGAGTCCGCCGGCGGAGGCGGGGAACGCTCTGCGGTGACGGGCGTGCTGGTCGCCGAGGAGCTGGCGGTCGGCGACCTCGGCATCGCGCTCGCGATCCTCTCTCCGGCTCTTTGTGCCTTTCCGATTGCGGAATTCGGAACGGGAGAACAGAAGGAGGGGTTGTCTCGCTTCGTCGGGACGCGCTTCGTGCCGGGTTCGCTCGCGTGGGTGGAACCGCGCTTCGACTCGGACCCGTTCCGCCCGAAGACGACGGCGCGCCGCGATGGCGGCGACTACGTCCTCGACGGCGCCAAGTGCTTCGTGCCCTGGATCGACGGCGCGGATCCGGTGCTGGTGGTCGCGGCGGAAAACGGAACCCCCCAGGCGTTCCTGGTGCCGCGCAACGCCGCGGGACTCACGGCCGAGCCCGAGCGCAACATGGGTGTTCTCGCGCTGCCGACGGCGGAGCTGAAGCTCAACGGCGTGCGCGTGCCGGCGGCGGCGAAGCTCGGCGGCGACAACGGCGCCGACCTGCGCCGCGTGTTGAACCAGGGCCGTGTCGCACTCGCCGCGATGGCGGTGGGCGTCGCGCGCGCCGCCTTCGAAGTGGCGCGCGACTACGCGAAGGAACGCCAGGTCTTCGGTGCGCCGGTCGCGACCAAGCAGGCGATCGCCTTCAAGCTGGCGGACATGGCGATCGAGATCGACGCCGCGCGCCTGCTCGCCTGGGAAGCGGCGTGGAAGCTCGACCGCGGCGAGGACGCCACCCGCGAGGCCCTGCTCGCCAAGCGCCAGTCGCAGCGCATCGCGCTCGACGTGGCCGACGGCGCCGTCCAGGTCTTCGGCGGTCACGGCTACATCCGCGACTACCTGCCCGAAATGCACCTCCGCAATGCGCGTGGCTTCGCGTCGTTCGAAGCGCTCGCGCTCGTCTAGGGGAACCCGTCATGCCGATCTCGTTCGACCTGAATCCCGGCTCCGTCTCCGGCCAGAAGGAGATGCACGAGATCGCGGTCACACACATGCGCCCGTGGTCGCGGAAATACGACGTCCACGAGCACGAGATGCCGTGGGAATTCGTGAACCCGATGTGGGCGCGCGCGACCGGCAAGGGCGTCAAGCTCGACGGCAGTCCCGGCGACGGCATGGTGACCGTGTGCGTGCAGACCGAGGAGCTGTGCTGGGGAGACGCGGGGCTCTACCTGCGCTCGCCGAGTCCGCTGCTCGGCGGTTCGGCGGTGGCTGCGGCCGGCACGCCCGAACAGCGCGAGAAGTTCCTGTCGCCGTTCCGCACCGGGAAGCCCAAGTGGGGCGCGATGGCGATCACCGAGTCGCAAGCCGGTTCGGACGCCGCGAACATCCAGACCACCGCGGTGCTCGACGAAAAGACCAACGAGTGGGTGCTGAACGGCACCAAGATCTTCTGCACCGCGGGCGACGCCGCGCTCACCCACGAAGGCGGCTTCGTCGTGATCTGGGCGACGCTGGACAAGTCGGCCGGGCGCGGCGGCATCAAGTCGTTCGTCGTCACCGCCGGCACACCGGGCATCAAGGTGGTCGGTTGCGAGAAGAAGCTCGGCATCCGCGCGTCCGACACGGCGACGCTGGTGCTCGAGAACTGCCGCGTCCCGTACAACCACCTGCTCGGCAAGGCCGAAGTGAAGAAGGCAGACGACTCCAAGGGCGACAAGGGGTTCAAAGGCGCGATGGCGACCTTCGACGCCAGCCGCCCGATCGTCGCCGCGATGGCGGTGGGCGTGGGCCGCGCGGCGCTCGACTTCGTGAAGGAAGAGTTGACGCGACAGGGTGTCAAAATCCGCTACGACTCGCCGCCGACGCAGCAGACCGCGATCGAGCGCGACGTGATCGACATGGAAGCGGAACTGCAGGCCGCGCGGCTGCTCACCTGGCGCGCGGCCAAGATGATCGACCGCGGCCAGCGCAACAATCTCGAGGCCTCGATGGCGAAGGCGAAGGCGGGGCTCGCGGTCACCAAGATCACGCAGAAGGCGGTCGAGCTGCTCGGACCGCCCGGCTACTCGCAGAAGCTGCTGGTCGAGAAGTGGATGCGCGACGCCAAGATCAACGACATCTACGAAGGCACCCAGCAGATCAACCAGCTGATCGTCGCGCGACGCATCCTCGACTATTCGTCGAGCGTCCTGCGCTAGTCGGGAGGACTTCGATGCCCCAGGTGGCGACCGATCTCGTCGAGATTCTCGTCTGTCCGGAGACGAAGCAGCCGGTTCGTCTCGCGACGGCGCCGGAGCTGGCCGGCGTCAACGAGAAGATCCGCGCGGGTACGATGCGCAACCGCGGTGGCGAGGCGGTGAAGACCGAACTCGTCGAGGCTTTGATCCGCGAAGATGGGCGGATCCTGTACCCCGTCGACGACGGGATCCCGGTGATGCTGGTCGAGGAATCCATCGAGCTGTAGTTGCTTGGTTGCTGGGCGCGGGGGGACACAGGGTCCCGTGCTCGGACATCCTCGGCGCGTGCTCGATCGGCGACCTTCTTAGACCTGCGGCGTGCTGAGCGCTGCGGCGCGCTTCGCACGAACATCTACTTACGCACGCCTCCGGTAGCGGTGCAAGCGGGTGCACGGCGCCTGCGGAACTGCGCGCGGAACCCTGTGTCCCCCCGCGCCTCGGTGTTTCGGTGGTGGGACCTGGTTGCGAGTGCGCTACTGCGCGAACTCGCGGCGCTTCAATTCTCGGACGTACTCGGAGAGTTCGGCGTCGCCGGAGACCATCTGCGACATGCTCTGCTCGCACTCGCGCGCGGCGGCGCGGAGCGGGTCGAGGTCGAGTTTCACGTCCAGGATGGGCTCGGCGCGTTCGAGGAGCGCGAGGGCGCCGCGCGGGTTGGGCGTGACGTGGATGTAGTGCGGGAGCCCGGCCCAGAGCGCGAGCACCTCGACACCGCGTTCGCGCAGCAGCTGGCCGAGCATCCCAATGACGCCCGTCGGACCTTCGTAGCGCGTGGCCTCGAGGCCGTGGCGTTCGAGCAGCGCGGCGTCGCTCGCGACTGCCGTGATGCCGACCGGGCGCGAGTAGAGCACGTCGGCGAGGTAGGCGCCGAGCATCACGGTGCGGCGTACCTGGAGTTGATCGACGAGCGCGAGCACCTGGTCGGCGAAGAGTCGCCAGCGCAGATGCGGCTCGATCGCGATGCCGATCACGAGTTCGTGGGCTTCGTCGGCGGCGGCGTAGAGGAAACGGGAGAGAGGCCACGCGAAGTCGGTGACGACACCGTCCTCGACGGTGACGATCGGGCGGCGCACGCTGAAGTCGAAGAACAGCTCGGGGTCGATCTCGGCGAGCGGCGCCGCGCCGATCTGCTCGGCGAGATAGCGCGCCGCCGTCGTGGCGGACTCCCCGGCGTCGTTCCAGCCCTCGAACGAAAGCACCAGCAGCGGATCGCGCAGCTGCGGCCGCACCTGCCAGCGAAGGGGCTCGTTCATGTGCGGAGCTTCGCGCCCGCCACTGCGCAGGGCAAGCGTCCGCGCTTCAGCGGATGAACTTGTATCCATGTCCGCGCACCGAGAGGATGTGCTGCGGGCGCGCGGGATCGCGCTCGATGTAGCGACGCAGGCGCGCGACGAAGGTGTCGATGACGCGCGTCCGGGTCTCGGGCCGCAGCCCCCATACGACCTCGAGCAGTTCGCCGCGCCGCACTGCGCGACCTTCGCGTTCGATCAGCGCGCGCAACAGCGCGGACTCGCGCGTGGTGAGCTCGATCTTGCCCTGCGGACCTTCGAGTTCGAAGCGGTCGAAGTCCACGCGGACGGCGCCGAACTCGATGGCGCGCGGTGCGTCGTCGCCCGGCGCGTCCCAGCGCCGCCGCCGCAGCAGCGCGCGCACGCGGGCGAGCAGTTCGTCCAGCACGAATGGTTTGGTCAGGTAGTCGTCGGCGCCTTCTTCGATGCCGCGCACGACATCGCCGGGATCGTCCTTGGCGGTGAGCATCAGGATCGGCACGAAGTTGCCGGCCGCGCGCACGCGGCGCGCCACCTCGACGCCGCCCATCGCGGGCAGCATCAGATCGAGGATCACCAGATCGAAACGACGCGGGCCGCCGAGCAGCGCGTCGCTCGCGGCGCGACCGTCGGCCGCGACCTCGACCTCATGGCCCTCCGCTTCGAGGTTGAAGCGCAGCCCTTCGGCGATGTGACTCTCGTCCTCGACGACGAGGATGCTGGACACGCGGCGGCTACTGCGCTTCGAGCGGCGCGCTGCGCACCGACGCATGCTGGCCGCCCGACTCGCGCAGCGTCACGACGAAGCGCGAACCGAGTCCGGGCCCGGCGCTGTGCGCCTCGACGCTGCCACCCTGGCGCCGCACCAGGAAGCGCACGATGAACAGGCCGAGTCCGAGTCCCTTGACGCGCCGCTGGGCTTCGACGCCGGCGCGGTAGAAGGGCTGGAAGATGCGGCGCAGTTCGCTGCGCGGGATGCCGACGCCGCGGTCATCGATCTCGACGCGCACGCCGCCCTCGGGATCCACGGCCGCGCGCACCCGCACGTCGACCGTGGGACCCGAGTACTTGACCGCGTTGTCGAGAAGGTTGCGGAACACCAGTGACAGCTCCTGTGCTTCCCCGAGCGCCACGGGATCGCCTTCCACCTCGAGCCGGAGCGCTTCGGACGCGAGGTGATACTGGTCGCGCACTTCCTGGGCGCAGCTGGCGAGCAGATCGCGCAGCGCGATCGGCTCGCGGCGCGGGCGCCGGGCGCGCGCGGCGCGCGCCGCCGCGAGCACCTGGTCGACGGTGCGCTCGAGCCGCGCGACGTCCTGGCGCATGCGGCCGAGGAACTGGCCGCGCTGCTCGGCGCCGGGATCGTGGCGATCGAGTGTGTCGAGATAGAGCCGCAGCGACGCGAGCGGCGTCTTCATTTCATGCGTGACGGCGTCGAGGAAGGCCTGCTGGCGCTGACTGTGGCGCATCTCGCGGACCAGCCACGCGCAGAGCAGCGTGAGACCGGCGATCAGCAGCGCGTAGAGGAGCGAGCCGAGCGAGAGCAGCACCCAGTGCGTATTCGAGAGTCGCTCGGCGACCTGCCGGACATCGCCGACGCCGCGGACGACGAGAACGTTCCACCCGACCGCCAGCGTGAGGGCCAGCAACACGAGCACGATGCCGATCGTGAGCGGCAATCCGATCGAACGGCGCAGGGACGACCTCCCGGCGAGTGAGCGTCACGGGTACGATAGCGGTCGCATCGATCCACAACCGGCTAGACGAGGGGGACGGAACCGTGACGCGATCCGAGGGCAGGCAACGATGGTTTCGGGTCGGGTCGCGCTGCGCTGCGTTCGCCGTCGCGCTGTCGTCGGCCGCCGTCGCGCAGGGAGGCCCGCCGGCGCCGGGCACCTGCCCACAGCTCGCGCGCGCAGAGGGGGCGACCGCGGGCGACGACGCGGCGGCGCCGCTGCTGAAAGAAGGCCAGGCGCTCGCGATGAGCGACCTGCTGAGGATCGAACGGCTGATCCCGCCCGAGCTGTGGCGAAACCGCGAGACGTTCTTCTACGAGGGCATGCGACTCGAGGTCGGCGGCTGTCATCGCGACTACCCGCCGTCGCCCGCCTATCAGACGGCGACCGCGAAACACGCGGGCACGGCGCAAGTCGACGAAGACGGCAACCTGCGCGACTACCGGGCTGGCCGGCCCTTCCCCGCCGAGTCGATCGACATGAAGGCGCCCGACGCCGCCGTGAAGTGGGCGTGGAACTTCGAAGAGCGCGATCGCGGCGCGGGCGCGGTGGGCAGCTTCCGCATCTTCGACCTGCCGAGTCGACTCGGTACGCCCCAGACCTACACGGGAACTTTCTTCTTCGTGCGCACGTCGCACCGCGCCGACCTTCCCGACAGCAGCTACGAGGCGCCCACGGGCAGCAATAACTCGTGGGTCGCCGGCGGGAATTTCGACGAGCCCTTCGACGCGCGTCACCTCGCGTGGCGGCAGTTTCGTCCCAACAAGGCCGCGCAACATTACAAGGAGCCGGACGACACCTTCGTCTACGTGCCCACGATGCGAAAGGTGCGGCGCGCGGCGACGTCCTGGGTGGATGGTCTCTACGCGCCCCGGTACCTGGTTGCAGGCATCGACGCGGCGGGCGGCGGCGTCCCCTTCGGCTCGAACGAGTTCGGGCCGGCCGGCTCGATCCAACCGACGGCGGGCCTCTCGATCGCCGCCACCGAGAACTTGCGACGTGGCTTCGTCGGCCTCGCGATCCGTCCCAACGCATACGAGTGGCGTATCCTCGCCGAGCGCGAAGTGCTCGCGCCGCTCAACGCGAACGTGCCCGGCTTCCCGGTGAGTCCCGACCGGAACTACGGGCCGAGCGGGCTCTCGGTCGCGAGCGATCGCTGGGACGTGCGCTGGGCCGTCGTCCTCGAAGGTCGCGCGCGTCAGGTGGTGGACGACGTCGGCTACGTGCGGCTTTGGATCGACTGGCAGACGGGCCAGCCGCTCTACTTCATTTCCGAGCGCCCCAATCGCCTGATGCTCGACGTCGGCATCCTGGTGCACCGCTGGAGCGGCGACCTCCCGAACTATCCCGAGTGGCCGGAGCGCGGCCCGGTGCCGGTCTTCGATCCGGTCGCCGCGGTGTTCCTCGACGTGGCGAGCGGCCGCTCCGGCTGGCGTCGCGAGTCCTACGACACTGTCTCCAACCCCGTCGACCCCAACGAACTCCGCAAAATGGCCACCGTCGACGCCCTCACCCACGGCCGGTAACGAGAAAGCGGAGAAAGGGGACGGTCCTCGTTATGACCGGGCTTTGGACTCGGGGGACAGACCTTGCCCAGGTGTGTCCCCCAACTCCACAGCCAGTCATCGAGGAGGACCGTCCCCTTTCTCCTCAGAATGTGTAACGGAGCGAGAGGAAGAGTTCGTCGCGCTCGGCGAGGGCGGAGAGGCCGTCGTAGCGGAGGTTCGCTTCGTAGTCGCGGCCCTGGTTGGTGAGGAGGGCGGGGCTCAGGGCGAGCGCGCGTTCGTCGGGACCGCCGTAGAAGCTGGCGACGCCGAAGGTCGTCGAGAAGTCCTGGCTGAAGCGATAGGTGAGCTGCGCCACGACGCCGCCCGAATTCGACGCCACGTCGTGCACCCAGGTGACCGCCGGCAGCAGGCGATCCTGGAAGTATCCGGTGAAGATCGACAGCGTGCCGAGCGCCGAGAACGGCCCATGCACGCCGAACTCGCCGTTGCCCTCGTAGCCGTCGACGTAGCGCAAGAAGACCTGGCCGTTGAAGAAGAACGTGCGGCTCTGGTTCAGGAAGGTGATGAAGGTGGGACGGTCGACGGAAATCGTCAGGTTGTAGGTGTCGCGTTTGCCGAAACCGCGCGCTTCGCTCGCGATCGGGAACGACTGCCCGTTGATCCAGGTGCCTTCGAGACTCCAGTTGGTTCCCGTGCGGTCGTGCGCGAAGTCGGTCGCAAAGCCGAGCACGTTGCGCTTCAGGTAGCGGAGCTGGAGCTCCGATCCGCCCGCCCAGGAGAAGTCGCGCCGGCCGAAGTTGCCGTTGCCGCCCGCGCGGATGTCGGGGCGGCGTGCGCCCGCAATGCCGAAAATGCCTCGTACGAGCTGACACGAGAACGGTTGATCCACATTGCAGCCGAGATCGGTACCACCCGACGCGCCGAGTGCCGCCAGCAGTACCATGAAGTTGTACGAGGCGGCACCCAGCTCGTTCCCGAAACGCTGACCCGTTTTCGGGTCGATGAGCAATCGGGCGCCCGCGCCGTTGTTCGAGGTCGCGCAGAACGGACTGTCGGTGCCACTCGTGCAGCCGTCGATCAGCGGGCTGTAGAGTGGATCGGACGGGCCGCGCGCGCCGGGGATCGTGACCAGCTGGCCATTCGCGAAGCGCGTCGCGACGGGCCCGCCCACCTCGAACTGCGGGAATGCCTGGATCAGGACGCTCGCCTCGGCGTTGAAGAGATCGACGCCGTCGGCGTCGCAGTCCGTTCCATAGAAGGACCCGCAGCCGAGCAGCGCCTCCTGCTCGTTGGTGAGATAGGCGCCAATACCCTGGTTCCCAAAGGGACCTCCCCCCGGCCCGTCCGCAGGATCCTGGTTCAATTCGACCAGCGAGCCCGGCGGGAGCGGCTGCAACGCCCCGGTCGTGAGCGCGCCGACTACGAGAAGGCCGCTCGCGTTCCCGGTCAGCGCCACGCTCAGCGCGTTCGCTGGCGCGATGGGAAAGGCCGGCAACTTGAACTGTGCGTTGACGACGTCGAGTAGGCACGTCTTCTCGATCTCATCCCTGGTCTCAGCCGGTGCGTCGTCTCCGCCCAGCGCCGCGGTTGCGACGCCCACCGTGGACGAGCAGATCACGTCGAAGAGCTGGCGGTTGTTCGGGTGCAGACGCAGTACCGAGTCGGCGGACTGGGTCGGCAGCAGCGGATCTCCGTTCACGTCGAGTGGACGCCCCGTCTTGGGGTCGACCGTGCGCCCGTACTCGTGGAAGGAGTCGACGGTCGGCGCGTCGTCATAGCCCCAGAAGTCGGACAGCTGGAACGAGAAGCGGTCCCAGCGGAACTCCACGCGCGCGCCGAACTCGAGGCCCTTCTGGGACTCCCAGAACGACCCCGGATGTCGCTCGCCGGCGAGGCCGATGCCCGCAAAGCCGTGGCTCCAGAGTCCGAAGGTCTTTCCGCACACCAGCCAGATCGTGTAGGGCTGGCCGCAGCGACCGAACTCGTCGGGTTCGAAGTCGTCGAGGTTGGCGGCGACTTCGAGGCGCACGTCCTCGAGCGGGCCGACGTCGTAGAACGAAACCGTGGCCCGCGCCGACCACAGCGCGATGCGCGATTCCTCGAGCGACGGCAGCGACGAGAGCGCCAGCGTCTGCGGGTTGAACTGGTCGGTGGTGCGGAACAGTTCCGTCTTGCCCCACACGATCGACTGCTTGCCGACCCGCAGCCAGAGCCGTCCCTCCAGCATCTCCGTATCGACATAGAGCTCTTTCAGTTCGCGCTCGTCCTGGCTGTCGGTGTGATGCCAGGCCAGCTCGTTCTGGTTGTAGTTCTGCTCGAAGTGGGAGAGCTCGTCGTGCTCGGCCGTGAACGACTGCGACGGGATGAAGAGCCCGTGCGGCTCGAAGCCGGCGCCCGTGTCTGGAACCCGCGGCCGCAGCGGGAGAGCGGACGTCTGGTTCGACACCCTGGCGAGGCTGCCGGTCGGGTCGATCTTCGACGATGGATGCCACGGGCCCAGCGCGAACACGGCGTTCCCGATCGACGAATCGACGTCCTTGATCGCGAAGCGCGCGTCGGCGATCGGCGCAAAGGTCGCATCCAGATTCGTGGCGCCGAGCGCGCGCAGGGAGTCGAAGGGCGGGATCACGAAGAAGTCGACCAACTCGTTGTCGCGCTCGATCCGCTCCGGCGACTCGCCAGGAATCCGCAGCGTTCCGTTGAACGGGTTGGTGCGACCCGTCGTGAGGTTGCGCGGGGCGCGGTTGGCGCGATCGCCGGTGTAACGCCAGGTGGGCAACATGCCGCAGCCGTTGTATACGCAGTCGTAGCGGACCAGCAGCCGGCTGAAGACCGAGAGCGTGTCGAAGGGACCGATTCCGCCGGGCGCGAGATCACCCTCGAACTCGAGGTTCAGCACGTTCATCCACTGGGCGAGGTTCGCGTTCTCGGGCTGGAAGTTGGCGTCGAGCATGCGGAGCTGCAGCTCGCCGT
>Ga0113563_10000237_pt1 | contig 24232 bp, 18 predicted proteins | sample Mud3Dept3metaG_FD_80117 | JGI IMG/M metagenome (GOLD analysis project Ga0113563, IMG submission 80117) | Freshwater wetland microbial communities from Ohio, USA, analyzing the effect of biotic and abiotic controls - Mud 3 Core 4 Depth 3... | ecosystem: Environmental > Aquatic > Freshwater >... | reverse complement strand
GCTGAATACAGCCTTTTCACCCTGGCTGTTTTCGACGACCACATACATGTCCAGGAGCGGGGAAAAGGTGTTTTCGGCAGCTTTCTTGACCCGCCTGCCGTTCAAAATATCGTAGAGAGAATACCCGGAGTAATAGAACGCGCCCTGGAATGAGGGCTTGCCGGCCTGCATGCTTATGTCCTTGATCGGAACGCTGCGCAGAGGAAGCTGGGTCAGGTCGACCGTGCCGGGATTCTCCACTTCGCCTTCCACCAATATGCTCCGGACAGCATATTCTTTGGCTTGAGAATCATCGAAAAAGCTGTTGGTTCCCTGCTTCGCATCCTGTGCCAGAGAGACCGCCACAACAATAAATGCCATCCACGGTAATCGCTTCACCACAAATCCTCCACGACAATGGCGCATCGGGGTCGGACCGACCCAAGGCCTGGATTCGCCGGGCACATTCAAGCAGAACAGGCCATTGGAAAGCCCGTTATCCCTTTCCTTTTCCCGAATTGATGGGAACAAACGCTGACAGTTTCTGATGGCTGGACCTCCTGGTTGACAAAACAAAAAAAGGGCCGAAAGCGGAGAATGAGTCCTTTGTTTTCGCTTGTCTTCGGTTTAATCCTCTATAAAAACAAGGTTTGGTCCGACGCGCCCCATCAGTACACCTCGGGAACGAAGTTCTGATCCGTCATGGGAGGGCGAACGTAACCGGCGTCGGATTGCCGGGCAGGAAGCGCTATCGATTCCGGCGTCAGATCTTCATACGGGATCATGCCCAGCAAATGCGCGATGCAATTCAGCCGCGCCCTCTTCTTATCATCCGCGTTCACCACCCACCAGGGCGCCTGCTTGATATCCGTATAGGCGAACATCTCATCCTTGGCTTTCGAATAATCGAGCCACTTGCTGCGCGAAGCCAGATCCATCGGGCTCAGCTTCCACCGCTTGGTGGGATCCTCGATGCGGGCCTGGAACCGCCGCTCCTGCTCGTCATCGCTGACCGAAAACCAGTACTTGATCAGGATAATTCCCGAACGGATCAGCATGCGTTCGAATTCCGGGCACGAACGCAGGAACTCCCGATGCTCCTCTTCGGTGCAGAACCCCATTACGCGTTCGACACCCGCCCGGTTGTACCAGCTCCGGTCGAAGAGGACCATCTCGCCGGCCGCCGGCAGACGGGGGACATAGCGCTGAAAATACCATTGGGTCCTTTCACGCTCTGTGGGGCTGGCCAGCGCTTCCACGCGGCAGACGCGGGGATTCAGCGACTGGGTGATCCGTTTGATGACTCCCCCCTTACCGGCGGCATCCCGGCCTTCAAAAATCACGACAACCTTGAGACCTTTGGCCCGGATCCACTCCTGCATCGTCACCAGCTCCCGCTGCAGGCGCGCCAGTTCACTCTCGTATTTCTTATCGTCCAGCTCTTTGGCCTTCACGCCTTTCTGACCGCAAGGCGGTGAGGTGACTTGAGCGCCAACCGCGCCGGAAGGGGATTCCTTTTCCTTTTTGTCTTTCTTTCTGTCTTTTTTACTCATGGCGCATCCCCCTGCATTTGTGTTTGCATCCTTTCCGCATTCCTATCGCCGCGGCAGCATCAAAACAACGCAACCAGCCGATACAGCCAGGGCCCATCCGCCCGAGTCAGGCACATCTTATCACTATCTGTTCCCACGATCGGGGAAGGAAAGCAATTCTCAAAGCGGCGGCGCTAGCTTTTCTTGATCAGGACGCAACTGACGTCGTCAGCCGGCGGGGCGAAACCCAGCAGGTCGTTGCGGATCGCCTCGAAGATGCGCCGGGCCGGTTCGCCCTTGCATTCCCGGATTACGGCTTCCAGCCTGACCGGGAAATAGCTCTCATGACCGCGCTCGTGCTCCTTCAGCCCGTCCGTGTAGAGTATAAGAATGTCTCCGGGCGACATCAGCCTGAGCTCGTTGACGGTGTATTTGTCCTTGTATCCGAGGATTGATGGCCGGCGGGACAGGTCGGGGTCCGTCTTCGAAGGCATGGTGCCGATGGGAGGGTAGCTCACCAGCAGGTCGGGGTGAATGTCCATGAATCTGTCAAACTCATTGGAGAACACGAGAGGCGGGTGGTGTCCGGCGGATATGAAGCGAAATCTCCCGTCGATGTTGATTTCGCCGTAAATCATGGTCACGAATTTGCGCACGCTGGAGGAACGATAGAACCGGTTGTTGATGTTTTCGAAAAGCCTGGTGGTCATCATGCCGGACATCTCGAGTTCATACAGCGCACCCACCAGAAAAGACTGGTGGAGCATGGCGGCCAGCACCGCGTCCGTAATCCGGTGGCCGGAAACGTCGGCCAGCAGAACTCCCGCAGTCCGCTTCAACTCCTCGAGGTTGGCGGCGATTTGTTCAAGCCCTCTCTTCTTCGCTTTTTCGATCCGCACATCGAGGTCGTGCCGTTGCTGAAAGTCGAGATAAATGATGTGGTCTCCTCCGATGGGGCCGACGAGCGGGATGGTGGCACCGAACATATCGATGCCCGGAAGCCTGGGGATCTCACCCGGTTGCGGTTTCAACCGCAGAGCGATCTCCGCGAAATTCTCCAGTTCTTCCTTAAGCTCGGCCAACTGGCGGGATTGAGCCTCAGACAGCTTCGCGTCTTCCATTATCGTAGGAGACCCTGCGGCGCAACGCCGGTGCAACGGGTCTCTCCTCATATTCCAGGACTCCCTGGACTCCGGAGTCCGCCGGTTTCGCTCTATTGCGCAGCCTGGCGGCCGGCGTGGAGCGCCCGAAGGTTGACATTCACGATTTCATCGCCCTTGGACGCGAAAATCGTTCGAACGGCATTTTCGATGGTCTCCACCCGAATCGGCAGCAGCGGCATGGCAGCGCCTACCATGACCATGTTGGTGGCCCGGGCGGATCCGGCCTGACGCGCGAGTTTTTCGGCATCCACGACGATGGCGCCGGGAAGCGCGCGGATCCGTGAGAGCAAGTCATCCAGATCGGGGTAATCCGGCACGTTCCGTACCGGATTGGAGGAAGTAATGAGCTTTCCTTCCAACGAGAGGTAAGCAAGGTAGCGCAGACCTTCCATGGGTTCCATGCTGAGAATCATAGAAGCCGTCCCGCGCGGAATCAGGTCGCTGGCTATTTCACGGTCCGACAGCCGCAGTGTCGCCATGACCGCGCCGCCCCGCTGTGCCATGCCGTGAACTTCGGCCTGCTTGACGAAGAGTTTCTCCTCCATTGCTCCTGATGCGATCGCGGCCGCCAGGGACAACACTCCCTGGCCCCCGACTCCGGCGAGAACGATGTCGCATTTCATGCCAGGCTCCCCTTCCTGGAATCCTTGATCGCTTCGAGGCATTCGCGGCGCGCAATGATCACCGAAAGGCCCCGATGCTCGATCTCCCTCCTGAGCACTTCCGCGTTGTGCCCGGCCTGCTTCGGGTGTGCCGAGAGAACGTGGAGATGTTGCGGATCCACTCCCACCCCCAGGACGACATGTTCGAGTTGGGACTGCGGCAGGACGGTCGGCTGGGCCCCCGTCATGGCCACCGTGGCGTTGTCTGCAATGATGAGGGTCATATTCGCGTGTGCCGCCACCGCATCCATGAGGGCAGTGACTCCCGAATGCAGGAACGTGCTGTCCCCGATCACCGCAACTACGGGATGGAGTCCGGCCTCCGCGGCTCCCCTGGCCATCCCCACCGACGCCCCCATGCACACACAGGTCTCCACAGCCGAGTGCGGCGGCAGCGCGCCCAGGGTGTAGCAACCGATATCAGAGGTCACCGCCGTCACGGGATAATCCGCAAGCGCGAGCTTTAGGGCCGTCAATGTGTCGGCATGAGGGCAGCCGGCACAAAACTGCGGCGGCCGGCCTGCCAGCGGAGGAATCTGGACTTGCAGGCTGCTCCTTTCCGGCAGGCCGAGCCCCTTGCGCACAATGTCGGGATTGAGCTCACCCTCTTCCGGAATATGACCTGACTCTTTCCCGAGGATCTCGACAGCCGTCGGGAGGATTCCGCGCAGCAGCCGCTCCAGATAAGGGTATCCTTCTTCCAGGACCAGGATCCGCGCGACGTGCGCCGCCATGCGACGGATCTTTCCTACGGGCAGAGGATATGCCCCCACGTGCAGGTGCGACGGATTCCAGCCAAGATCCTCCAGATTCTCCTGGAAGTAGTTGCGGGCAATCCCCGTGGTAATGACTCCGAGCTCCCGGCGCTGCGAGTGGAGACTCAGGGTGTTATAGGGCGATGCCTCCGTGCAGGCTGACATTTCCTTCTGGCGGGCCAGGAGTTCGTGCCAGCGGCGGCGGGCAATATGCGGCATCAGGACCCACGATGCGGCTGCGTCCCGGTTCTTGACCGCAGGATTCTCCGCACGGGGCGCTGCGGTCCGAACCACCGTCCGGCTGTGGGCGAGCCGGGTGACCAGCCGGATCATCACGGGAATCTGAAAGCGTTCGGAGAGGTCGAACGCCTCCCTGGTCATGTCGTATGCTTCCTGCTGGCTGGCAGGCTCGAGACAGATCACGCGCGCAAAATCCGCGTAAAACCGGCTGTCCTGTTCGTTCTGGGAGCTGTGCATCCCCGGATCATCCGCCACAGCCACCACCAGGCCGCCGTAGATGGCTACCAGCGCCGAGTTGATGAACGGGTCCGCCGCGACATTCAGACCTACGTGTTTCATCGATACCAATGCGCGGCGGCCGGCGAAGGACACTCCCAGGGCACCTTCGTATGCCGTTTTCTCGTTCGCGCACCAGGCTGCAAGAGGCCGGCCGTGCTTCGCGCGGTAGCGAATCAGGAATTCCGTGATCTCTGTGGAGGGAGTCCCCGGATATGCGTAGGCAGCCGTCAGGCCGGCATGCGCCGCTCCCAGTGCGACCGCCTCATCCCCCAACAAGACCATCTCGGACATGACCACCTCACGTCGCGGCGCATGCGAAGCGATTATGCGTCTTTCAACAGGTCCTGAACCCTGTGAGTCCTTTCCCAACGGAAGTCCTCGATCTCACGGCCAAAATGCCCGTAGGCAGCCGTCTTCCGATAGATCGGACGCAGCAGGTCCAGGTATTCAATAATGCCTTTCGGCGTCAAATCGAATTGCTTCTTCACGATCTCCGTCAGGCGCCAGTCAGGCACTTCGCCATTGCCCCGCGTGCTGATGAAGACGCTCACCGGCTTGGCCACGCCAATGGCATAGGCAAGCTGGACATTGCACGCGTGCGCCAGCCCGGCCGCAACGATGTTCTTGGCGACATGGCGGGCCATGTAACAGGCCGAGCGGTCGACCTTTGTGGGATCCTTCCCCGAAAACGCGCCGCCACCATGCGGCGCGGAGCCCCCGTAGGTATCCACAATGATCTTGCGCCCGGTCATCCCGGTATCCGACTGGGGCCCACCGATGACAAACTTGCCCGTGGGATTCACGAGATATTTCGTCCTGGCATCGATGTACCTTGCCGGGACCGACTTCAACACCACCTGCTCGACGATCTCTTCTTTCGCCCGCTTGGTGATCTGCCGTCCCGTCCTGTCCAGGATCTCCTCCGTGTGCTGGCTCGAAACCACCACGGTATCGACCCGCTTCGGCTTGCCGCCCTCGAATTCCACAGTCACCTGGCTCTTCCCGTCGGGACCCAGATACGGCAGGATCCTCTTCTTTCTCACCTCGGCAAGTCGTTGGGTAATCCGGTGGGCAAGCATGATGGGCAGAGGCATCAACTCCTTGGTTTCGTTGATCGCATACCCCATCATCAGCCCCTGGTCTCCCGCCCCTCCCGTGTCCACACCCTGAGCGATGTCCGGCGACTGCGTACCTATGGCATTGAGAATGGCACACGTGGAGTAGTTGAATCCGTACTTGGGGTCCGTGTAGCCGATCTCCCGGATCAGGTTTCTCACCATCCCCGGCACATCGACATAGGAGCTCGTAGTGATCTCGCCCCCCACCACAACGAGCCCGATGGTAATGAATGTCTCACAGGCCACTCGCCCCCGTGTGTCCACTTTCATGATCTCATCCAGGACCGCATCCGAAATCTGATCGCACACTTTGTCCGGGTGCCCCTCGGTTACCGATTCCGATGTGAATACGTAATTGTCTCTCGCCATGCGCGTCTCCTCGCTGTAGCCAGCAAAAATGTCCCCATTGGGCCTGGTTCTCTGCCGGGAACCCAGCCGGGCCATATTCCCGTCCTTGCCGCGACCCAACAGCCCAAGAATGCTAGCCCATCTGCGGCCGGAAAAAAACCAGAACATTCCAAAATCGGCTCTGGAGGGTCCTCGGCCCACCAGCACAATTTTCTCCCTTGACCTGTCTAGAGCTTTACACTTTAGAATTCTTATTGCTGGAAGGGAGAAGAAACGGAAATGAATGCACGGAAATTGACGATCGGCGCCCTGGCCCGAACTTCCGGCCTGTCACGCAGCACGCTCCTCTACTACGATCGTCTTGGACTCCTGCCTGCCGCTCAGAGGAGCAGCGCCAACTATCGATTGTACTCGACTGCAGAGGCGCGGCGATTGGGGCGGATCTGCATGTACCGGCAGTTGGGCATTCCGTTGAAGGAAATCGGCAGTCTTCTTCGTGAGCCCGAAGGCAACCTTCCGGTGGAAATCCTTCAGGGGCGACTCCAGGCCCTCGACAAGGACATCGCCGAGTTGCGGCGCCAGCAGCATTGCATCGTGCAGCTCCTGCAACAGGAGTCCATTTACGATGAGGATCATATGATTACCAAAGAGAGATGGGTGGAGATCATGAGGGCAGCCGGTCTGGGAGAACAGGACATGAGGAACTGGCACGCTCAGTTTGAAAAAATGGAACCCGAGGCGCACCAGGAGTTCCTGGAATCCCTGGGAATCGAGCCGGACGAAATCAGGAAGATCCGTGAGCACAGCCGCCGGCAGGGCTGAGCAGCCACCCCCTGGATTGTTCGCCCCAGAAAGCCGCCACAGATTTCACAGATTTCACAGATGGAAGAGGCTGAGTGCACGGTTATTCAAATACGATAACGTGCTTCCAAGGACGCAGCAGGACAGCGCCGTCGGACGCTCCCAGGATATCCGTACCCAGGGCACGCTCATGCTCCCGGTGTCTGCCCTGAGGATCTGAGAATACACTCTTGCCGCGTAATTCTCTGGGCCTTGATCTTCCCTTGATCGGGATCTGAAGTCTGTGGTCCGAAGTCTGAGGTCTGGAGCCTGAAGTCCGTATTGCCAGGGCTGAAGCCCGCGCTCTCAAACCCTTTCAATCGGGCTTTGCCAGGGCGGGAGTTCTGTGATTCAATGCCGCTATGACAAAGGCTTTGCCGGAACCATGGGAAGCCCTGCTCCGGCAGGTATCGCGATCCTTTTACCTGACTCTGCGTATTTTGCCGGGAACGATCCGCCCGCAGATAGGGCTGGCCTACCTGCTTGCGCGAACGACGGATACCATCGCAGATACGCGGATCGTACCCCTGGACCGCCGCAGAGCCGCGCTACGGGAAATGCGCAGCGCCATCCGGGCTGTCGCGGACGGCCGGAATGCCGAAGAACCTGACCTGGGCGAGCTGACAGACGCATGTAGTGTATCTGCGGGCAGAAGGCTGGCTGCGGAGCGGTCGCTTCTGGAAAACGCCGGAGAGATGATCAGTCTGCTGGGTAGCCTGACCTCGGAGGATCGCTGCCGCATCTGTGATCTGCTCGAGATTATCACACGTGGTCAAGACGCGGATCTCGCCTTGTTCGGCATGGCGTGTGAGGATCGGATCGTTGCGCTTGAATCCGACGATGACCTGGAGGAGTACACGTACCGCGTCGCCGGCTGCGTCGGCGAGTTCTGGACCAGGGTGTGCCGCACCCACCTCTTCCCCAGGGCCGACCTGGACGAGACTTTCCTGCTGTGCAGCGGCATCCGTTTCGGCAAGGGGCTGCAGCTTGTGAACATCTTGCGCGATCTTCCTGAGGATTTGCGGCAAGGGCGCTGTTACCTGCCATCCCGGCGCCTTGCCCAGGCCGGGCTGGAGCCCTCATCCCTCCTGGATCCCGGCGCGATGGGATCGTTTCGCCCTCTATATGCGGGATACATCAGGCAGGCCGAGGAACTCCTTGCCGCAGGCTGGACTTACACCAACGCCTTGCCGCGCAGCCAGGTTCGGGTGCGCCTGGCGTGCGCCTGGCCCATCCTGATCGGCATGAGAACGCTGGCGCACCTGCGTTCGGTCAATGTGCTGGACACATCGCAGCGGGTGAAAGTGAGCCGCGGCGAAGTACGCCTTCTGATGATACGTTCCGTTCTATGTTATCCCCGTCAGACCGCCTGGGACCGCCTGTTTCTCCAGGCCGGGGCGGATCGCGCAATCCGCCCCTTGTAATATCCGCATATCTGCAGAATTCCATTTGGACTCGCGCTGCGAGTTGGAGTCGGTTGTCGCCGCCGGCCTTCGCTGCGGCAAAAAGGCGGTATCCAGACGAGCGGCCGCAGACATAGCAACGGTAGCCGCTCCCGGCCACCCATTAGCGTTTTTGGACCACTTGCCCAACTCAGATCTTCATGTTAACCATTTTTGAGAGGAGGTGGGTCATGAAACAGCATGCTTCCAGGCTCTCTCGGACCTTTGCCGCGATTATCCTTGTGGCACACCTTGTTGCCGGCTGCGGAACGAAGCCGGACGCATCCGGCGCCGCGGCCGGCGCCGGGGAAATTGCGCCGCTGGCACTCGGCACGCACACCTATGGAATCACGACGTCCAGTCCGGAGGCGCAGCAGGCCTTCGATCGAGGATTGACGCTTGCCTACGGCTTCGCCCATCAGGCTGCCGAAAAGGAATTCCGCCGCGCCGCGGAGCTGGATCCGCGATGCGCGATGGCGTGGTGGGGGATTGCACTGGTGCATGGTCCGCACATCAATCTCCCTCTCGTGACGCCGGACCGCGCGACAGCAGCCTGGGAAGCTCTTTCCAGGGCACAGGCCCTTTCCCAGGGGGCCGGCGAAACGGAGCGCGCGTTGATCGCGGCGCTCGGCCGGCGATATGTCGAGCATCAGCCTGAGGACAGGCGGCATCTCGACGAGGCCTATGCATTGGCAATGCGCGAGGTCTGGCGCAAGTATCCGGGGGATGCCGACGTCGCGTCGCTGTTTGCGGAGGCCATGATGGATCTGCGCCCCTGGGACCTGTGGACTGCGGATGGCAAACCGCAGCCGGGAACCGCTGAGATTCTGGCCACTCTGGAACGCGCGCTGGAAATCAATCACGATCATCCGGGCGCCAACCACTATTATATTCACGTGGTCGAAGCCTCAAACAGTCCGGAGCGAGGGGTTGCTGCGGCGGACCGGCTCCTCGGCCTCGTGCCTGGCGCGAGCCATCTGGTGCACATGCCCGCGCACATTTACGCCCGCGTTGGCCGGTGGGAGGACGCAGCCGACGCCAATGTGCGTGCCATCGGAGCCGACGCGGCGTTTCGCAAGGCGAATCCGCGGCCCGGCTTTTACGCCATGTACATGGCACATAACCAGCACTTTCTCGCTTATGCCCTCATGATGCAGGGCAGGAGCGCCCAGGCACTGGAAGCCGCACGCTCCATGGTCGCCTCCGTGCCGGAGGAATTCCTGCAGGAATTCGCCGGCGTGGCGGACGGGTACATGGTCATCGTGCCCGAAGTCCTGATGCGCTTCGGCCGCTGGAAGGAGATCTTGGCGGAACCCGAACCGCGGGAGTCCCTGCCGCTGGCTCGCTCCCTTTGGCGATATATGCGCTCGGTATCGCTGACGGCGCTCGGGCGCCTCGAAGAAGCGGAGAAGGAGCGAGAGGCCTTCCGGCTCGCCGCAGCTGCTGTTCCGAAAGATCGGACCTTCGGCAATAATCCGGCCGGGTTGCTGCTGGAAATCGCCGCCCGAATGCTCGACGGGGAAATGGCAGCCAAGCGCGGGCGCTTCGACGATTCGGTCCGCACATTGCGCGAAGCCGTCCGGATCGAGGACAGTCTTCGCTATGACGAACCCCCTGACTGGATCCAACCCGTGCGGCACACGCTGGGCGCCGTGCTCATGACCGCCGGCCGCTATGCGGATGCCGAGCGGGTCTACAGGGAAGACCTGGCCAAATTCCCGGAGAACGGATGGTCCCTCTTCGGCCTCGGCCGGGCGCTGAGGCTCCAGAAAAAGGACGTGGAGGCAACGGCCGCCGAAGAACGCTTCCGCAAAATTTGGGCAGGGGCGGATGTGCGGCTGGGATCGACCTGCTACTGCCTTCCGGGAGCATGATCCCGCCACCACTAACGGATTTTTCGGTAGATATTAAATCCCAGCGAGAAATCTCGATTCTCCGCATTGACAGCGTATTTTGCCGGCGTGAAATCCCGGCTCGTCGATAACATGACGGCAAAGACGTGGCCATAGGTGCGGATCACGATCCCGCCGGAGAGCTGCGGCCGTGTCTGTTCGAATCCCCCGAACCCCGCCAGTCGAGCGACGTATTCTCCCTGCAGGGAGAACCGGGGATGCAGCGCGACGTCAGTGCCGAGGCCCAGCGAAAACGTGTTGTTGTCATCAGGATTTATGGCATCGGTACGGAGCACCGGATCCATCCGACTGTTGAAAACCATGGTGGGAATCACATGGAGCCTGAACCTCCGAAAGTCGAAAGCAGAGGCGAACTGCAAAAAGGGAGAGTAATGCTCGCTGAAATTCCGCTGGCCATCCACTCCCCCGTGCAGAGCGGCATTCCAAAAGGATCCTGCGGTGCGGAGCTCGTAGGTGCCGCTGAGGGAGACGATCTGATCAAGACGAGTGCGCGACACTCCGGCGCTCAGACGGTCTGTTAGGGCATAGTTCAAACCCAGGCTGATGTTGGCGCCAAAATCGATCCCAAAAGCATTGCCCGGACTGGAATTTTCGATTGCCTGAAAAAAGCGATGTTCGATCCGGATCTCGACCGATCCCCTATCGAGATCCATCGGCACTGGAAGGTTCACTACCCTGGAGGTTTCCTGCATACGCAACGGCGTCACAGGATCCGGGACCGCCCCTGAAACAGCTTGAGCGGAATCTTCGGAAGGCACGCTGAATCCGTCGGCCGCGTAAATGTATGTGCCCCCTTCGAGGGTTTTCTCATCGGTGACATTACACGCCGCACTGATATGAATGTTCCCTTGGACTGGATCCGGGGCAATCCAGTCGAAGCGGAATACCACCGGGCCATCGCTCACCCCACTATCAGAATCCGCAAGAGCTTGCCGCAAATAGACCACACCGTCCAGCTCCCGGGCATGAACCGTATCGTCCCCCGGTATCAGACGGCCTGCCTGCTTCCCTGACTCCGTTGAGCGAACGGAGACCTGCCAACCCGAGCGCAGGCGGTTCGGCTCACGAATGATGATCGACATCGTGTACCGGTGACCGGCAAGGTATAGAGATGGCACTCCATCCAGTTCGAGAATCCGGCTGCCCGGCTTTTCCCCGGCAGGGTCGAAAGGGACGCCCTGCGGCGGGAAGTCTGAAGTTGACAAGACTTCCGCAACACGCTCACCTCCAACCCGGGTGTCGTGACACCGTGCTGGAACCGCTCCGCCTGTGTGAAGCAACGCGATGAGTCCAAACCACGTGATCACTTTCATTTGTGTGTACCTCCGGCGAGGTGTCAGAAATCCTGAGCGGGAAGTGATCAGGCGGCTTGAGGTCGGGTTATTCGTATCTGCCCCGTGTGCGCCAAGCCCGATCTTCGGCGGAGCCTCGAATTGCAGCCGCTGCGATTCTCCGCAGCCTGCACAGGGGGCTCAGAAAGAGAGTCATCACCCACAGAAACCGCTCCACCCCGTTCCCGCTGACTGATTCTGTCCCTTGGCGCACACCGTTGAATGATCCCCGTTTCCCAAACATCCGGCGCTTCACTGCACATCGTGTTCCCCGAATCGAGCCGCAGCCGGACGCCCTTCAGTTGGATATCCCCGGAGGCTTGCCGCGCACTACCGGTATCGCGGTAAACAATCCCTGGTCCTGTACCAATGCCACCGCCGCGAATTGCCTGCCGTCTGCTGTCGTCAGCACGATGGAACCCTGAAACTTGAAGTTTTGATCGTTGATTTCCTGCCAGAAGAACCGGGCGATATGCTTTCCCGGGGGCAGCGGATTGAGGTCGGACGGTTGAAGCGTCCGGACTATGTTGCCGTCCCCGTCCAGCAGGCGGATCGTGATATTGACGGGAGTGTCTTCCGGATTTGCCAGCGCATAGCCGGTGTACCGGCCCTGGAGCCCGTCGTCATTGACGGGAATTGTAACCGCTTCGGCCTTTTCACCGGCGAGAACGCCTGCAACTGTCTGGAGACTGCTGCCGCTGCTCAAGCGGAAAGTCGCCACACCGCTCAGAATCCCGCCGCTGCTCTCCACCCTCGCCCAGCCCACTCGTGTGGAATCCGCGGCGTTGACAGCGCTTGCAGTCAGGAACCGGCTCCCTCCCGGCATCAGGTTCAGGTCGATCGACGAAGCTACAACCGGGTTCCCCGGGCCGGATTGCCGGGGATCGCCGGAAACGGTGATGGCAGACTCAAACGGGGTACCGTCTGATTGGGTGAAAACGAGTTTGCCAATTACGGCGTCGGCCCCGGTATTCAAAAAAGAGAAAGTGGTGATGTAGCCTCCGCCCACGGCTACTTGAGCGAATATCGCCGTGATAGGGAAGGACTGTTGCGGTGCGGGACTCGAGACGGCACTGGTGGTGTAAATAAAATCACCCGTCGGGACGAGGTTGTTGTTCGCTGCGTTTCCGGCGGCACTGAAGCGGATGGAACCGACATTCTGCGCCGGCGCAACCCAGTTGAACGTCCAGGTGCGCCCTTGTGCGTTGCCCGCGGAAGTCCCGTTGGAGGTGTGGGTGATATATTGAACTCCGTTTCCGGATGACCGGACGAATGTGCTACCGTCAGTGGAAACCAGCATTCCCGCCTGTGATCCCGTACTTTCGACGCGAGCCGCGAGCTCAAATCCCCAGCGCAGTTGTCCGGATTTGCTGAGCGCGACCGTGATGGGATACGTTTGCCCGGGCTGGTAGCCCTGGGGCGCGCCTGAAATGGCAAAGTTGCCCCCGGCTGCGTTCAAGGCGTTGCCCGAGTGGCACTCGACGCACGTGGGCTCGCCGAAATCGCCTGTCCGCTCCAGAGGAGGCCCCGAAGAAAAGGCGAGCAAGATCCCGCACGCGCCCACGAAAACAGAAATTAACCCCGGCAAATACTTCCTTGGTGTAGATTTTTCTTTGGAAACTGTAGTCATCCCTGCCACCCCGCCAATTCTGATGCGCTAAAAACACCCGTCACCATTGGACAACCGTGAAACTTTGTTATCAGGATAGATCTGCACAACAACGAAATGTTTCACGAAATTCATGCGCCGCGCGAAATTCTGCGGCTTGGCGGCTGTGTCCCGGACGGAATGCCTGACGAAGGCATATGCGGTTTTCTCGCTGCAGAGTGTCGCCCCAATTGGTCCCGGCTCGCCGCCCGGACCTGCACCCTTCATGGCGCCGGGCGCCCGCGCCTCTTCACCGAAAGGCCGCCATGCCGGTGGGTGGGGTCTCGATACTCATCCAAATGCGGGAAATGTGGCCGGCCCCCAGAGCTCCTGCCCCCCGATATGCCCCCCGACTGCCCAGAGGATGGCCAGCAGCACTGTCAGAAGGACGAGGAGATATCGGTTCGGGCTTCTGCCGCGAAGGCTGGCAACGCCGAACCACGCCAGAAAAGCGGCAACGACCGTGCCGGAAATGCCCAGGATCTGATGACGGCGTATCTGCGCGTTGGCGGGGATGTTCTCCACGATGAAGCCGCCCTGGATGAAGGGCTTTCCTTCCTCGTTGAACCTCCCTTTCGCGGCGGCGATTCCAGTGACGAGAGTGGGCAGAACCGTCACGAATGCGGTGATGCAGAGTACGGCGCAAAACCAGGAGAGCTCCTTCCGGGATACAAACAGCAGTGCAATTGCTGCGGCGGCCGCGAGGACAGCCGATGCCGTGGGCAAGTGAGTCATCGCCGAATGGTTCTGCGCCAGAAACTGCAGCACGGGGGTTTCCTCCTTATCGTCGGATCCATGCCCACCCTTTCCGGCAGGGCGCAGGAAAGGATCCACCGGCGCGGTCCTCCGACTCCTAACTTTCTGTTACAGTGATTACGCCGCCCTCGAGCGTGACACGAAAGCGTTTTAGGCTTCTCTCTGCGGGTCCGCTCACATAGGTGCCGTCAATCTTATATGCGGAGCGGTGGCAAGGGCACTGGATAAGGGTAGGGTTTTTCACCTCGACATCGCACTGTCTGTGCGGGCATTTATTGCTCATCGCCGCATACTGCCCTTCACCAGTGCACACGATGAGCACATCTCCTGCAGGTGTTTTCTTTACGAGAACGGATCCGCCCTGCTTTTCCAATTCCGGGAAGTCGGCGATTTTGACAGTCGCCAGGACCGCGGTCTGCTGATCCCGGGACGGGAAGCCCGTCCTTCGAAAGGCCAGCGCCGCCCCGCCCATGATTGGGAGACGATGCGCCAGGGTGGAGAGGAATGTTCTTCTGGTTTGTGTTTGCAGGTGTTCGGCTCCCATGGCTGTCCTCCTTCTGCGCACGGACGCTTTTTGTTCCCTGATCCGGTTGGGGTGCAGCCATCTCCGGCTGCCGGGCCCCCAGGAAAATATCTTATATAAGAAAGTGTAAATTGACCAGATCTCAAACGCCTCGCACCTTCCGGGGGCGTGTCAATCCGGGCGATCCGATCGCTGTCTGCAGCTGAAACGGGGAGAGATGAAAATCCACGATCCAAGTGTTATCTGGGGGAATACCCTTCGCGGGCGCGAATCCGGACTGATTTCATTCCCTTGAGGGTAACCTGGATCGTGCGCCAACTGCCATCATCCGCGGGCGGGGCCGCATAGGTCAGCAGGTACGCGTGGCGGATGTCCTCAGAGATCTCAGAAAAGACCCGGCCCACCTGAGACGTCTTCCGGACCTCATACGCCTCCCCCCCAGTTGCCCGCGCGATTTCTTTGAGCGTCCGGACAAGCTGCTGGGAGCCTAGCGCCCTGCCCTGAGCTACCGTGTAGATCGGAATTCCAAGAGTTTTCGCCCGGATCGCAGCCGCCATCGAGTTGAGATAGCTCGAATTGTCCTGGCCGTCGGTAAAGACAATAATCGCCTTCTTACCCTTCAGCTCCGCCAGATCCGCGGCCACCTCGGAAAGGGAATCGTAAAGTGCGGTGCCGCCCCACGGCATGAGGCGCAGCACCGCTCGCTTTGCAGCAGCCTTGTCCCGGGAATAGTACTGCATCATGCGCAGGGTGGTGTTGAACGCATACACTGCAAACCGGTCCTGATCGCGGAAGGCATCGATCAACTCCAGGACAGCCCTTTTCAATGCCGGCATGGCTGCCTCCATGCTCCCTGTGCCGTCGAGGAGGATTGCGCAGTCAAATGCCGTCGACATGGGCTCGAAGCCCGAGATCTGCTGCAACTCTCCGTTATCGCGGATCTCGAACTGCCCCGGTTGCAGCCCTTCGATATAGCGCCCATGGCTGTCCTTGACCATCGCATGGATCTCGACCGTGCGCACTTCGGTCTTATAGACAATTGCGCTCTGCTGTGTGCCGGGAACGGAGGCCGACAGCCCTGCGATCAAGGGCATCACCAGCACCGACAGGATCACCAGGCGGATGTCGCGTTTCATCGCATCCTTGATACCTCGTCGAGGATTTCGAGATTGAGGCCATGAAAGGCCTCCTGCAACGATTGCCAATCATAAGGATCGGACAGGCGCAGGCGAGTCAGCAATCCGATTGCCAACGGTTCGGCCACAACTCCGAGCCGCGCAGCCGGAAGGCCATGCCTGTCGAAGAACTCGGCAAGATACAGCTTGAAGTCCCCCGCTCTTGCCGCGAGCCGGCCCGGGAAGATCGTTTGTTCATAATGCTCGTAAGGAGGAAGTTGCATCAGGTGCGGATCGCTGCACCCCAGCACCGGCTGGAGATCCTGTCCCAACCAGCGCAGACGGTCCGGGTTCACGTAGGGCTGGAGGTTTCGCAACGCTCGAACGGTCGGTGAGGTATCCTCATCCTTGTTTTCCATCTCGAGATACGCGTCGCACAGGAAGTAGAGGTCGCTCAGGGTTGCCTGCCGCCATAGGGAGCTCCAGTCACGGCGCTCGAGAGCTTGAAAGAGACTCCTGCGACGGTCCGGCGAAAGGAGCCCCAGAGTTGCGCGCCGCAATTCTTCCCGCCTGCCCTCATCGAACGCCGCCCGCAGAATCCATTCCCGGGCCGCGCGGATTTTGAGGCCGACCCAGCGGAGATCGGAATCCCGCAATGACGGCCAGTGCGTGTCACGCAGCGAACCGACAATGATCGCTCCGGCAGGCCGGGCGTATTCCTCAACCTCCGGATGCGTGGCCATCGTGATCTCTCCTGCCGTCCGGCCGAAGTCTGCAAATCCCCCCCGCACGTAGCTGCCAATGGGGTGGCCGCTTATCAGTTCGCCGGTCGGGAAGGCAACATCCGTCCGCGCGGACTCGAGCCATCCAAACCGGTGTTTTCTCAGAAAGAGCGGATCATGCGCGATCAGCCCATCCGTCGGGCGCAAGTAACGGGCATAGATGACTCCGGTGAGCGCCAGCCGAACCTGCGGATTGAGGGATGACATCAACTCATCCGCCAGCGCCCTCCATTGCCCCGGATCTGGCGAACCGACCGACAGCGAACGCTTCATTTCCTGAATCGCGCGTATTCCAGCGACCGACCCGAAGCTCCGCAGCACATCGCGGAACGCGGCGCGCTCGCCGGAAGGCGAAGGGAAGTCGGCGTGCGGGAGGCCGCCCATTTTGTCTTCAAGCTCCGCAACACACCCGGCTGCCGCGGCCGGCTCCAGTTTTATACGCCGGGCGGCATGGTATAGGGCGAAGAGAGTCTGAAGGCTCGGCACCCTCTGCAGGTTGAGGACGTCACGGTAGTCCTGCCGGCGGGAGTTCTCGGTGTAGGCTGCAACGGGCTGGTTGCCGGAATCCTGCGGCATCTGCTCCAGCTCCCCCATAAGGAGATCCTGAATCGCGTCATCCGGATTCGAGGCCTCCGAGCATGCTGCGCGCAAAAGCTTATGCATCGCCTCGAGCGACGCTGTCGCGAAGTCGGCGGGCGACGCCGCAAGGAGGAATCGCTCGCAGAGGGAGCGGAAATGCCGGGCTGCATCTTCTTGTGTGAGAGTGCCGGATTCGGCCAGAAGGCTGATGATCTTTGTCAGAGCGTCCCATTCGCCGAGCACGTCGTTCTGGAGCAGGGAATCGAGATCCCGGAACCGGCGTTCGAGGCGTACCAGCGTGGATATGTCCTCCGATCCCAGTCCGGCAAAGGATGCAAGGTAGGGCCAGATCCATTGGAGCCGTGCATACTCCCGGGCAAGCAGACTGACGGCTGCTTCATCCAGAGGCACTTTTCTGTGAGCATCCAACCCGGCGATCGCCACCAGACTTGCCAGTCGGGAGAGGTTTCCTCGCACAGGGGGAGTCTTAGCGCCGGCGAGCCGCAGCAGAATGTCGTCCTCGATCCCGGGTGCCGTGCTGCGCACTCTGTCCGGGTCAGCGCCGCCGGTGTTCCACTCCACTTTTAGCTCCAGGGCCGCATCCATCCAGAGCCTTGTGCCGCCCGGGAATATCACTCGTCCGTCGGGGCCTATCGGGAGGCGGGCCAGGACATCCAGAATCGACATGCCCCTGCGTCTGGGATGCCGGTCGCTATGTCCCGCTTGGTTAAGATTGAAAAGACCGCGAAACTTCGCTGCCCGGCCTGGTGAAGCGGTAAAAAACCTCTGGCGCTGAAGATCAAACTGCATGAGGCCTGCAAAGAAGGCAAGAAGCTCGCCTCCATCCTTGCGCAGAAGTGCCGAGAAGAACGCTCCGGGCTCTGCCGGAGCCACCCCTACCAGTTCCTGCCAGACCGATTCGGCCCCGACTCCGCCAGGAACTGCAGCGCGGCCCCCGGCGGTTGACAATGCGGCGGAGTACATCACCAGCAGGTTGGAGTAATTGTTCGCCAGGGTTCTGAGTCCGAAATCCTGCCCCAAAAGCCGGGCCGTTTCAGGATCTTGCGCAGACAGCCCCAAATACGCGCGGGCGACGCGTTGATCTCCGGCGAATACCTCCGTCAGTCTCCCCGGCGGTGCTTTTCCCCCGCAGAAGGCCTGGCACCATGTGGATTCGTCGAACAGGACCGGGACTCTGTCGTCCGTGATTTCCAACTCGAACGGCCTGCCTGATTGAAGTGCTTCCTGCATGCCCATTTCGTCGATGCCTAACGCTGCAGCAGTCATCTGGCCCCCGGATGCCGATGCATGATCGGAGGGCTCGACCACCGTCCTGTGTCCGGTCACCCTGATTTCCCAACCCAACAGATGCAGCGCTTTCTCCGTGACACGACGGCTTTCCTCATTTGTGGCGCTCAGCCGAATCACCGTACGGTCGCCCAGCGGGTTGCCGAGGAGCTTGAGAGCCAGCAGGCGTTTGAAGTAGTCGGATGACCGACCACGGAAGGCAGCCGCGTTAGCTGCATCGAAAGCATCGATGCGGCGGCAGAAGGCCGCCAGGAATTCTTCCCGGCGCGAGCCCTCCGGGGCGCCCGCAAGACGGAGCGCGGCCCTTGTCCCCCCGGGGACAGCCGCTTCCTGCGAAATCGCAGGACCGTGGCCGCGGAACAGCGCAGCGAAACCACCGCGTCCGGCCGCATCCAGCCGGGCGGAGAACCACTCGCTCGATTCCGCATCCTGGTCCCTCAGTGAAACAAGCAGTCCCCGCTCCAGCAGATCGGCATAGTCGGCGGGGTGCGGATCACTCGCTTCGCAGGCTTCCACCAGCCGCCGGTATGCCGATCCTGCGTTCTCTCCATACTGGTCCTCAACGAATGCATGACGCCGGAGCAGCTCGATATCCCGGGATTTTTTGGCCGCCTCGGCCAGGGTGCGTCTGGCCTCGTAATAGAGGCCAAGCCTCTCTTCAGCATCAGCTGCCAACAGAACATCCCTGCCCTCCACGATCACGGTAGTGGAGGATGGAGGCGCCACCCGGCCGCGGATTTGCTCCTGCGATCCGCCTGATGATCCTGACTCGCCGGCACTAAAACGTGCACCTGTATGAATCGGAATGCTCGAACAGAATGCGGCCAGGCATAGAAGTAAAGGCGGAGCCATCGTGAAGCGTGAGGGAAGGAATTTCATATTATCTCCTGACTCGAGCGAGAAAGGAGCGGGGTGCTGTCATTGCCAGCCGGCCTTCTTACGAGAGCGTTTCACCCGAGCTTGTTAATAAGGATAACGCGCGCAGTCGCTTGTGCAACCATTTTCGTCGGAAGATCCGGGGGAGGAGATTGCGTCTTCCGGTTGCTTCGCCGGATGCTGGATCAACAGGAAAGTAGCGTCGCGGCGCAAATACCGTTCTGATACCGGCTCTCACACGTGCAGTCCCTGCATGGAGGGCATTGCCGGAATGGCATTTACCCGTTGGAGCGGAGTAATATTGGACTTCGGCGCCGGTCAGTCCGGCGACAAGGAGGCTGCATGGAATATCGTCTGCTGGGACGCACGGGAGTCAGGGTTTCGCCGCTGTGCCTGGGAGCGTGGAACTTCGGGGATCCTACTCCGGAACCGGAAGCGCTTCGAATGGTTCACAAGGCAGTGCAGGGGGGCATCAACATAATCGATACTGCGGACGAGTATAACTCGGGAGTCAGCGAGCAAATCTTGGGCAAAGCGCTGGCCGGCGGGTTCAGAAAGCGGGTCATCCTGGCGACCAAATTCCATTTCCCGATCTCCCGGGACGTCAACGATCAGGGGAACTCCCGGCACCACATCATGAACGCCGTGGAAGCCTCGCTGCGGCGTTTGCAGACTGACTGGATCGACCTGTACCAGATTCACCGCCCGGTGCTCGACGTTCCCCAGGATGAAACGCTGAGAGCCCTCGACGACCTGGTGCGCCAGGGAAAAGTGTGTTACATCGGCTGCTCGACTTTTCCGGCATGGATGGTGATGGAAGGAATCGCCATCAGCGAGCGCTATGGATGGGCGCGATATGTCACCGAGCAGCCTCCCTACAATCTTCTGGACCGTCGGATCGAAAACGAACTCGTCCCGCTGGCGTTGCGCTACAATCTGGGCTTGCTCACCTGGTCACCCCTTGCGACCGGCGTCCTGGCGGGGCGCTATCAGCACGCTGCGCGCGTGCCGGAGGACTCCAGGGCTTCCCGGATCGGCGGGTATCTGGCGGAGCGCGTCACGGCGGCGGGCATCGCGGCAGGAGGAAAGGTCGCGGAGCTCGCACGGGGGTGCGGCCTTACCGCATCCCAACTGGCGCTGCTTTGGGTAAAAGACCAGCCGGGTGTCACCTCCCCGGTCATCGGCCCTCGAACGGAGGCGCACCTGGCCGACGCGCTCCCGGTGCTCGATCTCAAGCTGGATCCGGAGATCGCCAGGGCGATGGATCTGATCGTTCCTCCGGGAAGCGCCGTCGCCGACTTCCACAACACCAGTGGATGGATGAAGGACGCCGTAGTGGGACACTGAGCTGCTCAGGCGAATCTCTGCCGTGTGGTGGCTCCCTGCTACTCCCGGGAGCGGGGAGCCCTGCGCAGGGCGGCAATGCGGGGCGCGCGGCTCCTTGGGCTGTCCAGGCTGTAGGATCTGGCGTCGCCCAAGTCGGAGCGGATGAGGCTCTCAGTCCGCTCCACTTCCTCTTCCATTCCCCGGCTCCCGGGGACGAAAGCCATCCAGGCAATCGATGCAGACTCCACATCGTACTCCCAGAACCCGACGAGGCGGCCGCGATCGAGTATTGCGTTGCTGGTGAGATCCATCAGCCCGCGGTCATGGAAGACATTCCGCCCCCTATCTTCAGGAGCAAACAGACTCCTGGCATCCCGGCGCAGATGAAAGATGCCGTCGAGACTGCTCACCAGAACATACTGGTGCTTCCTCGATGGCCGGAAGGCGGCGAACCGGCGCTGGTCCCCGGGAAACACGAGCCTGTCACTGCCAGCCTGCAACGGCTTGAGACTGAGGGAATCCACAACGGCTTCGGCGGCTTTCACCCCCAGGCCGGAAAACCACTGGAACTCGGCCACCGTCGCGGGATTGATCCAGGAGAAGAATCTCCGTGCCAACTGAGAGTACGCTTCCTCGCTGGAAAGTGTGCAACCGGCCAATGGATTCGGCCGCCAGAGAGCGTAGCGGTATCGCTGCTGGTCGAGGCGGCCGTTGGCCGGGATCCGCCGGATCTCGCCCTCCGCCTGGAGCCGGCCCAGCGCCAGCGGAAGCGTCGAGGTCAATCCTCTTCGCTTCCCCTCCTCTCCGAGGTTGCGCACTGCGCCTCCAGCGGCGGTGCGCAACTCCTCGGGACTTAGCGGCCCTTTCGCCAGTGCCTTGACAATCGAAGAGCCGAGCCTGTCGATCTCTTTCGATGTCACGCCGAGTTTTTCAGCTGTTCTTCCCTCGTCGGAAAAGCCGTGTCCCACCTTCAATGCCAGTGCAAAATCGCAGGCCGGAACCACATAGGTGCATCCTCGGGCGCTCGGTAGTTCTTGAATTTCGAGCTTCAGGATCGCATCGTCCACCGCCTGTCGCCGGAGTCCGGCGCGGGCAAAAAAACCCAGATACGGACCGGAGCCTCCCACGGAACGAGCCCAGCCGGTCTTTTCCAACACCTGCGCTGCCGGTTCCCCGGCGAGCTTCCCGTCCAGTCCCTGGCGATGGGACCACCAAGCCCGAAGTTTGGCTTCATCCATAGGCCAGGTCTCTTTCCATGCAAGATGACGCGAAATCTATTGGCACACAACGGCTGCGGAAGAACGCATTCTCCAGAACATCCGATAGCAGCCGCGCTTCGGGAGTGGGTTGCAGGTTCCCCTTGAGAATCACTTCAGATACGGATCGATGGACGCTTTTAGAAGGGGAAAGGACAGCCCTCCTGTCACCCGTTGTTCCTTTCCGCCCATGGTGACAAAAAAAGTGGGAGTCGAGTTCACTTTCTTGCTGTTCCCCAAAGAGACGGAGCGATCGAGTGCCTGCTCGTGTGCCGGATTCTTCACCTCTTCCTTCAGCTTGGCCATGTCCTGATCCGACAGGATCCTGGATAGAACCGGCTCGATCTTACCGTTATAGGACCACTCTGCCTGGCAGGTATAGAGATACTCGACCACCTTGAGCCAGCGGTCGCGTCCCAGGGATTTGGAAGCCACCGCATAGCGCGCAGCTATACGGGAAACAGGATGTGAGGTGAGTGGAAAATCGCGGAAGACGAAGCAGACTTTGTTGTCCGCCGCATACTCGGAGAGGAGACGGGTGACCGTATCAAGATAAAAGATCCGGCACGAAGGGCATTCGAAATCCGAGAACAGTTCGATCCTGACGGGGGAATCCGGCCCACCCATCATGACATCGTCGTCCAGGTTCATTTGTGCGGCTTTATCGGGGGCCTGTGCCACGATCCAAAGTGCAAGCATGATCCATCGCATTCCCGTTTGCCTCCATGGAGAAAACGTCTGTCGCATCCCTGATTCCTGTGCAACCCGCCCATGTTTCAGGTTTGCAGCCTGTCGATCCACAGGGCGAATTCCCTAAATTAATAGCACATCTTGCGCGCTCAGAGTACCCTGCGCGGGAGGAGCGCGCCAAGGTGCATCGTCAAATCGTAGACTGAAACGCCGGTTTCGGCGCTCAGGTCTTCCGGGCGGGAGCCTTCTTCGGCATCGAACAGGGTGGCAATATCACCGACCCGAACCCGCGGTTCCGGACCGATCTCGACAATCGTGTGGCTGGCGGAAACCGACGCGATCACCCGATAGGACGCATTCCTGATTCTGACGCGGCCTCCCTTGACTGCCGCGCGCGGATAGCCGTCCGCGTGTCCGACCGCGATGGTTGCGACCCAGATGTCCCTCGCGGCGATGTAAGCCCGCTCGTAGCCTGCACTCTCGCCCTGCGCCAGCTTCTTTGTGTAGATCACGCGCGCCTTGAGGGCAACCGCAGGGCGGAGGCTCATGATCGCTGCGCCGCGAAAAGCCGTGTCTGAATAGACCCCGATCAGGGCCATCCCCGGGCGCACCATGTCCAGGAACGACTCGGGACGCTGGAAGAGCGCAAAGCTGGAGGCTGCGTGCCGCCTGCCAACTTGGACTCCGGCCGAGGTGAGTTCGGAGCAGAGCGATTGAAACCTCCGGAGTTGCTCCGCGTCGAACTGCGGGTCTTCCGTGAAGGTCATCATGATCCCCTCGATCACAACCGTCTTGCGGGCAGCGAGATCACGGACCAGGGAAGCGGCCTGCCGGAACGGGACCCCGACCCGACCGATCCCGGTATCTACGCACACATGAATGGGAACGGCGCCATGCAACCGCGCGGCGATTCGTTCCAGCGCCGTGCCGACCGGAGTGTAGATCATGGGCCGGATCCCGCGCCCGGCGGCATCCTCCAGGTCCTTGCCGCCGAATGGTCCCATGCACAGCACCGGCTTGCGGATGCCGGCGTCGCACAGAGTGTGCGCTTCGTCGAGTTTGACCACCGCAAAACCGGCCACCTGAGGCATCGGTTCGAGGATGTGCGCAACCGTCGCCAGGCCGAGCCCGTAGCCGTTGTTTTTGATCACCGCCAGGATTGGCCTTCCCCCGGCCCTGCGGCCCACCTCCAGAACGTTGTGTCGCAGATGGGCCGGGTACACCTCAATCCAGGGGTCAAACTCGGAGTCATGGCGGGCCGCGGGGGTTTGAGGGGTCGAGCCGTGTGAAAACACCGGCGAGGCAATCATAGTCTTGACAAAGGATCTGCGGCACGTCTTCATATCGCCCCCTCTGGAGATCGAAGGTGCAAGTCCGGTTCCACGCCATCCGAATTCGATCGGAGAATCCGACGACAGTATAGGCGAGCACGGCAGGCAACTCCACCGATCTCTTCGGAATCGGTATCGCAATCGCGATCGGGATCGACGTCGGCATCATCGGGCTTCCGGTATCAATACAGAGGCGTCCGACTATGCACAATTCTCGATAGCGATTGTGATCCCGGCGCCGATACCGATCCTGCTTTTCCATGGTGCTGAAAAATCCTTTTCTTTTGGGCAAGGACTTTCATGTGAGCAGTACAGGGGGATCGCATATCTTTGAGTGGAGCAATGGAACAGCCGGATTCCGTGATATTTCTGCAAACTTTTCAGCCCGAGCAGTGATAATCTTCAAATCGCCTGAAAACGATTCCGACAGTCGATCCGGG
>Ga0113563_10000236_pt1 | contig 24285 bp, 20 predicted proteins | sample Mud3Dept3metaG_FD_80117 | JGI IMG/M metagenome (GOLD analysis project Ga0113563, IMG submission 80117) | Freshwater wetland microbial communities from Ohio, USA, analyzing the effect of biotic and abiotic controls - Mud 3 Core 4 Depth 3... | ecosystem: Environmental > Aquatic > Freshwater >... | reverse complement strand
CGGGCGCCGGGCGCTGCAGGACGTAGTCGATCACCTGGTCGCGGTCGCCCGGGTGACCGATTCCGAGCCGGAGGCGCCAGAAATCCGCGCCACAGTGCGTGATCGTGTCGCGCAGCCCGTTGTGGCCGCCGTGACCGCCGCCGAGCTTCAGCCGGGCGACGCCCGGAGGAAGGTCGAGCTCGTCGTGCACGACCAGCACTTCCGAAAGCGGCGCCTTCATGTAGTCCACCAGCGAGCGGACCGACAAACCGCTGCGGTTCATGTACGTCTGGGGCTTGAGCAGCGTCAGCTCGCGCCCCTCGACTTCCACGCGTGCGATCTCGCCGTGGTACCGCGAATGCGACCGGAACTCAGCGCCCTGGGCGCGCGCCAGCGCGTCCACGAACCAGAACCCGGCGTTGTGCCGCGTGAGCCGGTGCTCGGGCCCGGGATTGCCGAGCCCGACGATGATCTGCAGCGCTGTGCCAGCCATTGGTGAGTCTTTGAAAAAGACCGGGCCGCCCCGAGGGGCGGCCCGTATCGCTTGGGCACTGGGCCGGTTACTTCTTCGCGTCCTTGCCCTTCGCCTCGGCAGCAGGCTTGGCCGCGGCCTTGGCTTCGGCCGCAGGCGCCGCAGCTGCCGCGGCGGGCACCGCACCGGCCGCTGCCGCTTCGGCCGCAGGCGTCTCGACCTCCTCGGCTCGAGCGTGGTGCACCGACACCACCGGCGAGTTGCGGCCGTGGGCCAGCTCGGGAATCTCGACGCCCTCCGGCGCCTTCAGGTCCGAGAGGTAGAGCATCTGGTTGATGTCGACCGTGGACAGGTCGACGTCCAGGAACTCGGGCAGGTCCTTCGGCAGGCAGGTGACCTCGACCTCGTTCCTGAGGTGCGACACGATGCCGCCCTTCTTCACGCCAGGCGAAACGGCGTCGCCCTTGAAGTGCAGCGGGATCGAGATGCGGATCTTCTCGTTCTCGAGCACGCGCTGCAGGTCGATGTGCAGCACGGCGTTCTTCGCCGGATGCCGCTGCACGTCCTTCAGGATCGCCGCCTGCGCGACGTCGCCGACCTTCAGGTTGATGATCGTGGAGTAGAAGCGCTCATTGTCGAGCATCAGCAGTAGCCTGGTGTGGTCGACCGCCAGGGCGCGCGGCTCGCGATGGCCACCATACAGGATCGCGGGCACCTTGTTCTCGTGACGCAGGCGGCGGCTCGCACCTTTGCCCTGCGCGTCACGGAACTCGGCGTCGAGTTCGAATGAAGTCTTCATGGTTATCTCCGATTAGCAACAGCACATGCCGTCCGCTCGCGACCAGGCTGGACGACTCCAGGGAAAGTGATCAGTGATCAGTGACCAGCGGTTAGTGCAGAGGCCGGCAGCGCCGGCCGGTCGGACTCTTCACTAACCGCTGGTCACTGATCACTGGTCACTAGTCTATGTACAGCGAACTCACGCTCTCCTCGTCGCGGATCCGGCGCATCGTCTCGGCGAGCAGCCCCGCGACCGAGAGCTGGCGGATCTTGCGGCTCACGCGCGCGTTCTCGCGCAAGGGAATCGTGTCGGTCACCACCAGTTCGTCGAGCGCCGACGCCTCGATCCGGTCCACCGCCGGACCCGAGAGCACCGGGTGCGTGATGTAGGCCGCGACGCGCCTGGCGCCGTGGTCCTTCAACGCCTTCGCCGCCTGGCACAGCGTGCCGGCGGTATCCACCATGTCGTCGACGAGCACGCAGGTCTTCCCTTCGACCTCGCCGATGATGTTCATGACCTCAGACTCGTTCGCGCGCGGCCGGCGCTTGTCGATGATCGCGAGGTCCGCGTCATCGAGTCGCTTCGCGATTGCACGCGCCCGCACCACGCCGCCGACGTCCGGCGACACGACCACGAGGTCGTCGTACTTCTGCTTCCACACCTCGCCGAGCAGCACCGGCGACGAATAGACGTTGTCCACGGGGATGTCGAAGAACCCCTGGATCTGGTCGGCGTGCAGGTCGACCGTCAGCACCCGGTGTATCCCGACGCCAGCCAGCATGTTCGCGATCACCTTCGCCGTGATCGCAACCCGCGTGGCGCGCGGACGCCGATCCTGCCTCGCGTAACCGAAGTACGGCATCACCGCGGTGATGCGCCCGGCGCTCGCACGACGGCACGCGTCCACCATCACCAGCAGCTCCATCAGGTGGTCGTTGGCCGGCGGGCACGTGGACTGCACGACGAAGACGTCGCGCCCGCGCACGTTCTCCATCAACTCGACAGTGACCTCGCCGTCGCTGAAGCGCCCGACGTGGGCGCGACCGAGCGGCACCTGCAGGTAGCGCGCGATGTCCTGGGCCAACTGCGGGTTGGCGCTGCCGGTGAACACCGCCATCGTCGGGCCGTCCATCACGCTCACTCCTCGGAAAAAGAGGACCGTCCCGAAATAGGGGACATTCTCCTTTTCCTCCGTTCTTGATCCCGAGCCTGCAGTCACCCCTGGAAAAGGAGAATGTCCCCTATTTCGGGACGGTCCCCTTTTTCCAGTGGCTGGGGTGGAAGGATTCGAACCTCCGAATGGCGGGATCAAAACCCGCTGCCTTACCGCTTGGCGACACCCCAGCGCATTCGTCAGCGGCCAGCTCCCGGCCCGTCCCGCTCGAGCGCCAGTCGCCCGACCAGCGGCGAGCGATTGAGCCCGCGCACCACGTGACCGACCCAGCGCGCCGGTACGCAATCGAGCGCCGCGCGCGCCGCCTCGTCACTCGGCATCACTGCAAATACGCAGGAGCCCGTGCCCGTGAGCCGCGCCGGCCCGAACTGCCCCAGCCAGTCGAGCGCTTCCGCCACCACCGGAAAACGCCGCCTGACGACCGGCTCGCAGTCGTTCCGTCCGCCCGTCGTCAGGGAATCGCGGATTTTGATGGTGGGCGAATCCCTTGTCAATTCAGGGTCTTTGAATACTTCGGCGGTGCTGACGGCCGCGTCGGGCTGGACCAGCAGAAAGACGGGTTCCGGGAAGTTCATCGGCGTGAGTTGTTCCCCGATACCCTCGGCCAAGGCTGCCCGCCCTTGAACAAAAACCGGCACATCAGCGCCAAGTTCGGCGCCAATCGCAGCAAGTTCGACGCTTTTGAGACCAAGATTCCACAGTTCGTTGAGCGCGACCAGCACGGTGGCGGCGTCCGAGCTGCCGCCGCCGACGCCGCCCTGCATCGGAATGCGCTTGCGGACCTCGATCGCAACTCCGGGGCAGTCGGGGCGTGCCCGCACGGCGAGTCTCCGCGCTGCCCGGATGGTGAGGTCCGACTCGGCCGGCACGCCCGGCAGCTCACCGACGCGCTCGATCACGCCGCCGGGCCGCCGCCAGAACCTGATGTCGTCGCAGAGATCGATGAACTGGAACGCCGTCTGGAGCAAGTGATAGCCATCGGCGCGCCGGCCCACGACGTGGAGGAACAGGTTGAGCTTGCCCGGTGCTGGCCACGACTCGGGCCTGCCGAGCGGACCGCCCTGCGCGCTCAAGGCTGCCGCCCCGACGCAACGGTGACCTGCCAGTCGTCCACGACCACTTTGAGCCGCACGGCGCCCTGGGTCGCCGTGAAGCGCTCGGGCAGAGAAACACCGCCCGACGCGGTAAACATGTCATAGCCGATCCGCCACCCCGACTGCTCGATGACCCGCACGGGCGCGACGTCGGCGTCTGAAACACTCGACGGGCTGCCTGGCGCAGGCACGCCCAGCATCCAGTAGCGGAGTTCGGCGAGCGGCAGGTCGGTGCCCAGGCGTTGCCTCAGCAGCGCATTGGCCTGCTCGGCGCCGAGGTGCCGCCCCTCGGCATCCGTGACGACGAGCGACTGCCCGTCCGCCGTTACCTGCATGGCGCCGGCCCCGAGCGGGCCGTGGATCGACAGCGTGCTCTGCGCCCCCTGCTGGCCCCAGGTGAATGAGCCGCTGCCGCCTTCGCCGTTCGCGGCCAGCGCAATCCGGCCGGACGCGGTCCAGTACTGGAATGACTCCGGATCAGGCGACGGCGAAGGCGGTGCGACCGGTGCGACCGCGCATCCGCCGCACGCGGCCGCCAGCACGAGCCAGGCTGCCCTCCGGCTCACTGCGCCTGGCGCGCCAGGCGCTTTTCAAGCAGCTTGTTGCCGGGATGGCGTTTCACCGCCTCCTGCCAGGTCTCGTGCGCCGCGGCCTTGTCACCCATGGCCCACTGCACGTCGCCCAGGTGTACGGCGATCTCCGCATCATCGCCCAGTTCGTACGCGCGCTTCAGGTACCCCAGCGCCTGCTCGTTGCGCTTCTGGCGGTGAAGCACCCATCCCATGCTGTCGAGTACGGCCGCACTGTCCGGCATCTGCACGAGCGCTGCCTCGATCAAGGCTTGCGCCTCGGGGAGCTGGCGGTTCTGGTCGGCAAGCGTGTAGCCGAGCGCGTTCTGCACCACCGGATCGCCCGGGCGTTCTTCGAGCAGCTTGCGCAGGTCGCGGACCGCGGCTTGGCCATTGCCGTCACGCTCGTAGGCAAAGACGCGCGCCATGCGCAGGTCGAAAACCTCCGGATACTGGGCGAGCCCTTCGTCGAGCACTTCGATCGCACGGCGCGTCTCGTCGAACGAGGTCAGCAGGCCCGCGCGGGCCACCACGACCTGCGGCCCGAGTGTCGGCTGGGCGTGACCGAACTCGTCGAGGTGCGCGAGCCCGGCATCCACGCCCGACTTGTCGGCCTTTATGCGCGCAACCCGCTGCTGGGCCGAGATCGCGTGATCCCCGGACACTACGCGGGAATAGAAGCCCATCGCGCGCTCGGCGTCGTCGCGACGCTCCGCGATGACGCCGAGGTAGTAGAGCGACTCGTAGGACTGAGACCCCGTCGACAGCAGGTCATCGAACCGGGCCCCGGCCGCCTTGAGATCGCCGCTCTGCAGATCCATCAGGCCCAGCGCGCGCACGGCAGCGGGCACCACGACCTGGCCGGACGCATAGGGCGTCAGCACGGCACGCGCCTCGTCGTCCTGGCCCGTGCCCGCAAGCAGCAGCGCGTATTTGATGTGCGTTGCGACGTCCGAATCGGGCGCGGTCACCAGGTCACGGGCCGCCGCGAGGCCGAGATCGTCCTGCCCCGATGCGATCTGGGTGCGCGCAAGCAGCAGCTTTGCCGGCACCCAGTATGGGGCCAGCTCGACGGCACGCTGCGCGCTCTGCATCGCGAGCGCGTAATTGTCGGACCGCAGCGCTGCCGTGCCGAGCGCAACCTGTCCTTCGGCGAGCTTCGGGTGACGCGCCGCCAGCCTGCGGAACAACTCGGTCACGTCAGCCGGGTTGCCCTCGCCCATCATCACGGGCAGCAGCGCGAGAAACCCGGCGGCCGTGCTGATGTAGGCCGACTCGATCAGCCGGGCAAAGTGCTCCTCGGCCTCGTCCAGCTCGTGCATGGCGAGCGCCGACACGCCGGCGTAGCGCTCCGCCTGCTCGCTGGATGGGTTCAGCGCCAGCCACCGGTCGGCGGCCCCCGACGCCTCACCGAACTGGAAATTGTCGAACGCAACGCGAGTGGCCTGCGCGGCCACCGCCTCGTCGTCCGAAGCGTCGGCGGCCAGCCGATAGGCCCGGGCTGCCTCGGGAAGCTCGCCACGCGCGAGCGCCGCATCTCCCTGCGCGAGCAGGGTTTCCGCATCGACCGGGGCGGGGGTCGCAGGCGTGCCCTCGCCGGGCGACGTCGCGCAGGCGACAAGCAGGGTGAGCGCCGCGGCCGTTGACAGCCGGCGGACGAGAATCAGGGGTTTCCGCATGACCCGCGCACTATAGCGGAAGCGCCGCCACGCTTGTGTTGCCACCGGGCATCACCCAGAATTTCGCGTTTTCCGCGTCCGGAAGCCGAATGCCTCTCGTCGTCGTCGGAGTCAATCACCGCACCGCGCCCGTCGAGGTTCGCGAGCGCGTGGTTTTCGATCCGGCACGCATGCCCGAGGCTCTGCGCGAGCTGACCAGCCTGCCCGACGTCCGGGAATCGATCATCGTCTCGACCTGCAACCGCACCGAGCTCTACTGCGTGACCGAGCGAGGCGAACCGGAGCTCGGCGAATGGCTGCAGCGCTATCACCAGCTCGGCTCGAGCATCCACCACTGCCTCTACCGGCACGAGGAGATGCGCGCCGTCACGCACGCGTTCTCGGTGGCGTCGGGACTCGACTCGATGGTGCTCGGCGAACCGCAGATCCTCGGCCAGCTCAAGGACGCCTATCGCACGGCCCAGGAGACCGGCACGACCGGACCGACGCTGAATCACCTGTTCCAGGCTGCGTTCTCGGTGGCGAAGCGGGTGCGGACCGAGACGCAGATCGGCGCGAACGCCGTGTCGGTGGCGTCTGCCGCCGTGTCGATGGCCAAGACGGTGTTCTCGAGTTTCGACACGCGCACCGCCCTCATGGTGGGCGCCGGCGAGACGATCGCGCTCGCCGCGCGACACCTGCACGCGGACGGCCTCAGGCGCATGATCGTTGCCAATCGCAGCGTCGATCGTGCCCGTGAGCTCGCGGCGGAGTTCCAGGGATTCGCGATCGGCCTCGACGAGATCCCGTCGCACCTGCGCGAGGCCGACATCGTGGTCGCCTCGACCGCCAGCCCGAACCCGATCATCACCCGGGCGATGACGGCAAGCGCGCTGCGTGCGCGCAAGCGCAGGCCGATCTTCATGGTGGACATCGCGGTGCCGCGCGACATCGAGCCGGAGGTCGCGGAGCTCGAGGACGTGTACCTGTTCACGATCGACGACCTGCAGTCGGTGGTGAAGGAGAACATGGAAGGCCGCCGGCAGGCCGCGCGCGAGGCCAACCAGCTGATCGCCGCGGAGGCGGACCGCTTCGAGATGAAGCTGCGCACCCGCGACGCCGCGCCGACCATCCGGCGCCTGCGGCACCAGGCCGAGCAGGCCCGCGAGCACACGCTCGACCAGGCCCGCCACATGCTGGCAGCCGGCCGCAGCGCGGACGAGGTCCTTGATTTCCTCTCCGCCACGCTCACGAATCGGTTGATCCACGCGCCGAGCCAGCGGTTGCGCGAGGCGGCCGAGTCCGGCGACGACGCGATCATCGAGGCGATCACCAACATCTACCACCTAGACCGCGACTGATGAAGGACACGATCCGGGGAAGGCTCGAGAAGACCGTCGAGCGATTCGAGGAAGTCGGCGCGCTGCTCGCCGACCCCGACGTGATCGGCAAGCCGGGCCGCTTCAAGGACCTTTCCGTCGAGTACGCGCGCCTCGAACCTGTCGCGACACGCTTCCGCGAGTTCGGCCGGCTCGAACTCGAGCGCGCCAAGGCGGCCGAGATGGCGAGCGGCGCGGACGCCGAGATGCGCGAACTGGCGGAGGAGGAAGTCCGCGACCTCAACGCCCGGATCGACACCGAGTCCGCGGAACTGGCGAAGCTGCTGCTGCCGAAGGACCCGCGCGACGAGAGCAACATCTTCCTCGAGGTCCGCGCCGGCACGGGCGGCGACGAGGCCGCGATCTTCGCGGGCGACCTGTTCCGCATGTACGCTCGCTATGCGGAAAGGCAGGGCTGGAAAGTCGAGATCCTGAGCGAGAGCCAGGGCGAGCACGGCGGCTATCGCGAGGTGATCAGCCGCGTCGTGGGTCGGGGCGTCTATTCCCGGCTCAAGTTCGAGTCAGGCACGCATCGCGTGCAGCGCGTCCCGGCAACGGAGGCGCAGGGACGTATCCACACCTCGGCGTGCACGGTCGCGATCCTTCCGGAACTCGACGAGGTGGACGAGATCACGCTCAACCCGGCGGACCTGCGCACCGACACCTTCCGTGCCTCGGGCGCGGGCGGCCAGCACGTGAACAAGACCGACTCGGCGATCCGCATCACGCACGTGCCGACCGGGATCGTCGTCGAGTGCCAGGACGAGCGCTCGCAGCACAAGAACCGCTCGCGCGCGATGTCGCTGCTGCGCTCGCGCCTGCTGCAGGCCGAGCAGCAGAAGCAGGCGGCGCAGCAGGCGCAGGAGCGCAAGCTCCAGGTGGGCAGTGGCGACCGCTCGGAGAGAATCCGCACCTACAACTATCCCCAGGGTCGCGTCACGGACCACCGCATCAACCTGACGCTCTACCAGTTGCCCGCCGTCATGGAGGGCGCGCTCGACGAGGTCATCGGCCCGCTGCAGCAGGAATGGCAGGCGGAACTGCTCGCGAGCCTGCAGTGAACGGCCCGGCCGCAGCGACATGGCCACCGAGATCCGCGCGTTGATCGACGAAGGCGCCGCGCGCCTGAAGCGCGTCGCCGGCGACCCGCGCCGCGAATCGGAGATCCTGCTCGGTGCGGCGCTTGGCCAGACACGCACCTGGCTGATCGCGCACGGCGACAGGCAAATCCTCGACTGCGAGGCGACGGACCGCTTCGAGGCCCACGTCACGCGACGCGCGCACGGTGAACCGATCGCCTACATCCTGGGCGAGAAGGAATTCTGGTCGCTGCCGCTGCTGGTCGACCCCGCGGTGCTGATCCCGAGGCCGGAGACGGAACTCGTGGTCGAGCGCGCGCTCGCGCATGTGCCGGCCGGGTCGACCGGCGCGGTGCTGGACCTTGCGACGGGCAGCGGTGCCATCGCGCTTGCCGTCGCCAGCGAACGACCCGGCTGTCGAGTCGTCGGAACCGACCTCTCGCCAGACGCCGTGACGCTCGCGATACGCAACGCGGTCCGGCTCGGGCTCTCGCGCGCCGAGTTTCGCGTCGGCTCGTGGTTCGAGCCCGTGAAGGACGAACGCTTCGACCTGATCGCGAGCAATCCACCGTACATCGCGGAAGGCGACCCGCGCGTGGAGGCTGGCGTGCGTCGCCACGAGCCCCATGCCGCACTGTTTTCCGGAGCGACCGGACTGGAGGCACTGTCCGCTGTCGTGGCCGGCGCGCCGCGGCACCTCATTCCAGGCGGCTGGCTGCTGCTCGAACACGGCGACCAGCAGGGCGGAGCCGTGCGCCGCCTGCTCGCAGACAGGGGCTTCGTGGACGTCGCCACCGTGCCCGACCTCGCCGGACTCGACCGTTGCACCGAAGGGCGTCGCGCGGATCGCTGAGCGCAGACCATCTTCCGAGACGGCCGGGGCCGGCCGCAGGCGACCTACGTCGGCGGCAGATCCGCCAGCCGGGACCGCTGCAGCTTGCCTGCCGCTGTGCGTGGCAATGCGCTCACGAAGCGGAATTCGCGCGGACGCTTGAATCCAGCGAGCTGCGTGCGACAGAGATCCGCCAGCGCCCGCGTATCCACCGTCGCTGCGTCGCGGGCAACGATCCACGCAACGACCCTCGAACCGAGATCCGCATCCGGAACACCGGCCACGCCCGCTTCCGCCACTGACGGATGACCGACGAGGACCGCTTCGACCTCGGCCGGGTAGACGTTCTCACCGCCCGAGACGATCAGGTCGTCACGCCGGTCGAGCACGTGCAGGCCGCCGGCATCGTCGAGAAAACCGATGTCGCCGGTGTGGAGCCATCCATCGCGCAGCGCCAGCGCGGTCGCGGCCGGATCGCCCAGGTAGCCCTGCATCACGGTCGGCCCGCCAACGACGATCTCGCCGGGCTGTCCCGCGGCAACGTCCTCTCCCTCGACGAGGATGCGCACCTCGACTCCGGGCAGGGGAAGCATCGGCTCCGGCCGGGCGGCGCCCGGGTGCTGGGGACGCGCAGTAGCGACCTGTGACGTCGCCTCGGTCAGGCCATAGGTCGGACAGACGGGATAGCCCGCGAAACGGGCGCGTGCCAGCAACTCGGGCGACGCAGCGGCGCCGCCGAGCAGCAGCACCTGCAGGCCGGCGGGCGCGGGCCGCGACCCACGGTGATCGAGAAGTCGCCAGAGCATGGTCGGCACGAGCGAGATGCCGGCGATGTCGCCCGCGTCGAGCGCATCGCTCACCAGCGCCGCATCGAATCGCGAGTGCAGGCGGATCGGACCGCCGAACAGCACGCTGCGCACGACGATCGACAGCCCGCCCACGTGGAAGAGCGGCATGCAGGCGAGCCATCTTTCCGCGATGGCGGGACCGAGAGGATCGGCGGCGGCCAGCGCGCTCGCAGCGAAGTTGCTCCAGCTGAGGCACGCGCCTTTCGAGCGTCCCGACGTGCCCGACGTGAACAGCACGACGAGCAGCGCGTCGTCCGCGGCCTCCTCGCCCGGCATGTGCCCGCGCGCATCCGGCAGGTCGGCGAATTGCGGTACCGCGACGACGTCAAGTCCGGGCAGTCGCGCGGCGAGCTCCGTGAGGCGCGGGTCCCCATGCTCGGCGAGCAGCAGGCCTGCACTGGCGTCGGCGAGTTGCAGTGCGAGTTCGGCGGTGGTCAGACGCGCATTCAGCGGCAATGCCGCCCTGCCGGCGAGCGAGAGTGCCGCCAGCCACCCGACAAACCGCGCATCGCCGGGCAGCAGCATCGCGACCGGTGCGGCGGTCGGCGGCGCCGACGCAACGATGTGCGCCGCGCCACGCCGCGCGCGGTCGGCAAGCTCACCGAAAGTCCAGGTCGAGTCCTCGCCTTCGATTGCCGGCGCGTCGGGGGTGATTCCTGCGCGCGATAGCAGTGCGAGGCCGAAGCTCATGGCGTGATGCCGAGCCCGCCAGTCGCCGTCACCGCCGCGCGCCCGTCATGGCTGTCCACGGGGTCGGCCAAGTCGCGCACGAAGAGTCCGGCAGTGCGCAGACCGTGCTGTGCCGCTGCATCTCCCCACGCCGCGGCGCAGTGCAGGGCGTGACGAGCTCCAACGGCGCTCTCGAACGCGTGGGAGAAGACGACGTCGTTGCCGGACTTGCGCACCAACGTGGCGATCTCGAGGGCGCGAGCGGCGCCGCCGAGCATTGCAGGTTTCAGCACGAACACCTGTGCGGCCTCGGCCGCGATCACGCGCAACGCACCCTCATCCGTCGAGACCGATTCGTCCACGGCGACCCGCACCGATGCACGGCGCCGCAGCCGGGCGAGTCCCGCAACATCATCGGCCGGGAGCGGCTGCTCGACGAAGTCGAAATCGAACTGCTCGAGTGCGGCCAGCGCCTCGCCGGCGACGCTTTCGTTCCACGCGCCATTCGCGTCGCCGCGGAGCCGGATGTCCGGCCCGAGGCCCAGCCGCGCCGCGCGAGCGCGCGCGAGGTCCTCGTCGAGCGACGCCGCGCCGAGCTTGATCTTGGCGGCCCGGAACCCGGCGGCCGCTGCGCGTTCTGCTTCGGTGCGCAGTGCCTCGGGTACACGCTCGATCAGCAGGGCCTGCACGGGTACCTCTCGCAGCACGGATCCACAGAAGGGAACGCCACGCAGCGCGAGGAAGTCCGCGAGTGTGAGACCGGCGTTGCGGGCAGCAAGATCCCACAACGCCCCCTGCACCGCGGCGCGCGCTGCGGGAGCGTTGCGCAGGCGCAGAGCGACAGGCGCCGGCCATTCGCCCGGCTCGATCTCGAGTCCGCGGAGCAAGCGCGCTGTGTCGGTGAGCGCAGCGAGGGCTTCGTCCGCGCTCTCGGTGCCGAAGCCTGGCCAGGGGGCCGCTTCCCCATGGCCGGTGAGTGCGCCGGCACCATCGACGGCGAAGATCACGCTGCGCCGTTCGTCGAAGTCGCCGCGCGCCGTCCGCACGGTCCGGGCGAACCTCAGTTGCACGAGGCGCGCCCGGGCCGCGAGGATCCTCACGCCGCGAGGCCGAGCGCGAACAGCACGCCGAAGAGCACTTCGAGACGGGCCGTCTGCACCAGGCAACCGTTCAGCGCGAGGCCGCGCTCGTGCCGCATGCGGCCAGCGAGCTTCAGGGCGAGCGGCAGCGAGAGCCACGGCAGCATCACCCATGGGCCCGCAAGCCCCTGCCACCAGAGCGCGAGCGGGGCGACGTACGCCACGGCCAGCAGCAACCGGTAGTAAATGCGGGTGGCGGCGTCACCGAGACGCACGGCCAGCGTGAACTTGCCGGAGCGCGCGTCGGTTTCGATGTCGCGAAGGTTGTTGACGACGAGGATGGCAGTCGCGAGCGCGCCGATGGGAACAGACGCAACCAGCACCAGCGGCGACAGCGAGTGCGCCTGCACGAAATAGGTGCCGGCCACCGCGCCGAAGCCGAAGAACAGGAACACGCTCAGGTCGCCGAGCCCGAGGTAGCCATAAGGCTTCGGCCCGCCGGTGTACAGGTATGCGGCTGCGATCGACAGCAGGCCGAGCGCCAGCACCGGCCAGCCAGCGACCGACGTGAGATAGAGGCCCACCACGGCGGCTCCCGCGAACGCGAGCCACATGGCCCGCTTCATCTGCGACGCGCTGATCCAACCCTGCTGCGTCGCACGTTGCGGACCGAGCCGGTGCTCGTTGTCCGCACCGCGCTCGAAGTCGAAGACATCGTTGGCGAAATTGGCGCCCACCTGCAGCAGCGAGGCCCCGATCAATGCGGCCAGCACCGGGCCCGCCGCAAACACTCCATCGGCCCACGCGACTCCGGTACCGACGAGCACCGGGGTCGCGGACGCGGTCAACGTCGCCGGCCGGATCGCCTGCCACCAGGCCGAGCGTGCGCTTACGGTCGCCATGGGAAGCGCGAGAAATCGGGCGGACGCTTTTCGTTGTAAGCGTCGCGCCCTTCCTGGGCCTCTTCGCTCATGTAGAAAAGCTGGGTCGCGTGTCCGGCCAGTTCCTGTATGCCGGCCTGTCCGTCGAGCTCGGCGTTGAACGCGGCCTTGAGGCAACGGATCGCGAACGGGCTGTGCGTGAGGATGCGGCGTCCCCATGCGACCGCCGTCGCCTCCAGTTCCGCGAGCGGTACAACCTTGTTCACGAGTCCCATCGCGAGCGCCTCCTCGGCGTCGTACTGCTCGCACAGGTACCAGATCTCGCGAGCCTTCTTCTGCCCGACGATGCGGGCGAGATAGGACGAGCCGAAGCCGCCGTCGAACGAGCCCACGCGCGGTCCCGTCTGCCCGAAGCGTGCGTTGTCCGCGGCGATCGTGAGGTCACAGACCACGTGCAGCACGTGTCCGCCACCGATGGCGTAGCCCGCGACCGCGGCGATCACGGGCTTCGGCAGCGAACGGATCAATCGCTGCAGGTCAAGCACGTTGAGCCGCGGCACGCCGTCCTCGCCCACGTAGCCCTCGTTGCCGCGAATGCGCTGGTCACCGCCCGAGCAGAAGGCCAGGTCGCCCTCGCCGGTGAAGATGATCACGCCGATCGTGCCGTCCTCGCGCGCGCGGGAAAACGCGTCGATCAGCTCGAACAGCGTCTTTGGCCTGAATGCATTGCGCACCTCGGGCCGGCAGATGGTGATCTTCGCGAGACCGCCGTCTCTTTCGAAGCGGATGTCCTCGTAGGTGCGAACGGCCTGCCAGTTCGGCGGGCTCGACGCCGCGCGGGTCGTATCTGTCATGACGCGGTCTCCTCAACCGGAAGCGGATCAGTGGATCGGGCCGACCGGCCGGCCCTCAGCATGAAATCCCTCGCGACGTCGATGAACGCGGCCGGCTGCTCGACATGCACGGCATGACCCGCATCCGCGATCTCACGCACCTCGGCGTCGGGAAGCCGGCGCTCGAGATCCTTCGCGTGCGCGACGAAGACACGATCGAGCGCTCCTGCGACGAGCAGCACCGGCACATCGAGGCGCGGCAGATCGTCGAACAGCGGCGGCTGCGCACCGGGCCCGAGGCCCCGCAGGCTCGCGGCGAGCGAGCGGGCGTCATTGGCGAGGCGCTGCCGGCGCTGCGTTGCGACGAATTCGCGGCCGAGCCGCTGTTGCGATGCGAAGAGCGGCTGCGCAAGCCATTCGTCGACGAATGCTTCGATGCCGTCCGCCTCGATGCGATCGGCCAGCGCTTCATCCGTGCGACGCCGGCCTTCGCGTTCCGACGCGTCTTCGATGCCGGCGCGCCCACCGATCAACACCAACGACGCGACGCGCCGCGGAAATCGCACCGCGAAAGCGAGCGCCAGCCGCGCACCCATCGAATAGCCGATCCAGTGCGCGCGCGCATGACCGGCGTATTCAAGCGTTGCCGCAAACCGATCCAGGCAATCGTCGAAGGCGTAGACGCGCCCGTCGTCCGCGGCGATTGAACGGCCGTGGCCCGGGAGGTCTGGTGTGATCACCTCGAAGTCCCGGGCCAGCGCATGCGATACCTCGCTCATGCTTGGACCGCTGCCGGTAAACCCGTGCAGCAGCATCACCGCGGGACCTTTGCCGCGGCGCTCGAAATGCAGTGGCCGGATCGTCACGCGGACCACTCCTGTCTCAACCGCGCACTTACAGCGGCGTTCACCGTCGCGTGGAATGCGGTATTCGCAGCGCGGTCCACCGGTACCTCGATGACGTGCCTGCCGCCGGCCAGTGCTTTCGTCAGCTCGTGCGAGAAGGCCGCTGCCGAGTCGACGCGTATCGCCTGCCATCCGAGGCCGCGCGCGAGGCCGCAGAGATCGAGGCCGTGAGGAACCGCGAACATCCGCTCGAATACCGGCCGCGGCAACGTACGCGCCGCGGGCAGGTACTCGAATATGCCGCCGCCGTCGTCATTGCTCACCACGATGGTTAGGTCGGCGTCCTGCATCGTGCCCGCGAGCAGTCCCGACACGTCGTGCAGCAGCGCAAGATCGCCGCACCAGAGCACGGTCGGCCGGCCGAGCGCCGCGGCCGCGCCGAGCGCCGAGGACACCATGCCGTCGATTCCGTTCACTCCGCGGTTCGCCAGCAACCGCAAGCGAGCAACGCGGTGGTCCGCAAACGCGTCGACGTCACGGATGACCATGCTGTTCGCGGCATAGAGCGCGGCGCCATCCGGCAACCCGGCCCAGATCGCACGCGCGAGATGCGGCGTCAGGAATCGCTGCTCCGCATCGCAGGCAGCAACGGCACCTGCCCGGGCGACGCGGTCGGCCTGCCGCCACCTGGAACACCATTCACTCCCTCGCACGGCAGACCCTGCCGCCTCCTCCGAGAGTTGCCGGCAGAACTCACGTGAACTCGCACGGAACGTCCGCGTGGCACGATGCTGCGGGTCGCGGAATCCATTTGCCGGATCGACCAGCCACACATCCGCCGTGGCGTGGCGCGCCATCCAGCCGTTGATCGCCGCGCTCGTCGGCTGGCCGCCGCAGCGCACGATGAGTTGCGGTGCGAGAGCCGCCGCGACGGTGGCATCGCGCAGCAGCAGGTCCGCACCGTGAATGATGCTGTCGGCCTGCGGCCCGCCCGCGCGCAGGCCCGAGGCGGGATCGGCGAGCACCGGCCAGTCGAGCGCCGTCGCGAGCCCGTGTACGGCATCGCCGAGCAACGGATCCCAGCTGTCCGGCCCGAAGACCAGCACGCCCCGCTCGACGGCACGCATTTCCTGCGCGAGCCCGTCGAGATCGGCAAGCGGGCATGCGCCATCCTGCGATGCGAGTGCCCGCCCTGCGGCTTCGACACTCGGCACCGCAGCCTCGATCGACGCAGGCAGCAGCGGCTCACGGAACGGCAGGTTGAGGTGCACCGGACCAGGCGCCGGGCCCGTCGCCTCGAGTACCGCACGGCGACCGAGCGCGCATGCATAGGAAACCGCAACGCTGCGCTCCGACGGACAAGGCGCTTCTTCGCTCCAGCGTGTGAAGCCCGCGTACAGCGTGCGCTGCTCCATCGTCTGCGCAGCACCCCATGCACGCATCTCTGGCGGCCGATCCGCAGTCAGCACGACGATCGGAACCCGCGACCGATGTGCTTCGGCGATGGCGGGCAGGAAGTTCGCGCCTGCAGTTCCCGACGTGCAGAGCAGCAGGGCCGGCCGGCCGGAGGCTTTCGCGAATCCGAGCGCCTGGAAGGCCGCGCTGCGCTCGTCCACGTGGACGCTCTGCCGCAATTGCGTGATCTCGGCGATGGCGAGCGCAAGCGGAGTCGAGCGCGAGCCCGGGCAGACGAAAGCGGCGGCAACGCCGGCCAGGTGCAGTTCACCAACCAGCGCGCGAGCGAAACGGAGGTTTGCTTCGCCGACGCAGTTCGCGTCGGACCGGTCGTTCATCACGGCGCTCCCCACAGCAGTGGACCGAGCACGGTCCGCAGCTTCAACTCGGTCTCGGTGAACTCGGCTGCGGGCTGGGACCGGGCCACGATGCCCGCCCCCGCCCATGCGGTGGCGCTTCTTCCTCGCGCCAGGGCCGAGCGCAAGGCTACCGCAAACTCCCCGTCGCCGTTCGACTGCAGGTAGCCGACGGGACCTGCGAACCAGCCGCGATCGGCTTGCTCGTTCTCGGCCAGCCAGCGCAGTGCCGCCTCGCGCGGGGCGCCGCCGACGGCTGGCGTCGGATGCAGGCGGCCAACGAGGTCCAGCAGCGACAAGCCTGCCCCCGCGCGTCTGCGCGCACGAATTTCGGTGCACAGGTGCTGCACGGTGCGCGTGCGGAGCAGCACCGGCTCGCTCGCCACCTCGACCTCGTCGCAGCAACTCTCGAGCGCACTCTTGAGATGACTCACGACGATCGCGTGCTCGGCGCCGTTCTTGCTGCTGTCGCACAGCGCAACACCGAGCGCGTGATCGGCCGCGCGTGAAGCGCCGCGTGGCGCGGTTCCTGCAAGTGCCGCGGTCACCACCACGTCGCCCTCGACACGGACCAGGCGTTCCGGGCTCGCACCCAGGAACACCGTATCGCCTTCGCCAACCGCGAACAGCGTGCTGTTCGGGTATCGCTCACGCAGCGCGACGAGCCAGGCGACCGCGTCGATCGGCGAACCTGCGGTGATGTGCACCTCGCGGGTGAGCACGACCTTCTGCAGGTCTCCGGCCCGGATGCCATCGAGGATCCGCTCGACGCGCGCGACGTACGGCTCCGGGCCACCGTTGCCGATCTCGACCACGCCACGTACCGGGTGGCCGAGTGACAGGGGCCGAGGTCGCAGGTCGGCCCAGTGGCTGCCGACCAGGGCGTCGCGTACGTAGCGATCCTGCTCGCGCCAGTAGACGAGTTCCGGCAACCGGAGTTCGCCGTCCGGAAATCCCTGCCAGAGGCCGTTGGTCGACTGTGCCGGCGCGAAGGCAAAGCCGCCGAGCAGGTGGGAAATCCGCGGACCCGGGCCTTCCCAGCTGATCCTGCCGAATGTCTCGCGTGCGAGTTCGTCGGCTGCGCGGAACCGCTCATGCCCCCTGACGGTGAGCCGGGCGGCACAGCCGACGCCGACGCGGAAGCGCCCCGCGGCCGGCTGCTCCCAGTAAAAGCGAGGCGCGGCACCCGCCGCCGCAAAGACCTGCAGTGGGTCGACCGCTTCGCAGGGCTCCGAACGGAATGTGAGGGGCGACCCGTGCATGACAGCCCGGCACTTTACCCGCTGCGGCGCCCAACGAGGAATACGTGCGCCCCGCCGCTGCCGCGCAGGGCGTGACATCGGGGCCGCATCCCTTCACTATTCCGGCCCCGTCAACGACTCTCCACGGACCCCCCGCCATGATTCGCTTCGAGACCACACTGGGCAGCTTCACCGTCGAGCTTTTCGAGAAGGAAGCACCGATCTCCGCGAAGAACTTCCTCGACTACGCGGAGGCCGGACACTTCGACGGCACCGTGTTCCACCGCGTGATCCCGGGTTTCGTGATCCAGGGCGGCGGCATGACGGCCGACATGCGCCAGAAGGAGACGCGGGCCCCGATCCGCAATGAAGCGGACAACGGACTCAAGAACCGTCGCGGCACGCTGTCGATGGCGCGTACCAATGACCCGCACAGCGCGACCTCGCAGTTCTTCGTGAACCTCGTCGACAACGCGTTCCTGGACCCGGGTCGTGGCGGCGCGGGCTACGCCGTCTTCGGCTGCGTGACCGAGGGCATGGACGTGGTGGACAAGATTGCCGCAGTGAAGACTGGCAGCAAGGGCGGTCACCAGGACGTGCCCGTCACACCGGTCGAGGTGAAGAGCGCCAAGCAGGTCGAGAAGGCCGGCTGAGCCCGGCACGCGCGCCGAACAGGGCCGGGGCCGCGGGTGGCGAAACGTCGCAAAGGACGGCTCGGCCGCTTGCTGCGCATCGCCGGCCTCGCAATCCTTGCGTGGGCGACCGTGACCGTGCTTTCGGTCGTGGCGCTGCGTTGGATCGATCCGCCCTTCACGGCATTCATGATCGCGGACCGGATCGGTGCACTCGTCACGCGCCCGCCCGGCTATGACTTCGCATACGAGTGGCGCGACTGGGAGCACATCTCCAGGTACGCGGCGATCGCCGTCGTCGCGGCCGAGGACCAGCGGTTCCCCGAGCACCGGGGCTTCGACTTCAAGCAGATCGACAAGGCGCTCGCGGATCGTGAGCGCGGCCGCAGAGTGCGCGGCGCGAGCACGATCTCGCAGCAGGTGGCGAAGAACCTGTTCCTCTGGCGGGGCCAGAGCTGGTTCCGCAAGGGCATCGAGGCCGGAATCACCGTGCTGATCGAGACGGCCTGGAGCAAGCAGCGCATCCTCGAGGTGTACCTCAACATAGCGCAGTTCGGCCGCGGCACGTACGGCGTGCAGGCGGCGAGCCAGCGATTCTTCCGCAAGGACGCTGCACGGCTTTCGCAGACCCAGGCGGCGCTGCTCGCGGCCGTTCTACCGGCGCCGACGCGATTCAAGGCCGATGCTCCGTCGAACTACGTGCGCCGACGGCAGGCCTGGATCCAGCGGCAGATGGCGTCGCTCGGCGGCAGCGCCTACATCTCGAACATGGACTGACGAGAGGCACCCGTGGCAGCTGTCACACAGATCCTGATCATTGGCGCCGGGCACGCCGGCATCTGCATGGGCATGCAGCTCAAGCGCGCCGGCATCGACGATTTCGTGATCGTCGAGAAAGCTGCGTCGCTCGGCGGCACGTGGCGCGACAACACCTACCCAGGCGCCTCCTGCGACGCACCGTCGTTCCTCTACAGCTTCTCGTTTGCGCAGAAGACCGACTGGAGCCGCCGCTTCGCGTGGCAGTCCGAGCTGCTGGCGTACACCGCGGAATGCGCAATCACGGCCGGCCTGCTGCCGCACTGCCGTTTCAGCACCGAGGTGACTTCCGCGCGTTTCGACGAAGCCCGCAACCTGTGGCAGGTCACCATGGCCGACGGTTCCACGCTCGAGGCGAGGCAACTCGTGACCGGAGTGGGACAGCTGCATCACCCGGCGAGGCCGGAGATTCCAGGGCGTCGCGACTTCGCGGGCGTGCAGTTTCACTCGGCCCGCTGGGACCACTCGGTGGACCTGACGGCTAAACGCATCGCTGTGATCGGCAACGCGGCGAGCGCCGTGCAGTTCGTGCCGCAGATCGCGCCGCAGGTCGCACAGCTCACGGTTTTCCAGCGCTCGGCAAACTGGCTGCTGCCGCGCAACGACAAGCTCTACTCGCCGCGCCTGCACCGGATGATGGCCCGCTGGCCATGGCTCGCGCGTCTCAGGCACGACTTCCAGTGGCTCTTCTTCGGCGAGATGCAGCTCACCCCGCTGATGAAGCAGGTGCGCCCCGTCGTCTGGCTCGCGCGGCGAAAATCCATGGCACACCTGCGCCGGCAGGTGCGCGACCCTGTGCTGCGCGCGAAGCTGGTGCCCGACTTCCCGATCGGCGCGAAGCGCGTTCTTTTCAACGACGACTATTACCCCGCGCTCGGTCGAGCGAACGTCGAGGTCGTGACGGACGCGATCGAGGCGATCGTGCCGGACGGCGTACGCACACGCGACGGAAGGACGCATGCGGCCGACGTGATCATCTACGCGACGGGTTTCAAGGCAACGGACTTCCTCGCGGGCGTGGAGGTCACCGGACTCGCGGGCCGTCGGCTGCACGACGAGTGGAGCCACGGGGCACACGCATACCTCGGCGTCACGGTGAGCGGCTTCCCGAACTTCTTCATGCTGTACGGGCCGAACACCAACCTCGGGCACAACAGCATCCTGGTGATGATCGAGGCACAGGTCGGCTACATCATCGACGCCATCCGGCAGATGCAGCAGCGCGGGATACGACGGATAGACGTGAAGCGCGGCGTCATGGACGAATACAACCGCGAGCTGCAGAAGGACCTCGCGAAGTCCGTATGGGCCACCTCCAAGGGAAGCTGGTACAAGCTCGCAGACGGCACCATCACGAACAACTGGCCGCACGGCACGATGCGCTACCGCAGGCTGCTGCGCCGGGCCGACCTTGGGACATTCGAAACCGCATGAGCGGCATCACAACAGGCGGCGCGAGGCACTTCATGAACATCCGCTCCATCACGGCCGTCATCGTCGGCACCTCGGTCCTCGCATTCGACTGCGCGCCCGCCCTCGCCCAGGACGTCGGGCCCATCAGCGGCGAACGGATGTCGGGCATCGCGAAAGTCCTGGCGTCCGACGAATTCGAGGGGCGGGCACCCGGCACGCCGGGCGAGACGAAGACGGTCGAGTATCTCGTCGCGCAGTTCAAGGCGCTCGGCCTCGAGCCCGGCGGCGAGGCCGGCAGCTGGACGCAGGCCGTGCCGCTCGTGCGCACTCAGGTGCCTGACGACGCAAGGATGAGCGTGACGGTCGCGGGCTTGAAACTGCCGCTCGTGCAGCACGAGAACGTCGAGGCCCTCTCGCTGCGGCCGGTGGATCGCGTCGTGATCGAGGGTGCGCCACTCGTGTTCGTCGGCTACGGCGTCTCGGCGCCGGAGCGCGGCTGGGACGACTACAAGGGCGTCGACCTGAAGGGTAAGGTCGCGGTTTTCCTGATCAACGATCCCGACTTCGAGGCTGGGCCCGGAGATGCGGTGAGTGGTCGGTTCGGCGGGAACGCGGCCACCTACTACGCGCGCTGGACCTACAAGTACGAGGAAGCTGCACGCAGGGGCGCGATCGCTGCGCTGATCGTCCACGAGACCACGGGAGCTGGTTACGGCTGGAGCACCGCCGTAGCCCCCGGCGGCGAAGGTTTCGACGTGGTTCGCGCCGACCCGGCGCGGGACAAGGTCCTGCTGCAGGCGTGGCTGCATCGCGACACTGCCGTCGCGATCTTCGGCAAGGCCGGATTCGACTTCGAGTCGCTGAAAGCGCAGGCCCGGAAGTCGGATTTCAAGCCGGTCGCACTCGGCGGCGCCACGCTCTCGGCGGACTATCCACTGGCGCATTCACGCCTCGAGAGTCGCAACGTCATCGCGCTGCTGCCGGGCGAGAAGCGCCCTGCGGAGACCGTGATGATCGGCGCACACTGGGATGCGTATGGCATCGGCGAGCCGGACGCCTCAGGCGACAGGATCCGGCGCGGCGCGGCCGACGATGCACTCGGCGTCGCCGGCGTACTCGAAGTGGCGCGGGCGTTCACGAAAGGCCCTCGCCCCCCACGCTCGCTGGTGTTCGCCGCCTGGACCGCAGAGGAGCGCGGTCTGCTCGGCTCCGAGTTCTACGCCGAACACCCGATCTACCCACTCTCGACGACGGTGGCGAACCTGACGATCGACGTACTGCAGACGGCCGGTCCCTCGCGCGACGTCGTGCTGATCGGTGCCGGGCAGAGCAACCTCGAGCAACTGCTTGCCCGGGAAGCAGCGAAACAGGGCCGCACTGTCACGCCCGACGCCAAGCCCGAGCGTGGCCTCGCCTTTCGTGCCGACCACTTCCCGCTGGCCAAGCGTGGGGTGCCGGCGTTGCTGCTGATGGCGATCGGCGGTGGTCCGGACCTGGTCGTGGGCGGCCGGGAGGCGGGCGACCGCTGGGTCGCGGACTTCACCGCGCGCTGCTATCACAAGGCATGCGACGCCTGGAGCGCCGACTGGAACCTGCTCGGTGCCGCACAGGACGTGGCGCTCGTCTACGAAATGGCCCGCGATCTCGTCGATTCCCGGCAATGGCCGACGTGGAACCCAGGCTCCGAGTTCGGAGCGGTGCGGGAAAAAACGAATTCACAGCGCGCCGACTGACGGGCGCGCGGGGAACTTTGCTACTGCGGGTGGTTCGAAACTGCATGAACCACCAGAAAGCCCCTTCCACGCAGCCGCCTTCGCGCGCGCCTGTCCTGTTACTGCCCCTTTCGCTCGCGCTGCTGGCATTGACGGCATGCGGGCGCTCGCCGCAAACCGGGCCGGCAGCCGAAGCCACCTCCCAGCCTGCCCCGACCGTGGCGGAGTCGTCTCAGGCCGAAGCTGACCGCGCCGCCGCGCTTGCCGCGAAGGAGAATGAAATCGCGGACCGCGAGGCCGCCGTGACACAGAGGGAGATCGAGCAGCAGCTGGCGCAACGTGCAGCCGAGGCTGAGGCGGAGGCCGCCGCGGCCAAGGCGGCGCTCAGCAAGGCTACGGTCGCGCGGAAACAGCCCACCGCTCCGAAGCCCGCCGCGGTCGCGGCAGCTCGGCCGGCTTCTCCCCCACCGCCACCTCCGCCGCCGATCCTGGTTCCGGCGGGCACCCAGCTCGCGGTCGAACTCACCGCCGCGGTGAGCACCAAGACAGCGCAGGTGGGTAATCGAGTGCAGGGGCGCCTCGCATCTGACCTCGTGGTTGGCGGGCGCCGAGCCGCCGCCGCTGGCTCGCCCGTGCAGGGCACGGTGACGCAAGTGGTCTCCGGCAGCAGGAAGGTCGGCGGCACGCCGACCCTGGGCATTGCGTTCGACAGCCTCACGGTCTCGGGCAGCGCGCCGATCGCCATCAATGCTCAACTGGTGCAGCAGGGCGCGAGCGACACGGGTAAGGACACCGCGAAGATCCTCGGCACGGCCGCCGCCGGCGCAATCATCGGCCACCAGGTCAATCACAAGAACGGCTCGGTGGTCGGCGGTATCCTCGGTGGCGCCGCGGGCACTGCGGTCGCAGCCAACACGGGCGGCGAAGTCAGTCTCCCCGCCGGGACGGTCGTCAGCGTCGCGCTCGGCAACTCTTTCCAGGTGGCCGGCGACTGACGCGCGACGGCCGCGCCGGACGCGGCAATCAGGCCGCGTCTGCCGAGGGCTCGTAGCCGATCACGGGCGCAAGCCAGCGCTCGGCTTCCTGCACAGTCATCCCCTTGCGCCGCGCGTAGTCCGCGACCTGGTCCGCGTCTATCTTGCCGACCCCGAAATACGTCGCCTCGGGGTGTGAGAAGTACCAGCCGCTGACGGCCGCGGTCGGATGCATCGCGAAGCTCTCGGTAAGCGTAATGCCCGCATTGCGCTCGACATCCAGCATCCGGAACAGCGTCGCCTTCTCGGTGTGGTCCGGGCATGCCGGATAGCCCGGTGCCGGACGGATGCCGCGGTACTTCTCGCGCACCAGGTCGTCGTTCGTGAAGCGTTCCTCGGGCGCGTAGCCCCAGAATTCGCGCCGCACGCGCTCGTGCATGCGCTCGGCCAGCGCCTCGGCAAGACGGTCCGCCAGCGCCTTCACCATGATGCTCCCATAGTCGTCGTGACGCGCCTCGAACTCGCGGACTTTCTCGTCCAGACCGATGCCGGTGGTGACGGCGAACGCACCGACCCAGTCCTTCACGCCCGATTCGCGTGGCGCGACGAAATCCGCGAGCGCGTAATGCGGCTGGCCCGCAGGTTTGGGCTTCTGCTGCCGCAGGTGATGCAGCCGCCACGCAACGTCGCTGCGCGACTCGTCACGGTAGACCTCGATGTCCTCGTCCACCGAGTTCGCCGGGAAGAAACCGATCACGGCACTTGCCTGGACCCAGCGCTCCGAGACCATCTGCTTGAGCACACGGCGCGCATCGGCGTACAGGTTGCTCGCCGCCTCGCCCACGACCGGGTCGGTGAGGATGTCGGGGAACTTGCCCGCGAACTCCCATGCGTTGAAGAACGGCATCCAGTCGATGTAGCGCACCAACTCGTCGAGTGCGACGTTTTCGAAGCGCCGCACGCCCGCGATCTTCGGCACGGGCGGGCGGTACGCCGGCCAGTCGCAGCGGAAGCGGTTCGCGCGCGCCGCTGCGAGCGTGAATGCCGGCGCCTTTGCCTTGCGACCCTTGTGCTGCTCGCGCCGCGCCGCGTGGTCGCTCTTGAGCTTCTGCGTGAATTCGTCGCGCTGCCCGGCCGTCACCAGCGACTGGCAGACGCCGACGGCCCGCGAGGCGTCCTTCACGTAGGCGACCGCGCCGTCGTATTCGGGGTCGATCTTGACGGCCGTGTGGGCCGGCGACGTGGTCGCGCCGCCGATCAGCAGCGGCATCGTGAATCCGAGGCGCTTCATTTCGCGTGCAACGTGCACCATCTCGTCCAGCGACGGCGTGATCAGCCCCGACAGGCCGACCATGTCGGCACCCTCGCGCTGCGCCGTCTCGAGGATCTTGGCGGTCGGCACCATCACGCCGAGGTCGATCACCTCGAAGTTGTTGCACTGGAGCACGACGCCCACGATGTTCTTGCCGATGTCGTGCACGTCGCCCTTGACCGTGGCGAGCACGATCTTGCCG
>Ga0113563_10000235_pt1 | contig 24294 bp, 18 predicted proteins | sample Mud3Dept3metaG_FD_80117 | JGI IMG/M metagenome (GOLD analysis project Ga0113563, IMG submission 80117) | Freshwater wetland microbial communities from Ohio, USA, analyzing the effect of biotic and abiotic controls - Mud 3 Core 4 Depth 3... | ecosystem: Environmental > Aquatic > Freshwater >... | reverse complement strand
GGAGGCTCGACAAGGAACTCGTGCGCATCGACAAGGATCTCGTGCTCACCGCCAGGAAGCTCGACAACCCGAACTTCGTCGAGCGCGCCCGGCCCGAAGTCGTATCCGCCGAACGCGAAAAGTGCGCGCAGCTCGAGAGCGAGCGCAACACCGTCCAGGATCGCCTCGCGAAACTGCGCCGCGCCGCCGGCGGCGCGGCGTGACGGCGCCGGCGCTCCCGGCGCGTTCGTCGTGGCTGCCGTTGTTGGAGCGGGCGCTCGTCGAGGACATCGGTCCGGGAGACGTCACCTCGAGCGCGGTGATCCCCGCCGCGATGCGCGGCCAGGCCGTCGTGGTGGCGCGCGAGCCACTCGTCGCGTGCGGGCTCGAAGTCACAGAGGCCGTGTTCGCGGCGGTCGATGCAAGCCTCGAGGTGCAGCGCGAATGGAGCGAGGGCGAGGCGCGCGAGCGCACCCTGCCGCTGCTGCGCGTGCGCGGCTCGCTGCGCTCGATCCTCGTCGCGGAGCGCACGGCGCTGAACTTCCTCGGCCGCCTGTGCGGCATCGCGACCTTCACGCGGCGCTTCGTGCGCGCCGTGGAGGGCAGCGGCTGCCGCATCGTCGACACGCGCAAGACGATCCCCGGCTGGCGTGTACTCGACAAGTACGCGACGGCGGTGGGCGGAGCCGAGAACCACCGCATGGGCCTCTACGATGCAGTGCTGATCAAGGACAACCACATCGAAGCCGCGGGCAGCGTCTCCGCGGCGGTCGCCGCGGTGCGCGCGACGCTGCCGCCGCATCTGCGCGTGCAGGTCGAGGTGGAGTCGGAGGCGCAAGCCGAGGAGGCGCTCGCGGCGGGCGCCGAGTGGCTGCTGCTCGACAACCGCTCGGTCGACGAACTCCGCGCGATGGCGAAGCGCTTCCGCGATCGCGCGCTGCTCGAAGCCTCGGGTGGCGTCACGCTCGAGAGCGTACGTGCCGTCGCGGAGACGGGCGTACACCGCGTCTCGATCGGAGCGCTCACGCATTCGGCGCCGAGCGCCGACGTCGCGCTCGACGTGGTGCGGGGCGCCGTGTGACGGAAGGCGCGGCGCGGATCCTGTCGGCGCTGCGCGGCGCGGGCGAAGCAAGGCTTTCGGGCGAAGCGCTGTCGGCGCAACTCGGCGTCTCGCGCGCACAGATCTGGAAGCACGTCGAAACGCTGCGGGCGGCTGGCTACCAGGTCGAAGGCGAAGCGGGTGGCGGCTATCGACTGGCCGCTGCGCCCGATCGTCTCTACGCCGAGGAAGTGCAGCCGCGCCTCGCCACGCGCTGGCTCGCGCGCCGCTTCGTCTGGCTCGACACGACCGACTCGACCAACCGCGTCGCCGCCGATCTCGCGCGCGAAGGCGCCGAGCACGGCACTACCGTCGTGGCCGAAGGCCAGAGCGCCGGGCGCGGGCGGCTCGGCCGCGCCTTCTTCTCGCCACCCTACGCGAACCTCTATACATCGATCGTGCTGCGGCCGAAGCTCGACACCGCGCGCGCGCCGACCACGATCCTGGCCGCGGCGATCGCGGTGGCCGACACGGTCGCCGCCTTCGCGGGCGATCCAGATGCCGTCGAGATCAAGTGGCCGAACGACGTGCTGCTCGGCGGCCTCAAGACCTCGGGGATCCTGATGGAGATGGGCGCCGAGGCGACGCGTGTCCGTCACCTGATCCTCGGCATCGGCGTCAATCTGAACGTCGCGCGCGAGAGCTTTCCGGAGGAGTTCCGCGCACTGGCCACCAGCCTCGCCTCGCATCGCGGTTCGCTCGTCGATCGGGTGGACTTCGCGGCCCGGCTTTACGATAACCTCGAAGCGGTCCTCGACCGGCACGCGGAGGGGGGCTTCGAGGCGCTTCGATCCCGCTTCGAGGCGCGCTTCCGAATGCGGGGTCGCCGGATCCGGGTGCTCGACACAGTCGTCGGGGGCGGAGTCACGAGCGAGGGAACCGCGACCGGCATCGACGCGGACGGCGCACTGCTGGTGGAGCACGACGACGGGAGCCAGGAGCGCGTGGTGGCGGGCGACGTGACGATCGCGAAGGACCTACAGCGATGAGTTCCAGCGTGCTGCTCGCGATCGACATCGGCAACACCAACGTCACGATCGGCACCTTCGAGTACCGTGCGGGCCTCGGGCGGCTCGGCGAGCACTGGCGCCTGTCCACACACCGCGAGGAAACCTCCGACGAGCTCGGCGTCACGCTGCGCGCGCTCTTCGATCAGGCGGGCATCGCCCCGCGGCGCGTCGAGGACGTGATCATCGCGAGCGTCGTCCCGCCCACGCTGCCGATCTGGGAGCGCGTCGCGACGAAGCTCTTCGACCGCGAACCCCTGATCGTCGGCCCCGGCATCAAGACCGGCATGCCCGTGCGCTACGAGAACCCGCGCGAAGTCGGCGCCGATCGCATCGTCAACGCCGTCGCCGCGCACGACCTGATGGGCGGTCCGGTGATCGCGGTGGACTTCGGCACGGCCACCACGTTCGACTGCGTCTCCGAGCGGGGCGAGTACATGGGGGGCGTGATCTTCCCGGGCATCGTCGTCGCGATGGAGGCGCTGTTCTCGCGCGCCGCGATGCTACACCGCGTGGAACTCGCGCGGCCGCGCGCGGTGATCGGAAAGACCACCACCGAGGCGATCCAGTCGGGCATGCTGTTCGGCTACGCCGGCATGGTGGATGCGATGGTCACGAGAATTCGCGGCGAGCTGGGCGCTACGGCCCGCGTGATCGCGACCGGTGGGCTCGCCGGCCGCATCGCCGGCGAGAGCGCGACGATCGAGCGCGTCGAACCCTTCCTCACGCTCGAAGGGCTGCGCCTGCTCTTCGAGAAGAACTGCATGCCAAGAGAAGCAACGCCACGCAAGGAGAAGTAGCGCCATGAAGGACGTCGCAGCCGCCGATACCCGCAACTTTGCGCTGGTCGGTCACTCGACCGACGGCAAGACGTCGCTCGGCGAGGCGATCCTCTGGAAGGCCGGCGCGATCACGACACTCGGTAACGTCACGACCGGCACCGCCGCGCTGACCACGCTACCCGAGGAGAGGGAGCGACAGGGCGCGAGCGTGAGCACGGCGGTGTATGGCTTCGACTGGCAGGGCAGACATCTCACGCTGGTCGACACACCCGGCGACCCGAACTTCCAGCACGACGGCCAGATCGCGCTGCACGCGCTCGATGCCGCAGTGCTCGTGGTCTCGGCGGTGGACGGCGCGAAGGTGGGCACCGAGCGCATGTGGCACAGCGGACGCAACCTCGGGCTGCCGATGCTCGCCTTCGTGAACGGCATGGACCGCGAACGCGCGGACTTCGCAGCAGCCGTCGCGTCGCTCGCCAAGATGGATGCGAAGCCGGTCTTGCTCTCGATCCCGATCGGGAGCGGCGCGAACTTCGCCGGCGTCGTCGACGTGCTCTCGATGCAGGCGCTGGGCGACGGCGGACCCGCAGACGTTCCCGCCGACCTCGTGGCGGCCGCACACGAGGCGCACGCGAACCTCGTCGAGGCCGTCGCGGAATGCGACGACGCGTTGCTCGAGAAGTATCTCGAAGCGGGCGAGTTGTCGGCGGACGAAATGCGCGACGGCCTGCTCGCGGCCGTACGCGAGGCGAAGCTCGTGCCGATCCTCGCGGGCTCGGCGACACGCGCGCTCGGCGTCGAAACCCTGCTGCAGGCGCTGACCACGCTGCTCCCCTCCCCCGTCGACGCGCGCAGCTGGACCGCCACCGACCTCGGAAGCGGCTCAGAGCGGACGCTCGCCGTGGCGCCCGACGGTCCCTTCGCGGCGCTCGTGTTCAAGACCGTCGTCGACCGCTTCCAGGGCCTGCTCTCGGTGTTGCGCGTCGTGTCGGGCACGCTCCAACACGACACTGCGATCCTGGACGCCACCACCGGCTCCCGGCAGCGGATCGGCAAGCTGCACCTGCTGCGCGGCCACGATCACGTCGAAGTCCCGGAGGCCGGGCCGGGCGACGTGGTGGCGGTCGCGAAGTTGAAGGACGTCCACACCGGTCACGCGCTCACCAGCGAGAAGGGAGGCGTGCGGCTCGCACAGATCCCGATCCCGAAGGGCGCACTGTCCTACGCGATCGCCGCGAAGTCGAAGGCCGACGAGGACAAGCTCTTCACCTCGCTCGCGCGGCTCGTGGAGGAAGACCCGACGCTGCACGTCGATCGCGACCCGAACACCGGTCAATTCCTGCTGACTGGCATGGGCGACCTGCACATCCGCATCAGCGCGGGACGCCTGAAGCGCATGTTCAACCTCGAGATCGACCTCTCGCGGCCGAAGATTCCCTACCGCGAGACGATCACTCGCAAGGTCGAGAACGTGGAGGGCAAGCTCAAGAAGCAGACCGGCGGCAAGGGGATGTACGGGGTCTGCTACCTGAGCGTGGAACCGCTGCCCCGTGGGGCCGGGTTCGAGTTCGTCGATGAGATCGTCGGCGGCTCGATCCCGCGCAACCTGATTCCGGCCGTCGAGAAGGGCGTCCTCGACGGACTGCCCCACGGACCGCTGGCCGGGTTCCCGGTCGTCGACATCCGGGTGCGCTGCATCGACGGCAAGTTCCACCCGGTGGACTCGAACGAGATGGCCTTCAAGCTCGCCGGCGCCTTCGGCTTCAAGGCCGCCACGGAACAGGGCAGACCCACCCTTCTGGAGCCCGTGATGGACGTCGAGGTGGCGATCCCGGACGAGTACATGGGCGACATCATCGGCGATCTGAACAGCCGCCGGGGCCGCGTCCAGGCGACCGAGTCGCGCGGCTCGGGCTCGATCATCAAGGCCCAGGTCGCGATGTCCGAAATGCTGGAGTACGCGAGCGTGCTCACCAGCCTGACCGGCGGGAAGGGCTCGTTCACGATGGACTTCTCGCATTACGAAGAGGTGCCGGCGGCGCTCCGCGACAAGATCGTCGAGGAGGCCAGGGCAGCAGCGACGAAGGCCGAGTCGCACCACTAGGTCGGGCCTGCGCGACCGGCGGCGGAAGGACGGAGGCCGGTCGTGAGCGAACGAACCAAGATCCGGCTGGCGCTGTCGCCCGAGGCCGAGCGCTACGTCCGCCGCGACGCGCCCGTCGAGGTGCGCCGGCTGGCCGCCGGCGGCGCGCTTCCGCTGCCGCCCGTCGAGCTGGTGACGGTTCTCTTCGTGCTCGTCCACGACGCCGACGAAACCGTCAAGGACCGCGCGCGCGGTAGCCTCGAGCGGCTGCCCGACAACGTCCTCGCCGCAGCGCTCTCGGGTGCAGCGCATCCCGCCGTGCTCTCCTACTGCGCGCAATCCTTCCGCGATCTGCCCGACCGCCTCGAAGCGATCGCGCTCAACGCGCAAGCTGACGACGAGACGATCGCCTTCCTCGCCTCGCTGCCCCACAAACACATCGTCGACATCGTCTCGAACAACCAGGAGCGCATGCTGCGCTGCCCGGACATCGTAGAGGCGCTCGGCACGAATCCACTCACCGGCCGCTCGGTGATCGACCGCATCCTGTCGTTCCTCGGGCTCGAGCGCGGCGCCCACGAGGAGATCGACGAGAACGAAGTGCCGCTCGCTCCGGCCGGTCCGGTGACCGACGCCGAGGCGCTCTCCGCCCTCGAAGCGTTGCTCGGCGACGACGTCTCGAACTTCGCACGAGAACTCGTCGACGACGCCGTCGAGGCCGACGAGGAGATGCAGAAGAACCTGCACGCGATGCTCCAGCGCATGACCGTGTTCGAAAAAGTCAAACTCGCGCGCGTGGGCAACAAGGAAGCGCGCGGACTGCTCGTTCGCGACCGCAACAAACTCGTGGCTGCGGCGGCGGTGCGCAGTCCCAAGGTCACCGACAACGAGATCCTCGCGTTCGCCAAGGCGCGCAACGTCTCGGACGAGGTGCTGCGCATCATCGCCCGCAATCCCGATTGGACGCGCAGCTACCAGGTCAAGCTCGCGCTCACCGCGAACCCCCGCACGCCGCAACAAACCGCGATCAAGTTCCTGAACTACCTGCAGGATCGCGAGTTGCGCGGCATCATGAAGAGCAAGGACGTACCGTCGGCGGTTTCGACACACGCGCGACGGATCCTCCAGAGGAAGGGGAAGTGATGGCAGAGGTCCACGTCGATCGGGTTGCCGATCGCCGCGAAGTGAACGCGCGCATCGTCTACTGGGGAATCGAGGGCGCCGGCAAGCAGACCAACTTGCGCGCCATCCACCGCAAGCTCCGGCCCGATCACCGCGGTCGCCTCGAAGCCATCGCGACGCCGCTCGACCCGAGCGTGTGCTCGTATCGACTGCCGATCGAGCTCGGCGAGATCGCGGGCGTGAAGACGCGCATCCAGATCCTCGCGGTGCCCGGCGGTTCCGAGCAGGCGCCCACCCGCAAACAGCTGCTCGACCGCGTCGATGGCGTGGTGTTCGTGGTGGACGCGCGGCGGGATCGCATCGACGACAACGTCGCGTCGCTCGAAGAATTGCGCGCCGCCCTCGCCGCCTACGGTCGCGCGCTCGAAAGCGTGCCGCTCGTCGTCCAGTACAACCACCAGGATCAGTCGGACCCCTTCGTGCTCGAGGAGCTGTACCGCAAGCTCGACGTGAAGGACGCCGCCGTCTTCGAAGCCGTCGCGACGGACGGCACCGGCGTGCTCCCGACACTGACGACCATCTCGAAGCGCGTCGTCAAGCAGTTGCGCGAGGCACCGGAACCGAAGCCCCAGAGGACTCCGCAGGCAGCCGAATCCGCGCTGGTCGCTCGTCGACCGGTCCCGGCCGCGACTCCGCCGCCCGCGGTCCAGCGGCTGCGAAGCGCCAGCCCGGAACCCGCCCGGAGCGTCGAAACCGATCCAATCGCCCCGGCCCACCGCGGGCGTGACACAGTGATCCTCGCCGATCTCGAACGCGCCGCACTCGCGCCCGACGTCGAGCTGGAAGACGAACGCGACCACGCCGTCTCGCGTGCCCAGGGTCTGCTGGACGCCGCCTGGCGCGAAGAGGTCGCAAGCCTCGACTCACCCACCGGCGAGAGCCCGCTCGCCTCGCCCGACCGGGTCAGCCACGACGACGGCTGGCAGGTCGTGGAGGCGGGGCTTGCGGAGATCGTGGGCGCCCGCGCGATCGCCGTGCCGATCGTGATCGCCGATACCGTGGGTCACGAGCTACGGTTCCGCCTCACGATCTCGCTGGAACAGCTGCTCGACGAATGAGGTGAGGGATGGGGCGGCGCATCGCCGTGTACGGAGCGAACGACGAAGCGCTCCGGCTCCTGCCCCTGCTCGCGAACCACCCCGACCTCGAGGTGACGGCGGTCTTCGATCCGCAGGCCGCCGTCCAGCGGCGCCGCCTCGCGCTGCTCGACCCCCAACTCGCCGCCCTGCTCCAGCACATTCTCAGCGACGACCCGCGCGTGCTGAGCGACGATCCACGCCTCGAAGCCGTCATCGACGCGGGTATCGCACCGCCCTTTCGAACCCGCTTCGCTCCGCTCGTAGCCCGCGGTCTCGAAGTGCTGTCGCTCTCCGCAGCGCGCCACTCGTGGGGCGCGGCGCCTGCAACGGACGACCCGAAGCGCGAACTGCTGCAAGCGCTCGAAGAGATTGCCGCCGCGGTCGACCTCGCCGCCGCACCGACGGCCCTGTTTGCGCGGCTTCTCGAGGTCTCGATCGCGGCGATCGGCGCCGCCGGCGGGTCGCTGCTGCTGCGCGAACCCGACGCCGAGCGACTCGGCGTGCGCGCCGCGGTGGGACTCGAACCCGAACTGTGGCCGAAGGTACAGGTGCGACTCGGCGAGGGAATCGCGGGCCGCGTGTGGGCGGAGGGACGAGCGCTCGCGGTGCACGGCCGCGCAAACCCCGAGGCATTCGAAATCACGCGCGAGCGGTTCGACGTCGCGGCGTCCCTGTGCGTGCCGCTGCACCACGCAGGCGCCGTGTGCGGCGTCCTGAACCTGCACCATCCGACACGCGCCGATCTCTTCTCCGAGGACGACGTGGTGTTCGGCGAGGAACTGGGCGCCCTCATCGCGCGGATCGCGGCGCGTGCCGAGGCGCTGCTCGCGCTGCGCAAGCGCGCGCTGCGCGCAGACGTCGCGGCGGAAGTGGCCCGCGTCCTCGGCGAACGCGCACCGCTCGAGCTGCGGCTCGCGGCGCTGTGTCGCCATGCGGCGTCGCGCGTCGGTCACGGCATCGCGACGCTGTGGTGGCGCGAGGAGACCGCAGCAGGACGCGCGCCCGACGGCGCGCCGTCACTGCGCCTGGCAGCCTCCTCGCTCCCCGGAGGAGCGCTCGGCGCGGCCGCGCGACTCACCCCGGGTGAGGGCGTGGACGGCCGCGTCGCGCACGATCGCGAGCCGATCTTCCTGCGCCGCGGCGACCGCCTCGCCTACGCCGCGCTGCCGCTGCTCGCGGGAGCGAAGCTGTTGGGTGTGCTCTCGGTGCAGCCGGGCAGCGACGCGCCGGAGTCCGGCGACGAAGAAGATGCGCTGCGCGAGGTCGCCGCCGCCGCAGCATCGGGACTCGACCGCGAGCTGCGCGCCGAGCGCGCCGAAATGCGCGCCACGCGCGGCGAGGCCGTTCACGAGGCGACGCTGCGCCTGCTCGCCGAGCGCGACGCGGATCGCATCGCGGAGAGCGTCGCGTCCTCGGCCGCGCTGATCCTCGACGCGGAACACGTGATCGTGCGCGCACTCGACCCGGGGCGGCACCGCTTCCGGGTGCGCTGCCACGTCGGCGCCGCATCGGGCCCGCAGGGCGACGCGCTCGCCCAGTTGGATCGCCGCGTCGCGCGCGAGGCGCTGCGCCGCCACGCGCTGCTCGACGGCGCGGAGCTGGCGCCGGGCGACGAAGACGAAGCCGAGACACGGGATCTGCTGGTGGCACCGCTCACACACGGCGGTCGCGCGCTCGGGACGCTCGCAGTGTACGACAAGCGAGCACCCGCCGGGCCGCACTTCGACGCACTCGATCGCGAACTGCTGCTGCGTCTCGCGGCCGTCACCGCACGCGCGCTCGCGAGCGCTCTGCCCGGCGAAGCGCCGTCCGATGCGGAAGACGAGCGTTTGTCGTCCTTCGCGCACTTCGTGCGGCGCATCGACGAAGAGATCGCGCGTGCGGCCGCCTCCGCAACCGACACCCCCGCGTTTGCCCTGGTCACCTGCCGCATCGAGAACTGGAACGCGCTGCCGGGCGAGCTGGCCACGCGGATCGCGCGGAATACCCAGGCGGCCTTCATGGCGCAGCTCCGCAGCTTCGACGTCGCGACGCGCACGGCGCCGGCTGCGCTGTGCGCCCTGTTGCCGATTCCCGGCGCGGCCGCCTCCGAGCACGTCGCGCGCCTCGCACGCGCCGTCGCCGAAGCGGTCGCGAAGGAAGACGACGCTGCCGAGCGCGTCGCGCTCGGCTTCGGCTACGCGCTGTACAAAGGCTGCGGGGAAACGCGTACGGACCTGCTGGCGGACGCGGCCGAACCACGGATCCGGATGCTCTGACGCTCGTTCAGCGCGCGAGCACGGCCTCGAGCGCACGCAGCGGCAGCCCGTGCGCTTCCGCAACGCCCTCGCAGACGACTTCGCCGCGCCACACGTTGGCACCGAGCGCCAGCGAGCAGTCGGTGCGCAGCGCCTCGGCGACGCCGACTTCTGCGATGCGTTCGATGTACGGCAGCGTGGTGTTCGTGAGCGCAAAGGTCGACGTGCGCGGAACGGCGGCCGGCATGTTGGCCACGCCGTAGTGGATCACGCCGTGCACGAGGTAGGTCGGGTCCGAATGCGTGGTAGGATGGATGGTCTCGATGCAGCCGCCCTGGTCGACGGCGACGTCGGCGATCACCGATCCCGGCTCCATGCTGCGCACCATCGCGTCCGTGACGAGACGCGGCGCACGCCGGCCGTGCAGGTAGACGGCGCCCACCAGCAGGTCGCTCTGTGCGACCGAGCGCTCGAGATTGACGCGACTCGAGAAGAGCGTGCCGATCTCGCCGTGAAACAGGTCGTAGAGATACGTGAGGCGCTTGAGATCGATGTCCAGCACGGTGACTTCGGCGCCGAGCGCGTGGGCGACGCGCACCGCGTTGATCCCGACGATCCCCGCGCCGACTACGGTGACGCGGCCGCGCGGCACCCCCGGCACACCGCCGATCAGCAGGCCCTTGCCGCCGCGATCCTTCTGCAGCAGCGTGACACCGATCTGCACGGCGAGTCGCCCGGCCACCTCACTCATCGGCGCCAGCACCGGGAACGTGCCGTCCGGCGACCGGATCGTCTCGTAGGCGACTCCGATCACATCGGCGGCGAGGAGTCGCTCGGTGAGCGCTCGATTCGGCGCCAGGTGCAGATACGTGAAGAGCGTCTGTCCACCTCGCAGCCGAGCGACTTCGCGCTCGTTCGGCTCCTTCACCTTGGTGACGAGATCGGGAGCGCGGAAGACCTCCTCGACGTCCACGAGCCGCGCGCCCGCCTGGGCATACGCCGCGTCGGCAAAGCCGCTGCCCACACCCGCGCCGCGCTCGATCAGCACCTCGTGTCCGTCCGCGACGAGCTGGCGCGCGCCGTCGGGTGTCATGCCGACGCGGTACTCGTTGTCCTTGGTTTCGCGCGGAACACCGATCTTCAAGCCAGCCCTCCGCCGAATCAGGCTCGATACGAGTCGATCAGGATGTCGGCGATCTCCGGACGCATGATGCGCGCATCGGGATGCACGCCCTTCAGAAGCTGCTCACGCACCTTGGTGCCGCTGATCGCGAAGGGCTTCTCGTCCGGATGGCGCTCGGTGAGATCGACGCGGCCGAGTGATTCGTAGTACGCCGCGAAGCCGATCTTGCACGGCCGCAGTTGCAGTTCGCCCGGCAGCGTCTCGAAGATCTCCTGTGCATCGAAGTCGCCCCAGATCGGCTTGCCGTCGTCGAAGGGCGCATCGGCGTGTTTGCGGCCGATCACCAGATCGCTGAAGCCGTGGTTCTGGCGGTAGACCGCGTGCATGAGGGCTTCCTTCGGTCCGCCGTAGAACATCTTGATGTCGAGCGGCAGCACCTCGAAGACCTCGTTCACGTCGTAGCCGACCGACTGCCACAGGGCCTCGTCCTTGTCGCCGTCGCCGAGCAGGCCGAGGTCGTGCAGCGTGCGGTAGCAGCGCATGCGCGTCGCGGCGGGAACGTCGTCGCCCTTGAGTTCGCCGACCAGCGGGTTCAACACGACGCCGGTGAAGAACCCCTCGCGCGTGAGCCGCTCGGCGCCCGCGACCAGTGCGTATTCGTGCGCGCGGTGCAGCGGGTTGCGGGTCTGGAAGGCCAGCGCGCGCTCCCACTTGCGATCCCGGATGAAGGCGCGCGTCATGCGCGGCGAGAAGATCGTCCAGTTCGGGTTCTGCGGTTGCGGCAGCGCGCGCAGGCGGCCGCCGACGAGTTGCGTGCGCTCGTCGTCCTGCGTCATGTGACCACCCGGATGGTCGAAGCGCTCGGTGCCGTAGACGGCGCGGACGTACTTGGGCTTGTCCCAGGCGAAGACTTCGATCGCATCGAGGATGCCGACGAGCGCGCCCACTTCGTCGCGCAGCGCCGCCGCGCCACCGCGCGCGAGCGCGCCGGCTTCGGCGTCGGTAACCGGCAGCGAGAGCGGGATGCCCCACGCGTAACGACGGCCGCCCTGCACTACCACACTTTCATCGAGCACGCGATGCCATGCCTCGGCACCCATCGGGCCTTCGAGCGGCGACAGTGTGCCGTCGGCGATGCGATGCACCGTCGACAAGTCCGCCCGGGTGAGCCGGACCCCCGGCAGCTTCGACGCCTCGGCGACGAGCTTGCTGCGCTGCTGCAGCGACACCACCCGATCGACGGGCTCGGCGAGCCCCCCGTGCACCGGGACCAGATCCACACTTCGCTGCTGCATCGTCATCTCGCTTGTTCCTCGCTCGATCCCGGCTCTACCAGGCGGGAGCGTCTGCATCGCCATCCGTGAGGAACGGACGGTCGCCGCTGCCGTCGAAGCGCCGCACCCGCAAGCGCTCGCGATCCTGATCATCCTTGGCGACGTACGCGACATACGCGCCGTCGGGCGACACGGCGGGGCGTCCCTCGTCCGTGGTGCTCGCACCGATAGGCGTCCGCCCAGAGCCGTCGGGGCGCACCCGCCAGAGGCGATTGCCCTGGGTACCGATTGCCGCGTACACGATCCAGGCGCCGTCGGGCGTGAAGACGGGGTCGGTGCCGCGCGCCACCAGGCGCGGCGCAGCGCCCGGCGCATCGAGTTCCAGCACCGCGATCGTGAGGACCCCGTCTTCGCTAGCCGTGACGTACGCGACGATCGGGGCAACGGGCGAGCAGCTCGGGAAGACATCGGACGGACCCTGCGTCGCCGGCCGGAGTCCCGTCGCCGAGCCGGGCGGCGCCGCGAGCAGACGTCCCTCATAGCGACCCGCGATCCGCCGGGCCTCGACGGCGACGAGACGTCCGCCCGCGCCGAGGCAGCCCATCGGATGTTCCTCGGGTCCCGAGGTGACGATCTCGAAGCCGCCGCTCGCGCGGTCCCACACGAAGAGCTGCATGAGATCGCGGAAGCGGCCGGACAGCAGCAGCTTGCTGCGATCGGGCGACCACGCGAGCGGCCGCGCACCAGGCGGCGCGCCCTCGAGGACCTGCACCGCGTCGCTCCGGGGATCGAAGAGTGCAAGGTGGCCGCCGAGTTCGCGAAGGCGGCGCTGCGCATCCGGCGCGCCACCGAACATTGCGTCGAGGGTCTCGACGCGCACGACGCCTTCCTTGTCGCCCGGTTTGCCGCGCTTCTCGAGGTCGCCGATGGCGTCGAGGCGTTTCAACGCGAGTGCTTCCTCGCGGTACAAGATCGCCACGGGCGACGCGGCGAGGCTCTTGGAGTCGATGCTTCCCGGGCCGCTCGCGCAACCCACCGCGACCACCCAGGCGGCCAGCGCCACCGCGAGACGGGATCGCGGGCTCACCGGAGATCGTGCGCCACGGGGCGACCGCCGAAGCGGTCCGCACCCGGTTCGCGCCGGAACAGCACCTGTTCCACCACCTTGCCGGCGGTCACCGCGACGACCAGGTGATCGGCGTCGGGAAACGGAAACAGTTCTTGCGAGGCGAAGTCCTGATCCATCTCCGAGAAGTAGGCGCCGCACTCGACGTGCGAGTGGTACACGCAGGTGACGCGTTCCCCGCGCGCCAAAGCCTCTTCGTCGGCGCGCAGGTAATCCTGCTCGTTCATGTAGAAACCCTGGGTGCCGTCGCGCGGGTAGGTCTCGGCATCGCGCCGGTGCCACAGCGTCATGTCGTTGCGGCAGCGAACGACGTGCTGGTATCGCGCGTCGTCGCCCCCCGTGATGAGCCCGCAGCACTCCTCGGGCGCGACCTCGCGCGCATGCGCGAAGATCTCGTTCAGGACCGAGGTCGGCAGCACCACGGGATCGAGATCCGGATCGACTTCGATGCGCCGTCGCACTCAGCGGCCGCCGGCGATCGAAGGCACGATGGTGACGCAGTCGCCCTCGCGCACCGGGGTATCGAGCAGCTCGCGGAAGCGCACGTCCTCTTCGTTGACGAAGACGTTGACGTGCCGTCGCAACGAGCCTTCCTGGGCGAGCACACGGGACAGGAGTTCGGGGGACTCGCGCCCGACGGCGTCGAGCACGTCGCGCAGCAGCCCGGCAGGCACCGCCAGTTCGGCGCGACCGCCAACCAGCGCGCGCAGCACGGCCGGGACGCGCACCGTGACTCCCATCCGTCGACCTCCCTCGCGAGACGACGCAGTCTAGGGAAGTGACCCTGGGGGCGCAGGGGTCGCCGCGCCGCGCTAAGAACCCCTCGGTGAGCAACGATGAAGACACGCGCCTCGTGCGACCCGACGGCCTCTCGATTCGCGGACTTCGCCACGAGCGCGGCTGGTCGGCGCGCGACCTCGCCGCGGCGATCTCCACGGCGGAATGCCGGGCGACGGGACGGCCCGTCGCGATCGCAACGCGCGTGTTGCTCGGCGTCGAAGAGCGCAATGCGCCCATCTCCTACGCGACGCTGTGCCTGATTGCGGCGGGCTTCGACTGCAATCCGATCGAGATCCTGCTGGAGGATCCGCCGGAGCCGGAGCCGCCCCAGCGCTGATCCGTGACCGTGACGTCGTGGCCATCGGCGCGTGCCGGCACGTGCCCCCTTCTCGCACCCGCAGGGCATACGGAGTAGATTGCATTCGCCTCCCCCAGGAAACGGGCGGTCCTCCCCGCCCGATGCGTTGCTCGAGGTTGCTGCCACCTCGCGGGCGAGGATCAGCGTTTGTCTTTACCGGAGAGTTCCGGGCGTCCGGGCCATACGTCGGGCGTCGCCCACTTCCTGCAGGCGTTGCGCGAGCAGGAAGGGCTCCGCGAGGCCTTCCGCCACCACGAGCGGCTGCCCGCAAGAGTGGCCGAGTTCGCGGCCCTGCCCGCGGGCTTCGAAGCGCTCGCGCCCGCACTCGCGCTCCGCGGCGTACCCCAGCTGTACAGCCATCAAGCGCGCGCGCTCGATGCCCTGGGTACGGGCGCCGACGTGGTGCTCGCGACGCCCACCGCCAGCGGCAAGACGCTGGTCTACAACCTGCCCGTGCTGCGCGCGCTGGCGGCAGGGGACGCCGGCCACGCGCTCTACGTGTTTCCGCTGAAGGCGCTGGAGCGCGATCAACGCGAGCGGCTGCTGGCGGACGTGCAGGCGCTGGGACTCCCGACCGAAGGCGTCGTCGAGATCTACGACGGCGACACGCCCACCGCCCGGCGCAAACGCATCCGCGACGACCCGCCGCGCGTGCTCGTCACGACCCCCGACATGCTGCACGCGGGCATCCTGCCCACGCACGCGAGCTGGAAGGCGCTCTTGGAGTCGCTGCAGCTCGTCGTGATCGACGAGCTGCACACCTACCGCGGCGTTTTCGGCGCCCACGTCGCGCAGGTGCTGCGACGGCTGCTGCGCGTGGCGGCGCATCACGGCGCGAGCCCGCAGATCGTCGGCGCCTCGGCGACGATCGCGAATCCGGGCGAACTGGCGCAGGCGCTCACCGGCCGCGTCGCCACGGTGATCGAGGCCGACGGCGCGCCGCGCCCGCGCCGCCACGTGGTGCTGATGAATCCCGTCGGGTCCTCGCCGTACACGGCGGCGGCGAAGCTGTTCCGCCTCGCGGTCGGTTTCGGCTTGCGCACGATCGCGTTCACCAAGGCCCGTCGCGTCACCGAGCTGATCCACACCTGGGTGATCGAGGCCGAGCCGCGCCTGCGCGACCGGATCTCGTCGTATCGCGCCGGCTTCCTGCCCGAAGAGCGCCGCGAGATCGAGCAGAAGTTGTTCTCCGGCGCGCTCGACGGGGTGATCTCGACCTCCGCGCTGGAGATGGGCATCGACGTCGGCGGCCTCGACGTGTGCATCCTCGTCGGATACCCGGGTTCGCAGATGGCGACGTGGCAGCGGGCCGGGCGCGTCGGGCGCGCGCAGGAAGGCGTCGTGGTGCTGATCGCGCAACCGGATGCGCTCGACCAGTACCTGGTCTCGCATCCGCGCATGCTCTTCGAGCGCGCCTTCGAGCACGCCGTCGTGGATCCGACGAACGTGGAGGTTGCGGCGGCGCATCTCCCGTGCGCGGCCGACGAGCTTCCGCTGCGCGCCGGCGAAGCCTGGCTCGCCGAACCCGGCGTGCGCGCCAACGTCGAGATCGTCGAAGAGCGCGGGCGCATCTTGCGCAGCGAATCCGGCAGTGAATGGTTTGCCTCGCGACGCCGCCCGCACCGCGACGTCGATCTGCGTCAGGCCGGCGCCAGCTACGCGATCCAGCTCGATCTGGACGAACCTCATGACCTTCGCTCGCCCGAACGGCGCGCGCTTGCGCGCCCGGTCGAAATTGGCACGATCGGCTCGGGCCGCGTGCTCGCCGAGTGCCACGAGGGCGCGATCTATCTGCATCGCGGCCGGCAGTATCTCGTCACCGAGTTGGACCTCGAACAGAAGCTCGTGCGCGTGCGAGCCGTCGATGCGGCCTGGTTCACGCGTTCGCTCTCGGAGAAGGAGACCGAGATCCTTTCGCGCGACGCGGCGCGGCCGGCCGGTCACTTCCGGCTGGTGCGCGGCCGACTGCGCGTGACGACGCGCATCACCGGTTTCGAGCGGCGCCGCGTGAACGGCCAGGAGCTGATCGGCAGCGAGCCGCTCGATCTCCCGCCGTCCTCGATCGAGACCACGGGCATCTGGCTCGAGATTCCCGACGAGATCCCCGCCGCGCTGCGCACCGCCGGTCTGCACCCGATGGGCGGTCTGCACGCCGTCGAGCACACCGCGCTTTCGATGTTCCCGCTGCTGGCACTCTGCGATCGCCACGACGTCGGAGGCATCACCACGCTCGCGCACGCCCAGGTGGGCCGGGCGGCAATCTTCCTCTACGACGGTGCGCCCGGTGGCATGGGCCTCGCGACGAGCCTCTTCGAGCGCGTCGAGACGCTGCTCGAAGCCACGCTCGAACGCGTGCGCGACTGCCCCTGCGAGGAAGGCTGCCCCGCCTGCGTGCACTCGCCCCGCTGCGGCAGTGGCAACCGGCCGATCGACAAGGCGGCTGCGCTGCGCGCACTCGCGCTGCTGCTCGCGCACGAACCGCTGCCGCGGCTGGAGGAGAGCGCCCCGGCCGAGCCGGCGGCGCTCGCGCGCGCGCCGGAACTCTCCACCGCAGCATACGCGCCGCGACTCGTCTTCTTCGACATCGAGACCCAGCGCAGCGCCGAAGAAGTGGGCGGCTGGCACAACGCGCATCTGATGCGCGTGGCACTCGCCGTCACCTGGGATGCCAGCGCGCAGCGCTTCGAGACCTGGCGCGAGAGCGACGTGCGCGCGCTACTCGCGCGACTCGCGAGCGCCGACCTGGTGGTGGGTTTCAACGTGCGGCGCTTCGACTATCAGGTGCTGCGCGGCTACACCGATCAGGATCCCGGTGCCCTGCCCACCTTCGACGTGCTCGACGCGATCCGCGAGCGCATCGGGTTCCGCCTGCCGCTCGGGCATCTCGCGGAGGAGAACCTGGGCGTCGCAAAGGGAGCCGACGGACTCCAGTCTCTCGCGTGGTGGAAGGAAGGCCGGATCGACGAGATCGAGAGCTACTGCCGCCGCGACGTGGAACTGCTGCGCGATCTCTTCGAGCGCGCGATCCAGCAGGGCCACCTGCTGTTCCGCACCCGCGACGGCGCACGCGTCCGCATCCCCACGCCGTGGTCGATCCCCGACCTGCTGGCGGCGAGCGCGGCCTCTCGCGCACAACGAACGGAACGCGCGCGAAGCGCATCGAGGCGCACCGCAAAGGGCACCGAGCCGTCTAGTGCAGCGAAGCCCCGCGCCGCCGCAGGCGGCTCTCGAGGATCTCGAAATAGAGGTGCACGAGCAGGTGGCGAAGTTCCGGCGGGAGGGCCGCGATGAGGGTCTTGGCGGCCGTTGCGTCGTCGATGCCGACGATCTCGCCGAGCACGGCCTCGAGCTGCTTGCGGTGCGCGACGACCGCCGCGCGCAGCGTGCCCGGGTCTTCGCCCAGGGCGGCCGAAATGGTGGCTGCATCGAACAACAGATGCAGGCCACGCTCGCCCAGCAGGAAGATGCTCTCGCCCATCATCGGCCGTCACTCCGTGACGGCCTCGTGGTCCAGTAGATCCATCGGCCTCGCCCCAGCGAGGCTTGACCACCCATTGGCTAGATTGCCGCCGTGTTGCTGCGGGCCGAGGACGTCGCGAGGCAAGTTGCCGGTCGCACGCTGTTCGAAGGCGTGACGCTCGACGTGTGCGCGGGCGACCGGATCGGCGTCGTGGGCGCGAACGGCTCGGGCAAGAGCACCCTGCTGCGTCTGCTCGCGGGCGACGAGGCCCCCGACGCCGGCCGTTTGCTGCTGTCCCGTGGCACCCGCGTGGGTCGCCTGCGCCAGGAAATCGATCCCGGCGCCCCGCGCAGCGTCGGAGAGGAAGTCGCGACTGCCCTCGCCCATCTCGACGAGCTGGAGCGCGACTATCACGCCATCGAGGTCGAGATCGAGACGCTGGGCCGGGCCGGACAGGACCCCCCCGAAGCCCTCGCCCATCGCTGGGACGAATTGCGCTCGCGCTTTGCGGCGGGAGGCGGTTTCGAGCGCGAGGCGCGCGTCGCGCGCGTGCTCGCGGGACTCGGCTTCGCCCAGGAGGATCGCGCGCGCCCGCTCGCGAGCCTTTCGGGCGGGTGGCGCATGCGCGTCGAGCTGGCGAAGTTGCTGCTCTCCGAGCCCGACGTGCTGCTCCTCGACGAGCCCACCAACCATCTCGATCTGCCGGCGATCGAATGGCTCGAGTCCTTCCTCGACAGCTACGGCGGCGCGGTGGTCGCGGTGTCGCACGACCGCAGCTTCCTGCGCCGCCACGTGAATCGCATCGCCGAACTCGCCGGCGGCGGTCTCACGCTCTACACCGGCGCCTACGACCAGTATCTCGAGGCGCGCGCCGGTCGCATCGAGAGCGCGGAGGCGCTGCAGCGCGAGCAGGCGCAGAAACGCGCCGAGGTCGAACGCTTCGTCGCGCGTTTCCGCGCCAAGGCGTCGAAGGCCCGTCAGGTGCAGAGCCGCGTGAAGATGCTGGAGCGCATGGATCGCACGACCGGCCCCAGCCTGCCGCCACGCACCCGGCGCCTGCGCGTGCAGATCCCCGAGGCCGCACGCGCCGGCGAGGTGGTTCTGACACTCGAAGGCGTCGCACAGCGCTACGGCGACCGCGTGATCTACGAACGCCTCGATTTCGAGGTGCGGCGCGGCGATCGCGTGGCGCTCGTCGGCCCGAATGGAGCCGGCAAGTCGACCCTGCTGCGGATTGCCGCGGGCCGCATCGCGCTCCAGCGGGGCGTGCGCCGGCTCGGACACAACGTGCGCGCCGCCTTCTACGCCCAGCACCAGCTCGAGGCGCTCGACCCGGAGCGGACGGTGCTCGGTGAACTGGAGCGCGACGCGACGCTCGCGGACGCCCCGCGCCTGCGCGACCACCTCGGCGCGTTCCTCTTCTCGGGCGACGACGTCCAGAAGACGGTCTCCGTACTCTCGGGTGGCGAGAAGGCGCGCCTCGCGCTCGCGAAGCTCTTCTTGCGCCCCGCGAACTTCCTGGTGCTCGACGAGCCCACCAATCATCTCGACGTCAGTGCCTGCGAGGTCCTGGAAGACGCGCTGCGCAGCTACACCGGCACGCTGCTGTTCGTCACCCATGACCGGACGCTGGTGAACGCCGTCGCGGATCGCGTCGTCGAAGTGCGCACCGGGAGGCTCCGCGATTTCCACGGCAACTACGACGACTACCTGCGCCGCCTCGCCGCGGAGCAACAGGCGGCGAATCCGCCGCTGAAGGGCAGCGTTGCGCCGGCGCCGGCTCTTCCCCGGGAACCGCACCAGCTTTCTCGTGAGCGCCGCCGTGCGGCCGAGCGCGCCGCGAAGCAGCTGGCGCGGATCGAGGCGGAGATCACCGAGCGCGAGCAGGCGATCGAGGCGCTGCGCTGGCGCGTCGCCGATCCCGCCGTCTACCGCGACGGCGAACGGATGCGTGTGCTCGAGAGCGAGCGCGTCGCACAACAGGCGGCGCTCGACGCGCTGTATCGAGAGTGGGCCGCAGTTGCCGAACACGCCGAAGCGTTCGCCGAGGCACAGCCCATCGGGGAACCCGCCTAGGTGCGCGTCGCGCTCGTCCACGATTGGCTCACCGGACTGCGCGGCGGCGAGCGGGTGCTCGACGAAGTGGCGGGGCTCTTCCCTTCCGCCGATCTCTTCACGCTGGTGCACGTGCCGGGATCGACGACCGCGCGCATCGACGCCTTGCGGATCCACACGAGTCCGCTGCAGCGCTGGTCGGGCTCGGCGCGTCACTACCGCGAGCTGCTGCCGCTGCTGCCCTGGGCGGTGCGACAACTGCGCATCGACGGCTACGACCTCGTCATTTCCGTGCACCACGCGATGGCCAAGGCCGCACGCATCGCCCCGGGCACCCGGCACCTCTGTTACTGCTTGACTCCGATGCGCTACGCGTGGGCCGCCGCCGACGTCTACCTGGGTCGCGGACTGCGACGCGCCCTCGCCGCGCCGCTGCTCGCAGGGCTGCGCCGCTTCGATCGCGCCACCGCCGGTCCCGAGCAGGTGACGCGTCTCGTCGCGATCTCGGAGTACGTCCGCGAGCGCACGCGCCGCCACTGGGGTCGCGACGCGCAGCTCGTCTACCCGCCCGTCGACATCGACACGTTCCGCCCCGACGGTCGCCCGCCCGATGATTTCTATCTGCTCGTCGGCGCCTTCGTGCCCTACAAGCGCACGGATCTCGCGATCGAGGCCTTCGCGTCCCTCGGCCGCCGCCTCGTCGTCGTGGGCGACGGACCGCTGCGCGCCGCGCTGGAGCGCCGCGCGATCCCCGGGATCACCCTGCTCGGGCGCGTTGCAGAGCCCGAGTTGGTGAAGCTGTACGCGCGCTGCCGCGCACTGGTGTATCCCCAGGAAGAGGACTTCGGAATCGCGGCGCTGGAGGCGCAGGCGTCAGGACGTCCCGTGATCGCGTTCGGCCGAGGCGGCGCACTCGAGACCGTGCGTCCGCTCACCGGGCCGCCGGACACTGCCGCCCACGCTACGGGCGTTTTCTTCGAGGCGCAGCGCCGAGAGGCGCTCGTCGATGCCGTCCGGCGCTTCGAAGAGGCCGAGTCCTGCTTCGACGCCAAGCTGATCCGCAGCCACGCCGAGCGCTTTTCCGCTGCGCGCTTCCGCGACGAGTTCATGCGCGAGGTCCAGGCCACTCTCGACGAGCGCGTGCTGGACGCCGACAGCGGCGGCGGGTAGGGTGCCGCGCCCATGTCATCACCGCCTCGCGTCCCCGCCCTCGACCTGCGCGCCCAGTACGCGACGATCCGCGGCGAAGTGCGGGCAGCCGTCGATCGCGTCTTCGAGAACCAGGCGTTCATCCTCGGCGAAGAGGTCGAAGCTCTGGAGCGCGAGCTCGCCGCGTTCTGCGAGGTGCGCTTCGCGATCACCTGCGGCTCGGGATCGGACGCCCTGTTGCTCGCACTGATGGCGCTGGACATCGGCCCCGGCGACGAAGTGATCTGCCCGGCCTTCACCTTCTTCGCAACCGCCGGCGCGGTGGCGCGACTCGGCGCGCGCCCCGTTTTCGTCGACATCGACCCCGCCACCTACGACCTCGATCCCGCCGCGACGCGCGCGGCCGCGGCGCGCTGTACCCGGCTTCGTGCGATTCTCCCGGTGCACCTCTACGGCCGGGCTGCCGACCAGGGTGCACTGCTCGCGTTGGCCGAGGAGCGTCGCGTGCCGCTCGTCGAGGACGCTGCACAGGCAATCGGCGCCCGCGACGCGAGCGGGCGTCGCATCGGCGGGCGCGGTCGCGTCGCGTGCTTCTCGTTCTACCCGACCAAGAACCTCGGTGGCGCCGGCGAAGGAGGCTTCCTCAGCACCGACGACGCCGCTCTCGCCGAGCGCCTGCGCCGGCTACGCGTGCACGGCTCGAGCCGCCGCTACGCGCACGAAGAACTCGGCATCAACTCGCGCCTCGACGCGCTGCAAGCTGTCGTGCTGCGCGTGAAGCTGCGCCACCTCGACGCCTGGAACGCGGCGCGCTGCCGTCACGCCGCAGCGTATGACGAAGCCTTCGCGCGCGCAGGTGCGCGACCTAGCACGGTGTCGCTCGCCGCCGGCGGTCTGCCGTTGCGCACGCCGGCGCCGGTCGCAGCCCCGGCGGCCCACGTCTACCACCAGTACGTGATCCGCGTGCCGGCCGCGCTGCGGGATCCGCTCCGCGAGCACCTCGCGGCACGCGGCGTCGGCAGCGACGTCTACTACCCGCTGGGTCTGCACCTGCAGCCGTGCTTCGCGGCGCTCGGCCATCGCGAAGGCGACCTGCCAGAGACGGATCGCGCCGCCCGGGAAGTCGTGGCCCTGCCGATCTACGCCGAACTCAGCGACGCGCAGCGCGAGCACGTGGTCGCATCGGTGCTCGACTTCGTAACGCGCTGAAAGAGTGGCCCGAGATGGATCCCGCCTCTCGGAAGCCAACGCGTGACGCGCGGGGGCGTGACGTTCGTCCGAAACGTCCTCGGCGGAGGCGGCTCGGCAGCTTCGCGGCGAGCGCTTGTGGCCGCCTGCGGATTGTTTCGGCCGAACGCCCCGCCCCCGCTACTTGCCATCTGTTCCGGGAGTTCCGTTCATGAAAGAAAGACGGAAAGCCCAGCGCGGGCGGGGGACTCGGCCGAAACAATCCGCAGGCGGTCTGCCAACTCCCGCCGCGGAGCCACTCAGCTGCTTCCGCCGAGGACGTTTCGGCCGAGTCCCCCGCCCGCGCGCCTCGCAGCAACGACCCAAAGCAAACGCAGCGGGGGCCATCCATCGGGGTCCGTCGAGGACCGCATCGGGAATCTGCTTCACGCCCGCGCCCGTCCCTTGTTGCGATGGGCAGCTTCGCCCTGGCGCTCCAGCAACTCGAAGTCGATCCAGCCGCGCACGAGATCCACCTGCGAGACCGAGACGCGTACCCGATCGCCGAGTGCAAAGCGTTCGCCGCTGCCGCGCGCGATCAGCGCGAGGCGGCTCTCGTCGAACTCGAAGTGCCCGCGCAGCGCGCGCAGCGGCACCAGACCGTCGACGAAGAAGGCGTCGAGCGTGGCGTAGAAGCCGTGGCGAGCGACGCGCGTCACCGTCGCATCGAAGCACTCGCCGAGGCGCTCCCGCATGAACACGCACTTCTTCAGGTCGATCGCCTCGCGTTCGGCCTCCATCGCCGTGCGTTCGCAGAGCGACGTGCGCACGGCCCAGGCCGCCATCCGCTCCGCTCGTGCCTGCGCTCGCATACGCGCTTCGGAGTCGCCACGGAGCGTGTCGCGCAGCGCGCGGTGCACGACCAGGTCGGCGTAGCGGCGGATCGGGGACGTGAAGTGCAGGTAGGCGTCGAAGGCCAGCGCGAAGTGCCCGAGACAGCGCGCGTCATAGCGCGCGGGGCGCATCGAGCGCAGCGCGCTGTAGTGGACGAGCCTCTCCTCGGGACGACCACTCGCGCGCTGCACGGCCGCGGCAATCTCGCGCGACCCGAACGGCGCGTCGCGCGGCAGGTCGAGCAATCCGAACGCATCGAGCAGCGTGCGCAGCCCGGCGAGTGCAGTGGGCGTGGGCGCCTCGTGTACGCGAAAGAGCGCGGGCACTTCCGCGGTGACCAGACGCTCCGCCACCGCGCGATTGGCGAGCAGCATGGCTTCCTCGACCGCGCGGTGCGCCAGCGTGCGCGGCGCCTCGATGATGTCGGTCGGGTGACCCTCGTCGCCGAGCACGATCTCGGCGCTCGGAAGATCGAAGTCGATGGCGCCGGCCGCGAAGCGGCGCTTCGAGAGCCGCAGCGCCAGAACCGCGAGCCGCTGGAGCTGTTCGGTCACCTCGCCATCCGCCACGTCGGGCGATCGGTTTCCCTCCATGACCTCGGCGGCAGCATCGTAGACGAGCCGCGCGCGGCTGCGGATCACGGCTTCGTGGAAGCGCGCGCCCTCCATCGCGCCGTGCGCGTCGAGCGTCAGCTCTACGGAGAGCGCGAGCCGGTCGACAGCGGGCCGCAGCGAACAGAGTTCGCCCGAGAGCCGCTCGGGCAGCATGGGAATCGCGCGGTCGGGGAAGTAGACGCTGTTCCCGCGGCGCCGTGCTTCGACATCGAGCGCACCTCCCTCTGGCACGAAGTGCGCAACGTCGGCGATCGCCACCCAAAGCCGGAAGCCGCCGTGCTCGAGAGCCTCGACACACACCGCATCGTCGTGGTCACGTGCAGTGGCGGGATCAAGGGTCACGAACGGGAGCCCGCGCAAGTCGCGGCGTCGCGCGATCTCGGCGGGGTCGAGCGAGTCGGCGGGCGCGGCGGCCTCGGCGATGGCCTCCTTCGAGAACTCCCGGGGCAGGCGGTGGCGCCAGGCAATCGCGCGAAAGTCGGCCTCGGGCGTGCCGGGCGGGCCGAGCACCTCCACGACGCGCGCGAGCGGCGCCAGCGCGCGATGTCCCTTCGGACCGCGCGTTCGAGCGCGTTTCGGCTGCCCGCGCTCGGACGACACGCGCGCCACGACTACGTCTCCGAAGCGCGCGTCGAGCCACGCGCCGCGCGGCACGCGCAGTTCCCACTCCACGTCGTCGCGATACGGCGTCACCACGGCATCTCGACCAGCGCGGCCGAGCACTCCGATCCACTCGCGACGCGCGCCGCCGATCGCTCGCACGACCTCGGCGCGGCCGGGCCGCGGCCCGGCTTCGAGCGGTTCGAGGAGGACGCGCTCACCGTGCAGTGGAAGCGCGCCGTTGAT
>Ga0113563_10000234_pt1 | contig 24343 bp, 21 predicted proteins | sample Mud3Dept3metaG_FD_80117 | JGI IMG/M metagenome (GOLD analysis project Ga0113563, IMG submission 80117) | Freshwater wetland microbial communities from Ohio, USA, analyzing the effect of biotic and abiotic controls - Mud 3 Core 4 Depth 3... | ecosystem: Environmental > Aquatic > Freshwater >... | reverse complement strand
TACCGGCGCGTACTCGAGCGCGACCCCGGCAACGTGGATGCGCATTACCTGCTCGGCGCGCTGCTGGGCCAGCACGGCGAACCTGCCGCGGCGGTCGGCCACCTGCGGCAGGCGATCGCTGCCGAAGCTGATTTTGGCGACGCCCATGCCGCGCTGGGCAATGTGTATCTATCGCTCGGGGAGCGCGCCGCCGCCACGGCGAGCTACGAACAGGCGGTGCGGCTCGATGCGCGCAATGCCGCTGCGCATTCCAACCTCGGGCTGGCGTATCAGGGCGACGGGCGGTGCGCCGCAGCGCTCGAGGCATTCACGCGTGCTTATGCGCTCGCACCGGATCTGCCTGACCTGGTCAAGAACCTGACGCGGGTCCATATCGAGCTCGGGCAGTACGACGAGGCGCTGCGCCTGCTCGACACAGTGCTCGGGCGGCGCCCGGATGATGTCGAAGCATTGAAATGCCTCGGCCTGGTGCTGCAGAAAATGCATCGCCCTGATCAGGCGCTCGCGCCTTACGAGCGTGCGCGCGAGCTGACGAGTTCCGATCCGGAGCTGCTCAACAATCTCGGCATCGTGCTGCAGGACCTGGGGCGGCTCGATGCCGCAATTGCGAGTTACGATGCAGCGATCGCCCGCAAACCCGATTTCGTGCTCGCCCGCTGGCACCGTTCGCTGGCCCATTTGCTGCGCCATGATTTTGCGCGCGGGTGGCCCGATTATGAGTTGCGGATGGAAAGCGCCGACCAGCCGCGGCGGCCCGTACGCTACCCCCGCTGGGACGGCGGCGCGCTCAGCGGCCGCAGCCTGCTGGTGTATGCCGAGCAGGGACTGGGTGACGAGATCATGTTCGCGTCGTGTCTGCCACAGGTGATCGCGGCGAGCCGGCACTGCGCCATCGAGTGCTCGCCGCGGCTCGAGACCCTGTTCCGGCGCTCGTTTCCGCAGGCGAGCGTTTACTCGTTGAGGGCGGGGGGCGAACCACCGCCAGCTGAGCGGGACGCCGGAATCGATGCGCAAATCGCGATGGGAAGCCTGCCACAGTACCTGCGCCGGACCCTGGCCGATTTTCCGCGCCATCACGGCTACCTCAAAGCCGATCCCGAGCGCGTTCAGGTTTGGCGCGAGCGGCTCGCCGCGCTTGGACCCGGCTTAAAGGTCGGGATTTCGTGGCAGGGAGGGACGCACAAGACGCGGCGGCCGATGCGCTCGATTCCGCTTGCGCAATGGGCGCCACTGCTGCAAAGCGCGGGTGTGCATTGCGTGAGTCTGCAGTATACCGAGTGCAGCGCGGAAATCGCGGCGGTCGAGTCTGCAACCGGCGTCAGGATTGCCGACTGGCGCGAGGTCCGCGACGATCTGGAGCACACGGCGGCGCTGATCACCGCGCTCGATCTGGTGATCAGCGTGTGTACGGCAGTGATTCACCTCGGCGGCGCGCTCGGCAGACCGGTGTGGGTACTCGCGCCTTACAGCCCCGAATGGCGTTACGGAATTGCTGGCGACAGCATGCCTTGGTATCCTTCAGTCACGATGTTCAGGCAGCTGCGCTACGGCGAATGGGAGCCGGTGATTGAACGCGCGGCACGCGAGCTTCGTGCAGCGGCCCGGCGTAACCGGATCAATGAGACGCCGGACTGATCGAGATCACCGAGGACCGCCTGATGCGGGTGAACTGGGTCGCGTATAACACGGTGACGCTGAAAGACGGGCAGTTGTATTCGCCGTTCGCTTCGGCGCGTTATCGCGTGATCCAGCCGATGGCAGGCCTCGCCAGACGCGGCCACGCGGTCACGCTGGTGCAGATCGGGATCGATACCATGCCCGACCAGGTGATGAGCAGGTTCGACGCCGACATCGTGGTATTTTCGAAGCTGATCACGCCGCGCCAGGACCTCTTCGAGAAGGTGTCGGCGACCACGCGCACGGTGATCGACCGGCTGCGCAGCACGGGCCGCCGGGTCGTGGCCGATCTCAACGACAATTATTTCGAACACCCTTTCTACGGTGCGTTTTTCCGCGACTTCGTCGCCCGTGTCGATGCGGTCGTGACCAGCACTGCGGAGATGTCGGGATTGGTCGCGCAGTTCACGCAACACCCGGTGGCCGTCGTCACCGACCCGTTCGAAGGTCCTCGCGGCGTGCCCCGCTTCAGCCCGCCCGCGCGGCGCTCGCGCAGCGGGTTCCAGCGCTGGTTCGGGAACCCTGATGGGCATGACGAACCGCTGCAGCTCGTCTGGTTCGGCCACCAGAGCAACTGGAAAACCCTGCGCGGGGCGCTCGAGTCGCTGCTCGAATTACGCGGCTGGGCGATCGAGCTCGAAATCATCACCGCGCCGGATTGCGGCGTGGAGGAGTTCTGCGATGAATTCAATGCGCAGCATGGCCGCGCGTGCCGGCTGCGATTCACGCCGTGGTCGCCGGATGCGACGTGGGAAGGGCTGGCGCGGGCGGCAGTGGTGCTGATTCCGACTTGGTCCGATGACGCGAGCCAGGCGGTCAAGAGCCCGAACCGGCTCGTGGAAAGCCTGCGCGCGGGCCGATTCGCCGTCGCCAATCCGTTACCGGCGTACCGCCCGCTGGCGCCCTACTGCTGGCTCGGGGACAGCATCGTCGAAGGGCTGAGGTGGGCGCTTGAGCATCCCGATGAGGCGCGGCGCAGGGTGCTCGCGGGCGAAGCGTTTGTCGCAGCAACTTATTCGCCCGAGGCCGTCGCCATTGCCTGGGAGGCGGCGCTCGCGCATCTGCCGGATGGGCGCAGCTGACCGGTCGCGCGGCAGCGGGGCACGGCTGCTGATAAAATGCGGGGGATTTTAGACAGAGAAAGTACCGGCAACATGATAGTAGTGTTTATTGGTTACGACCCGCGGGAAGCGGCGGCCTTCAGCGTGCTCGCCCACAGCATCCACGCGCGCTCGTCCCAGCCGGTCAGCATCGCCCCGCTGATGCTGTCTGAGCTCAAAGGGGTGCTGACCCGCGAGCGCCACCCCCTGCAGTCGACGGATTTTTCTTTTTCACGCTTTCTGACACCGTACCTGTCGGATTACCGCGGCTGGTCGGTATTCATGGACTGCGACATGCTGATGCTCGACGATATCGCCAAGCTCCATGCACTGCGCGACGAGCGCTACGCGGTGATGGTGGTCAAGCACGACCACGTGCCGAAGGAAAGCCGGAAATTTCTTGGCCAGCCGCAAACGCCCTATCAGAAGAAAAACTGGTCGAGCGTCATGCTGTTCAACAACGCGCGTTGCCGCGCGCTGACGCCGGAGTATGTGAATTCCGCGTCGGGACTCGAGCTGCATCAATTCAAATGGCTGGGCGATGATGGCCTGATCGGCGCGCTGCCGGAGTACTGGAACCACCTGGTCGGTTACAACCCGCCGCGCAAAGGGGTGTCGCTGGTTCATTACACACTCGGCGGGCCGTACTTCGACGAATACCGCGACTGCGAGTATGCGGAGGAATGGCGCCGCGAGCGGCAGGCCATGTTGCGCGTGGACCAGCGCAACGGCCGTGGTTGAAGCCGCCGTAAATTGGCTCGAACGCGGCTTGGCGCTCGCGCGCGCCGGGCGCAACGAGGAGGCGCTCGCCAGCTTCGAGCGCGCCGTGGCGGCGCGGCACGATGACGTCGAAGCGCTGGTCGGGCAGGCGCAAACGCACAGGGAACTCGGCCATCTTGAGGATGCCGCCGACTGTTTTGAGCTGGCGCTCGCATTTTCGCCGGAGCACCTGCCGGCGCTGCTCGGCTTCGCCCGGCTGCGCCGCGAAGCGGGGGATTGCGACGGAGCGCAGGTTTTGCTCGAGCACGCGGCGCGGGCGGCGCCGCGCAGCGCTGAGCCGTACTTCGAGCTGGGTCTGACCCACAATCGCGGCGGCAACACGCGGGCGGCGCTGGCGGCTTACGAGCGCGCGCTTGAGCTTGCGCCGGATCACGTCGCGGCCTGCATCAACGCCGGCCTGATTCAACTCGCGCAATTGGGGAATCCGGGCAGCGCGCAGCGGTATTTCGAGCGCGCGGTCGCACTGCAGCCTGATTTGGTTGAAGCGCAGGCCAATCTCGGGCTCGCGTTGCAGGAGCAGGGCGAATTCGAGGCCGCGCGCGCGCATTACGACCGGTTGATCGAAGCCTATCCCGGCGTCGCGGAATATCGGTGGAACCGCGGCATTGCGCGGCTGAGCGCGGGTGATTTTGCGCATGGCTGGGACGATTACGAGGCGCGCAACGAGCGGCCCGGCAAATCCGTCGCGCGCCATTTTCCGCTCGCGCCCTGGACGGGCGGCGCGCTGGGCGGGCGCGACATTCTGATCTACGGCGAACAGGGTCTGGGCGACGAGGTCATGTTCGCCTCGTGCGTGCCCGACGTGTTGCGGCAGGCACGCGGCGTCGTGATCGAGTGCGATACGCGGCTCGCTTCTGTGTTTCAGCGCTCATTTCCCACGGCGCACGTGCACGGCGCGCCGCGCGATGCCGGCCGCGTCTGGCTGAAGGCATTCCCCGAATTGAGCGTGCAGGTCGCGTGCGGCAGCCTGCCGCGTTTTCTGCGCCGCAATGCGGCCGATTTTCCGCAACACCGCGGCTATCTCGTTGCAGATCGCGCTCGCGTCACTGACTGGAAGTCACGCCTGGCGGGAAGCAGCGGCACGCTCAATGTCGGGTTGAGCTGGCGCGGCGGCACGCGCAAAACGCGCGAGGAACTGCGCTCGCTGACATTCGCCCAGTGCCTGCCGTGGCTCACGGCGCGCAACTGCCGGTTCGTGTGCCTGCAGCGCGGTGATTGCACGGAAGAGGTGGCAGCGGCGAAGCAGCTGGGCATCGCGCTTGATTGGTGGCCCGAGGCGCTGCAAGACATGGATGAACTCGCCGCATTGATCGCTGCACTTGATCTTGTAATCAGCGTACCCAACACCAACGTGCACCTGGCCGGCGCGTTGGGGCAACCGTGCTGGATTCCGCTCTCAAATGCGCCCGAGTGGCGCTACGGGTGGCGCGGTGAAACGATGCCGTGGTATCCGTCGGCGCAGTTGTTCCGCCAGACGAAGCCGCGCGATTGGACATCGGTGATTTCCCGGGTGGGCGATGCGATGCGACAGCTTGCGCAGGCGCGTAGTGCTTGAAATGAGCGCGCGCCGGAACCGGGCCGCGTCGTGAACTGGCCGGACTGGTTCTCCAGATTCCGGGCGGCTCGCGGCGCCACCCGCGCACCTGAGGGATCATCGGGTGCCACGGCCAGACAGCATGAAGGCGGTGACTCGGCCGCAGCCGAGAACTTGTTTGAAGCCGGCCGGGCAGCCTGCGTCGCCGGCGACTTCGATACCGCTGTGCGCCACCTCAACTCAGCACTCGAGATCAAACACGATCATGCGCAAGCTCATTACTATCTCGGGCTGTCTCACCTCAACCGGAACCTTCCCGAGGACGCCGCGGATTGTTTCCAGTTGGCGTTGCATTTCAGGCCCGGTTTTGCCGAGGCCCTGCATCAACTCGGGCTCGTGGCGCGGCAGCGGCGGAAATACGGCGAGGCGGTGGCGTATTTTGAGAAGGCAATCGCGCTGGCTCCCGAGTTTGCCCATGCGCACAACAATCTCGGCTATACGCTGTTCATTGATCTCGGCGAGCCCGAGCGCGGCGCCGCGCATATCGAGGCCGCCTTGCGGCTTCGCCCGCAGGATCCGGACATACGATGCAATTACTGCATGGTTCTCGCGCACCGGGGCCTGCTCGATGCCGAGATCGCGCTTTGCGATGATTTGCTTGCGGCGCATCCGGATCTGCATGAAGCGCGGCTTAACCGCGCGCTTGCCGCGCTCAAGCTGGGCCGCTTTGCCGAGGGCTGGCCTGATTATGAGGCCCGCAAACGCGCGTACGGCACCTACGTCGCCAGGGATTTCGGTTTTCCGGAATGGCGCGGGGAACCGCTGGCGGGGAAGTCGATCCTGGTATACGCCGAGCAAGGCCTTGGCGACCAGATCATGTTTGCGTCGTGTTTGCCGGACTTGCTGCAGCATGCCGGACGTTGCATCGTCGAATGCTCGCCGCAATTGGAAAAGCTGTTTCAGCGGTCGTTCCCGAGGGTAACGGTGCGCGCCGGCGACCAAACAAACCACGATTCGAGCTGGATTTCGGGGCTCGGCGTAATCGACTATCAGGTGGCGATCGGCAGCCTGCCGCTTCACTTCCGCAGCGATTTATCCCGCTTTCCGCAACATGGTGGGTATCTGCAAACTGACCCGGAGCGCTGCGCATATTGGCGAGAGCGACTGGGCACACTCGGCGCGGGCCCTAAGATCGGTATATCCTGGCGCGGCGGAGCGGTATCCACGCGCCGCGAGTTGCGCTCGATACCGCTGGAGCAGTGGCTGCCGCTGGTTTCGCAGGCATCGTGCCATTTCGTCAGCCTGCAATATGGCGACAATGGTGAGGAGTCCGGCAGGTTCACACGCGAACACGGCGTTCCCGTTCATCATTGGCAGCAGGCGATCGACGATTTTGACGAAACAGCCGCGCTGATTGCGGGGCTTGACCTGGTCGTTTCGGTTCAAACCGCGGTAGCACATTTGAGCGGGGCTCTGGGCAAGCCTGCATGGGTGCTGATACCAGCGGTACCCGAGTGGCGTTATCTCCAAACCGGGGATGCGATGCCGTGGTATCCATCCGTCCACCTCTTCCGGCAGCAGCAGCGCGACGGGTGGATTCCGGTGATCGCGGGGATCGCACAGCGCCTTTCGATGCATTCATAACCGGAGATCGTGTGACGCCACGCGGCAGTTTCTGACGCTTTGGCGTCAGGATTTATTGCTGCATCGCAATATAAGACCGGTACCGATTTCATCCAATTAGAAGGCAGTAATCAGAATTGCGGCCACCATAAATGAAAAAAGCGTCGAACAAAATCGCTAATAACGGGAAATTTGGCAAAAATCTTCATTTTCGATGCCTGCTTTGTGCGATTGCGTGCGGCGTGCTGTGTCCGGTTTCAAAGTACTGCAAAGACAACTGGAAGAAAAAAACTTACTGGTACGGAATTTGCTCGAATAGGATGCGCTTTAAGAATGCGCAAAGTATAGCCACTCTTTTTTTGTCAACCGGGAGCTTATATGAAACGTATCCAAAGAGGTTTCACTCTGATCGAGTTGATGATCGTGGTGGCGATCATCGGCATTCTGGCAGCGGTCGCGCTGCCCGCCTATCAGGATTACACCATCCGCGCCAAGGTGTCGGAACTGGTGCTGGCTGCGAGCGGTTTCAAGACCACGATTGCGGAAAAGGCCACCAGCGACGCCTCTTTGGTTAGCGCCGGTATAGGCCTGACGCTGACCCCCTTCAGCGGCAAGATTACCGCTGGTGCAGTCAGCGACGGAGGCACTATTACCGTCGCGGGCAACAATGCGTCGGTGGGGACAGCGGTAAGTATCATCTTGAGGCCGTCGTTAAACGCCGGCCGGCTGATTTGGGAATGCACTGCCGGCGCGATAACGGCGGGCACGGCCGCGCAGTTCAAGTACGTGCCGGCCGAATGCCGACACTGATTCGTATTGTGAGCTGATTTAGCACCGGGCGCATTGACCGAGGCGCCCGCGGGAGACGGGGGCGAGGCCATTTATAATAAGATTCGAAGAGGCTTTTCCATGGTTGAATTGATGGTCGTGGTGGCGATCATCGCGATTTTGGCAGCCATGGCGGCCCCCGCATACCAGGATTACGCGATCCGGGCCAAGGTGTCGGAGTTGGTGGCGGCGACAGGTGCTTTCAAGAGCGCGATCGCCGCGAAGGCCAACGACGACACAACGCTGGCCAGCGCAGGTGTGGGCCTGACACTGATCCCCTTCAGCGGCAAGATAACCGCCGGCGCGGTCAGCGACGGAGGCACTATTACCGTCGCGGGCAACAATGCGTCGGTGGGGACAGCGGTAACTATCGTCCTGAGGCCGTCGTTAAACGCCGGTCGGCTGATTTGGGAATGCACTGCCGGCGCGATAACGGCTGGCACGGCCGCGCAATTCAATTACGTGCCGGCCGAATGCCGGAACTGAACCCGACCTGCAACCATCGTCGCGGCGGCTCCGGGCCGTAAAGGCAGCGGTCGCGTCCGTTGCCGTCGATGCCGCAAGCGTGCAGCTCGTATACGCGAGCCTGTCCGTTCGCGCTTGCGGTGTTGCCTTATAATCAAAGCTCTCACCATGATCGGTATCGCGCCTTGCTGCGATTGGCGAAAGCCATGCTTCTGAAGGCACTTCGGGGAACCGGTGCCGACGAATCGGCAGGATCAGCGCTTGCCTCCGGCGGCGCTATGGCGCCCGCGGCTGCGGTTCTGGAGATTCATGCGCTGATCAATGCGGGTGCTCTGGCGGAAGCCGAGCCGAGAATCGCGCGGCTGGCGCAGGCTTACCCAAACGATGCCGATCTTGAATTTCTGCGCGGGCAACTTGGGCGCAGAAAAGGCGATGACCTTACCGCAGCGAGCCATTTCGAAAACGCAGTTGCGCTGCGCCCTGATCTGGTGGCCGCGCACGTCGAGCTCGCCAGGCTCTACATGGAGTGGCGTGAGCCGGCACGTGCACAGGCGTGTTATCAGGCGGCGCTCGAATTCGCTCCCGACGTCGCGGCCCTGCATAACAACCTCGGTTTGATTCACCTCGACGCGGGGCGGTTGCCCGAGGCGGAACAGTGTTTCGAAAAAGCGTTGCAGCTGGAGTCGGATTTTGCGGCTGCGAAGAACAATCTCGGACGCGTGTACAGCGAACGCAGGCAATATGAGACCGCAATCTCATATTTTCGCGCGGCGCTCGCGCTTGACCCGGGGCACATTCACGCGAGCATCAACATCGGGCTTGCGCTAAGCGAGCTTGGCCAGCACGAGCAGGCGCTTGCACAGCTGGAGACCTGCCATCGCGCGGCCCCCGGCCGCGCCGAAATCATTTGCGGACTCGGGAAGTCGAATTTCGAGTTGGGGCGACTGCGCGAGGCGCGGCAATATTTTCGCGAGGCGCTGGCGCTCGACGCCGACTGCGCAGATGCGCGTTTCGGGCTGGCCAATCTCGCCCTGCTGCAAGGCAATCTGGCGGCGGGCTGGGTTGATTACGAGTCGCGTACCCGAATGCCAAGATTCGCGCGACATTACAACGCGCTGGAACCGCGATGGGAAGGGGGGCGCCTGGACGGGAAAACGCTGCTGGTAAGCGCTGAGCAGGGCTATGGCGACATACTGATGTTCGCGCGATTTATTTCCCGCATCACCCAGCCAGGCGCCACGGTCGTTTTCCGATGTCGTCGGGCGCTGGTCCGCTTGCTGCGGGATTTGCCCGGTCTAAGCCGCGTGGTCGACGCGGAAGCCGGGGAGACGGTCGCAGCGGACTTTTCCATTCCGCTGCTCAGTCTCGGGCGTGTGCTCGGGATACGGCTCGCTAATTTGCCCGGGCCGATACCCTACCTGCGCGCGCTTCCGGACCTGGTTCAAACGTGGCGCATGAATTCCGCCGGCGATATCCGATTGCGGGTGGGACTTGCCTGGGGCGGGAATCCGTTGCGCACGCATCAACACGGACGCATCCCGGCGGTGGATGAATATTGCGCGCTTGCCGCGATCCCAGGCGTGGCGTTCTATAACCTCCAGCTGGGCGGCGGTGCGGACGATGCCGCGCGTTTCCCACTGCCGCTGATCGATCTTACTCCCCGCATCGAGGACTTTGCGGATACGGCAGCACTCGTGGCCAACCTCGATCTGGTGATCTCGGTTGACACTTCAGTTGCCCACCTCTGTGGGGCGATGGGCAGGCCGACGTGGCTGTTGCATCCCGGAACCCCGGATTGGCGCTGGGAGATCGCCGGCACGGAAAGTCCCTGGTATCCGACGGTCCGACTGTTCCGCCGTCGCGACGGAGGTTGGACGCAGACATTTACGGCCGTGGCTGACGCGCTGCACGAGATTTTACGGCCACAATTGAAATCATGATCTTTCCCCACCTTGTCCGCGATGGCGTTGTCTCAACGATGACTATGCAAATCATCCCACTCCGTGTCCGCTAACTCCGCCATGGACGTCAGGCTTGTCCAGGGGCAGTTACAACAGGTACTCGAGAAACTTCGTGCGGGCGAGTTTGACTCTTCGGCGGCGCTGCTCGACCGAATACTGGCCGTCTCGGTAGATCATCCCGACCTGCTGCGTCTGGGCGCGATCATTGCGCTGCGACGGCGGCGTCTTGACGCCGCCGATCAGTTTTCGCTGCGCGCGCTGGCCCTGCGTCCCGACAGCCCGGTGATCAGAAATACGCGGGAGCAGGTGCTGGCCGCGTTACAGAAAAATGAGGAGGAACTTGCGGAGTTGCGCGAGGTTTTGCGCATCGATCCGGGCTGTCACAAGGCACACACGGGAGTCTGGAGAATCATGGGCGAATGCGGTCGCATTAGAGATGTGACCGCCCTGATCAAGCAGCGGCTTATCGCGCTCGAGGCACAGAGCGGGGTCGAACCGCGGGCGGCCAGGGTGAAGATTCCCAATACCACCCTGTGCTGCGTCGATTGCAGCAATCACCCGCTTGCGATTCGCGCGCTGAAGCTGACATTGAACGGCTGCGAGTTCCCGCGCGCAATGTTTTTCACGGACCGCAAGCTCGACGCCGGACCGGTGGAAACAGTGATTATCGATCCCATCCAATCGCTGGACGATTACGCGCTGTTCGTCATGAAGCGTCTGCTGCCGTACATCGACACGGATTACGTGCTGCTGATCCAGTGGGATGGTTACGTCGTGGATCCTGGCGCCTGGTCCGATCAGTTCCTGCTGTACGATTACATCGGCGCACGCTGGCCGCATGAGGCGTTGAACATTCCGGCCGATCATACGGTGGGCAACGGCGGATTCTCGCTGCGCTCAAAGGTCCTGCTGCAGGCATTGCAGGATCCCCGCGTGGTCGCGGCGGATCCGGAAGACCGGGCGATTTGTCTGACCCATCGCCGCTACCTGGAGGAGCAGTATGGTATTGCGTTCGCCCCGAACGCGATTGCCGAGCGCTTCTCCTTTGAGCATATCGAGCCCACGACACCCACGTTCGGGTTTCATGGGCAGATCAATATCACCCGCTTTGTCGACGACGCAGCGATCCGGATGCTGCAGCTGCCCTGATCAGGCCATCGTTCGGCCGGTTGCGCTTCACGCCAATCCCGGGTTACCGCTGACACCGGTCAGCCGGGGCAGGTTGAGCTTGGGCGGGCGGATCACTTTTTTGTTGCGCAAATACGCGGTCACGATTTCCCATACCGGCTGGCCGGATGCACCCTCGGCGACCGGCGCCCAGCTCGCGACTTTGTATTTCTTGCCGGCCTCGATCGGTTTGCCGCCGAGCATCATGTCGGAAATCCGGCGGTCCTTCGCTGCAGCCGGATTACACGTGTAGGTCATGCCGCCGATGCGCGCCATGTCCCCGCCCTGCTGCTTGTAGGGGTCCGGATTGAACAGGTTGTCGCAGATGTCCTCGAGGATGCCCTTGATCGTCTCGCCGGTCATTTCGGTGAGCGTAGTGTAGGGGTAGGTAATTGCAGTCTGGTTCATCACGTCCTCGAGCGTGATGGACTCGTTGGGCAGGATCGTGGTGCCCCAGCGGAAGCCGGGTGAGAACGCGATCTCGGCGCCTTTTGCTTCCAGCAGCGCGTCGAGGATAACCTGATCGAAGGTGCCATTGAAGTTGCCGCGCCGGTAGAGCAGACCTTCGCTGACCGCAAGTTGTTCCGCCAGTTGTGTTTCATAGGGCGCGCGCAGTTTGCGGATCAACTGCGCCATTTCGGGGTCGGGTTCGAGCAGGTTCGCAAACACCGGCAGCAGCCGGTACTGGTAGCCGGCGACGCGCTTGTCCTTGACGTCGAGATCGAGCACCGCGAGAAACTTGCCGTTGCAGCCGGCGTTGGTCACCAGCGTCACGCCGCCGCGATTTTTGACCGGCACCGGATCCGGCACTGCGTCGTGGGTATGGCCGCCGAGAATGACATCGATGCCGGTCACGCGTCCGGCCAGCTTGAGGTCGACGTCCATGCCGTTGTGCGACAGCAGCACCACGGCGTGCGCGCCTTTGGCGCGCGCCTCGTCGACAGTCTTTTGCATGCTTTCTTCCTGGATGCCGAAGGTCCAGTCGGGAACCAGATAGCGCGGATTGGCGATCGGCGTGTACGGAAACGCCTGGCCGATGATCGCCACCGGCACGCCTTTGATCTCGCGCATCACCCACGCCGGGAACACCGGGTCGCCGAAATCGGCGGTTTTCATGTTCTGGGCGAGGAATTCGATCTTGCCCTTGAGTTGCTTGTCGACCAGTTCCTTCACGCGCTCGGCACCGAGCGTGAATTCCCAGTGGCCGGTCATGAGGTCGACCCCGAGCAGCTTGGCCGCCTGCACCATGTCCTCGCCCCTGGTCCGCAGCGCCGTCGCCGATCCCTGCCAGGTGTCGCCGCCGTCGAGCAGCAGCGCGCCCGGGCGCTGCGCGCGCACTTTTTTCACCAGCGTCGCCAGCTGCGCGAAACCGCCGATCTTGCCGAAGGCGCGTGCGGCGCGCGCGTAATCGAGGTGGGTGTAGGCATGGGCGAGCCGCGAATTGGGACTGATCCGGTAATGCTTGAGCGAAGCGTTACCGACCAGGTGTGGCGGCCTGCCCGTCATATCGCCGACGCCAAGGTTGACGTTGGGTTCGCGAAAATAACTCGGCAGCAGTTGGGCGTGACAGTCGGTGAAATGCATCAGCGTCACGTTGTTGCCGAACTGGTGCAGGTCGTAAAAACCGCTGATCGCGGCTGCCGCGTGTGTGTTCTCGGCGAACGGAAATCCGGCCGCTGCAGCGACCGTGAGTGTGTGCAGGAATTCGCGCCGGGACATTGCCATGGTGTGTACTCTAAAATGGAAAGGCCTGGATTGCTCCAGGCCTGACGCAGGGCCGTCCCGGGTATTCTACTTGCGGTTCACCGGTGACGCAGGGTCGGTCAGATAAGCCACGACGTGGGTGATCTGCTCGGGCGTGAGGTGGCCATTATGGCCCAGCCGCGGCATGTTGGAGCAGGGAAAATACGCCCACGCGTTGTAGAGTTTTTCATAGGTGTATTTCACGGTCGCGTCCGAGTTGCCGCGCTGCGCGCCGTAGCCGGCCAAACTCGGCCCGATGTTGCCGACGTTGAACTCTTTGGGGTCGAGCACGTGGCAGTTGGAGCAGAGCGCGCCGTTTTCCTTGGCCTTCTCGAGCTTCCCGCCGCGGATGCGCGTGCCGGAGCCGTTGTAGGCGAGCTTCGCGCCGACCTTCCAGTCACCCGCGAGCTTCCCCGATTGCGGATACTTGATGGAGGCGCGCGCCAGCTTGAGCACTTCGTCCGCCTCCCCCGGCGTGAGCCTGGCATCGCCGATCTTGCTGCAGATCTGCTGCGACTTGTCCTGCACCAGGCGCTTGGCGTGCTCCGGTGTGGCGGAAAAACCCACCTTAATCATGCCTTCCGCGATCTGCCGCGTCGTGGCTTCGTCCGGCAAACTCGCACAGCCCGCGGCGATCAACACCGGAACAATAACCGCCGACCACGCCAACCCTGTTTTTTTGTGCATAGTTTCCTCCCCCGTCTCAGCGTTTGACGCCGGGCACCTGGATCACGGCGCCGTTGCCCTGATGGTTAAGATAGCTGGTGATGGCGACCGACAGATCGGACAGGTAGGCGAGGTCGGGCAGCCGCATTTGCCAGGTGCATTCGTACAGACGGTTCTGCATGGTGAGTACCGTGCTCTTCGTGCCGAGGTACGCGGGCCAGGTTGAAGCGACCGCCTGTATCTGCTTCTGATCGGTCATGTTAGGCAGATCCTGCAGCCGGATGCGCTTGCCGTTATCCCCGTGGCAGGTGATACAGCCAAAGTCGGTCGGTCCATTGCGGCGGTAGAAGACGTACTCGCCTGCCTTGTACGTGTCGTACTCTTTCTGGTGGCTCAGGGGGACGTTCATTTTCATCCCGTTCGACTTGGACGCGATGAAGGCGACCAGTGCCTCGATGTCTGACATTCGATCGAGGGTGCCGAAGTGGTCTTTGATAGCCTGCTGGTAGGTGAATCCCTGCAAATTCACCATGCAGGTCACAAGCCTCGACTCGACATCCTGCACCTTGTCGGTGTCGGGGAAATATCGCGGCAATTGCGCGTATGCGCCTTCAAGCTTTCCCGGGCCTATTCCGAAATCGCACTTCTCCAGCGACGCGCTCCTGGGACCGCGTTTCTGGTGGAAGAGCGTTTTTCCGCGTTCGACCCACAACTCGCCGGGATTGTCCTCGGCCAGCATCTGCCGGCCGACGCCGAGCGGATCGCCTGCGGAGCCTTGCGCAAACGCCATTGCGCTCACGCACGCCACAGCGATCGCGGCAAAGCCGCTGCGAATTCCAAACATGATGACCTCCTCCAGTACTGTTTTTTAGCCGGCGGCGCGGTCGGCCGCCGTGCTTACGATTGCGCTGCTACGGCGACTTCGTCGGTGCGCTTGTCGCCTTTGTTGTCGGTCCAGGTAACGCTGATCTTGTCGCCGGCCCTGGCGCCTTTCACGCGCAGGCCAAGAAACGGGTTGCGCGAAATCGCCTGACTCCATTGCGCGTCGAGCACGTTCTTGCCGTTGTGCGTGACCACCACGTTCTGGATGAAGTGCATCGGCACGATGGCGCCCTTGGCGTCCTTGCGCTGCCCGGTTTCCATCGGGTGCAGCATCAGAATGCGCACGTCAGCAGTATCAACCTGCAGCGTGGCGCGGATTTTCATCGGTTCAGCCATTAGGGGGTCCTTTCCTCGTTATCGTCTGGTTGCGGGTGATCGACGCGGGATCAGCCGCAGCCGCCGATGGTGATCTTGACTTCTTTGGCAGCCGTGTAGAACTTGCCGTCGGCCTTGACCACCGCGCGCACGTTCGAGGTTTCGCCCATTTTGATCCGGGTCGAAACGTAGCCCTCGGCGCCATTCGCGATATCGAAAGTGGAACTCAACGGGAACGGGTTTTTCTCGGCGATGATCGAAATGCTTTGGGTATTGGGTATCTTGCTGGTGACCGCAATCGGCACCACCGCGCCATTTTCAGCGATGTCCGGGGCGGTGATGGTGATGTCTTTGCTCTCGATCAGATTGGGCGCGCCGAGATTCTTCAGCGCGTCGGCGACCGCTTTCGATTCGAATGCGGCTTTATTCCAGGTCGCCGCGAGTGCCGCGCCGCTTTTGAGCAGGCCGGCGCCGACCGCCAATGCCGCACCCGAGAGCTTGAGAAACGTTCTGCGTAGTTGATTCATCGATCCTCCTTTGCTTACGCGACTGTCGCGCTGTCGCTTGAGTGCCGCTTAGTCATCCGCAGCGCGCATAGCGTAAAAACCAGCGACCGTGGATGCTATCCAAAAAATGCATCCGTTGTCCATATTTTTATCGCGCCGGGACATTTATTTCTATTGAGCGATAAACAATGCTGATCGCGGGCGGGGGCGGGACGCGTCGATTCGCTCCGGCATCGCGTGGCAATGGCGGCGCGCTAGCTTCTGATCCAATGGCCTGATTTGCCGCCTTTTTTCTCGAGCAGGCAGATGTCCTCTAGGCGCATGCCGCGGTCGGCCGACTTGCACATGTCGTAGATGGTGAGCAGGCCTGTTGCGACTGCGATCAATGCCTCCATTTCGACGCCCGTGCGGCCACGGGTTTCCGCGGTCGCAGTACACTCGATCGTGTTGCGTTTGCGGTCGATCTTGAAATCGACACCGACGCGGGTCAGGCCAAGCGGGTGGGCAAGCGGGATCAGTTCAGCGGTGCGCTTTGCGCCCTGGATTGCGGCGATGCGGGCCACGCCCAGCACGTCGCCTTTCCTGGCGCTGCCGGCGACTATCATGGCGAGCGTGGTCCGCTGCATCACGATGCGGCCATGCGCACGCGCGATGCGGTGCGTTTCGTCTTTGGCGCCGACGTCGACCATGTGCGCCCTGCCGCCCGCGTCGAAATGGGTAAGTTTTTTCAAGGTGCGCTGAAAGTCTTAAACGTATCGCATAGGTATTGCATACGGAACAGATATTCTAAGCCAATGCGGCGCGCACTGAATAAAAACCCGGGAACCCCCGGGGTCTACCGTGAAATTTCGACTTCGCCCGGCTGGCCCGCGGCTGCCATTGTCAGGCGGTCACGGATGGTCGCGATCACAGGCTGCCATTGCCCGAGCGTCTGCTGCCGGAATAACCGCACTGCCGGATACCAGGGCATGCGGTCACCGGCACTCAGATAGCGCCATTCCGGGCATACGGGTACCAATACCCACGCGGGTTTGCCGAGCGCCCCGGCCAGGTGGACCACTGACGTGCACACACTGATCACCAGATCGAGCGCGCCCACCAGTGCAGCGGTCTCGCTGTAGTCATCGAGCGCTTCCTGCCAGTGGGGCAGTTCAATGCCGGACCGCGACGCCAACTCCGCGACCTCGTCGCCGCAGTCGCCGTATTGCAGGCTGACAAAGTTATGTCCTTTCAGCGCGAGCAAGGGCAGCCATTCGCGCAGCGGAATCGATCTTAACGCATGTCGCGTCCGTGGCACGCCGCCCCGCCATGAGATTCCGATTGTCAGGCCCGCACCCAGACCGGCAAGCCGCTCGCGCCAGTAGGCGACGCGCGCCGGATCCGGTTTCAGGTAACCTTCGTGCCGGGGAAAATCAGCCCACTGCTTACGAAATAATACCGGCAGGCTGCCGAGATGAGTCTGGCAATCGATCCTCGCGCCCACGCCGGCCCAGCCTTTACCGGGCTCGGGATTGTGAGGGAAAAAAGTCGCCTGCGGAAACGACCGCGCAAACAGTCCCGCCAGCCGCGGATCGCATTCCATGACGCAATATCCGGTCCGCGCGATCGCATCGGGCAGGCACGATGCAAACATGATTTGATCGCCAAGACCCTGCTCGGCGTAAATAACCAGATTACGACTCACATCGGCACTCCCGTCCCACGACGCCAGAGCATCGTCGCGCCGGGGTTGCGCGTCGGCACAACGAAACCGCCATTCGTATTCGGGCCAGCCGGCGCCGAAATCGCCGCGCTGCAACCGCAGTTGCGCGAGCAGCACGTGGGCCTCGGCGAAATGGGGATCGATCTGCAAGGCTTTTTGCAGGATCGCCTCGCCGGTGTCGAGCTGGCCAACGTCGATATTGACCATGGCGGAATTCAGCAACGCATCGAGATGGCCGGGGTCGATCGCCAATGCGCGTTGCAGCGCCTGCGCGGCCATCTCGAGATTTCCGGCATCGTGCAGGCACAGGCCGAGATTGGCCCACAACGCCACGGTGCCGGGCTGAATCTCAAGCGCACGGCGAAACAGCTGTTCAGCGTCCCGCCAGCGGCATTGCAACCAGGCTACATTGGCCAGTGCATTGAGCACATCGATAGAGTGCGGCCGCATCGCGACGACCCGCTCCAGCAGGGCGCTGGCGGCCTGCAGATGGCTGGTCCGGCCATAAATGACGCCGAGCTGGTACGCAACGTCGAGATTATCCGGGTCGCGACGCAATAATTCTTCGTAAAGCGGCCGCGCTGCCTCCATCTCGCCGGCGCCATACAGTGACTGAGCGCGCCACGACACGTCACCGTCACTTACGCTGCCCTCCACCGAGGCGCTGCGGGCGGCGGCGGGCATGGGAGCAGCGCCGCGCACCGCTTCCCGGCGGGCAAGTGTTCTGGCAACTGACTTCAGCAGATCGAGCAGCACGGCCCCACCCCTATCGCTTTACCTGCAACCGCGGTGTAGGAACTTCGGCAAGTCCAGACTATCATATCAACGTGAAGTCGATAAATCTGTTGTTGGCCTGCGCTTTGCTGGCCGCCTCCCCCGTTTCTGGCCAGCGGCTGCCCGACCTCGGCGACGTGTCGCAAAGCGAGTTCTCGCCGTTGCAGGAGCGCCGCCTCGGCGAGGGCATCATGCGCGAAATCCGCGCCGACCGCAGTTACTCGGACGACGCCGAAATCTCCCATTATCTCAACACGCTCGGCTATCGCCTGGTGTCGGCGGACGGCGAATCGCGCCAGGAATTCGATTTTTTCCTGATCCTCGATCCGCAGGTCAATGCGTTCGCGTTACCAGGCGGTTTCATCGGCGTGAATTCCGGACTGATTTTGGCTGCCCAGAGCGAGTCGGAGCTCGCCAGCGTGCTGTCGCACGAAATCGCACATGTGACCCAGCACCATATCGCGCGCATGCTGGGGGAGCAGAAGCAAGCGGCGATCACGTCGCTGGCGGGGCTTGCGATCGCGATACTCGCGTCGCGTGTCAGCTCGGAGATGTCGCAGGCGGCAATAGTGGCGTCGCAGGCAGCCAGCGTTCAATCCTCCCTCAATTTCACGCGTGCCAACGAGCGCGAAGCCGACCGGGTCGGTTTCCAGACCCTCGAGCATGCAGGATTCGATCCGCAGGCGATGCCGTTGTTTTTCGAGCGCCTGCAGCGCTCAACGCGGTTTTATGAAACCGCCGCACCGTCGTACCTGCGCACCCACCCGCTCACCTACGAGCGTATCGCCGACATGCAGAACCGCGCGCAGAACCTGCCGTACCGGCAGGTTCCGGACAGCCTCGACTTCCAGTTGATCCGCGCCAAGCTCAAGGCCTTGCAGGACAGCCCGCAGGACAGCGTCGCTTTTTTCGAGGAAAGCCTGAAAGCGCGCAAATATCTGAGCGAGGCGGCGAGCCGTTATGGCCTGGTGGCGGCGCTGATCCGCGCCAAGAACACTGCGCGCGCGACGCAGGAGTTGCGCGCGCTGCGCAAGACAGTGCCCGCAAGCCCGATCGTCGATACGCTGGCGGCGCGGCTCTTTGATGCGGCCGGTGACGGCGCGGTCGCGCTGCAGACTTACCGCGAGGCGCTGGGAAAATATCCCGGCTACCGGGCGCTGGTCTACGACTACGCGGATGCGTTGTTGCGCAACCGGCAGCCCGAGGAAGCGCTCAAGCTGGTCGAAAGCCGGCAGCAGTATTCGATGTCGGATTACCGGCTTTATCAGCTGCAGGCGCGGTGTTACGCCGCGCTGAACAAGTCATTGCAGCAACACCGCGCGCTCGCGGAATCGCAATACCGGCTCGGCAACATTCCGGCGGCAATCGAGCAGCTGGTGCTGGCGCAGAAAAGCGGCGACGGCGATTTTTACCAGCAATCGAGCGTCGATGCGCGTCTGAGGGAACTGCGCGCGATCGACAACGAAATGCGCAAAGAAGGCCGCAACAAGCGGTAAACCGGAACCCATCTCCGGCGTCCGTTCTTACGCGCCGGCCAGCGGCTTGATCAGCGTGTAAAGCAGGCCGGCTGCCCCGCACGCGGCGATGACCGGAATAATCCCGATTTTGTAGCGCCACAGGGCGGCGAATGCGGCGACGCCGATGACCGCCGACAGCCATTCGAAAGCGCCGCTGAAGCCTTGCGGCCACAGCACGTGATAAGCGAAAAACGCCGCGAGATTGAGTACCACGCCGACCACCGCGGCGGTGATGCCGGTCAGGGGTGAGGTGAATTTGAGGTTGCCGTGCGTGGTCTCGATCAGTGGCGCACCGAGAAAAATGAACACAAAGCTGGGCAAAAACGTGAAGTAGGTGACGACGACCGCAGCTACGCCCCCGGCGAGAAACAGGCTGTCCGGGCCGAACAGCTGCTTGGTCCAGCCGCCGACGAAGCCGATAAACGTCACCACCATGATCAGCGGACCCGGTGTGGTTTCGCCAAGCGCGAGCCCGTCGATCATCTGGGTTGCGGTCAGCCACTGGTATTGCTCGACGCCGCCCTGATAGACGTACGGCAGCACCGCGTAAGCGCCGCCAAACGTGAGCAATGCGGCCTTCGTGAAAAACCAGCCCATTTGCGTGAGAGTGCCCGCCCAGCCGTAGAGCCCGCACAGCACGCCAATCGCCGCCAACCACAGCGCGAGGCTCGCGACCGCGACACGCGTGAAGCGCTCCCAGGTAAACAACGCGTGCGGGGGTGTTGGAGTCGAGTCGTCAATGATGGCCGCGCCGTAATCTTTGCCGGCTGTGCCGTGGCCGCCGCCGGTCGCAAATTTGTCCGGCGCGATACGGCCGCCGAGGTAGCCGATCACGCCGGCCGCCAGCACGATGTACGGAAACGGCACGTCGAACGCGAAGATCGCGATGAACGCCGCCGCAGCGATCGCCCACAGCACGGCATTTTTCAGCGCGCGCGAACCGATGCGATACGCGGCGAACACCACGATCGCGGTGACCGCCGGCTTGATTCCGTAGAGGATGCCGGCGACCAGCGGCACGTTGCCGTAGGCCATGTAAATCCATGACAACGCGATCAGAATGAACAGCGACGGCAGGAAAAACAGCGTGCCAGCGATGATGCCGCCGCGCGTTTTATGCATCATCCAGCCGATATAAGCGGCGAGCTGGGTTGCTTCGGGGCCGGGCAGCACCATGCAGTAGTTGAGCGCGTGCAGGAAGCGCCGCTCCGAAATCCAGCGTTTCTTTTCCACCAGGTCCTGATGCATGATCGCGATCTGCCCGGTGGGTCCGCCGAAGCTGATGAAGCCGAGCTTGAGCCAGTACCAGAACGCCTCGGTGAGCGATACCGGCAAAGGTGCCGGGGGAGTCGGGACGGCTGAGCGATTGGTCATGGATTCTCCAGAAACGCGATATTACCGCGCGGCGCGGAGCAGATCGGAAATAACATGGTGCGGCGGCTCGCACATCAGAGTCTGAGCAAACATTCCGCCGCGCCGCAATTTCGCGCGCCAGCGGTGCAATAGCCCTTGCTCGTAATGTGGGAATGGGGCTGCCGCATGGGCGCTGATTACGCACTATAATTCTTGTACTGCGCGCAGAGCATTGCGGGGCCGGCCGCGAGGCCGCTTCGGGAAAAGGGCTCGGCACGCGGCGAGCAGGCTCCGATTCTTGCACCTTGGAGCTAATCACCGTATATTAGACTTTAGTTGTAAACTAATCTTATTTGGAGTCCGGGGCATGAATTTCGATAAAGAGCTTGATGCGCGGGGCCTGAATTGCCCGCTGCCGATTCTGCGCTGCAAAAAATCGCTGACCGACATGACGAGCGGGCAAGTGCTCAAAATACTCGCCACCGATCCCGGCTCGGTCAAAGACTTCCAGGCGTTTTCCAAACAGACCGGCAACGAATTGCTGTCGTCGGAAACCGCCAACAACGAATTCATCTTCTTGATGAAGAAGAAATAGCGGCCGGGCACGCTGCGGCCAGCCGGCACTACCCGGCTACGACATCGGATTCACGAACGTAACACCCGGGATCGACGCATGCGTGAAATGTGGCGGGTTATTGATACCGGGCTGCGCACTGCGGCGCAAAACATCGCGCTCAACCGCGCGTTGCTCGAGGCTCGCCAGGCCGAGGAGATCCCAAGCACGCTGCGGTTTCTGCGCTTTGCGCCGAGTGCGTTGCTCGGCTACCACCAGAGCGCCGAGCAGGAGTTCAATCTCGACTACTGCCGGGCGAACCAGATCGCGGTCCAGCGCCGCATTACCGGCGGTGGCGCGATTTTTGTCGACGAGACGCAACTGGGCTGGGAGCTTTATCTGCACCGGCGCGACGTTGGCACTTCCGACATGCAGGCAATTGCCAGGCGCATTTGCCATGCCGCGGCGACGGCGATCAGCGCACTCGGCGTGGATGCACGTTACCGCCCGCGCAACGACATCGAGGTCGATGGCAGGAAGATTTCCGGGACCGGCGGCGCGTTCGACGGTGACGCGCTGCTGTATCAGGGCACGCTGTTGATGGGCTTCGACGGCGAGAAAATGCTGCGCGTGCTGCGCATCCCGGCGGAGCAGCTCTCCGACAAGGCCATCGCCACGGCGCGCGAGCGTGTTGCGAACCTCACGGACCTGCTGGGCCGGCGCCCGGACACCGATCTCGTCAAGCGCAACCTGACTGAGGCATTCGAGAGCGAGTTCGAAGTCGAATTCCAGGAGGGTGACCTGACGTTGACCGAGCACGCGCGCTACCGGGCGGCGCTCGCCGAAATCGATACTCCTGACTGGATCGACCTGGTGCGCAGGCCGGCGTCCGACATGCCGTTCTACGAGTCCGTGCAGAAGTTCGCGGGCGGCGTGTTGCGCGCAAGTCTCACGTACGATCGCCTCATGCACTGCATCAGGCAGGTATGGTTCAGCGGCGATATTTTTGCCAGCCCGCGCCGCACTCTCGCGGACCTCGAGGCAGCGCTGCGCGACACTTCGGTCGAACGCCTCGAGCACAACGTGCACTTTTTTTTCGCCGGACGGTCCGTCGACATGCTGGCGCTGACGCCGGAAGATTTCATCGCCGTGATACGGCTTGCGGTCAAACAGCCAATCGTGGCGTCGAGCCGGGCGTGATGCTTGCGACCGGCATCCTGTCGTTTCCGTTCGCGCTCAATCCGCAGGGACGTCGCAATCGTGAAACGGCAATTGCGCGGCGAGGACATGCGAGCGGGCGGTTGAACAGCCCGCCGGTGACCCGGCGGCGGTAGCCCACTGCCACCAGAGATTAGGCATCCGAAGGGGCTGTGCAAAATAAGTATTAATAGATGCTAATCTAGTGATACGCTGATACGTTGAAGTTCCGTTGAGGGGTTCGGTAATCCCGAGAGGGTACCGGTGGAGCGATCTGACTTGATAGGAGGAGGCTATGAGAAAGTTTGCTGCTGCAGGGCTGCTGCTGGGGCTGTGTTGCGGGCTGGCCGGGGCGGCCCCGGTCATGATGACGCCGGAGTGGGCCAAAGGCATGTGCGAAGCATGGAACGCGGAACCGGTACTCACCAACAAGCTGGTCGAGTCCGAATGGATCAAGAATGACAAGGGGCGTGGCTATAAGGCGATGCAGATTTACCGCGCCGATTGCGCGGACAGCGCGCGCGTCGAGTTGCGCGTCTCGGGGAAAGACGGCAAAGCAATGTGCGTCTACGGCGGCGCGGCAAGCTCCAAGCTCGATACCGATGTTGATTACCTGATGTGGGCGGAAACCGCGCGCTGGCTCGAAATGGGAAGGGGCGAATACGGCCCGATGCGGGCGATGTTCTTCTCGCGCCTTCGGTTTGATGGCCCGATGGGCGAGGCGATGGGAAACATGGGGCCGTTCGAAAGTTTTCTGCGGCTGGTCGGCAAGGTTCCCGGTGACACTTCTTCGTGTCCAGGCGGTCCCGCAAAATAGCGGGATTTGTTTGTCGGCGGCGGCTAGCTCAAACCCCGAGGCCGAGCAGTCCGCGCGCCGCGTTGATGACGCGGCGCACGCCGCGCCAAAGCTTCGGCAGCAGCCAGATCATCAACGCGACCAGCACGATCAAAATGGCGGCCGATGCGAGCGGATGCGTGAATGCGAACCACACCATTCCCGCCGCCAGCGCGTCTTCGGTGAGCGACGCGGTCCAGTTGCTGAACGGCTCGGGCGAAGTATTGATCAGCGCGCGGCTGCCGGCTTTGGTGAAATGCGCGCCGGCGGCCAGCGTGCCGCCGAGGAGCGCGGCAGCAAGCGCGAGCGCCGCGCTGTGATCGGCTACCGCGGCCGCTGCCAGCAACGCACCGCCCGGGATACGGACAAACGTCTGGAACGCGTCCCAAACGCTGTCAAAGCCGGGGATCTTGTCGGCGGCGAATTCGATCAGAAACAGCGTACCCGATACCGCCATCACCGCCGGATGCGCGAGGATACCGAGATCGGGCGGCAGCGCGATCACGCCGAAGTGGTGCAGCACGCCGAGCAGGAACAGCACGGCATAGAGCCGCAGGCCGCTTGCCCACCCGAGACCGGCCGCCATTACGATCGGCGCGACGATGTCCATATTTCATCCGAGTTGAGCCAGCTGGGCGCGCAGTTTGTCGAGGGTCGCCTGAAACCGCGCAAGCCGCTCGCGCTCCTGTTCGACCACGGCGGCCGGCGCGCGCTCGACAAAGCTCGCATTGGCGAGCTTGGCTTGTGCTTTCGCGATTTCGCCCTCGAGGCGCTGCTGTTCCTTGCCCAGTCGCGCGCGTTCCGCCGCGGCGTCGATTTCGATTTTCAGCATCAGCCGGTAATCACCGACGATGGATACCGGTGCATCAGCCTGCGGCAGCCCGTCCTCGACGATCGTGACGTCCGACAGGCGTGCCAGCGGCATCAGGTAAGGGGTGAACGCGGCGAGCGTGGCGCGGTCGCCCTGCGCGAGCAGGGGCACTTTCTGCTGCGGGCCGAGGTTCATCTCGCTGCGCAGCGTGCGGCACGCGTTGGTGATCAGTTTGAGCAGCGCGACCTCGCGTTCGGCGTGCTCGTCGATGCAGCCCGCATCGGGCTGCGGGTAGGGCTGCACCATGATGCTCGGCCCGCTCCGGCCGGCGAGCGGCGCGACCTTCTGCCACAG
>Ga0113563_10000233_pt1 | contig 24378 bp, 26 predicted proteins | sample Mud3Dept3metaG_FD_80117 | JGI IMG/M metagenome (GOLD analysis project Ga0113563, IMG submission 80117) | Freshwater wetland microbial communities from Ohio, USA, analyzing the effect of biotic and abiotic controls - Mud 3 Core 4 Depth 3... | ecosystem: Environmental > Aquatic > Freshwater >... | reverse complement strand
TGCGGACGCTTTCCCAGATGTCGCAGCCGCTCCCCGCCTGAAATCGAGGATATTTCCGGATCCCTGCGCTCCCGCTCACCCCACCCTCGCTCAGCCCCTCAAAAGCAATTGCTTATCATTTATCATTCACCTCTATCGGTCACTACGATGTAACCGCTTTGGGTTCGCTGGTATATGTTTGCGGTGGTATTTTCCCCAATCAGGAAAGATCCCTCGTGCGAGTTGATTTTGAAGGAAATTCACGCCCTCTAGGTGATTTCAGGGCACCTTTCTTCGCTCCGAGAATCTCGCCCGATGGCTGGCAGATTGCCTACTTCACCCTGGGAAGTGAGAGCCATGTATGGATATATGACCTTATTCGCAGCATCGCGAGCCGATTTTCGATGGATGGGAGCGTGTATTACGTTTCCTGGATGCCGCCGGACGGGAAAACATTGATCTTTGGCTGGACAAACTCGGGTCCCGACAACCTGTATTGGCAACCAGTGGATCGTAGTGTGCCTATGGAGCGTCTCATCCAAAGCAAGAATACTCAAATTCCGGCTTCTTTTTCACCGGACGGCTCAATACTTGTATTTCTCGAAGAATACTCAGCAACCGACTGCGATATTTTCCTATTGGATATCAAGAGCCGCAAGGTTACACCATTCATCAATACAAAAAATAAGGAAGCATACCCGGAGGTTTCCCCTGACGGACGCTGGCTTGCATACACATCCAATGAAACAGGACAAGATGAGGTTTGGGTTCAATCATTTCCAATCAAGGGTGCCAGTTGGCAGGTTTCCAATCACGGAGGCATCCAGCCGATTTGGTCGAAGGACATGCGATGGTTGTTTTATCGGAACGGGGATCAAGTTTGGTCTGTTTACGTCAGCACTGAAAAAGGTTTTTCCCCAGGGAAACCAGAATTAAAGTTCGCGAAGCCAGGATTTGGCACCTCAACCCCCTTGCGCTGCTGGAACTCGTTGCCTGATGGCCAGGGTTTCATAATGGTCAAGCTCGAACAAAGAAAGCCCGAGCCTGTTGCTGAAATGATCCTCGTCCAGAACTGGTTCGAGGAACTCAAGCGCCTCGTCCCCACCGGAAAGAAATAAGCGCGGCTGACCATGATCAGGATCTTCTGAAGGCCCCGGCCGAACGGCGGTGGAGCCGTAACTTTCCTGAATTCTCCTCGTCCGGGATGTTACGCCGCGATTACTTCCGGTCACATGCCTGGTTAGTCGCGATCCCGGAGAAGTGGACACGTTTCAGACTGTGATCTGGTAAGTTGCCAAGGCGACGATTTGGTGGAATTCCGACAGGGGATGCCGCCTCCGGAGACTGAACCAGAAAGTGCAGTGAAAAGTGTACGCCGGCGCCAGGCGGCCGGAGGCCAGGGCGCGCGTCGACCCGTACGGACGTATTGACTTCGGAGGTGCACCCAGCTGAGTGTCCGTCCGTCTCCCCTGCACCACCGCAAGAGGCTCTGGAGGTCAACTCGCCTTCTTGCGCGGCAGAAGCAGAAAGAAAACCCCCAGCAACACGAAGTCAACCGCCACGAGGCTGTATAGCGTCGTCCGCTCGCGTGGACCGGGCGCGAAGAGCTCGGTGAAGAGCAGGAACGGAACGGCCTGAAGGAAAACCACCGCCGCCACCCACACGACCACCGCCCAGAACCTCGTCCGCCACAGTCCCCAGGCCATCACTAGATCGACAAGCAAGAGCAACGGGTCGCCGATCAGGAATTGCAGGGGCTTGTCCACCCAGGAACCCCTGATGCCCATGATGCTCACGAGGTGGGACAAGGCACCCAAGAGCGAAAAGACCGCCACGACCTTCAGGTAGATGACCACCCGAGGATGTGTCATCCCCTCTCGAACCCACTTGGCGAAGTCCATTATCGATGTGCTCCTTTCTCGTTACAGCACGAGGGTGCGATCCGCGGCTGAGCCCACGGCCCTCGTCCAGTCGGCACTCTGCCATAAGCGCGCGGTGCTCTCGAGCAGAAAGCGGTGCGCGGTGGCGAAGTCGGCGCGGAAGCCGGCGAGATGCGTGAGCTGCAGCATGGCCATTCCGTGGATCGACGACCAGAAGCCGTAGGCCAGCGCCTCAAGGAACTGCGGGCCCGCCCAGTCAGGCCGCCCCACCCCCATGACATCGGCCAGGGTCGCGCGGATCTGTTCGTACTCGGAGTCTGCGGGAGCATCCTCTGCCAACGAGCGCCGCGTCGAGCGGCGGCCGAAGAGGAGGAGGAAGTCCGCAGGACGCTCCTCCGCGAAGCGGATGTAGGCGAGCCCCAGCCGCACCAGGCGCTCTATCGGATCCGGCGTGCCCTGCACGGCGGAGCGGAGCGCGGAGGTCAGCGCCTCGTTGGCCTGGCCGGCCAAGACGTCCACCAGATGCTCTCGGTTGTCGAAGAACTCGTACATCCCCGCCGGGCTCATGCCGGCGCGCCGCGCCACGTGGCGCAGGGAGAGGCGCTCGTGGCCGTGGCGGCGCACCAGCGCGCGGGCCGCGGCCAGGATGCGGGCCTGCTTGCGAACGCGCCCCTGCGCACGGATGCCAGGGAGCTTCGTGGTCGATCGCGTCATTGTCTTTTCTCCGAACACTGTTCAGTATAACACCGAACGATGTTCAGGTCAAATACCGATCAGCGCGGTTCCGGACGAGCTGTCCCCGCCAAAAATCCACAACCACTCAGTGATTGCTTTCGGTCACTCGCCTGATAAAGTCGCGATCACGGACAAGTGACCTGGTCACCGCGCCGCGAGCTGGCAATGGCAGTACCGCGCAGTACGTTTTGCGTTACTACACACGCCACTACACACGGAGGCGGCTTTTTGGCCGACCGTGCCTGCAAACTACTGATTCTAAAAGACGGAATTTTAAGAGAGGTGGTCGGGGCGAGAGGATTCGAACCTCCGACCTTACGGTCCCGAACCGTACGCGCTACCAAGCTGCGCCACGCCCCGTCCAATGTCGTCGCAGTGCAAAATGCTAACGTAAAACCTTCAGCCGATCAACCCCATTCCCGGCAGGCGGAAGCGGCGGACCAGCCGCGGCACGACCTTCCGCAGGGATTCCACCGTATCGTAATCCGTCTGATCCCGCTGGAGCGGCGTGATCGAAACATAGGAATTCATGATCGCCTCGTAGTCCGGCAGGATCCCGGATTTCCGCCGGTCTTCCGCATTCTCGATGGCCTTGTTTCCGGCCGGGCCATTCCGGTCCAGCGAGTTGAAGTGCGGGAAATGGAACGCGCAGCCCTGGCGTGTGATCTTCATCCCCCGGATCCGGCGCACGGGGATGTTCATGTTCAGACAGATGCCGCCGTCGGACTTCTGCTCGAGCATTGTTCGGACCAGCATCCTCACATACTTCGCCCCCTTGTCGAAGCGGATCGGGGTTTCGTCGTAGGCCTGTGAAACCGCGAGCGCCGGGATACCGCGGTGAGAGGCTTCGCGTGCCGCCGCAACGGTCCCTGAATACATGATGTCGTCGCCCAGGTTGGCCCCGTGGTTGATGCCCGAAATCACGAGATCGGGGGGCGAGATCAACACGTTGGCCAGTGCGAAGATTACACAGTCGGCGGGCGTGCCGTTCAGTGTGTAATGCCGGTCCCGGACCAGCCGCCCCTCCAGGGGGGAACGGAGCGTGAGGCTGTGGCTGACTGCACTGCGCTCGCGGTCGGGAGCGACGACCGCAATATCGCCCAACCCCTCGATGCACTCTTCGAGGATGCGGAGCCCTTCCGCTTCCATGCCGTCGTCGTTGGTAAGGAGGATCAGCGCCACGATAAAAAAATATGGTCGGGACGAGTGGATTTGAACCACCGACCACACGCACCCCAAGCGTGTGCGCTACCAGGCTGCGCTACGTCCCGACTGCCAATCTGAAAGTATCATTCGCGCTCAAGCAAAGTCAATATTTTCTCAAGTTCTTGTCGTACTTCACTGAGCCCCTGCGCAGGACCGGGCGGCCGCCCTGATACCTTCCCTGCCGGCTTCTCTGCCTGTGGAGTTGCGGACGCTGCCGGCTCCCGGGTGCTCCGTGCCAGCCTCTTTCGCGCCCCTGCGATCGTATATCCTTCTTCGTAAAGTAGTTGTCGGATCATCAGCAGCTGCTCTATATCCTTCGGGCGGTAGGTCCGCTGGCCCGCCTTGTTCTTTGGAGGCGCCAGCCCGGGAAACTCTGTTTCCCAATATCGCAGGACATGGGCCTCCACGCCTACTATCTTGATGACTTCCCCGATCCGGTAATAGAGCTTCTTGGGTATGGCCTGCATTTCGTTTACAGTGATTTAAGAAATTTCGAAGGCTTGAAAGTAATCGCCTTGCGACCCGGAATAACAATAGAGTCCCCCGTCTGGGGATTCACGCCTGTTCTATCCCGCCGCTGCACCACGCGAAAGCTGCCGAAACCACTGATTACGACCTTCTCGCCCCCGGCAAGCCGCTGCTTGATCGTTTGCAGAATCAAATCCACGATGCGCAGCGCGTCCGCGTACGACATTCCACCGTGAACATCATGAACCGCTTTGCTCAGATCGTTCTTGTTCATTGTTCTGCTCTGGACAATGTCGTTCGAAGTCGATTCGGCCGGGAAGCTCGAGACTCATTAATACTAGTGTCCCACGATTCCGGTGTCAACAGACCTGAACTGCAGACTCGAGTGAAAGCAGGAGTCGGGAGTCGGGAGTCAGAATCGGTATTCGTGGCCACAGGAAGTGCAAAATGCTCCCACGACCCGCGAGCGGATGTCTTGTTCACGGATTCTGTCCCGTGTGTCGTAGAAGCAGTCGGGAGTCAGAATGCGGGTGCGGGAAACAGCAGGCGCGAAATGCCCCTGTGATCTGCATGCCGAAATACACCTCCTGGCGCCTGACTCCTGATTACCGGCTCCTGCCTTTCGCCGGGCGTCTCATGCGCTGGCGAATGCGGATCGGAGTCGCATAGAAACCGAAGCGCTCCCGGATCTGGTTGACCATGAAGCGTTCGGTCGAGAAATGCAGGGGTTCACGCGACGAGGTGAAAACCACGAAGGTGGGCGGCACGGAGCTGGCCTGCGTCATGTAGCGGATATCCAGCTTCTTGCCCGGATTGCCGGCACTCCACTTCTCGGTCATGTCCGGAGCGAAGAGGTTGTTCAGAAGGCCCGTAGGAACATGAATCCGGCGGGCTTCCCAGGCTCGCCGGATCAGGTCGAAGAGTCTGACCACGCGCTGCCCTGTCAAAGCCGAAACGGCAACCACCGGAGCATAGGAAAGGTACTTCATGCGTCGCCGGATCGCTTCCGTATGCTCTTCGATCGTGTGCGTGTCCTTGCTCACTTTGTCCCACTTGTTCAGCACGATGATCACGGAACAGCCCGACTCATCGGCGTAGCCTCCGATGGAGGCATCGAGTTTGGTGACACCTTCCTCGGCATCGAGGAGCAGAAGCGCGACATCAGCCCGTGCCAGGCTCTTGCGGGCCATGACGACACTGACCTTTTCAGTCCGCGCCTCCGTCTTGCCTTTGCGCCGGATTCCGGCCGTATCAATGAGCCGGTAGGACTCGCCGCCGCGCACTACCAGCGTGTCGACGGCATCGCGGGTGGTGCCGGGAATCTCGGTGACAATCGCCCGTTCGACTCCAAGCAACCGGTTCACCAGGGAAGATTTTCCGACATTCGGTCTTCCCACAACCGCGACTGCGATTTCCCCGCACGTTTCCGGAACGCCATCCCCGGGCGACACGCCGGCGCGGGAGGAGATCGCATCGAGGACTTCACCGATCCCCCGGCCGTGCTCCGCAGAAACCGGGAACAACTCTTCCGCCCCGAATGCATAAAAAGCGGCGGCATGGGGTTCCAGCTCGAGAGTGTCGATCTTGTTCACGATCATCCAGAGCGGTTTGCCGGCACGGCGCAGCAAAGGCAGAATCTGCTCGTCCGTGGCAGTCACGCCGGCCCGCCCGTCCACAACCAGGAGAATGAGATCGGATTCCTGAATGGCTGCGCCTACCTGCTCCAGAATCTTCTTTGGGATGATGTCCGGAACGTCAGGGATCATTCCGCCGGTGTCCAGCAACTCGAAAGTGCGGCCGGACCAGTTGACCGTCGCGTATATGCGGTCGCGCGTGATGCCGGGTTCGTCACCGACTATCGCCTTTCGTGAACCGCAAAGGCGGTTGAACAGGGTGGATTTGCCGACATTCGGTCGGCCGACAATCGCGACACGGTACATGAGAAGCGGCTCCGGCCCAAAGGATAGAGAGCAGAGAGATTGTGGTCAAGATCATTTCCGGGAAGGCTGGGCAAACCGCTGCAGCATACCGTTTTGCGAACCGCGAAGACCTCAATGGAAACACTTTGAGGTCATTGAGGTCTTCGTGGTTCGTTTTTTGCTGGCGATCCAAGATGCCATCCGGACACTGTGCTTAGCCGGGGACGACGAGAGGAAAGCCGGCGTGCGCCAGGCTCACATCAACCGGGAGGGTTCCGGTCAATTCGCCGTCGGCCTGAATCCAGATCCCGCGTTTCCCCTCGATGCGAAGCGCGGCAATCCGGCGGCGGGAGCAGGAATCGTCTCTAGGCTTGCCGAGCCACGCTGCTGACAGAACACGGAGGTGGCTGATTCTGGGCTTTCCCTGCAGGATGAGCAGATCCAGCATGCCGTCGGACATGTCGGCATCGGGAGTAAGCACGAGACCGCCGCCGTAGCCGGCTGCGTTGGCGATAATGCAGGAGCTGGCGGTCATCACCTCCCCCGGCAGAATCACCCGGAATTCCGGGAAAGAATACGTTGCGAGCGCGCGCAAGGTTGCCGCGTAATAGGCGGCAATCCCGAGTTTCCGTTTCCCGGGCCGGATTTTTGAGACTACGTACGCATCCAACCCGACTCCCGCCATCAGCAGGAAGCGGCGGTGATCCCTTCCCTCCAAGATTCCGAGGTCGACACGGCGCACCGTTCGCCTCAGCGCGATTTCCATCGCCCGCACCGGATCGAGCGGGATGTCGAATTCATGCGCCAGCACATTGGCCGTCCCCCCGGGGAGCAGGGCCACTGGAAAGGATGGTTCGGGCACATTGGACGCGACATCGCTGAGAGTCCCGTCGCCTCCGCAGACGGCAAGCAGGTCGGGCGGTTGCTTCTGCAGTTCCCGCGCCAATGCGCCTGCGTGTCCGGGACAGCGCGTCGTATGGAGTTCCACATCCCAGTCGGAATGCGGCCAGGCTCGCAGCAGCCTGTTGAGGCGCCGGAAGGCCCGGCCGCCGCCGGAAACCGGATTGGCAATGATTGCGATTCGCAAGGTCGGACCCGCGCCGGAGCAATGTGACGCGCCGGTCAAAAGCTGATCAGCAATCCGCCGGAAATTTCGAAGATGTTCACGGAGTGCGAGAAACCGCTGGTGGCCGTATATCCGCGCGCGTCGAAGCGCAACCCGGCGGGGCCGAGCAGTTTGGGAAACTTCAATCCGCCCCCGTAATTGATGGCGAATTTGGTCCCGACGGGAAGATCTTCGGAGCCATACTGGTGAATCAGCCCGAGGCCGACGGTTGCATAAGGCATCACCTTCCCTACCGGGATGTTGACCAGAAGGTTTGAGTTGAACAGGAATCCTTTGGAGCGGTCCACGCCGGGCTGCTGATTCGGGAAGAGGAAATCGTTGCTGAATGCGAATGTATGTTCGAGCCGCAGCAACGCGGCAAAACCTGTGCTGAACCGTACACCATAGATCGGCCCATTGTCCAGCGCGACCACCAGATTTTCGGTGGTTACGCTTCCAGGCATTTGACCGCCGAAAAACAGGGTAATGTCCTGTCCGCGCGCAGAAGGGGAAAGGAAGAATAGCAGGACAAGGCAAAAGGGCCAAAAGCGTGTGAACCCGGCGTTCATTTTGCCACCGTCCCTCCTGTGTTCGAAGCGGATGCGGGAGGGTTCTCGTCTTCGGCGACACCCGGGAGCTTGTCCAACTGCGCGCGCAATCCGTCGCGCAGGGCGACAAACCCCGCAAGCTGGGCGGGCGACACAGGCGGGGCGGCCGGCACGATCCTCTTCGTTGGATTGATGTACTTGTTGTTCTCCAGAATTCGGAAATCGAGGTGCGGGCCGGTAGCCAGTCCTGTGGCGCCGACCAGGCCTACCCGCTCCCCTTGTGCGACGTTCTCTCCCCTCACAACCTCTATCCTGGATAAATGCGAGTAGACAGACTCCAGGCCCCGGTCATGTCGGATGCGGACGCTTCGGCCAAAGCCGCCGTCCCACCCCGCCGCCGTCACCCGGCCAGAAGCCACTGCCACCACTGGTGTTCCGGCCGGAGCAGCATAGTCGACGCCATAATGAGCTCGTACTACCCTCAGAATCGGATGTCGCCGCGCGCCGGTGAATCGCGACGAGATCCTGGTGAATTTCAGAGGGGACTTGAGAAATGATTTTCGGAGCGCCTTGCCGTTGCTGTCGTAATACTCGTTCTGAAACCGGAAGGCCGCAAACTTCTTGTTCTGTATGGACAGCTCCGCGGCCAGGATCCTGCCGTACCGCACAAACTCCCCATCCAGGTATTTCTTCTCGAAAAGCACGCGGAATGAATCGCCTTCTTGGATTTCCGTATAGAAATCCACATCCCAGGCAAAAATCTCCGACAGGTCGACGGCAAACTGCTCCTGCTCACCGATTTCCGTCACAGAAAGGAAGAGGGAGTCGCGGATTGTGCCGCGGACAGATTCCGTGCGCAGCTCATACTGGAAGTTTTTGAGGAGAGGAACAAACCGCTCTCCATCCCGGTAGATCGTGAGGTAGCGATCGTCATCGATGGCATAATTGAAGTCGTTGAATTCACCGGTTCTGGCCCAGAAATTCAGTTGGAATTCCCTGCCGGCAATCACCTTGCCGAGGTTGTAAACCGGCCGCGCCGATTGCACCAGGTCCAGGACTTGTTCCCGGCTCAGCCCGTGGCGCGTGAGGGCTTCGGTAATGTTTTCGTTCCGGCGGAACATATCGACGACAGTATTGAGTTTCTGTTCAGCGGGCGGCGCTTCCGGTTCGGGTTCTACGGTTTCCTTCCACGGCTCAGGCTGATTCCGCTCCAGTACCCTGTATCCGGCCACCCCGACGAGCGGTAGAATGCAGGCGAGCAGTATTGCGATAACGAAACGGCGTTCGGTATCGGCGAGGCGGCTGTCCGGTTTCAGTCCAAGAATCAAAATTCGTCCTCCAGCGCATCGATCCGGATAGACACCCGGAGCGACCGTCAGATACGCCGATCATACATCTGCTTGAGACGCCGTTCCACCATGGGAGGGACCAGACCGTGCACAGACCCCCCGAGCATCGAGATCTCCCTCACCAGGCGTGAGCTGAGATAGGAATACGCCTCAGCCGGCATCATGAAGACCGTCTCTACTTTCGAGGAGAGCCTGCGGTTCATCATAGCCATCTGAAGCTCGTACTCATAGTCGGAAACAGCACGGATGCCGCGGACAATCACCGATGCATCGCTGCGTTCCGCAAAGTCCACCAACAGCCCCTCGAATGTGGCGACCGACACGTTGGAGAGCTGCCTGACTACGTTCCCCAGCATCTCCACTCGTTCCTCGATCGCAAAAAGGGGGGTTTTCTCGGTGTTGCGCAGGACCGCGACTACAGTTTCATCAAACAGCGCGGAGCAGCGCCGGATCAGGTCAAGGTGCCCGTTTGTGACGGGATCGAAAGTTCCAGGATAGACCGCCCGTATCTTCATCCGAAACGCACCGCAGCTGTATCTTCCGCACCCGGCCTGTATTCGAGTGGCCATTATAAGGGGGGTGGATGCGCAAATTCAAGAAATCCGGACGGAGAGTCGCAGTCCCGTTCCTGCCGGGTTCTGTCGAGACCTGGTGCTTGTGCCGGATTCGATGTGTGGCGCTCAGACTTCGACCCGGACCTGGACCACCTTTTTCGAGATATGCCATTGCAAACGAACAGGTTATCAGGAATAGAAACACTCTCGATGGGTCCAGGTCCGAATCAATCACCAGCAATGGCAGCGAGATAGTTTTGCGACAAGAACCAATCGGCGTGGAATCGGACCATCATTGGCCGTCGCCGGCCGGAGCAGCCAGGCAACAGGGTGGCAGGATATCTGCCGTCAGGCCACTCCGGGTTTAGCAAGTTTTTGGCGAGAGGATCGGAGGAGGAATCGCCGGAGCCGCCTCAGGCCCTGCACGGTTCGATGTCGAAGAGTGGAATACGGAATATCGGACGCCGCCCCGGCATCCCGGATCGAATTCAGGTCCGGATCCATGATCGTCAAGCGCAAAGCCTGTAACTGCTTGGCGGGAAGGCTTGCCAGGCCCTCCCTCAGGAGACCCAGCATGCGCGATCGCTCGTAAAGCCGTTCCCTCTCGACCAGGAGATGCTCCGGTTGATCCCGATTCGGGGCGGAGATCAGGGATTCATCGAGCGAATGATGCAGGGCGCAGAGGCGCCGGCGCAGATGATATAGTTCGATTGCAGAATTGGAAATGACCCGTCCCATATACATCCGTGCCTGGTCCAGGGATTCAAACTGGCGGTCGCGCAAGAGCATGCGAAGTGCCGCCTCCTGCACGATATCCTCCGCATCGGCCCGGTTTTGAACCATCCTGTGCGCACAGCGCAGCCACTTGTCACGATGGCAGACCATTAAGGCTTCCATTGCTGAGGACAGCTCCAGTTTCTTCGGTTCGGCGATGGTCATGATTTCTTGGCTCAAAAGTTCCACGGACCGTTAGAGAGGATGGAACCGGTGTTGCGCCAGTAATGTTTCCGGGGAGGCGAGGCTATTTCAGGAAATCTTAGCAGGGGTACATTAATCTCAGGGGCGCCATTCCGTGGCACAGACCAGCGCCTCTATCGCGAACTTCTGTACGCACTGGAAAGCACCCGCTCGCGGCTGGCCGTGGCCATCGCCGCTGAGAACAAAGCAACGCCTCGTGAGCAATGGCGAGAATACCTGCGAATGCAGGAACGCATGAGGAGTTGCGTGCGCGAGATCCGGCGGCAAAGGGCGTACAGCGGCAACCGGCATCCCGTCTGGTTTGAGGCGCTACGACTGCTGAAACAGCCGATCCCCACGGCGGAGAGCCTGCAGCATGGTGAAGCGCAGCAACTTTGCGGCCGCCTTTCATCCATACTGGAAATACTCGAGAATCCCCCTGAGACGGCAACCGAAGGGTGAATCCCAATTCCGCATTCAAGCTGTCCGGTAGAAACTGAGGCACTTGTCGCTCTGCGTCACCCTGCGCGCGAGTCGAAACCCGCTCCCCGCGTCGGGCAGCGGGGCTTTTCTATGGTGTTCGACAACGACTGCAGAATCCGGCCCGGCAATCCCCGCGCGGAAGAGGGTTTCGAGCAGGTCGAGGTAGGGCCCCCAGTGATAGGGGGGGTCGAGAAATAAGATATCCGCGGTATATTCTTCACGCGCCAGCTGGCGCAACGAGGTGAAGACATCGTTTTGAAGTATACGATAGCCGGACTTTGCACCGCAGGATTCCGCATTCTGGCGGATCAAACGCACGGCATCTTTGCTGGACTCGATGAAAACCACTTCCCGGGCATCGCGGCTGAGCGCTTCCAGCCCCACCGCGCCTGTGCCCGCGAAGACGTCGAGCAACGCGGCGCCGGCCAAGCCGGGGCCCAGGATGTTGAAGAGTGTCCCTTTGAGGCGGTCGCTGGTGGGGCGCAGGTCAACCCCTCTCGGCCCCTTGAGTTTCCTGCCCTTGAACTTCCCTGAGATGATGCGCATGGCTTATCCCGTCAGCGCGATGCTGCAGCGTTCCCGCCACTGTTGGCGTATCAGCGCGGCGATGCGCCGGCAATCCTCGTCCGGGGTGTTCCTGAGCTTGTGGAGGAACCGGCCTGCCTCGGTATGAGCAAGTTCCAGGGCCTTGCGGTCCCTGACAAGATTTGCATATTTAAAAACAGGCACACCGGATTGGCGAATGCCTGCGATCTCGCCCGGTCCGCGCAGCTCCAGATCGACTTCCGCGATGCGAAACCCGTCATTGGTCTCGCAAAGGATCTCCACGCGGCGCAGCGCTTCGGGATTCCCCTGCGTATTCCCAACAAGCAGGCACATTGACTGCGCGGCTCCGCGGCCAACCCGCCCGCGCAGCTGGTGCAGCTGCGCCAGGCCGAAGCGCTCCGTGTGTTCGATGACCATGAGTGTGGCGTTCGCGACATCCACGCCGACTTCGATCACGGTAGTTGCCACTAGCACCTGGACCTCTCCAGCCGCAAACGCATTCATCACACGGTCTTTGTCCGCGGTCTTCATTTTTCCATGGAGCAGGCCGACGCTCAGGTCGGGGAAGACTCTCTGCTGCAGCTGTTCCGCCATCTGGGTTGCAGCGCGCAGGTCCGACTTCTCGGTTTCTTCCACCAGCGGATACACCACGTAGACCTGGTGTCCGCCGGCGACCGTCCGGCGCATCTCCTCATAAGCCATGCCGCGGTCCTTCTCGTGGATCCAGCGTGTCTCGATCGGGCGGCGGCCGGGAGGGAGCTCATCGATGACGGAAACATCCAGATCCCCGTAGAAGGTGAGCGCCAGGGATCGGGGAATGGGAGTGGCAGTCATAACCAGAGTGTCCGGCAGCCGGCCTTTGCTCCGGAGCACGTTGCGTTGGATCACGCCGAAGCGGTGCTGTTCGTCGATGATGACGAGGGCAAGGTTCTGAAACTCGACGGCTTCCTGGATCAGTGCGTGAGTGCCGATCGCAATCCGGGTCTCACCCACCCTGATGCGCTCCAGAGCGGATCGCTTTTCCTTTGCCGGAAGACTGCCTTTCAGCAAATCGATCGGATACCCGAGCGGGGACAACAGGCGGCGGAAGTTGAAATAGTGCTGCTCGGCCAGGATTTCCGTAGGCGCCATGATCGCTGTCTGAAATCCGTTCTCGGCTGCAAGGATGGCGGCCTGTGCCGCAACGATGGTCTTCCCCGAACCTACATCTCCCTGCAACAGCCTGCTCATCGGTCGCGCGGAACACAGATCCTCGGCGATCTCCTTGAGTACTCGTTTCTGCGCACCGGTCGGATGAAAAGGCAGGATTCTCTTGATCGCCTGGCGCACATTCTCACCTACAGCCAGGTTCCTGTCTTTCAGGAAATGGGTCCGGCTCTGGCGCACCAGGCCGAGCCCGACCTGCATTTGGAACAGTTCCTCGAAGATCATGCGCTTGTGCGCAGGGGACAAGCCCCGGTTGAGCATTTCCATTTCCCGGGCTCGGCCTTCGGGGCTCGTTGCGAGCAGTTCCGGAAAGTGGATCTGCGAGAGGGCCTTTGCCCTGGGAAGGAGGCGGTATTGGCGGCGCAGGTAGGCCGGCAGCGGATCCGTCATGTCCGGAGGCAGGCATGCCACTGCACCGAACAGGATCTGCCGCAGGGCTCTCGAGCGCAGGGGTCCGAGCCGGCGATAGACAGGGACCACGCGCCCCGAATGGACGGAGGGAGCGGCGGATTCTTCTTCCAGCACTTCACACTCCGGGTTGGTGAAGCAGAGAGCGCCGTGAAGGTAGGCATCCCGCTTCACCTGTCCGAAAATCACAAGGTTCATTCCCTGCCGGTAATGATCCCGGAGATAAGGCTGGTTGAAAAACTTGAGCACGACACTTCCAGTGCCGTCTTTCACAAGCATTTCCAATACCGCCAAACCCCGCCGTCGGGAATCGAACCCGCCCACACTGCAGACCTGTCCGCGGGTCAACGCCCATTCGTTGTCCTGCAAGGAGTGCAGCGGCCGGTATACGGTGCGGTCCTCGTAGCGGAAGGGCGGATAGCCGATAAGATCCCCGATAGTGCGGATGCCCTGTTCGGCAAAGGCCTCAGCACGCCGGGGTCCCACGCCTTTGATGAATTGGACAGAGGTATCGAGATCCATGATCCTGCGAACGTTTCGTTCCGGAATGCATTCCCAGCGACCAGACCATTATAGCCCCTCATCGGGGAAGTTTGGCAGACCCCAAATCCGCCTGCCAGCTCCGTTGCAATGCATCGAGGATTGCTATACATTGGGTGCATGAGATGCTGCAGGTTGTTCTGGCGGTACTCCGGTCTTCTCGGGCTTGCATTGCTCCTCTGCGGATGCGGTGGCCGGGCGATCAGCAAGAAACTGGCACGCGACGTGATCGCCGAATCCCCTGCCTCCACTCTTACCAGGAACGATGTCGATGTCATTTCAGTCACTCAGATGGGCGCAAGCGAGGCAATCGTGGAGACCTACCTGCATACGGCATTTCGCCTCCGGAAGACCGGAGGCGAGTGGGCGGTCAGGGAAGTCCGGGTGGGGAAAGGGCAGTGGGAAACGCTGGACAGCATCCTCAGCGCCCTGCAGCGCATCAAGGCGGAGGAAACGCAGCGGATGCTGGATAAGATCGCGGCTGCGATTGACGCCTACAGGCTGAAAAACCGGAGCCTTCCCCCATTCACCGACTACGTGCAGCTTTCGGACGCCCTGTACCCGCTCTACTTGTCCCCATTGATCCGTGAGGACGCCTGGGATAATCCACTCTCTGCGTTCTGCCCCGCACCCAACACCATCCGAATTGTATCCGCGGGTCCCGATGGCCGGCCGAACACCAAGGACGATATCGAACTGACTCGCACGTACCCTTCTTGAGTCGAAGGCACGCGTCCATGTACCGGAGCGACCATCCCGGGTCGTTTCGAATATGTGTCGCGCCTGGTCCGGCCGTTCACCGTCTGTTCCTCCGCGCACCTTCTGGAAGGGGACCTGCGGAGATGGTATCATGTGTGCCGCCTGTGATTTCCGTGGCAATGTTTGGATCGCCCGGGCAGGCAACGGCGGAAACCGATGGCAAGAGGCTGGGAAAGCAAGTCTGTGGAAGCACAGATCGAGACCGCGGAAGGCGAAGCTGGCAACCAGACACGCGGGCCTCTGAGCCTGGAGCAATTGCAGCAGCTGCAGAAGAAGGAAGGATTATTGCTCGCGCGCGCCAGAGCGCTGCAGGACCTCGAAGCAGCCCGCAATCCCCGATACCGGCAAATGTTGCAGCAAGTCCTTGCTCACCTCGAGCGCGAACTGGAATCTCTCGTTCCCCCGCGATGAATCAGGGACTAAGGGCCCGCCGCAGAATAACATGTACACTTTGGCGTGCGCGCCGAGGGCCCTTATCCCTGGGTTCGCCCATCCATCCCTCAGAGTTGACAACCACGAAATACATAGCGCGGCCTATGGCCGCAACCAGGCAAAGCGACCACCCCTGGAAATGGCACAATCGGTAACGGCATCGGTATCGCAATCGCTATCGGGATCGGAATCGACATCGGCATTGTTGCGCTGCCGACATCAACACGGAGGCGTCCGATCATGCACTGCTTTCGATAGCGATTGCGACTGCGATTGCGATCCCTATGCCGATACCGACCGTTATTCCGTGGTGCTGAAAAATCCTTTTTGGCAAGGATCTTCAGGTGAGCAGTACAAACCAATCGCCGGTATATCACGCCTCTCCTTTCGCGATACCCTCACTGAAGAAAATCGATACCGTTACTGGAGAAGTCACGCACCTTGCGACCGGCAGCTTTGTCTGGACTTGGACGTCTTCCCGCGATGGAAGACAGCTATATTACGCCAGGAACAGGTGTGGATGTGTCTCATCGGGCGCCCGCCGAGCGCGCAAGCCGTTTCAGGAGCTGAATCTGACCGGCGTGATAGAGATCGTGCGAAGCTGCGCCTTCGATCCAGGCAGCGAACGTGAACGCACTGCCCCCCGGCTTGCACTGAAGTTCGGCAGGCCGGAACAAGGAGACGGCCTCACGAAGGTCGCAATGACAGCGCTCCAAGAGCGCAAGATCGCTTCGCCAGAACACCTCGGAGCCCGGGGCTTCGCGCGGGAACCAATTGCTTCCCTTCAACGGGAATGCCCCCCGCTTTGCGCCGCGCAACCTCCGCCAGACTGCATACTTCCAATAGGCAGCGTGAACGGCGATTTCCTGGATGTTGTGGCGGTCCCGAGCAGGCCTCCACGAAGCCGAGGCTGCGTCCAGGCCCCGAAGCGAACCGCGAAGGTTTGTGCCGTGCCACGATCGTCGGTTGTAGGCGCGGTCCAGCAGGTCCAGCAGCAGCTGGATTTCGGGGGCGAACTTCGCAGCAGTCATGGTGCCTCCATGTGGCTGTTTCAGATACGGAATTCACGCAATATCCAGGCACCGATTCTGGACCGCCCGCCGGCACTGTGTTTAAAGGTACCTCCACGCTCGGATCGCTCAGGAAGTGCCTGCGCTGCGCCGCAGATTGGCGCCAACCGTATGCTTCAGATTTTACTTGCGCCAAATAGAAATCTCCATGCAGATTATGATGTATCGATTATTCCAGGAGATTGGTTGGAAGCCCGCGTTCGCATTCAGGTGCTCCCGATGAAAAGGGCTCGGATCACAGACCAGCAGAGGCGTGAGAGCCAAATCGAACCCTATGCGAAGTGCTCTTTCCAAACCGGCAAGGCACAACCATTGCACCGTGAATAGGTAACGACTTACGCAATCGGCAGGAGGCGGTGGTACAATGGCTGTGCCCAGTATCATTCTTCAAGCCTTGCTTGTAATGCCTCGGTCTTGACCCGGAGGTATTTGAAATGAAAATCCCCATGATTCAAATTCCGGAAAAGCCGCCCGGAAGATTCCGTCGACGCTTGGGGCTCCTGACGGCAGCTGTGGCAAGCCTGGTGCTCACCGGAGCTCTTGTCAGGCCGGCAGCCCAAACCGAACGTCGTCCTACCGCACCGCCGCAGGTTGATCCCAAAGCTGTGGCCATGCTCCAGGCCGTGGACGATGCGTTCGCACAGGCCGAGGGACTCATTGCGAGCTACAGGTACGAATCGTTCCGCTCCAACGGCCAGCTCTTGATCAATGAAACGACGCAGCTCAAGCTGGGGCGGCCGAACATGTACAACGTGGAAACTACTTCCGGTGGCAATAAAAGCCGGCGCATCATCGCGTCAGACGGCACCACCCGATTCAGTGTCACAAGCGGGAAAACGGTTCGCTGCACCAGTTGGAAGGTCGCTCCGCTCAACGAAGCCAGGGAAGTCGACACGTTCAACCCGCTTTATTGGAGCTTCTATAACCACGGGGAATGGCAGATCCGCTCGGCGCTCCTCGGGCACTGGGTTACAAAGTGGCGCTTGAACGACCCCGGGCTGCGCAGCGTGCGGTATATCGGTCGCAACAGCGTGGCCGGCATTCCCGTCGACGTCGTCGAGTGGACCTACACGATCGGCTATAACCGGCCGGAGGACGACCAGGTCTACACCAGTCTCCTGTCGATCGGACCCGACCATTTCGTCCGGCGGATCGAGACGACTTCGACCAGCAGGAAAGAGAATGCGGTACACAAAATCTTCGAGACGGTGTCCGACATTCGAACAACTCCGCGCAGCGCTAAGGAGGACTTCGCGTTTCGGTCCCCGGAAGGCGTCGAGTGCGAAACCGTCAATCCCGAGGAAGTTTATACAACCGGCAAGTACGCCGACTTGCCCGTCGGCTCAACGGCACCGGACTTCACGCTGAAAACCGCCCGCGGCGAAACCCTGCGCCTGTCCACCTTCCTCAAGCAGCACAGGGTCGTGCTGATGAACTACTGGGGTTACGGGTGAGGGGGCTGTCGTGTGGAGTTGCCACACGTCGAGAAATTCTTTCGGGAATACAAGTCCCGGGGCTTCGGGCTGATCACCGTGACCTCCGATCCGGCGCCCGAAGTGCTCAAGATGGTCGAGTACAACGGCATCACGCACCCGATCGTCAGCGACACGGAGGAACCCGATACCGGCAAGGTTTACGAGAAATACCACGCGTACGACGGCAAACACTATCTCATCCGCAGCGACGGCACCATCCTCGCGACCTTTTCAAAACTGGGGATCTCGCTGCCGATCTTGCAGCGGGAGCTGGCCCGGCAAGGAATCAAATAGCAATTCGCAGGGAGTCAGGTATGGATGATGGACCGTCCTCGCGTTTTGCAGCGGGTGGTTATCTAAGGGTTCGCGAAAAATAACTTCACATTCCGGCGCGAGCGTCGGGCGGGCAGATGCAAGGCGCCGCGACGCAGGCGATGTGGTGACATCGTCGAGGAGCGACGGCGGTCGCGTAGCGCTCGGAGTAGGAATTGTGGTTGCCCATAACCCCCCTCCACGAATCCGGACGTGCGGCTTTCCCGCATCCGGCTCTTGCCTTAGGTGAGGACGCCAAGTCGCCTCAGAGGGTAGGGGTGAAAAATGTGAACAGGGGGCAGGTAGCGGTCGATGAGCCGCCGCATCCGATCCCAGCGAACACGGCCCGTCTGACTCCGCCTCATCAAGGTGCGGTGCCAGAGATGGCCCACTTGGAATCGGAAGAGGTAGAGCGCCGGGCTGTTCGTGGGCACGCCGTAATAACGGCAGTGGCCTCTGACAACCGAGCCCAACCATTTGCCCGCCTCGGGGACGGGGTCGTGCATGCGTCGCCGGAGCTCGGTCTTCACCGCGTTCAGCTTCGCCTGCAGTCGCTTGCGGATTGTCTGCCGTACCACCGTAAACCGTCCATTGCTCCTCTTCTTCCCGCAGATGTGCGTGAAGCCGAGAAAGTTGAACGTCTCAGGCCTCCCTTGACCACGCCTCTGCCGGTGTTCGGCCGCAAACGGCCCGAACTCCACCAGTCGCGTCTTCTCGGAATGCAGTTCCAGCCGGAACTTCCCCATACGTGCGGCAAGCTCCGCCCAGAACCGTTCGGCATCCGTCTTCGTCTGGAATCCGACCACAACGTCATCGGCGAATCTCACGACGATTACGTCGCCGCTTGCTCGCTTTTGCCGCCACGCCTGGACCCAAAGATCAAACACGTAGTGGAGATAGATGTTCGCCAACAGCGGCGATGCGCTGCCGCCCTGCGGCGTCCCCTCCTCCGCCAGCATCCGCTTCCCATCCTCCAGCTCGCCCGCGTTCAGCCATTTCTGGATGAGCCGCACCACGCGCTGGTCCCCAATCCGATGCTCGACGAACTTCACCAGCCATCCGTGGTCGATGGCATCGAAAAATCCACGGATGTCGATGTCAAGCACCCAGTTCACCTTCTTCGTCAGCAGTCCCACGTAGAGCGGGTCCAGCGCATTGTGCTGGCTGCGTCCCGGCCGGAACCCGTACGAAAACCCGAGAAAGTCCGTCTCGTATATGGCGTTCAGCACCTCGACCGCCGCTCGCTGGACAATTTTGTCTTCCAGCGTCGTCACCCCGAGCGGTCTCTGCCGCCTGTCGGCCTTCGGTATGTACACCCTGCGAACCGGCTTCGCCCGGTATGCTCCCCGTTTCAGCCTGTCGGAAAGGTCTCGGAGGTTCTCTTCCAATTCCTCGCCGTATTCTGCCACGTCTCCCTGTCCACCCCCGGTGCGGCTTCCCTGTTGAGACTGAGGTAAGCCGCCCGAAGCGTTTCGAGGTTGTAGATGTGGTGCATGAGAGCGGTGAACCGCATCTCTCTGTCCCTCCTTGCTGCTTGTCGTACCCGCTCCAGCGCACTGTGCGCACCGTCCCGACTCAGCGTCCGGGGCGCGTTTTGCTGTCGCAGGTTCCCCTCGGCCAGTCCCTTTCCCTCCATTCCCTCCGCGGTTGGTTCCGCTTCCATCGCCAGTGCCGTATTTTGGGGGGCCCTGAATCAAGAAGTGAACGCCAGGAACTGTCCCTCCACCCTGGCAGACACGCAATGAACGGCGCTTGCTGCCGCCCTCGCATTTCTGGCTGTGGGAGCGGCGCAATCGCAGGTACAGACTCAGGGGAAGCGGCCTCTTCAGGGAAGGGAAAGGCGTGCCGATTGATTATGCCGGCTGCAACAGCGGATGCGCATCAGGCAAACGGATTCCGGACCCTCACCCCGAGGATGGTCGGGTCGGGATTGAGATCCTCGCTGAAGACTGCCTGACACCCGGCCGAGGCAGCCGCCGCGAGTACCAGCGAATCCCGGAACGACATTTGATTCAGGATCGAACAGACCACGGCTTCATGAATGAGCGCCACGGAGACCCGAACGATCTCAAAAACGCTGAAGCTTTTCACCTCTGGTGCTGACGATTCACGGCACGTGCGGAAGGGGCTAGATGTCGAAGCTTACGCCGTCGGCGCGCAGTTTGTCCTGAAGCTCGGCCACTCTAACCTCGCGCAGGAGAATTCCCTTTCTGACCGCGATGGATGCCGCAAGGCCCGCCGCGTGACCGGTGGCCATGCAGTTGCCCATGCTCTTGGCCGCCGCGGCCGCCACGTGGGTGGTGGATATGCACCGGCCGGCTGCCAGCAGGCCATCGAGTTTTTCGGGAACCAGCGCACGGTAGGGCACATGGTAGGTCTTCATTGCTCCGCCGGGCCCTCCGATCTCGCCGCCCGGATCCATGAGCCCGCTGCGCCAGGCGATGGCGTCGTCAAACTTCCGGCCGATTCGGGTATCCTCCTCGGTGAGGACGTACAGACCCTTGACCCGCCGAGATTCCCGGACGCTCAACTGCGGTCCGGCGGCCACCCATTCGACTTGCTGGACGTTCGGATTGCTCGATTCGCGCAGCGCCTGGGCCATCTGGTAGGCCTGTCTGCGGCTCTGGCATTCGGCCCTTGTGCGCTCCACCGGGTCGGTAACGTCCACCCGGCCCATATCCGCGGTTCCCGAATGATTGATGAACCAGCTGACACTCTTGACGATGGGCCTGATTTCCAGGAATCCGGATGGAATCAGCGGATATTTTTTCCTGCCGCTGCGGATGGCCGAGGAGATGTCGGCGGCCCTGATCTTGGATTTATCGATATTGGTGAGCGCCAGTCCGAGGGTCGCCGGCATGAGGCTCTTGGGATCGATCATGGTTTCCGCGCCGGCGTAATAAGCCACGTCGGCATCTCCGGTGCAATCCACGACTGCCTTCGCCTTGACGGCCATCAGGCCGCGCTTGGTAGCGACGATGACCGCCGTCAGCCGGTTCTTTTCCACGATGGCGTCCACGGCGCGCACGTGCACCAGGTACTTCACGCCCGCCGCCTCCAGGGCATCCAGGATGGCGACCTTCAGGTATTCGACGTTGCACCACAACTCATGCCCATTGACATCCCCAATGCTCACGGCCTGGTCCCCGTAAGCCACCAGTTTCTCGATGAGCAACTCATGAACCAGCGAACGCGGTTTCTTTCCGGGCCGCATCTGGTTGATCTCCATCCCCATCATCCATGCGCCCACACCGCCGAAAAACGAATGATTTTCGATCAACAGGGTCTGCGCTCCGGCGCGCGCCGCGCCCAAAGCGGCGCCGATGCCCGCCGGACCGCCGCCGACCACCAGGATATCCACCGAATCCAGAGCCGGGTAATCTGCCGCCCTCCGGATCGCAGGAGTCTGCGCAAAGCCGGCTGCGCTCTTTCCCGCCGTCAATGTGCTGACGCCGATTGCGCTTGTCTGGAGGAAATCCCGCCTGGTGAGTTTCTGCCGTCTCTTCATCGCATTTGCCTCCATGGTTGACGACCCGAGAGTACAACACAACGTTTTCAATAAACCATGAAATATTCCGTTTTCCCCGCCCCCGTAGAACAAGGATCCTGCCGGGAAGGGACGCCGGCAATTGTATCCTGTTCCGCGGATTGCCAATTCCTCGGGAATTCGCCTGCGGCGATTTCAATGATAGGGATTTGTTTTTGAGGGAGTGAGGGTGGCGCACGAAAGGGGCTCCTCAGCTGAAAGACCAGGGGACACACCTGAGGTATCGGCGGTTTCGGATCTGAGGCAGCTGCTTTCCCGAGTCCGGCGCCTGCGCGCACGATCCAGCCAGGAAGTCCAGCGCCGGAAAAATGCGGGCCGGAGAGGCCTAAGCATTGCGCGGCCGGTAGACTCCTTGGCCGCCCGGTACGCGTATAAAACGGTCAGGATGGTTCGATTCCCGCCTTCGACGCCGATGGAATCAGGCACCTGGCGAAACCGCTGTTTGATGCCCAGCCTCGAAAAAACACCCGAATCCGCCGGCCGTTGCCGGGTTTTCGTGAACAATCGGCGGCGCTTTATCGTATGATCGGTGACTGCGCCGGCATCGGAACGACTTGAGCCGTTTGTCCGGTATAGACTCGGGGGCCCCAATATGACAACTTCATCTGCAAAGCCGCTCCGGCTGTGGCCCGGCGTGGTCATCGTGGCACTGCAGTGGCTGATACGGTTTGGCGTTCCGGAGGTCATCCCCGAGGCTGTGTTCATCGGGGTGCTCACGGGACTCGGCGGCGGGCTGGCGATAGCCCTCTGGTGGTTGTTTTTCAGCCGGGCGGCATGGTTCGAGCGCCTGGGCGCCCTCGCCCTGATGATCGCCGGGCTGTTCGCAACGCCCCCCATCCTCCATGAGTCGATCGCGAAGGGGGCCATGGGCTTCCTGTTCCCCATGCTCGCGATCCCGGTCCTGAGCCTCGCCTTCGTCGCCTGGGCCATGGCCACCCGCCGCCTCTCGAACGGGATCCGGCGCGCGACCATGATCGTAACCATCCTGGCTGCCTGCGGATCTATAGCGCTCATCCGGACCGGGGGCGTCACGGGCAGTTTCGCCATCGACCTGCATTGGCGGTGGTCATTGACCCCGGAGGAACGGCTTCTGGCCCAATCCGGCAACGAGCCGGCAGCGTCCCCGTCGGCACCTGCTGCCATTGCACCGGCTCCGGCCGGCTCAAAGACTCCCGCGGAACCGATCGTCAAACAGCCCTCGAGTCAACCCGGCCATGAGCCGGCGGCGGTCCCGCCGGCCCCTGCAGGAGTCGAGACCGATGCCGAATGGCCCGGATTTCGCGGACTGCATCGCGACGGCATCATCCCGGGCGTGAAGATCAGGACCGACTGGACTGTCTCACCGCCGGTTGCGCTCTGGCGCCGGCCTGTCGGGCCTGGCTGGTCGTCCTTCGCGGCACGCGGCGACTCCCTCTACACCCAGGAACAGCGCGGCAGCGATGAGGTGGTCTCCTGCTACCGGCTGAACACCGGGCAGCCAGTGTGGACCCATCGCAACCCGGCCCGGTTCTGGGAGTCGAATGGCGGGGCCGGTCCGCGGGGAACGCCCACCCTGAGCAACGGCCGCGTATATGCATTCGGCGCCACCGGAATATTGAACGCGCTCGACGCCGGCGATGGCGCGGTCGTGTGGTCGCGCAACGCCGCGTCAGACACCGGCACGGAGGTCCCGACATGGGGTTTTTCGAGCTCGCCGCTTGTGGCCGGCGACGTTGTCATCGTCGCCGTTGCCGGCCGGCTCGCTGCCTTCGACCTGGCATCCGGCCGGCAACGCTGGCTTGGGCCGGACGGGGGCATGAGCTACAGTTCCCCGCACCTGGTGACCCTTGACGGAGTCGCGCAGGTCCTGCTGCTTGGCGGCAACGGCGCCGTCAGTGTCGCACCCGCCGACGGCAAGGTGCTCTGGGAGCACTCCTGGCCGGGTGTGGGCATCGTGCAGCCGGCTCAGATCGAGGACGGCGGAGTCCTGATTGCCACCACCAGTTCTTCCGCTGCCGGACTGGGCACACGCCGCCTGGCGGTCCTGCACGGCCCGAGCGGATGGACGGTCGAGGAACGCTGGACCTCGACCGGGCTGAAGCCCTATTACAACGACTCCATCGTTCACAAAGGCCACGCCTACGGCTTCGACGGCAGCATCCTGGCGTGCATCGACCTCGAGGACGGCAGCCGCAAATGGAAGGGCGGGCGCTACGGCAACGGCCAGCTCATCCTCCTGCCCGACCAGGACCTGCTGCTGGTGGTTTCGGAAGAAGGGGAACTGGCGCTTGTCGCGGCCTCCCCGGAGCAGTACACGGAGCTGGCGCGGGTCCCGGCGATCGAGGGCAAGACCTGGAACCACCCGGTTCTGATCGGCGACCTGCTCGTGGTCCGCAACGACCAGGAGATGGCCGCGTTCCGGCTGCCCCGCGCAGGGCGCTGACGGAGGCTTGAAATCCGCGGTCCTCGCACCGCCTCCCCCTCGGTAAATCCCGCCTTTTTTGAGGACCGAGGGAGCCCGTCAGAGGAAACGCAGAGTTGGGCACGGCCTATGCGTTAGCCGGCCGACGGGAGCAGGCGCTGGCCATAGCGGCCAGCGCAAGGCGAAGGCCCCGTTCCCGCTACTACGTGTCCAGGATCGTAATTGTTTGGCCAGCCCGAAGTAGACAGCCACGAATTCCACGAAATATCACGAAAGCCGCGTGGTATGGCTCGCATCAAGGGAGATATACACAACGTCATAAGTGTGCGACACGATTCGAGAGTTGAAGTGCATCTGGGGCAAGCAGGATCGATCGCATTTTCACCACAGAGACCACGGAGGAGTTATGCCGCAATTCATGCCCGGGAGCCAACGCTTCGCGTTGCGCCATTCACATCCGGGAGCGGCGGGAAAGTCGCTACTGTATCGGGTTCCATAC
>Ga0113563_10000232_pt1 | contig 24387 bp, 18 predicted proteins | sample Mud3Dept3metaG_FD_80117 | JGI IMG/M metagenome (GOLD analysis project Ga0113563, IMG submission 80117) | Freshwater wetland microbial communities from Ohio, USA, analyzing the effect of biotic and abiotic controls - Mud 3 Core 4 Depth 3... | ecosystem: Environmental > Aquatic > Freshwater >... | reverse complement strand
TCTCGCCCGCGCTGCGGCACCTCGCGGAAGACCAGCACGTGCGCGCTGTGGTCGTGGTTACCGACGGCGAAATCGCATACCCCGCAGAGCCGATGCCGTACCAGGTGCTCTGGCTCGTGCCGGGTCCGAAGGCGCCTGCCTTCAACCCGTCGTACGGCCGCGTCGTGTCGATGCTGCCCCGTTAGGAGCAACCATGAAAGTCATCCAGGAACTCGTTGCCTACTTCGAGCGCCGCGGGCGGCTGACGCGGATCGAGATCCGAAAGCTGCTCGATCAGGGGCTGCTCGCGGGGGACGCGCCGCCCAACATGCTCAACCTGTGCGATCAGGTGGGTGCCAGCTACTACTTCCGCGTTACGGGGGAGGCCGCCGGGTCGCTCTGGGGCACCGATATCTATACCGGAGACTCCGCGCTCGCCGTGGCGGCGGTCCACGCAGGTCTGGTCAAGATCGGCGAAACCGCCGTCGTCAGGGTCATCGTCGAGCAACCGCGCTCGCAGTACCAGGGCTCGGTCCGCAACGGCGTGACGAGCCACGAGTACGGTCAGTACGGGACGGCATACCGCCTGTCGGCTGTTTGATGCCCACCCCTATCATTGTTACTGGGGTCGGACCGAGGCAACCTCAAAAGATTAAGGACCTTGGTCGAAAAAGGCCCTGAAAACGAGGGCCTAATCTCGATTTTCCACCTGCAAAATCGAATTTAAGTGGTGTGCACCATTCCAGCAGAATGCGGTCAGTCGAATGGAGCAGCCGCCCATAGCTCATCGGCTCGAACTGAGTGAACTCGAGCGGCGCAGCAGGGCAGCCATGGCTGGCAAATGAGTTAGAACGAAAAAACAGGGCCAATAGTGGCGCATAAGCCGCATTTTTGGCCCTCGGCAAGGACTATCCTATTTGATCAATGTGACTTCGGTCGGTCCGACACCGGGCCGCATCCATTTCCCTTGTGCTCCCGGATAGAAATGCTTATAAGACTCGATTGCAGGAAAGCAGCGCAGGCCAAATATTCGTTCGGAGCCGATTCGTCTGACTCGCCAGGGCCCAAAGAGTCTCGGTCAGGCTTGCCTTGTCAGAAGGGTGCGCTGCGCTCCACAGACTCCGTAGGGAAGGCAATGGAAGATGTCACATTTTAAATCACACATCCATGGATCTCCTGTTTTTCGATTTCCCGCAATGCTGTTCGTGATCGGCCTGGGAATGGCGTGGGATGTCGATCCCGCCCCGGCACCCGAGCATTCCATGAGTTTTGCAGCGTTTACAGATACTCACGTCGGCCAACGCACTCAAAACAACAAATGGGGCTACGCGGATTATCTGGATCTTCTCGCCGGCGATATTATGGACAACACGCTCCCCTGCGAGTTTGTCGTCCATCTCGGGGACGGATCGAACGATAACACGGCGTTCGTCAATGGCGTTGGGCTTCCCAAGACCATGGATCCTTACAAGAACAATTTCAAGGCTTTCCTTGTGTCTCACCTGAACCTGCCCCTTCACTATGTCGGGGGCAACATCGACCTCAATGACTATAGTGACGGGCCGGACTTGCCGCAGAACGACAATGATCCCTTTGCGTTATTGAAGACCTATGTCAACGAAACGGAACTCAACACCTATCCCTATGCAATGATGCGCAACGGCATCCTTTTTCTCGCGTTGCCTGAGATGGAGTATGAAATGTGGACCCGTCCGGCGCTGTATGAATGGGTTCAATTTATGGCGACTTATTATCATAACGCGACGACAATTATTTTTTCCCATCAAGCCATCGAGGACACGACGCCGCATGACGGCGACCCGATGTCGACCTATCGGGGTCATCAGGATCAAGCCTGGTGGGCACGTCTCTTTCAGAATAATCCCCAAATCAAAATGTGGATACACGGACACAATCACATGCCCGGATGGTATGTAGGCAGCCAAAGCAGCGGGTCGAGCCGCCCGGTTCAAGACTTTGGCCACGAGATGGCCTTCTCGGCTCCCTATCCCCAGATGGATTGGGGCAACTACGTCGAAGAGGATACCATTGTCATCTATACGATTTCTGCTACCGGCGTTACGTCGAGAGCCTGGGAGAATAACGGAACCCGCGGACGCTGGGTCTCCGGAATGGATATGACCTGGAAGGTTCCCACAACTTACGACGTGAATGCCGAGGATTGGTACAGTTTCCCGGTTCTCATTCAGGACGGCGAATCCCAGGTTACGGACATGAAGGTCCTTTCTTCAAAAATCACTCTTCAATTGATAGGAAGCAGCCCCGTGGAACTTTTCTGCGATCCCCGCCTGGAAACGAAGGGATCTCACGTCAATGAGAACATCCTGGGATTCGACGATGATCCGACATCCAAAGTTACGGCAAACACGCCCGGTATGACCGTTCATGGGGCAACGACGCTGACTTTTCCTCCAAAGCATGAGTGGGACAGGTATTGTCATGATGGCCATGGCGGGCCGCCTTACCAGTATTTCTCCGTGGGAACCTCTCCCGCGGCGGCGCCGGGTGGCTCGTACACGATTACGATGACGGCAAGATCCAATTCCGGAAAGGGAAGGGTTAACGTGTCTGTGAGCTGCAGCGATTGGGGGACCAAATCCCAGTACAGCACGCTCCCCGGGAGTTCGAGCGTGGTGCTTTCGCATGACTTCGGGAAAAACTACGAAACATTGTCCAGCACGTATACGGCTCCCAACGATCCAAATGCCTGGTTTATACAGGGGATTCTGGATTTTGCCGACTCGACGGATTATGACGTGTCTTACTTCAGCATTAAACGGACGAGCACAAGCGACACCACTGAAGACTTCCGGATGTTGTTGAGCGGAAAACCATACGATGTCGCCGGGAAACTCGGCCGATTTAAAACCAAACACTTCTCCGTCAATCCCGCAGAGCTGTCGGATCGTGATGGGATTATCAAATTCACCGCTTCGATCAAGGGCAACCATTACGGAATGGCCAATTTGATCTATCATGCCCCTCTCCTCATGGGTAGAAATGCACGATACAAAGTCAATAGCGTCAAGGGAAATACCTACGACGTCACTTTGACCGCCAAGCTCTCGGGTTATTCAAATATCTTTAACATGTTTCCTTTCAGCACCAAGTATGGAGGAGTTGAAATCCGAACGGACGAAGATGCCGGTAAAAATCATACCAGCAAGAATAAAAATCAGTGGATTACATGCGACTGGTCCGCCCCCGGGAAAAAGATTCTGGTCATTTATCCAACACAGACCCCACCCCGCTAGACCCGGGTCCGGGATCAGGATTGTCGTCCGCCGGCGGCAGGAGACACGATAGCCGGGTGTCATTCTTATTGCCGGAACACGAGGTCGCCGAAGTTCTGAGGTGCGTGAGGGTGCGGCCAGTCGATTGGAGCAGCCGACCGTAGCTCATAGGCTCGGACTGAGTGAACTCGAGCCGCGCAGCAGGGCAGTCACGGCTGGCAAATGCGTTAGAACGAAAAAGCAGGGCCAAAAGTCGTGCGCAAGCCGCATTCTGGGCCCTCGGCAAGGACTATTCTGTTTAGCCAATGTAACTTCGGTCGGTCCGACCCCGATCCCCCTCTACTGGAATCAAAATGGAGACAAATAAGAAAGCGCTCTTCAGAACAGAGGACGGCAAGAACCTGGCTTTCACGTTCGGTCTGGTCAGTTCGCTATTCCTCCTCTGGGGTTTCTGCAACGGCATGATCGATGTGATGGACAAGCACTTTCAGCAGCAACTCCATCTCACTCTGGCGCAGTCCGCCTGGGTGCAATTCGCCCACTACCTCGGATACTTCCTGATGGCGATGCCGGCGGGGTGGCTGGCTTCCCGACTGGGGTATAAAGCGGGGATCATCACAGGTCTGCTGATGGTGGCTGCGGGCGGATTCTGGTTTATCCCCGCGACAAAAATCGCCGCCTTCTGGGCCTTCCTGCTCGGAGTCTGCCTCATAGCCGCAGGCCTGACATTTCTGGAGACGATCGCCAATCCCTACACGACCGTTCTTGGACCGACACGTTACGCCGCCACTCGCATCAATCTCGCCCAATCCTGCAACGGCATCGGATGGATCTTTGGACCCATAGCAGGGGGGCTGTTCTTTTATTCCAAGGATGCGCTGGGGAACAGCACCGGCAGCCAGACGCTTTGGATTCCGTACGCCGGGGTTGCGGTTGTTGTTGTTCTATTGGCTGTCGTTTTCTATTTTGCGAACGTGCCCGACATAAAGACCGAGGACGACTATAACCCCGATGCATCCGCACCGGATGCCGCCCATTCCATTTGGTCGCACCCGCATTTCACACTCGCCGTGGCCGCGCAGTTTTTATACGTGGCGGCGCAGGCCGGCATTTTCAGCTTTTTCATCAACTACATGACGTCTCAAGTCCCGCCGATCCCCGAGGCGCTCAAGTCGGGATTGATCAAGAGCCTTCTCGAGACCGGCAGCGACGGTTTGTTGCGCATCAGCGACCAGGGAGCCTCCACCCTGGCATCTCTTGCATTCGTGTGCTTTCTGATCGGCCGGTTTACCGGGGCGGGAATCCTCAGGAAGTATGCGGCACACAAGGTCCTGGGCCTGTATGGACTGCTGAATGTGGCCGTCTGCTTTGTTGTTTTTATAAAGTTGGGCTGGATTTCGGTGGCATGCGTTTTCCTGAGTTACTTCTTCATGTCGATCATGTTCCCTACCATTTTTGCACTGGGCATCTTCGGATTGGGCGCCAGAGCGAAGAAGGCCTCGGCGTTCATAGTTATGGCAATCATGGGAGGGGCGCTGCTGCCCAAGCTCATGGGCTATGTAGCAGACGAATTCGACATGTCCCGCGGCTTCATCGTGCCGCTGGCCTGTTTTGCTTTTGTCGCCTTCTACGGTTTTCGGTGGCCCAGGTTCAGCGGCAAGCACGGAGCTGCCCGTCGTCCGCGAAAACCTAAAACAGCTGCTGATTCCTGTGGATCCGCGCACCTCGAGTAAGATCATTTCGCTTGTTCAAGTATCGCATCGACTCCGGGATTCTCCCGTTTCTCCGGGAGAGTCTTTGTTTCCAGTAATCGGGCCACGAAACTGGGGACGCTGCATGGTTATGCGTCGCGTGGAGGGCGCATTCCCGAATAGTCGTCTGCAGAACCGGGCAGCGTCCCCAGTTTTTTGCGGTCGATGACTTCGTCGGGGAGTTCGTTTGAGTCATCCGTGCGGCGTGGGAAGTGCGCCGCCAACGCCTTGCCGCAGGTTTCGATGGCCGCGCAGATGCCCTCCCGCGGCTTTCCCTGTCTGATTCCCTGGATGATCTTGTCGCGGACATCGTTCCAGTGCGGGTTTCCCATCTTTTCGTGGATGCCTCTGTCGGCCAGGACCACCACACGTCGTTCGAGACAGGAAAGATAGATGAGGACGCCGTTGAGTTCGCGGGTCTTGTACAAGCCGCTCGCGTAGAACTCCCGGAATGCGGCTTCGTGAACGGACTCGTCCATTTCCCGGGAGGAGATGAACCAGCGGCGCAGCGGCAAGCGCGGAATCAGGGCGCGAAACAGCGCGAAGGAAATGAGCTCGATCCATATGACCATGCCGATCGTTTGCGGGGTTGGGAGCATCAGATACACTGCGGTGGCGATGATCGATCCCGCGAGTGCTCCCTGCAGGTCAGCGTGGTGGTAGTGTCCCGACGCATCCGTCAGGGCAAAGACTATTTCACCCGAAGTGCCCAACTCTGCTTTTTGGACTGCCTCGGCTATGGCTTTTTTGTCGTATTCCGTCAACAGCATGGCGTCCGAAATCTCTCCTGTTGGTAGTGCCGGGGCAACAATGCCCAAGATTCGGCTGCAGAAATTCCTGCCATGCATCGGTTCACCAGCTTCCGGAAGCGCCACCGCCGCCGAAGCCACCCCCGCCGCCGGAAAATCCGCCGCCGAAACCACCACCTCCGCGGCCGAAGCCTCCCCCGCCGAAACCGCCGCCCGGGAAGAACGGGCCGGCAAAACCTCCCGGACGTCTGCCGGCGTGAGTGCCGGAACGGGCGCCCGCTTGTATGAACGCACCGATGACGCCGCCCAAAACCGAACCGACGCCGCCGCCGATCAACATCGGGACCAAAGTGACTCCGAGGAGCCAGTAAATGAGCAGCAGCCCAGCCCCGCCACCAAGGACGCTGCCGCCCCATTTTCCGGTCGAACCCAGTACCCAGAGCATCGGGGCGAGAAGAAATACAAGAAATTGATAGCCGTTGCCGGAACCATCCCGGCGCTGCGAGTGGTCTTCAGCACCCGGCGAAGCCTGGTATGCGCCCCGGACCGCCCGCATTACGCCGCTGACACCGGCTTCGATGCCTCCTGGGAAATCCCCATCCCTGAATCTGGGAGCGATCTCGTTCCGGATGATGCGGCTGCTGAGTGCGTCGGTCAGGGTCGGCTCCAGGCCATAGCCCACTTCGATGCGAATCTTCCTCTCCTTCATCGAGATGAACAGGAGTGCCCCGTTGTCCCGGCCCTTCTGCCCCAGTCTCCAGGCTGTGGCCACCCGCACCGAATAGTCCTCCAGCACCTCCCCTTCGAGGCTGGGGATGATCAGGACTGCGATCTGGGTGGAGTCGGAGGCTTCGAATTGCTTCAGCCTCTCCTCGAGCACGGCAGCCTGCTCGGTAGTAAGCACGCCGGCCAGATCCGTTACCCGCGCCTGGAGCTTGGGAACATCAAGCGCACGGGCACCGGATGCCAGCAATAAGAGAACCAGGCCGGCGCCGGCCAATGTCAGGCGTGTTCTATTAGACATCGCTCACTTGCCGAAGTTCACTACCGGCGGCTTCTCGCTGCCCGGCGTACTCTGGAAATACTGCTTCTCGTTGAAGCCGAAGGACTTTGCCACGATAACGGCAGGGAACTGCTTGATCCGGGTGTTGTAGGCCTGCGCGCTTTCGTTGAACCTCTTCCGCTCTTGCGCGATCCTGTTCTCGGATCCTTCGAGCTGGCTCTGCAGTTCGAGAAAGTTCTGATTGGCCTTGAGGTCCGGATATCTTTCAACTACCAGCATCAGCCGTGAAAGGGCGCTCGACAGGCCTGCTTGCGCCTGCTGGAACTTTTGAAACTCAGCCTGATTGTTCAAGATGTCGGGGGTTACCCGGACGGAGCCCACCTGGGCACGGGATGCCGTAACCGTCTCCAGCACTTCGCTTTCATGCGCGGCATAGCCCTTTACGGTCGCCACCAGGTTGGGGATCAGGTCGGCACGGCGCTGGTAGACATTTTCCACCTGCGCCCATTGCTGGCTGACTTCCTGCTCTTTGGCCACGATGTCGTTGTAGGTGCCCTGGATGGCAAAGCCGATGATCAGAACCAGGACCACGATTATGCCCAAACCTATGAGCAAGCCCTTTTTCATTCTACCCTCCTCGGTTTTGCTAAATTTGAATCACTATCATAGCAGTTGATACGCAGGCATCCGATTCCCCCGATATTCGGCCGGCCACAACCGTACCACGGATTATACGAATCGCGCCGGAAAAAGGTTGTTTAGAGATAAGACCAAGGCCGTATTGGGTGATTTCACAATTACGATGACGTGTTTGTGTCGCCCCGCCAGCAACAAGCTCCATTCCGGGTGTGGTCGATTACTCGGATCTCCCTGCGATTGCCGGGGGAAAGCCCAGGACTCGGACTGACAAACATGCGGTTACTCGCGGACCCGAAACTCCTGCATGAAGCTGCGGACCCGGGCGACATCGGTCGCGAGCAGGCTGAATTCCGGCGGCCGGAGCTCGCCGCCCATAAAGCACCTCTCGTTGCGAGACTTCATGGATCCCTCGATGGTCGTCAATGCGGCGACGCGCAGCTCTTTGGCCCCGCCCGGTCGAGGATCCTGCTGAAATTCCGTTCGTTGATCCCGCCTCCGGGCATGATGACGATGACGCGATTCCCGGCTTTGTGGACGAGATCGGAAATCAGGTCGAGGCCCTCCAGCGCGCTGCTCTGCTGCCCGGAAGTGAGAATGCGGTCGATGCCGACTGAAATCTGGTTCTCCATGGCCTCGCAGGGGTCGCGCGACATGTCGAGTGCACTGTGGAACGTGACCTTCATCGGCTTGGCCAGTTCGGTCAGTGCGCGGGTGTGCGGTCTGTCGACCGTGCCATCCGGATTGAGGATGTCCGATCACAACATCGTCGGCAACCGATTCCCCTGCCGTTTCAATGTCGAGGTTCATGATTTCAAATTCGGTCGCAGAGTAGCAGAAGTCTCCCCCCCGGGGACGGATCATGACATGCCAGCCTATGTGCAGGAAGTTCCGGGCAGCCCGTATCGATGCCGCGCCTGGTGTCGTGCCTCCCTCGAGCAGATTGGCACACAGCTCCACCCGGTCTGCGCCTCCCTCCTGGGCGGCGAATGCGCCCTCAACCGATTCGACACAGACTTCCGGCAATCTTTAAAACCGGTAAAACCCGGCAGGCTTCCCGGTTATGCCGCAGCTTCAGACAACGGATGGCCTTCCTGCCGAGTGCCTTTGTGTCTCTGACCCACTTGAAGCGGAGGAGAGAGGGCAGCCAATTATCGCCATTACAATCATTTGCAGTTCGGCTGAAGATTTTTGCCTTGCGGGACCCCGGCTGAAGGGCAGATCACTATCCGCGCGCTTCCGGGGACAGTTCCCGGAGGGACTGTCCCCTTCAAGCATGACTAGTTGGTCTTGGGATTTCCTTCGATGTCGAGGATCACGATCGGCCCGAAGCCGGTCGCCTTCAGCGGCGCTTCGATGCTGGCGCGGTCGCCGACGATAACCATCGAGATGTGGTCGGGGTCGATGTACTGCTTCGCAACCCGCAGCACGTCTTCCTTGGTGATGGCGGCGACTGCCGCACCATACTTCTGGTAATAGTCGCCCGGCAGACCCTGTTGCCACAGCGACGCGATTGCGCTGTTGATGGCGGTCACCGAGGCGAACTGGCCCGGGAGCCGCTGCACGAGCGCATCCTTGGCCATGGTCAGTTCCTCGTCCGTAACCGGGCGGCTGCCGGCGATGCCGCGAAACTCCTTCATGAACTCGATGAGCGACGCGTCGGTCTTCGCCGTTTGAACGTCACCCCCCGCGCGGAAAGGCCCGGGGCCCCGGCCGAAGGAGAATCCCGAGTTTACTCCGTAGCTGTAGCCCTTTTCCTCCCGGATGTTGGCATTGAGCCGCGACTGGAACATCCCGCCGAGCATGAGGTTCATCACCTGGATCGCGTAGAAATCGGGAGTGCTGCGCGGCGGCCCGGGATGGCCGATGGCCAGGGTCGATTGTGCGGCGCCGGGTTTGTCGACGATGTAGATCGTCGCCGGCCGCGCCGCCGGCAGCGCCGGATAGGAGAAGGCCGGTTTCGCTCCTCCGGCAGGCCAGGCCGCCAGCGCCCCGTCGATCGTCGTTTTCACGGCAGCCTGCGTAACATCCCCGCTCACGACGATCAGAGCCCGCCCGGGCTGGAAATAGGTCTTGCAGAAGGAGGCGATTTCATCGCGCGTGATGGCGCGGTATGACTCCTCGGTCACGTTCTGGCCATACGGATGTGAGGTGCCGTAGAGGACCCGGGGAAACACACGCGCGGCGATCGAGCCCGGCTGTGCCTTGGCCTGGGTCAATGCCACCAGCCGCTGCGCGCGGATCCGCTCGAGCGCGTCCGCCGGAAAGGTCGAGTTCAGCAGCATGTCGGCCAGTATCTCGAGCGTGGCGCCGAACTTCCCGGCCGTCGATACGAAGCTCATCGATCCGGTTTCCGTCCCGATCCCGACGCTCACGCTGGTACCCAGCAACTGCAGCGCACTCGACAGTTCCTCGCCGTTGCGCGACTTCGTCCCCTCGCTCATCATGGCAGCCGCAATGCCTGCCAGCCCGCGGCGGTCAACCGCCTCGAACTGGCACGAGCCGCCCAGGATCGTCAGGGAAAACGATACCAGCGGCAGATCGTGCTTTTCCGAGACAATCAGCTCGGCGCCGTTGGCAAGCGTGGTTCTGCTCCACGCCGGGACGTGTAACTCCGGCGTCTTGCCCGGCGGCGGGATTTTGCTGCGGTCGAGAGCCTGCCGGGCGAGCAGCGGCGGAGACAGGAGAGCCAGGACCACGCAGGAACAGAGCAACATACCGGCGGATCTGGAATACGGATTTTTAGGTTTCATGGCTGCACCTCCGGGCGTGATGTTTTTCCGGCCGTGACATTCCTGCTTTGTGCCGGCTTGGATGCCTGATCGACCTTGCCGGTGGGCACGACGCTCAGGACGACCCGGCCGCTCGTCAGATACTTGTTGGCCACCCGCCTGACGTCGGCGGCAGTGACGGCCTGCGACTTCTGATAGTCCGTCCGGAAACGCGCGGCATCGCCGTGGAAACCGGCGCCGTCGCACAGCACCATGGCTTTGCCGAGGTTGGACTCGAGGCCGCGCATGAAAGCCAGTTCCTCGCCCGCCAGGGCTTTCCTGATTTCCTCGTCCGTCGGACCCTCGCTCTTCAGTTTCTCGATGACGGCATCCGCCGCCCCCTCGAGATTGGTGAGCGTATGGTCGGGCCGGGGGACGATCATGATGCGGAACTCGCCGACGTCCTCGTTCGAGCCCTGATATGCCGACACCGACGCCGCGGCCTGCTGATCATAGACCAGCGCCTTGGTAAGCCGGGTCGTGCGCGGGCCGGCGAGGATGGCGCCCAGGACGGCGAGCGCATACTGATCTTCGTTTTTTTCGCCTACGGTCGGCCACTGGATATAGAGGCGCGGCACCTGCACGCGATCCTCATACACCAGCCGCTGCTCGGAAGCCAGTGTGACAAGAGGCGCCGATGGGCGTGCGACCGGCTTGCCCCGCGGGATGTCGCCGAAATACCTGCTGACCCACGGCTTCGCCTGAGCGGCGTCGAAGTCTCCGACGATCGCCACAATGGCGTTGTTGGGAGCGTAGTACAACCGGAAGAAATTCTTGGTGTCCTCTTCGGACGCCGCCGAGAGATCGGCCATGCTGCCGATCACATCCCAGGAATACGGGTGGGAAGCAGGATAAGTCGTCTGCGACAGGATCTCGTTGACCCGGCCGTACGGCTGGTTATCCACGCCCTGGCGGCGTTCGTTTTTGACGATGTCCCGCTGCGCGTTGAGCTTGACGATGTCGAGCTTGTCGAGCAGGAATCCCATCCTGTCCGACTCCAGCCACAGCGCCGACTCGAGGTAGTTGGAGGGCACAATCTCGAAGTAGGTGGTGCGGTCGTTGGAGGTCGTGCCGTTGTTGCTGCCGCCCACCCCCTCGGTCAGCTTGTCGTGCAGGCCGTAGGGCACGTGGCCCGAGCCGGTGAACATGATGTGCTCGAACAGGTGGGCGAAGCCGGTGCGGCCAGGCAGTTCGTTTTTGGACCCAACGTGGTACCAGACATTGACCGCTACCGTCGGCGTGGTGCGATCGACCGACAGGATTACAGTCAGGCCGTTGGGGAGCGTATAGGTTTCAAACGGGATCCGGATCACAGCGGCCCCGGCGCCGGGGCCGGCTGCCGGCGGCTTCTGGACCGCGGCGCAGCAGGCCAGCGCCAGGATGGCGATCGGGATGATCTTGCGACCGGTGGCGAACACGGTTGTTTGTCTCCTTTCGGAAAGCCGGGGAGTTCCGGACGAAACATGACTGCAACGTACGATGCGCTTGCTCTCCACCTTGAGAGTATCACGGAATTCGGGATCAGGCTACGCAACTCCGGGATTGCACGTCAACCTGGAAGCCCGGTGCGCGAGCGCCCGGGAGTCGCATGGCCTGTCCGGGGAATATGCGGTGGAGGTGCGCCGGTACCCGATAAGATCGAGCTGGAAACGTTTTCATCACTTCCGACGGGTAGATATGGTAGTATTGCATCAGTATGGTAACAAAAACCAAGATTACTTTTACTTTGGATGAACAGACCATTGCCCGGCTAAATGATTCGGCCCAGCGCCTGGGGATTCCCAAGAGTGCAGTGGTGCGCGAGGCCATAGGAGATTACCACGCCCGCATCGGGAAGATGAGCGAGGTCGAACGCCGGCGCATGCTGGCTGATTTTGACCGGCTCGTACCGAAGATCCCCCTCCGCCCTCTGGAGCAGGTGAAAAGGGAACTTGCCGGGATAACAAAAGCCCGGCGATGCGGCGGCCGCAAGTGCACGGAGAGGCACCCCCTTTGATCGTCGTGGATACCTCGGTTCTGATAGACGCTCTCACCGGGCCGAAACGGTCTGCACCCATGCTGCGGATGGCGATCGAAAAAGGGGAACGTCTGCTGCTCCCGTCGCTGGTTCTGTATGAATGGCTTCGAGGGCCGCGCCTGACATCGGAACTCGAGGCGCAGGAAGCGTTGTTTCCCGCAAAAGCCGCGGCGCCTTTTGGAGTCGCGGAGGCAATCGTGGCATCCCGTCTGTACCGGGCTATTTCGCGGACCCGGGGCCGCGAAATCGACATCGCCATCGCTGCGGTGGCAATTTCGAGAGATGCAGATCTGTGGACTCTGAACTCTGGTGATTTTGCCGATATTCCGGGGCTTCGCCTTTACTTCTCCATGTAACCTCGAACGAGCTAACCCCTCAGCGGGATGCTGCCTGTAACGCATCCGACGCTCTGCATCGCTGCCACTCGTGGGAGAAAGTATGCGGGGAGTTGCTGGTGACCTATAATAGCGGCATCATGCATGCCGGGAGGCCGGGATGGGGACAAGGCTGCGTTGGGGCATTCTGGGAACCGGAAACATTGCGCGTCAGTTCGCACAGGGGATGACTTCGGCAAAACGATGCGAATTGGCTGCCGTTGGCTCGCGATCCCGGTATTCAGCACAGGCCTTTGCAGAGGAGAACACTGTACCTCGATTCTATGGCTCCTACGAGGAGGTCATCGCCGACGGCGGCATCGACGTCGTGTATGTTTCCCTGCCGAATGCGATGCACCACGAGTGGACGATCCGGGCGCTGCGCGCCGGGAAGCACGTGCTGTGTGAAAAGCCCATCGCGGCAACCCGGGAAGAGGCCGCGGAAATGTTCGCCGTGGCACGCAAGAGCGGGCGAATTCTGGTCGAGGCTTTCATGTACCGGTCGCACCCGCTGACTGCCGCCTGGCTCGAGGAAGTCCGTGGCGGCGCGATCGGCGAGCCGCTCCTGGTCCGCTCCAGCTTCTGCTTCCGCACACGCCAGACGGAAGGGAACATCCGCTTCAATCCGGCACTGGCCGGCGGCGCGCTGATGGATGTCGGATGCTACTGCATCAACCTGTCACGGCTCGTAGCCAACGCTGAACCGATTTCAGTGACGGTAAGCGCAAAGCTGTCCGAGAACTCCATCGACGAGATAGCATCCGGTACGCTGCGGTTTGCCGGCGGTCTCATAGCCTCTTTCAGTTGTGGGATGACGGTGCATGCGGACAATACCGCGTCGATCTGCGGCACCCGCGGCTATATCGAAGTGCCGGTGCCGTGGAAACCGCCGATGCATGGAGCAACCTACGTTCTGTCGACATCGGTTCCTCCGCAGATGGATGCCAGGGCAAAACTGGCCGTCGGACTGCCGGGTTCGACTCCCAGGCATGTCCGTACGGTGGATGCTCCGGGGTCTTTGTACTCGCTGGAAGCCGACGATATGGCCGCAGCAGTCCTGGATGGCGCAGATCCCGCCATCCCCGAATCCGATTCCCTCGGCAACATGGCCGTGCTCGACGAACTGCGCCGCCAGATCCGGGAATCTATAGCTCATCACCCGGGATGTTTCCTTGTCGGCTGAGAGATGCTGAGAGGCGGCCGAAGGATATGCGACAAAAGCGGGCTTTGCTTGGGGGGGGTACGCCCATTGCCGCATAGTATTTGGTGAGAAGAATCCAGGATGGATCTGGTGATTAATCAGCCGGATTGATTCTTCATCGGGGCTGACGGGCCGCCAGCGGGTAGGCCCGACCGTCAGCCCGGCATGAGGATAGAAAAATCGACCCCGACTGCGATACCGATCCCGTTACCGAGGGCCTGGTCAAATCGAGACGTTTTTCCATTGCAGTCCTGTTCTTTGGTTGCGGCCATCGGCCGCGCTGTGGTACCCATGTCCCATATTTACGGCTGTTCACTCGAAAAAGGGGGGGAAACCGTGAGACGCCTATGCCCCGTTCACCACGTCTTATTCGTCCTGGCGCTGGTCCTTTTAGCACTCATTGCCTGCCCGAAGATGGCCACCGCGCAGTTGACGGCGCCGGAAAAATTCCTGGGATTCAAGCCCGGCGCAGACTACAAACTCGCCAGCTATGTCCAGGCCGCCGGCTATTTCGATCACCTCGCTTCCCAGACCGGCCGGATGCGGGTCTTCGATATGGGACCCACTCCCATGGGAAAGCGAATGAGGTATGCCGTCATATCTGCAGAGGAAAACATCAAGGACATGGACCGCTACAAGGAAATCGCTGCGAAGCTGAGTCTTGCGCGCGGCGTCCGGCCTGCCGAGGCGGAACGCCTGGCCGCCGATGGCAAGGCGATCGTGTGGATCGACGGCGGCCTGCACGCCACTGAATGCGCCCCGGCGCAGCACCTGATTCAGCTGGCGTACGACCTGGTTGCGGGAGAAGACGAAACCACCCGGCGCATCCGCGGAAATGTCATCGCGCTGCTGGTGTTCCCGAATCCCGACGGTATGGATCTGGTGGCCGAATGGTACATAAAGAATGTCGGCACGAAGTATGAAACCAGCTCTCTGCCGTGGCTCTACAACAAATACATCGGACACGACAACAACCGCGACTCCTACAACGCCAGCCAACTGGAAACGCAGAACATCAGCCGTGCCCAGAATCACGAGTGGTTTCCCGAGGTCGTATACAACCATCACCAGACAGCACCCTTTCCGACCCGCATCTGGATCCCTCCCTATGGTGAGCCGGCCAATCCCAACAAGCCCGCGCTGGTGATCCGCTGGGAAAACCTCATCGGTGCGGCCATGGGAAAAGCATTCGATGAGGCGGACAAGCCGGGCGCCATTTCCCGTGCTTCCTTCGATGCGTGGTATCCGGGCTTCATGACCCAGGTCGTGACCACGCACAACATACCATCGATCCTGACGGAAACAGCTCTGTATCGTTATGCGACGCCCCGGGAGTACAAGCTCGCGGATTTTCCCGAGGCCTATCGTGATCTCACCAAGTCCGCTTTTTACCCGAATCCGTGGAAAGGGGGCTGGTGGCGGCTCGGCGATGCGGTCGATTACTGCCTGACCGCGTCCAAGGCGGTGCTTGATGTCTCGGCGCGCTACCGCCGCGACCTTCTCCTGAGCAAATACAAAATTGCATCGGGCATCATCGCAAAATACAGGAGCGAACCGCCGTTCGGCTGGATCGTTCCGCGAGAACAGGCGGACAGCGGGGCAACAATCCGGATGCTGGAAAAACTGATGCTCCTCGGCGTCGAGGTGTACGCAACGCGCGAGCCGGTCTCCCACGAAGGCAGACAGTACCCTGCAGACACCTATTTCATCCCGGTAAGCCAGCCCTTCGGCATGTACGTGAAAACGATGCTGGAAACACAGAACTATCCGGACCTGCGCAAATATCCTGCCCTCTGGCAGGGAATCCCGAGCCCGGTCAGGGTCGACACCGCTCCGCTTCGTCCCTACGATGTCGCAGGGTGGACCATGCCGATCCAGATGGGAGTGGACTGCCAAGAGCTGAAGCAGCCCGCCGGCTTCCAGACCGAGCAGCTTTCGGCAGTGCAGTCCTCCCAGGGAATCGTTTCCGGGACGGAAGGTTCCTCCTGGATCTTCAGCGCGGCCGACAGCAACTGCTTTATCGCAGCAAACCGCATCCTGGCAGCCGGCGGAAAAATGAGCCGCGCCGTCGAGACCTTCCGCGCAGGCGGCATGATCGTTCCGGCAGGCGATTTTATCGCCGGCGGGCTCACTCCCGACAGGATGGCCGGCATCGCTCGCGGCACACATGTATCGATGATGCGAGCAAACGTGCCGACGAAAACCCGGGAGGTGAAAGCGCCGCGCATCGGCCACTACAAGCCCTGGACGGCGAGCATGGATGAAGGCTGGATCCGGTGGCTGCTCGAGCAGTACGAATTCCCCTATCGATCCCTGCACGATGCGGATTTTCGGGAAGGCAAGCTGAACGCCAAGGCCGATATCATCATCCTCGCAGACATCAGCGCCCGCTCGATCCTAAACGGCAACCAGGAAGGTTCCATGCCGCCTGAATACGTGGGAGGCATGACGGAAGCAGGAGTCCGGAACCTGAGGGAATTTGTCGCCGCGGGCGGCACCCTGATCTGCAACAGCAGTTCCTGTGAGCTCGCGATCCAGATTTTCAGCCTGCCGGTGGAAAATGCCCGGCCGGCTGCCGTTAAAAAGGGGTTTTATGTCGCCGGATCACTGGTCAGGATGAACTACGATATTTCGCAGCCGGTCGCCTACGGCATGAGAGAAAACGGCGCGGCGTTCATATCCGGGGGAATGCTGTTCGAAATCGGCCCTTCGGCCTCCGGCGTCCGCGTGGTCGCTCGGTATCCCGACGAGCCGTTGCTTCTCAGCGGGTACATGGAGCACGACGAGCTCGTGCGAGGCAAACCGACTGTCCTCGATGTGTCGTACGAAAAAGGGCGAATCATCCTGCCTGGATTCAACTTTCACAATCGGGGGCAGGCGCACGCCACGTTTAAGCTGCTGTTCAACGCGCTGTTGTATTGACCCCGGTCCTCAGCGCGCGATCAGGCTCAGCTCGGCCGCACTCAAGCCGGGAGCCGTGGCTTTTACCGATATCTTCCCCGCGGCCGCCGTCGCCTGCAAAATGGCGAGGCCGCGTCCCTGGTAGGCCTTGTGCACGGCGTCCTTGCAGTCTTCCGTACTGTTGAGATCGCCGTTGCCCAGGCCCAGGATGATCGCCGGCCCTTGAACTTCGAATGTCACCGGCAAATCGGCGTTTGCAACCCGTACGCCCTGCGCGTCCACGATCCTGAATTCGATGTGGCTGATGTCCTTCCCGTTCGCCTGCAGTTCGGTCACGTCGGGGTGCAGTTCGATCCGGCGCGCTTCAGCGGCGGTTTTTAGGACAAACTCTGCCGCAGGCTTGCCGTTTCGGTACCCCACCGCCTTCAGCGTTCCGGGTTCAAAGGGGATCTCCCAGGTCAGGACACCCTCGGTGGCGTCCGTGAGGCGACGGGTGCCGACGGCCCTTTCGTTGAGCATCAACTGCACTTCCTGGCAGTTCGTATAGCAGGAGACGGCAATGGCCGCATTCGCCGTCCAGTTCCAGTGTTCCTCCGCTCTTGGGCCGCGAGGCCTGGCGCCTCCGCCGCCGGGCGCCGCGCAGAGGTAGGCCATCGGTGTTTCACTCCACAGGCTTTGCCGGAACCAGGCGCCGGGCTTCTTATATCCGCACAGATCCAGGAGGCCCGCGCCGTTGGCACGGTTCGGGAAAGCACGCGCTTCACCGAGATAGTCGATCCCGGTCCAGAGGAACTGCCCGGCCACATAGTCGTTGTCGCGCACAACCGCCCAGTTTCCGAACTGGTGGCCGTTTTCGCTGCCGAAGATGAACCGGCGCGGATAGCGCTCGTGATCCTGGGAGTAGCGGGATTCCTGATAGTTGTATCCGACGGCGTCGAGCATTTCCGCCAGTCCGACCGCATCCGACATCGCCAGGCTCGCCAGGCCAGCGGTCACAGGACGGGTGCCGTCCATTTTTTTTACGGCGTCGATCAGCGGTCCTGCGTATTTGACCAGGTTCTGCGCGGGCGGATTCTCCTGCCGGTAGCCCTTTTCGAGCACCGGGTGGGAGAACGGGTCGTTGGGGTAATCGATCTCGTTGCCGATGCTCCATAGGATCACGCTGGGGTGATTCCGGTCGCGGTGCACCATGTCGCGGATATCGGTGACGGCCCAGTCGGCGAAGATTTCTCCATATCCAAACCGGCTGGGGATCCCCGCATTCCAGCCGCTGACCCACTTGTTTTTGGGAGGAGTGAATTCGTCGAAGGCTTCGTCTTTCACGAGCAGGCCGATGCTGTCGCACAGATCCAGCAGCTCTGGGGCCGGCGGGTTGTGGCTGGTGCGGATGGCGTTGACTCCCAGGTCCTTCAGCGCGCGCAGGCGCCGTTCCCAGACCTTGTCCGGCACGGCGGCGCCCAGGCTTCCGGCGTCGTGATGAACGCAGACGCCCTTGAGTTTGAGTGGGATGCCATTGAGGAAAAAGCCCTTGTCTGGATCGAACCGGATTATCCGGATTCCGAAGCGAGTGGATGTCTCGTCTACCGGCAGGGGACCGGCGTTGAGCCGGCTTCGGACCGTGTACAGCGCGGGCGATTCGATCGACCACAGCAGCGGATCAACGATTCGGATTTCCTGGACCAGAGTCTTCGGCACATCCGCTTCCGCGGACCCCGGCGTGGTCAGGGTCCCCGCGATGCGCCCATCGGCTGCGACAATATCCGATTGAAGAGCAAACTCACGGCTTCGCCCCGAACCGTTTTCGATTGTGGTTTCCACCCGGACCACCGCGGAGTTCCGTTCGATCTCGGGGGTGGTGACATAGGTGCCCCAGAGGGGAATGCATAGCGGATCAGTGATGCGCAGGCGCACGTGGCGGTAAATGCCTGATCCGGTGTACCAGCGGGAGTCGGCGAACCGGGTGTGATCGACGCGGACGGCCACGACGTTGTCCTCGGAACCGAATCGCACGTGCGGTGTCAGCTTGCACTCGAAACTCGAATATCCGTAGGGCCGTCCCCCGACGAAATGCCCGTTGACCCAGACCTCGGCATAGGCGTAGACGCCGTCGAACTCGATGGCGACGGACTTGCCTTTGCGCGCGGGGTCCAGGCGGAAATGTTTGCGATACCAGCCGAGGCCGCCCGGGGCGTAGCCGTTGCCGCTGCCGTATTCGGCGCTGAAGGGCCCTTCGATGCTCCAGTCGTGCGGTACATTCAGCCGCCGCCAATGCGAGTCGTCGAAGGACGGCATGGCGGCGGAGGCGAAATCTCCGCGGCTGAAGAGCCAATCGGCATCGAAATCCAGGTGCGTCCGCGCCGGAGGTGCTGCAGAACCCGGCGCAGGGCTGCCGGAGCGCAGATCAAAGGATGCGCACTGGCATGCAAGCAACAGCACCGAGACGGCCCGGACGCAATTCCTCAGGTTGAGCTTCATTCTCGCCTCCTCTTCTTACTCATGACCGCGAGCGCGCGCCGGCGCGCTTCGGCGTGGTTGACGACCGGATCCGGATAATCGCGCCCAAGCCGGATGCCGGAATCTGCCAGGATGCCGGATGGCGCATCCCATGGCCGGTGAATCCATCTCGCCGGCAGGCGCGCCAATTCGGGAACCCAGCGGCGGATGTAATCCCCGCCGGGATCATGCTTCTCCCCCTGCCCGACCGGATTGAAGATGCGGAAATAAGGGGCTGCGTCGGTTCCCACTCCGGCCGACCATTGCCATCCCCCGTTGTTGGCCGCGGGGTCCCCGTCCACAAGCTGCTGCATGAACCATCGCTCTCCCTCCCTCCAGTCGATCAGCAGGTCCTTGACCAGAAACGAGGCGACGATCATCCGTGCCCGGTTGTGCATCCAGCCGGTGTGCAAGAGTTGACGCATGCCCGCATCCACGACCGGATATCCCGTCAGGCCCTGCTGCCACGCTTTCAGACTCGCAGCGTCTCTGCGCCATCGAATGCCTCGAAATGCCGGGCGAAAGGCAGTCTGCAGCACATGCGGGAAGTGAAAGAGAACCGCCATGTAGAACTCACGCCAGATCAACTCGTTGATCCATGTCTCTGCACCCTTCCCCGCGCTTGTGCCTGGGGCGGCGGACTCCATTGTCGTGCTCGCGAGCGCCAGCGCCTCCCGGACGGAAACCATCCCGAACCTGAAATAGGGGGAAAGCATCGAAGTCCCTGACTCGTCCATTCGGTCGCGCCCGGCCGCATACGCGAAGATAGGGCCCGCCATGAATTTTTTCAATCGCCGGCGCGCTTCGCTTTCGCCGGGAGCAAAGTCGCAGGGTTCTTCGGCCTCAGGAATGCCTTCGGAAGGAAGGCGCTCGGGCATTTCGAGCCTTCTCGGGGCCGGCAGGGCCTCCCGAAGTACGGGCCATGCGAGCGATTTCCATGTTCTGCTGAAGGGGGTGAAGATGGTGTAAGGCTTGCCGTCGGACTTGCACACGCTTGCGGGGTGATGGACCGTCACTCCCGGGCAGAGTCGTAAAGGCAGGTGTGCTCCCACCCCGGCATCGCGGCGGCGCGCATAAGGGCTGTATTCCTCCTCAGCGCAAATCACTGCCGCACCGCTTTCCTGGACAACCGCGGCGAGGACGCTTTCAGGGGAACCCCGGCGGACGATCAACCTGCCGCCACTGGCGCGCAAATCGCCGTCCAGGGCGCGCAGGCCGCCGAACAGGAATGCTTTTCTTCGCAGCGCCCTCCGGTGTGACGCCGATTCCAATATGGCCGGATCCAGGATGAAGAGAGGGATCACTCCTGCTCCCCGTGTCAGGGCCTCCTGCAATGCCCGGTTGTCATGAAGGCGCAGGTCCCTCCGCACCCACCATATCGCGCAACCTTCTGCCCGACTCCCTGAACTTGATTTCTTCACAAAGCCATCCTCTATTCCGTACGGTGAGCGGGTGCCGATCAGTAAGCGCGGGCCCATCCGTAAACGCGGGCTTTGCCCCGCGCGCTTTAAGCCCGGCATCTCATGAGTCAAAAGTGGACGGGCCAAAGCCCGTCCTCACCCCCCAAATCCCTCTTGCGCCATCTCTTTATTGCGGTACGCGGGTTGTGTGGACGACCGGCACGTGCTTGCGAATAAACCCGCGGCGGATTCTGCGAATCCATCGCAGTCCTCCGATATGCCCTCGATCAAGCAACAATCGCTTACGGTTCGCGTCCTGCTGGTGGACGACCACGAATACGTGCGTCGGGCATTGGCGGAATTCCTGCTGCTTTTCTCCCCTCGAATCGATCTGGTAGGCGAAGCCGGCGACGGTGAAACGGCGCTGGCGATGACACGCACTACCCAGCCGGACGTGGCAATCATGGATATCGGCATGCCCGGCATGAAGGGAATCGAGGTCACGAGGCACATCACGCGCGAGCATCCGAGGGTGAAAGTGATGGGTCTCTCCAACTTCTCGGAAGGCGAGAAAGTCGGAGCCATGATTTCAGCCGGGGCTGTGCGATACCTGCACAAAACCGTACCGCCGGAGATCCTGATCGAGGCGATTCTCGCCTGCGCATCGCGGGATTGAAACTCCCGCCCTCCGGAGGCGCGCGTTCCCGAATGGGGCAACCCGCGGTGTCCTCAGTCGTGTTTCAGGAACGTGCCTTTTCGATATTCCTCGAACGCGACTTCCAGTTCCTCCTGCGTGTTCATAACGATCGGGCCGTACCATGCCACCGGCTCGCCGAGGGGCTTGCCCGCGACCAGGAGGAAACGAACCGCGCTCTCCTTTGTAGTGACCAGGATATGATCGCCCTCGCGCTCATACAATACGACGTTTTCCGGGCCGATCTGGCATTCCCGCTTGAAATCAAAATACCCGGCTCCGACGACATCATGTTTGTAGGCGTTTCGCTCTTCGTCGAAATACGCCTTGCCCTCGGTGACATAGGTGAAGACGGTATATCCTGCCTTCACGGGGTGCCGGAAGCTCGAGTTGGCGGGAATGGATATATCCACATACTCGGGATCCGTGACGATGTCCTGCACGGGACCTTGCACGTCGTTGATTTTACCGCAGATGATTCGGGCTCTGGCCCCTTCGGGGAGGGGGATTTCGGGAATCTGGCGCCCCTCCACTTCCCGGTACCGCGGCTCCATCATCTTCTGGGAAGCGGGCAGGTTTGCCCAGAGCTGGAAACCCCACAGCCGGTTCTGTTCATCCCCCCGGGGCATCTCCTGATGGATGATGCCGCTGCCCGCCGTCATCCACTGCACGTCCCCCGAGCGGATCACGCCGCTGTTACCCATGCTGTCGCCGTGATCCACCTCCCCGTTCAGGACGTAAGTGATGGTCTCGATCCCCCGGTGCGGATGCCATGGGAATCCCGGCAGGTATTCCGCGGGATTGCCGGAGTGGAAATCGTCTAAAAGCAGGAACGGGTCCAGCTGCGGAACCTCGTGGAAACCAAACCCCCTCTTGAGGTGGACTCCGGCTCCCTCTCGTGTTGCCCTGCTTCTCAGGATCTTCCCGATGCGCCTGTTGACGGTCATTTGCCCCTCCGTGTCGGAAGTGGATTCCTAAGCACCTCATTGCATTCTCGGATGATTGCCGGGCGAATGCAACCGGCTTGTAGCAGCAACAGGGGTGCGGAGGTGCTATAATTCGCCCTCGCCATGACCCGACATTCTCTCCTTCCCGGATCGCGAAAGCCTGCGAAGCCGTTCTGGCGCCGCTGGAAGTGGATCGGATTGGCTCTTTTCGCGGCGGCGGTCCTGTTGCGTTCCCGGCTGCCGGGGATCGTAATCGCCATCTGCTACCTGTGGGGCATTGCGGCGATCGCGAACCTCCTCTTTTTTGCGGGGAGGTACCTTCGGGACAGGCTTTTCTGGCGCGTCCGGAACCGGCTGCTTGCGTCCTTTGTTTTCGTAGGCCTGATTCCTATTGTCGTACTTTTCTGGCTTGTGTTCCTGTCGTCATACATTCTGCTCGGCCAGCTGGCAGCGACCTATTTTTTCACCTCCCTCCGGGAGCTGCAGGGGGAGGTTTCCAAGATCAATGGCGAGATTGCAGGCTTCCTTCCTTCCGGCCCGCCTCCTGTTTCGTTCGCATCGGACGCCGCGCGAATTCTCAGCGCGCACGCGGATCTATTCCCACGCGCCGCGGCCAGGCTGTTGAAATCAGGCGCCGGCCCGCTGTTTGAGATCGTGGAAGTGTCTGATCCGACAGGCGTCGTGAAAAAAGAAGGCCCGGTTCCTGCGGGCCTCTGGCTTGGCGGCAATCATGATTTCGACGGCGTTCTGGTGGACGAACAGAAGGTCCTGATCACCAGCCTGAAGCCGGTCCGGCAGGAGCCGGGATATTACCTCGAGGTAACCGTCCCGTTGGATGTTGTGCTCGAGCAGAGGCTCGCGCGCGAGAAATCCCTCTATCTGGCGATCCTGGGAAGGGGCAGCACGACGGTCCGGATTACGGGGACCGCTGTCAAGGTAGATATTCAGGATGACGATCCGGCCAGGCAGGCGGAGGCGAATACGGAGGCTGAACGGCTGGTCCGGGAAATGGTAGCGTCAAGCAGCAAAGATACGCGATGGATGATTGCCTTCGGCACAGTGCTGGATGGTCTGAAATACGGCACGGGTGAGAAGGGTTATGCCGCTCTGGTCCTGCTGCGTGTTCCGCTCGCTGTCCTCTACCATAACTTTCTCTCGCCAAGTGACTTCCAGGGTCAGTTCATCCTCAAGGCGGTGTATGTGCTTGCCGGTGTGTTCGTGTTCGTCGAGATTATCTCGCTCATCATCGGCATTACGATCAGCAGGCGCGTAACCCGTTCCGTGCACGACATGGTACAGGGCACATTAGCGCTTCAGAGCGGTGACCTGCAGTATCGGATCCCGGTGCGGCGCAAGGATCAGCTCGGCCATCTGGCCCAGAGTTTCAATCAAATGAGCGAAGCGATCACCCGGCTGTTGGAGGAGGTGAGCGAGAAGAAGCGGCTGGAGCAGGAACTGGAGATCGCCCGGGACGTCCAGGCCACTCTTTTCCCGAAGCAGCTGCCGCACCCGCGCGGCATGGCCGTTTTCGGCGGCTGCGAACCGGCACGCACGGTGAGCGGGGACTATTATGATTTCATCGTGGAAGATGAAGCGCGGCTGCATATCGTAATCGGCGACATCAGCGGCAAGGGGATTTCGGCCGCGCTGCTCATGGCGAACCTGCAGGCGGCGATGCGCAGCCAGCTCCTCGCGGTGAAATCCGCGCTACCCTCCGAAATCGAAAAGAGCCTCGCCGCGGTCATGACACACCTGAACCAGCAGATCTATCTCAACAGCCCGCCTGAGAAGTATGCGACCCTGTTTGCCGGTCGCTACGACGCGGAAAACCGGCGCTTTAGCTATAGTAACGCCGGGCATCCGGCCTCTATCCTGATCAACGGATCCGAAGTAAGCCGCCTCGAGGCGACTGGCACGGTCCTGGGCCTGTTGCCCGATCAGACCTACGAGGCGCGGACGGTCGAGCTTGGTTCCGGCGCGCTGCTGGCGGTCTATACGGACGGCGTGACCGAAGCGGTCAACAGCGCAGATGAAGAGTTCGGCGAGACCCGGCTGATCGAAACCCTGCAAGAATACAAATCCCACGAACCGGAGGCCATTTACCGGCAGGTCGTAACCCGCGTACGTCAGTGGCAGGGAAGCCTGAAGCAGCACGACGACATCACTCTGATCATCGCCAAGGCGGTCTGAGGGCAGGGGAGGGCAGTGCCGGCATTG
>Ga0113563_10000230_pt1 | contig 24410 bp, 19 predicted proteins | sample Mud3Dept3metaG_FD_80117 | JGI IMG/M metagenome (GOLD analysis project Ga0113563, IMG submission 80117) | Freshwater wetland microbial communities from Ohio, USA, analyzing the effect of biotic and abiotic controls - Mud 3 Core 4 Depth 3... | ecosystem: Environmental > Aquatic > Freshwater >... | reverse complement strand
GCCCGCGGAAGACGCCGCGGCCGTCGTGATGAATGGGCGACGTCTTCCCGTGCATGAGACGCTGGGCGCGAACGATCCGGCCCCCGTACGCGGCCCCGATGCACTGGTGACCCAGACAGACCCCGAGGAGGGGGACGCTGGCGCCGAATGCCCGGATCACATCGCAGCAGATCCCCGCTTCGGCCGGAGAGCACGGCCCGGGCGAAAGGACGATCCGCTCGGGCCGCATTGCCCGGATCTCCTCGATGCCGATGCGGTCGTTCCGATGGACGACCACCTCCGCGCCCAGCTCCCGAAGGTACTGGACGAGGTTGTACGTGAAGGAGTCGTAGTTGTCGATCATCAGCAGCATCGGTGTCTCCGGTGCGGCGGCTCCACAGTGCTGCGGTGCTGCCGTGCGGCGATGCTATCGCACCGCCGTTCGGCAGTTCCGCAGTTCGTCGGTACGGCGCTGCAGCGGCGCTGGCATCTCTCGAGCCGTCGAACGCCCGAACGGACCGTCTTTCTCCTCGGCGATCAGCGAAGGACCCGCCCGTTCCCCGGCCGCTCAAAAAGGCCTAGATGCAAGGCGGCGCACGCAGGGCCGAGTGAGGCGTACTCCTGGTACGCCGCAACGAGCGCCCGAGTAAGCGGGGTACCCATCCAGCGGATGGGTCACCGCAGATGGGCCTTTTTCAGCGGCCGGCTATTCGAGGCCGGCCTCTGCCAGCTCGATGGCCCGCCGCAACGCGCGCGCCTTGTTCATGGTCTCCTCGTACTCGCGCTCGGGGTCCGAATCCGCCACGATGCCGGCGCCGGCCTGGATCAGGGCCAACCCACGCGAGAAGAGGATCGTACGGATGGTGATGCAGGTATCCAGGTTGCCCGAGAAACTCACGTACCCCACGGCCCCCGCATAGGGGCCGCGGCGCACCGGTTCCAGTTCCTCGATGATCTCCATGGCGCGGACCTTCGGTGCGCCCGTGACCGTCCCGGCCGGAAAACACGCTCCCAGGACGTCGAAGGCGCTCCGTCCCGCCTCCACCAGACCTCTGACGTGGGAGACGAGATGCATCACGTGGGAGTATCGCTCCACCGTCATCAGGTCCGAGACCGCCACGCTCCCCACCCGCGCCATCTTCCCGACATCGTTCCGGCCCAGGTCCACCAGCATGATGTGCTCGGCCCGCTCCTTGGGGTCGGCCAGCAGCTCCGCTCCCAGTGCTCGATCCTCCTCCTCCGTCGCCCCCCGTGGGCGCGTGCCCGCAATCGGCCGGAGGTCGATCCGTTCTCCTTCCATCCGGACGAGCATCTCCGGCGAGCTGCCCACCATCCTCAGGTCACCGAGACGGAGGTAGTACATGTACGGGGAGGGGTTCACGACGCGCAGCGCGCGGTACACGTCGAAGGGATCTGCCTCGGTCTTGAGCGCCAAGCGCTGGGACAGGACCACTTGGATCACGTCGCCCGCCTGAATGTAGGCCTTGGCCTTGCGCACCGCCTCGCAGAAGGCCTGGCGGGTGAACGTGGAATCGGGCTCCGCGGCCGCGGCGGATCCCGCGAAGCCCGCGGGGGCGCCGACCGGTCGCCGCAGGGCTGCGATGATGGCGTCGATCTTCTGCTGCGATTCCCGGTAGGTGCGCTCGACGCCGGGATCGCTCTCGTCCCGCACGACGGCGTTGGACACCACCGTGATGCGGTGCGTCACGTTGTCGAAAATCAGCAGCGTGTCGGTCAGCAAGAAGAGGGCATCCGGGAAGCCCAGGTCGGAGGCGGCGGCGCTGGGCAGGCGCTCCAAGTGGCGGACGGTGTCGTAGCCGAGATAGCCCACCAGGCCGCCCGTGAACCGGGGAAGTCCCGGCACGGCCACCGCCCGATAGTGCGCCAGGATCCGCTGCAGAGCGGCAAAGGGGTCGCTGACGTCCCCCAAACCCTCGGCCCCCTGTCCCTGCAGGATCTCGACCCGCTCGCCGCGAGCCCGCACCACGAGGCTGGGATTGCTGCCCAGAAAGCTGTAGCGCCCCCACTGCTCGCCGCCCTCCACGCTTTCCAGCAGAAAGGCGTAATTCCCGCTGTCGATCTTCCGGAATGCGGAGACCGGCGTCTCCATGTCCGCGAGGATCTGCCGGGCGACCGGAATCAGGTTGCCTTGTCGGGCCAGGTCACGAAACTGCTCGAGACTCGGCGTGTACACGGTGCCACCCCTGAGTCAACGGGATTGGTGGTATGCGCCGGCGCCGCATGCAGAACGCGTCACGCCGGGGCGAAGACGAACGGTGAAATGCGAGTGACGATCAGAGACAGAACGGGGTACGGGCTGGCGGTCGCCAGCGATGAGACGGGATGAGACCTGGACACGCGTGCGGGGTTCGGATCATCGCAGTCGCCGTTCGCTCACGTCGCGCTGAGGAGCTGCTCCACCTTGGTCTTGATCGTCGCTTTGGGGTGCGCCCCCACGATCTGATCCACGCGAACGCCGTCCCGCAGAAGCAGCAAGGTGGGAATGCTCCGGATGCCGAAACGCGCCGCGATCTGGCGGTTTTCATCCACGTTCACTTTGCCGATCGTCAGCCGATCCTTGTACTCACCGGCCAACTCCTCCAGGACGGGCGCGATCATGCGGCACGGTCCGCACCATTCCGCCCAGAAATCCACCAAGAGGCGGGGATGCACCTTGATTTGCGTCTCGAAATCGGCGTCGGTCAGGGTGACGATGTCAGGGCTCGCCATGCAGCCTCCTCAAAAGTCGAAAGTGCGGGCAGTCTAGAGAATTGCCCATACCCTGTCAAGGCTTTTTCGGCACCATGCCTGCGTCTGATTTGGCGTTCCGGCGGGTCTCGGTGTATCCTGGGGAGCGAACGGAACGTCGGGACTCGGCCGCCGCGTGCGACGCGGGGCGGGGCGGAGTCGCCGCATGTCGGCATGACGGAAGGATACCAGCGTGAGCCATCGATCGACCGATGACGCCGGCGCTGCGCACCCTGGGCGCGGCGCCCAGTTGCCATCGTCCATGGGGGCTGACGACTTCGACGTCATTCTGCAGAAGCTGAAGCTGCTGGAATTCGGCTTGTACGGCCTCCAGCAGTACGGCCGGAGCGCCCCGCTGGACGTCGAGGACCTCGGGCCGTTTTTCCGGCTCGCGGAAGAGATCCAAAGCGACGTCCTGGCGTTGCAGGAGCGACTGGCCCCGCCGCCGATGATCGAGCCTGCCGCCTGAGCGGTCGACGCCGCAGCGTGGCGCCGCCCCCGAGAGCAGAGCGATATGGACCCTTCTCCCGCCGACACGAACCCGGCTGCCGAGTCCGCGCTCGATTCCTTGCAGGAAACGATCGGCCACCGGTTCCGCGACGTCGGCTTGCTCGGTCTCGCGCTCAGCACGCTCAAACAGCCGCTCACCCCCGAGACCGCCGCGGCCCGCCAGCGGCTCGAGTTCCTCGGCGACGCCGCCTGGAACTTTGCGTTGGCCCTCGCCGTTTTCCGGGCCCATCCCCAGGGCGCGCCGGGCGATCTGACTCGGCGACGCGCGGCCTGGTCCAGCCGCGGCGGGCTCGCCCGCCTGGCCAAACGGCTGGGCCTCCCCACCCCGAGTCTGGCCCCCCTCGGGCCGAGCCACCGCGTCCTGGCCGAGCTCTTGGAAGCCGTCCTGGGAGCCGTCGTGGAAGACGGGGGGTTTGACGCGATCCGCGAGCTTGCGGCGCGGGTCATCGGCCAAGGCGGAGAGTCGGCGGCTCACCCCGTCGTGGATGCGAAGTCCGCCCTGCAAATGGCGGCCCTCGCACGCCAGGAGAAGCTTCCGAGCTATCGACTCGTCGAGAAGCGCGGGCCCGCGCATCACCCGACGTTCCGAGTCGCGGTCACGGTCCGCGGCGCCCATGGCGAGATTCGAATGGAGGCGGAAGGCGGCAGCCGACAAGCCGCCGAACAGGAAGCCGCACGCCTGGCCCTTCTCGGTCTCGGGGAACCGAGTCCACCGCCCCACAACATCTCGTAGGGCGGACCTATTTTGGGCCCCACCGATTGTATTTCAGCTTGACACCTCCTTCCAGCCCGTGATAGCGTCTGAAAAATTTTCGGGGATTTGTTTGCTCCAAGGACTCCTCATCCCGAGGCGGATGTTTCAAATATGCATCTGACAAAAATCTCCCTTTTCGGTTTCAAATCCTTTGCCGACAAAGTCGACCTGTCGTTTGAGCCCGGCGTGACCGGTGTGGTCGGTCCCAACGGCTGCGGGAAGAGCAACGTCTCCGACGCGATCCGCTGGGCGCTGGGGGAGCAAAGCGCCAAGCTCTTGCGTGGCGACCGAATGGACGATCTCATCTTCGCCGGCAACGGCCGTCGGAAACCCCTTGGCCTGGCCGAGGTGTCGTTGACCTTCACGCGGAATGACGGCGCTCTCCCGACCGAGTATGAAGAGGTCAACGTGACCCGACGTCTCTACCGGTCTGGCGAGAGCGAATACCTGCTGAATAAGGTGCCGTGCCGCCTGCGGGACATCACGGACCTTTTCATCGACACGGGCCTGGCGGGCGAGCCGTACGCCCTCATCGAGCAGGGCAGCATCGGCAGCGTCGTGAACGCCCGGCCGGCGGATCGTCGGGTCTTGATCGAAGAAGCCGCGGGCATCATGAAGTACAAGACCAAGCGGCGGGCGGCGGGCAACAAGCTGGAGTCGACCGAACAGAACCTCCTGCGCATCCGGGACGTGATCGCCGAGGTCGAGCGCCAGCGCAATTCGCTGAAGCGTCAGGCCAACAAAGCGGAGCGGTACAAGCAGCTGGACATCCGCTGCACGGAGTTGAAGCTGTTCCTCAAGTACCGGGAGCACGCAGCGCTGTGGGAGGAATTGCAGGGGATTCTCGGACGCCTCGGGCCGGCGCAGCAACTCCTGACCGGTATCCGGGCCGGCATCGGCTCGACCGAGGCCGTCCTGGAAGAGCGCCGCTTGCGCGCCGTGACCGAGGAGCGAGCCGTCGCCGCCGCCCAGGAAGCCCTCTTCGATGTGCGCAGCCGAATTGACCGGGACGAGGCCGAACTCCGCAACGTCACCCAGCAGCTGGGGGACGCCGGGCGGCGCCAGGCGGAGCACGAGGCGGCCTTGACCGGATTGGGGCAGACCGCACAGCGGCTCCTAGTGTCGATCCAGGATGGCTCCACCGCCGCCGCGGAGCAAGAGCGGGACGTGGCGGCGTTGGAAGCCAAACTGGAGGCGGACGGACGGGCCATGCGAGAGACCGAGGCCATCCTCGCCGCCGCGGTCGCCGCCCTGGAGCAGTTGCGCCACCAGGCCACCCACCAGTCCGGTCAGCTTGCCCTCAAGCGGAACGAATTGGCCACGCTGCTCGAGCGCCACCGGCAGATGACGGCGCAATCGGAGCGGCTGCGCCTCCAGCGAGCCGAGGCCGCCAGTCAGCGCGAAGGCGCCGAGGCATCCTCCACCGCCGAGGAGACCCGCCGCCAAGAGGCGACCGAGCGCCGCACCCGCGCCTTGGGGGATCGGGAAGCGGCGCAAGTGGAGGCGGCGCGGGCGCGGGAGGCGCGCCGGCATCTGGAGAGCGAGATGGCGGGCCTCGCCGCCGACGTCGAGCGCCAGCGCGGCCGTTTGAGCTCCCTCCATGAGCTGCGGCTGGAATTCGCCGACTTCTCGGAGGGGAACAAGCTTTTGCTGCAGGCGGGACGGGACCGGCGAGTGGGCGGCATCCTGGGTCCTCTGGCCGAGGCGCTGGAAACCGCGCCCCGGCACGAGAAGGCCTTGGAGGCGATTCTCGGCGCCCAGCTGCAAGGCGTGCGCGTCCAGACCTGGGGCGAGGCGCAGGAGGCGCTGGCGCACCTCTTTCGGTCTGGCCAGGGCCGCGCGACGCTGGTGGGGCCCAAGCCGACGGGCGAGGGCACGTGGGGTCACAGACTGCGCGAGGAGTTGGCGGCGCAGGTCGGCGATCTCCCCAAGGAGCTGCTGGGGCACGTGGAGGGACTGGCGCTGGATGTGATCAAGTCCGCCGAGGGCGCCGCGCCCTGGGTGGCCCACCTCCTGGCGGACGCGGTGATCGTGAGCGATCTCGACGCGGCGCTGGCCATTGCGCGGGAGCTTCCCGGCCCGTTCACCCTCGCGACGCTGGCCGGCGAGGTGTTGACCCATCGCGGCACGCTCACGGGGGGAACGCCGGCCCCGCAGGGACTCTTGGGACAGCGGCGCGAGCTCAAGGAACTGGAGGAAGCCCTGGCCATCAGCGAGGTCGGTCTGTCCGGCCTGCGCGAGGCGCTGGCCATCGTGTCCGAGGATGTGGCCTCGGCGGAGCGCGCCGTGGAAACCGCCGCCATGGCGGAGCGACAGGCGGATCTCGACCTGCTCGCCATCGAAAAGGACCTCGCCGCCCGCCGCGCCGAGGAGGCGCGGCTGAGTCAGCAGCTCGAGCTCTTCGGAATCGAGCTGCAGACCGTGGAGGCCGACCTGGCCCGGATCGAACGCGAGGTGGGCGCGCTGCGGGCGACGCTCGGCGAGGGCGAGACACGGGTCGCCAACCTGCACGGCGACATCGCCGGCCGGGAGCGCGAGGTGACCGACCTGCGGGAGCGGCGGGAAGAGGCTGCCGTCAGCCTCAACGATGAGCGCGTGACCCTCGCGTCCCGCGCCGCCCGCCGGGACGAGACGCTGCGGGACCTGGCGCGCATGCGGCAGGAGCTGCAGGCGGCCGAGGAGCAGATCGGCCAGCTCACGCGCGAGGCCGCCGACCTCACCGCCCTGCGCGCCGCCCAAGAGGTGGAGGGGGATCGGCTACGCGGGGGTCTCGCACTTCTGCGGCGCGACGAGGAAGAGCGCCAGGCCGTGCTCGTCCAAAATCAGGAGACCCGGTCCGCCGGTCAGGAGGCCATCGGCCGCCTGGAAGACGAATTGCGCGCCAAGCGGCGCGAAGAGGGGGAGCTGGCTGCCGAGGTGGCCACCCTGGACACCAGGCGGGGCGAAGTGAAGGCCACCATAGCCCGCCTGGAGGTGGACCTGGTGGAGACCCACGGCCTCGGCACGGCCGAGCTTCACGAGCGGTTCGCCGCCTCCGACCTGGAGGTCGAGCCTGCCAAGACCGAACTGGAGGAGTTGCGGCTGAAGCTGGCCGAGCTGGGCCCGGCCAATCTCGGCGCCCTGGAGGAATACCAGGCCCTCTGCCAGCGGTACGAGTTCCTCACCACGCAGGCGGAAGATCTCACCCGGTCCGTGACGTCCCTCCGGCAGGCCATCGGCGAGATCAACAAGACGATCCAGACGCTGTTCAACTCCACACTGGAGGCCGTCAACCAGCAGTTCGATCACTTCTGGCGGCGCCTGATCGGCGGGGGCAGCGCTCAGCTCAAGCTCGTGGAGCCGATCGAGGGCGAAGGCGACGCGGCCGCCCCGGGCGACGACGAGCCGGGCGTGGAGATGCTGGTCCGCTTTCCCGGCAAGCGGGCCACGGTTCTCTCCCTGCTCTCCGGCGGCGAGCGCGCCCTGGCGGCCCTCTCGCTGCTGCTCGCCCTCTTCGCGGTGCGGCCCAGCCCCTTCTGCGTCCTGGACGAGGTCGACGCCCCGCTGGACGACGCCAACGTGGACCGCTTCGTCGGTTTGATTCGCGAGATGGCGCAGCAGTCGCAGTTCATCGCCATCACCCACAACAAGCGGACGATGGAGGCGGCGGATCTGCTCTACGGAATCACCATGGAGGAGGAAGGCGTGTCCAAGGTGATCTCGGTCCGGATGAAGGCCGCCGCCTAGATGTCCTCCGAGGTCCCTCCCGCGCGTTCCGGATTCTTCTCCCGCCTCCGCGACGGCCTGCGCAAGACCCGCGACAGCCTCGTCGGCAAGATCGAGGCCGTTTTTTCCGGCACGGTCATCGACGAGGCGCGCCTGGACGAGCTGGAGGAGGTCCTGCTCGCCTCTGACCTCGGCCCGGCCGCCACCCGCGCGGTCATGGAGTCGGCGAGAGGGGCGTTTCACCGCCAGGGCGCCGCCACGGTCGAAGCCATGCGCGCCCTCCTTGCCGAGCGCATCGCGGAGCTGCTTGTCGTCCCGGCTCCCCCGCCTCGCCCGCCCGCGGCGCCGCCGCAGGTGATCCTGTTTGTCGGGACCAACGGGTCGGGCAAGACCACGACGATTGCCAAGCTCGCCAAGCGGTATCGCGACGCGGGCGAGAGCGTCCTGCTGGCCGCGGGCGACACCTTCCGAGCCGCCGCCATCGAGCAGCTGCAGATCTGGGGGAAGCGCATCGGCGCCGACGTAATCGCCCATCAGGCCGGCGCCGACCCGTCGGCCGTCGTCTTCGACGCCTGCAAGGCCGCCCTGGCGCGCCAGACGGGCCGTCTGCTCGTGGACACGGCCGGCCGGCTGCACACCAAAAGCAACCTGATGGAGGAGCTGAAGAAGATCCATCGCATCATCGCTCGGGCCGTTCCGGGGGCGCCCCACGAGACACTGCTGGTCCTCGACGCCACCACGGGGCTCAACGCGGTGGCACAGGCGCGCGAATTTCACCAGGCGGTGGCGATCTCCGGCATCGTCGTCACCAAGCTGGACGGCACCGCCAAGGGCGGCGCCGTCGTCGGCATCGCACGCGAGCTCCAGATCCCCGTCTGCTACGTCGGCGTCGGGGAGTCCCCCGAGGATCTCCAGCCCTTCAATCCCCAGGAATTCGCCGCTGCCTTGTTCTCGTAGTAGCGCACGGCCCAGTCCGCCTCTCTCGCCAGAGCGACATCGCGCTCATCGTCCCACAACCTGTCGTGGGACGTCCTCCAACACGCCGCGATGTCTCCGCGCGTGGCCGGTCACGGACTGATTCTGATGATCTTCGAGCGCTGCAGCCCGAGCCCGCCATGAGCTCCACCCGGGCGAAAATGAAGGCGCACATGTCGCCGCGGGCCGCGCTCGTCGACAGCCCACCAGCCAAACCCAGCCTCCTACGGCGTGCGGGCCGGGGTAAGCTCCTTTTGGAACTCCTCGAGATCCTTGAGGAGAACACGCAGGCGGTGGACATCCCATAGCCCCGGCATGAGTTTGTCGGCGGCCTCCACACGTTCCAAAGCCCGATCGAAGTCTCCCTGGAAGTACGCGGCGACGGCCCGAGGCCAGAACTCGGGTGGGCGGTGCCCCCAGGTGCGCTCGAACACGTTGGGGAGGACGAGCATCGCCATGTCGCAGCGCACCCCGTCGCAGCCTTCGGCGATCCGGAGGAGTTCCGCGATTAAGGCGTCCTGGAGTTTCGGCTCGGCGTAGTTCAACTGCAGCGTGTCCGGCCAGCCGGGGAAATAGGGGTCGCGCCCATAGGCCAGGCTGCGAGGGCCATCGGGCAGGCGCAATTCACAGTAGTTTTGAGGCTCCGCGTGCAGCCGTTCGGCTGTCCCGGAAACGTAGAAATCGGGGTAGGCGGCGACCCAGGGGTGATCCAGAGCGGTGTGGTTCGGGACAAAGTCCAGCAGCAGACGTATTCCGTGAGCCCGAACGGGGCTCCGGAACCGTGCCAGGGCGGCCTCGCCGCCGAAGTCCGCGTGGACCGTGTATTCCCGGACCACGAAGCAGGATCCGCAGATGTCAGCCTCATGCAGGTCAGGCAGGAGTTCTTGAAATTCTCTCCGCCACTCGGCGTTCGCCCGCGAAATATCCTGGCCTACACGACCCGTCTGCCAGACCCCGAGCAGCCAGACCCAATCGAATCCCAGCCGGGCCCACTCGTCGAGGTCGGACTCGGGGATGTCGTCGAGCGTTGCCGGCCGGCCGAGGGTGAATGACAACTCGCTGAGCTGGACACGGGTGTTGACTTGAAAGAGCGAGGGGTAACGCGGTCGAGTCATCACCGACCTCCCCGGTTCCTGCGACGTTCGTTGCCGCAAGGTATCCCGCATCGGACCGATGATCATCGCCGGTCTGTGCAGACGACGCCCCTGGATGTGATCAGTGCCAACATGTCCCTCCAACATTTTGCCAATTGTCGGATCCGCTCTGCCTGGAATCTCGCGGCCAACCCATGGACGTCCATTCCGGCCCGCGCAGACCTTGCCAACACCTCGTCGCAGTCTCCGCCGTCCGCAGGGAGAGGGTTTCCAGTCACGCCGTCATCGGCGATGGCCCTTAGCCGTCGCTCGGTTATCACGTTCACGGTGTCCAACGCCAGGACGAACGTCTCGGAGCGCTTCTCAGTTCCCGAAATCCAGACGAGGCGTTGGGGCTGGAAACCGCTGACCCGCGCGCGCTGCCAGCGCGATGAATTCAAAAGCGTGCAGTGTACTTTGTACGTACGTTTGGCGATGGCGAGCCCGAGTTGCTCGATGAGCGGCCTCGAGTGATTCCTCGTACGCACCCTTCCCCAACGATGGACAACCACTGACGCGACCCCCGCAACATTCGGCGATAGGCCGGCGGCGATGCGCCGTTCAATGCCGCGCAGGAACGCATCTGCCGCCGCGACGTAGTGCTCCGGCGAGAACAGCAGCCCCACATTGACCGGCACCCCAGCCAGGATCGCCTCCTCCGCCGCTGACAGTCCCTCTTGAGTTCCGGGAATCCCGATGAAGATGTTAGGCCGTCCCAGCCGCGCGTGGAGATCCTTGGCAACCGCCAGCATCTGGTCTGCATCGCGCGCGAACAGCGGCGAGAGATCGAGCGAGACCCAGCCGTTGCTTCCCTTGGTTCGATCATACATCGGCCGAAAGAGGTCGGCGGCCCGGGAAACGTCTTCGAGCGCCAAACCAACAAAGACGTCTTCTACCGAAACGCCGCGTCCGAACGCCTCTCGGATCGCAGCGTCATACAACGTGCTCGCTCTGATCGCTTTACGGAAACACACCGTATCCGTAATGAGCCCGGTCACAACCCGGTCATGGACATACTGGCTTAGCGCGCCGCTCGCCAGCATGTCGCGCGTCAACCCCTCGAGCCAAACGCCCTGCTCGAAATCTGCGAGCGTAGCAGTGGTGTTCACTATCGTGCTCCCGAAAACGCGATCACACTGCGTATGCTTTACCCTCTTCTCCGGAATAACCCATCATGGTCGCTGTCGAAGTGGTAGAGCTTCGCCACCTCGATTCGTTTCGCCAGTGCACTACACACGAGGCACGCAGCGAGCATGCCCACGAGGGGACCCGCCCAATAGACCCACCACCCGGTCCATTGTCCGGAAACGACCGCCGGCCCGAGCGTGCGGGCTGGATTCGTGCTGGTCCCGGAGAGTGGCGCCTCCACATACACCAGGACCGCATAGAGAAACGGAAAGAGAGCCGGGGTGAAGGCGCGAATCCCCCGGAAACCCAGAAACACCGTCAAGAGCGATACCATGATGAACGTCGTGGCAATCTCCCCGAGCAGTGCCGCTCCGGTGGTATAGCCGGCGCCCGGCACCGTCGCTCCGAACGCCACGCTCCGCCCCATTGCCCCCCAGGCCAGCAGGGGAATACACCCCAGGATCGCGCCGATCAGTTGCGCAACGATGTAACCGACCGCGGTCCGGGAGTCGAGCTTCCGCATGATCCGGAAGCCGGCGGTGACGACGGGATTGATGTGCGCGCCGCTGACCTTTCCGACCGCCGAGAGCGCGATCAGCGCACCAGTCGTGCCGAACAAGAACCCCGTGATCAATCGACGGAGTCCGTCACTGGGCAGCAAGCGGAGCATCGGGCTACCCTGCCCGAACATGACGATGACGAGGGAGAGGCCCACGAAGACCAAAACACCCGTGCCGATGAGTTCGGCCGCATAGGGACGCCAAGGCATGCGTGCATCGCCGCGCTTGCTCATGCTCGGAGCCTTTCTCGGGTCTGGCTCAGGCTTCGGAGAACTGCAGGATCACCTTGATGTCTTCCGTCTTCCGCTCGAGGGCCGACGCGAAGTTCTTGGGACTTTCCCGGCGCGTGATGAGCTGGGCCAGCCATTTCCGGTCGGCGCGGGCCAGCGCTTCGCCGGCCTTGTACCAATGCCGCTTGTTGGCATTCACACTACCGAACACGACGATATTCTTCAGTACGCCCGTCGAGGCCACGTCGGCGGTCGCGATTTTCGGGACCGATCCGCCGTGGCCGACGCCCGTCAGGCACAGGACACCGCTCGCGCCCAACACGCCGATCGATTCGGAAATGACCGACCCCACCCCCGTGCACTCGATGATCACGTCCGGCTGGAATCCGACCTGCGACACGCTGCACGAATGGTACGTCGCGCCCAGCGCGCGTACGAGTTCGGGCTTTGGCCCGGTCGTCGTGCGCGCGAGCACGTGGACCTCGAGGCCCATCTGCCGGCCGACGAGGGCCGCAAGCAACCCGATAGGGCCGGCCCCGGTCACGAGGACGGTCTTGGGCTCCCAGAATGCCCGTTTTCCGACGGCGAGGGTATGTTCCCATGCCTTGGTGACCACCGTCGTCGGTTCCAGCAGGACGCCGAGCACGCCCAGGGTGGGGTCCACCTTGATCGCATACTCGGGCTCGATGCGCCAGCGCTCGGACATGTAGCCGTCGATCTGCTTGATACCTCGCTCGGTGTATTGGCCATTGCGGCACATGTCCCATTCGCCGACCGCGCAGTTCGGGCACGGGACCGGGTCGGGGCGGCGGACGATCCCCACCACGAGATCCCCTTTCTTGAGGCCGCTGGGGCCGGGGTCCAGCACGCGGCCGAGCGATTCGTGGCCCAGGACAAGCCGTGTCTTGCCCGGCGGCGCCCAGCCGTATTTTCCCTCCGCAATCTCGATGTCGGTCCCGCACACCCCGACCGCGACGGCCTCGACCAGCACGGAGCCGTAGTGGATGTCTGGCTCCAGGATGTCCTCGAGCCGTGCCGTGCCGGGTTTCAAGGGTTCGACTGTGATGGCCTGCATGGAAGACCTCCTTTAGCGGTTAGAGTCTGGTGTCATCCGTTACGGTCAAACGCCGCCTTCTTTCCCCCTTGGAGGAGCTGTGCCGCGTCCAGGCTGCCGAACAGCTCGATCACGCTTGCCACCAGACCCGACCAGCCGGTCTGGTGGCTCGCCCCGATCCCGGCGCCGTTGTCGCCGTGGAAGTACTCGTGGAATGGGATGTGGTCACGCCAGTACGGGTCGGTCTGGAACTTCTCCGTCCCACCGAAGACTGGGCGGCGGCCGGTCGAATCCCGCAGGAAGATGCTGCCGAGCCGCCTCGCAATCTCCTTGGCGACCTCGAAAAGATTCATGGTGTGCCCTGAGCCGGTCGGGCATTCCACAGTGAAGGTGTCGCCGTAGAAACCGTAGAAGCTCAAGAGCGCCCGGACGATGAGGATGTTCACCGGCATCCAGACCGGTCCGCGCCAGTTGGAGTTGCCCCCGAACATCCCCGAATCGGAATCCGCTGGCAGGTAGTTCACCCGATATTCCCTGCCCCCGGCCTGAAACACGTAGGGATGCGCGAGGTGATACCGTGAAACCGCCCGGATTCCATGGGGGCTCAGGAACTCGCGCTCATCCAGCATGCGAGTGAGAATACGCCGGAGGCGCTCGGGACCAACAAGGGCCATCAGCCCACGATCCGCATGTCCCCGGCCAGCATAGACGTTGGCCAGCAGTCCGGGCATGCGCTGGGTGCGCTCGTTGAAAAGCTGCATGACTGCCGGAACCATGTCACGCTGCCACGGCTCGGTGATGCTGGTGGCGCAGAGGGGCAGGAGGCCCACCATCGAGCGGACTTTGAGACGCTTGGCGCTGCCGTCCGGCAGGCGTAACACATCGTAGAAGAACCCATCCTCTTCGTCCCACATGCCGTCCGGCCCGACGTGGTTGACGGCGTGGGCAATCCAGAGGAGGTGGTCTATAAACTTGGCGGCCAGGGGCTCGTAGCTCGGATCGCAGACGGCGATCTCGATGGCAAGTTCGAGCATGTTCTGGCTGAAGAACGCCATCCAGGCCGTGCCGTCCGCCTGCTCAAGATAGCCACCCGTCGGGAGCGGGGCTGACCGGTCGAACACCCCGATGTTGTCGAGCCCCAGAAAGCCCCCCTCGAAGACGTTCTTACCGAACCGGTCCTTGCGGTTGACCCACCAGGTAAAATTCGCCATCAACTTCCCGAACGAGCGCTTGAGAAACGCTAAATCGCCCTTGCCCCGGGCCGCTTGCTCGAACCGGTAGACGGCCAGTGTGGCCCAGGCATGCACGGGGGGATTGACGTCGCTGAAATTCCATTCGTAAGCCGGGATCTGACCGCTCGGGTGCTGGTACAGCTGGCCGAGCATGAGGTCGAGTTGCTGTTTCGCGAAGTCGAGGTCCACCAAGGAGAGGGCGATCGTGTGGAAGGCGAGGTCCCAGGCGGCATACCAGGGATACTCCCACTTGTCGGGCATGGAGATAATGTCGGCATTCACCATGTGGCCCCAGTCTCGGTTCCGAGTCGGCCCGCCGGAACTGGAGAACAGGTCGCCGCCATGATCCACGATCCACCGGTCCAGCTCGAACAGGTAGAACTGCTTGGACCACAGCATGCCTGCCAGGGCTTGCCGCATCACCCGAGCCTGGTCCTCGGTGGCCGAGGCGGGCGTTATGGCCGCGTAGAATTCGTCCGCCTCCCGCTTGCGGACGTCAACGCTCTCGTCGAAACCGGCGAAGGGGTCTGTGGCATTCGGCGCCCGGTCTGTCAGGCGCAGCCGTACGACCTGCGTGCCCCCCGGTGGCACCTCGACGGTGTAGTGCGCGGCCATCTTCGTGCCGCTACCGGCGGGGTTCACCGCCTCACTCCGCCCGAGCACCACGCAATCGTTGATGCCGTCCTTCGTGTAGGGGCCGGCGTTCGCGGCCCCAGACAGTCGCTGGCTGTTTGTCTCGTTTTCGGTAAACAGGAGCGGCACCTCACCATCCACGTGCAGCCATCGGTCCCCAAGCTCTCCGTGCGACGCCATGACCGTCCGCGCCCCTTTCTGTCCCTCCATCCCGCGCAGAACCGGTTTCGGCGCCCCAGGAGCCCAGGTCCACACATTGCGGAACCAGAGCGTGGGCAGAACGTGGATGTGTGCCGGTTCGGAACCGCGATTTGCCACGGTGATGCGAATCAGGATGTCCTCAGGAGCGGTCTTGGCGTATTCGACGACGACATCGAAGTATCGATCGTCCGCGAACACGCCGGTGTCGATCAGTTCGTACTCCAACTCCTGTCGGGAGCGACGGCGATTCGTCTCCACGAGGTTCGCATACGGGTACGCGCGCTGCGGGTACTTGTAGAGGTACTGCATGTAGGAATGGGTGGGCGTATTGTCGAGGTAGAAGTAGTATTCCTTGACATCCTCTCCGTGGTTTCCCTCGCCGTTGGACAGACCGAAGAGCCGCTCCTTGAGGATGGGGTCTTGCCCGTTCCAGAGCGCCAGCGCAAAGCAGAGCGTCTGCGTGTCGTCGGAGATCCCGGCCAGCCCGTCCTCGCCGGAGCGGTAGGCCCGGGAGCGCGCTTGGTCGTGGGGGAAATGATTCCATGCGTCCCCATCCGCACTATAGTCCTCGCGGACCGTGCCCCACTGCCGCTCGCTCAGGTACGGGCCCCATTTCTTCCATGGGGTGCCCAGTGCATCCTCTTTGACGCGTTTGTGCTCGGCGGTTCCCAGGTCTTGCCTCATCCCAGCAACTCCTTGACTGCGAGACCCCGGCTTTTGCCTGTCACGCGGCTATTGGGGAGTCCCACCTCTCCGCATCCAGAAGAGCGTCCTGAATTTCTCCTCGCCCAACAGGCGTCCCATCTCCTTGAATGCGAAGAACGGGACAAAGGCCACGAAGGCCACCACGCATCCCGCGAGCACTTCGTGCCAGTCCCTATGCGCAATCGCCTCGACCCCGCCCAGCACGCCTCGCCCGTGGAACAGGCTGCGGACCGTATCTTCCAACAGGCTGAATGCTCCCACCCAGATGGTGAACACCACCGTTCGATAGAGTGCTACTACAATAAGCGGCCGCTGATCCTTCAAACGCCCTAGACGCAAGAGATCTCCAATCATAATGATCTTGGCCAAGACGGCCGCTTCGATCAGCGGAAACCAGTAATTGGTGTACTGGACGTGATAGGCCGCCAGGATCAACCGCCGATACCAGGTGAACGCAACCAGAAAGAAGGCGAGATACGCGAAATTGATCCAATACTCGATCACTTCCTGCACGGCCTTTTGCCGCCACCCGGGCGGATTCGTGTTTGCTGGACTCATTGCTGGCGCACTCCGTTCGGGCAGCTACCCTCGGCTCCCCGTCCCTGAACTTTTGGTGAGTTCCTCGGCTAGAATCGGCACCGCGAGGTTACACGCCTGCACGCCCTGGACAACGCAGAGCTTCAGGACCTCCATGATCTCCGCTACCGTCGCACCCGCCTTTAGCGCATTCGCGATGTGGCGGCGCGTTCCCGGCGCGTACATGTGCGTGTACGACGCGTCGAAGGCGATACTGAGCAGTTCCACCTCCTTGGCAGGCAGCACCCCGCTCGCATAAATCCCAATTCCCGTGGCCATGAACTCATCCGTCCAGACCGGATCGAGTTCATAGAACGGATCCCAGGTCGTATTCCACTGACCCACAGCCTTCATCTTGTCGCAGGCCGGCGTTGCGCATTTCGGCCTCGCGGCCGGCTGTACGCCGGCGGCCTTCGCCTCCTCCAAGAGGATCGGCGCACCCAGGCTGCACGAGTGGATCGCCATGACCGAGGCGCACTTGAGAACCACGAGGATCTCGTCGCGCGTCGCACCCGCGGCCAGGGCCGCACGGATATGGCGGCGCGTGCCGTCCGGGTTGAGGTTCGTGCAGGCCGCGTTCAACGCGACCCCGATCAGCTCGACGAGCTTCCGAGAGAGTACGCCGCTGATCCACGGATTGGTCGTCATCTTCAGACAGGTCTCGGCCCACCTCGGGTCCCACGTCCGCAGTTGGGCCAGGGCCGCACCCCAAGGGCCTGTTTCCGACGACTCACTGGCCGCCGTCTGCGGACGGCAATCGTTCGTGGTCGACATGACGTCTGCCCCTTCTACTCGGGTTCGGGCTGCTGGGAGCCGGTGCGCCCGAACGCCTCGTCGATGATCGCCCGCAGCCGCGCCAACGACTCGGGCGTGGGCGGCTGGAAGTCCGCCAACTCGTACACGCGCCCCAGGAAGCCGTACTTGCTCTCGCCGAAGCGGAAGTACGGCAGCAGCTCGTAGTCCACCACGTTCTTGTGGGGGCGGATAAAGGCCAGGACACTCCGGATGTGCTCCTCGTCATCATTGACGCCGGGAATCAGCGGCGTCCGGGCGATGAACGTCTTCTCAGGGAATGTCTCGTACGCTTTCTTGAAGTTGGCTAGGATGCGCGCATTGTCCACCCCGGTCCATTTCTTGTGGCGGACGGGATCAGTCAGTTTGTGGTCATGGAGGACCGTATCCACATGAGGCAGGACCTTTTCCATGAACGCCCAGGGCACGTTGCCCGCCGTCTCGATCGCCGTGTTGATGCCCCGCTCGTGCGCGCCGGCCAAGAGCGCGGCGGTAAAATCGGGCTGGAGCAGACATTCCCCGCCGGAGACGGTGATCCCGCCCCCGGACTCCCGGTAGAAGGTACCGTCCTGCTCGACCGCATCCAGCACCTCCTCCACGGTCATCTCGTGGCCGAAGAGCGACAGCGCCTGGGGCGGACACGCGGGCACGCACTTGCCGCAGTTCGTGCAGAGGTCCCAGTTGATCCGTACCTTCACGTCCGGATCCACCGTGAAGATGGCCGACTCCGGGCATGCCTTCAGGCACAGGCCGCACTCTTTGGTGCCAATGCACTTGCTTGGGTTGTAGGCCAGCTCCGACTTGGGGTGGATGCTCTCCGGGTTGCTGCACCACTTGCAGCGGAGCGAACAGAACTTGAGGAACACGTTCGTGCGGATGCCGGGCCCGTCGTGGGTGCAAAAATGTTGGATGTTCAGGACCATCCCGGTCGGCGGCTGTGTGGTCATCGGCTGCTCCTTGATCAGTCGCCAAGCGAGATGCCGAGGGAGCGCGCCGCCTGGATGAACACGCTGTCCCCGGGAACAGTTCGGATCTTGTTGATGGCCTCGACCAACGGGACGAACTTGAGCTCTGGCGGCTGGAATGCGATAAGGACGCCGGCCTGCCCCTCTTGGAACGCACGAACGGCTGCGGCGCCGTAGGCCAGGCCAAGCTGGCGGTCCACGGCGGTCGGTGCGCCCGCCTTGACCAGGGCGCCGAGGGTAAGCGGGTACGTCTCCTGATCTGTCAACCGCTGCAACTGCGAAGCGACGGTCGCCGCCACCTGCCCGGACGGGTCAATGACCTGACCGCCTTCGTGCCCCGTGGCACCCGGCGACAGCGACGCCCGCACGGGATTCACAGGCAACGTAGCGAGCTGCCCCGCCGTGGGCGCGGCCCCCTCCGCGACGACGACCAGCCCATAGGGCCGACCCGCCTGCGGTTTTTTTCGTAGTTTCTCCGCGACCTTCGCCAGATCGTACGGAATCTCCGGGATGAGGATGGCATCCGCGCACACAGCCGTGCCCGCCTGCAAGGCCAGCCAGCCCGCGTGCTCCCCCAGGACCTCGACTACGCCGATTTTCCCCACGGCCTCGGCGGCTTGGCGGGCCCGGTCCAGCATGTCGACGGCGAAACTCAGGACACTGTTGAAGCCGAACGACAGGTGGGTGGCTGCGATCTGGTTTTCCGCCGACTTCGGCACGCAGACCGCCCTCAGACCCTTGCGGCTAAGTTTGAAGACCACGTTCAGCGCATGCGTGTCCACGATCGCGATGACCGCATTGAACGCTTCTTTCCGGAGCGCTTGCAGCAGCGCGTCCGATCGGTCTGTCTCCTCGACGGAATTGTCCGCGGTCACGGTCCGCACGTGGAACGGATCGAGCCGTGCCCCCGCCCCCAGCACTGGACCGGCGGTGCCGGACAGGTGCTCGACCAACGGCGCGGAAAGGGGAACCAGCCCGCCCGCGGGGTAGCGATCCGGATGCAGCAGCCCGTCGAAGCCGTCGCGGATGCCGACCAGCTCCCAGCCCAATTCTTGCGCGGCACGGGCCGCGCCCGTGACGACCGCGTTCAATCCGGGCACGAACCCGCCGCCGTTCGCGATGGCGATGCGCTTCGGTTGCGTGGTCATGGCAAAGACTCCATGAGTGGTCCCGCGCTCGCTCGCCTGCTCATCGCTTGGCTGCGGCGGCCTTGGCATCGGCCATCCGCTTCCGCACGATCGGCCGCAGGTCCTCGCCGAAGCCGGTGAGCAAGCCGCCATCGACCGCCAGCATCTGGCCGGTGATCATGGCGGCGCGTTCGCTCGCCAGGAAGCTCACCGCCTCGCCGATCTCGTCGATCGAGCACATCCGACCCAGCGGGATCAATCGCTTGGACACCATGTCCCGGAACTCCGGGGTCGAGTGCTGCTCCATGAGGGGTGTCAAGACTCCGCCAGGGCAGATCGTGTTCACAGTGATCCGGGAATCCGCCAGCTCCCAGGCCAGGTGCGCCGTCAAACCCGCCACGCCATGCTTGGACACGGTGTAATCCACGCTGCCGAAGAACGTCATGCGGATTCCGGCGGTGGAGGCGATGTTGACGATGCGCCCCTTCTTATGCTGCATCATGGTCGGCAGCACGGCCTGGATACAGAGGAAGACCCCCTTCAGGTTGACCCCCAGCACGCGGTCCCACTGCTCCTCGGCGAGATCCACCGCCAGGGTTGGCGTGGCCTCGATGCCGGCGTTGTTGACCAGGATGTCGATGCCTCCGAACTGCTTGACCGTCGCGGCGGCCATGGCCTGCACGTCGGCCTTTTTGCTCGAGTCCGCAGTGAGCGGCAGGGCTTTGCCGCCCTGCGCCACGATCTTCTTGGCCACGGCTGCGACTTCATCGATCTTGCGCGCCGTCAGGACCACGTTGGCCCCTTCGCGGGCAAGGACCATGGCGATTCCCTCGCCGATGCCGCGTCCCGCGCCCGTCACGATCGCGGTTTTCCCGTTGAGTTCCATCATGCGTCCCTCCATCAATAACGTGCAGTTGTGCAACTCACCCCATATGCTCTTCGGTCCGCGCGATGATCTCGGACTGCTGCATCGGCGACAGGTCCACGAAGTATGCGGAGTAGCCGGCGATCCGCACGATCAGGTTGCGGTACTTGTCGGGATCCTTCTGGGCGGCGAGCAAGGTCTCTTTATTGATAATGTTGAACTGGACGTGCCAGTGCTTGAGCTGACTCCAGGTCCGGATGACCTGCATCAGGCGCCGCGTGCCCTCTTCCCCCGCCACGTTGGCCGGGTTGAACTTGAGATTGATCAGGTCGCCCCCCTTTTCGCGGAAGCTGATGTTGCGCGCGTGCGCGATGGACGCGAGGGCGACCGTGGGGCCTTTCACGTCCATGCCGTGGGAAGCAGAGATGCCTTCGGCGAGGTACTCGGAGGCCCTTCTGCCGTTCGGCGTCGCCCAGGTCACCTTCCCCAGCGGCACGTGGAACGTGATCGGGATCTGGCGCAGCAGGAAGGCCTGATTGTGCGGCTTGGGGTGCGCGTGCAGGAACTCCAGGATCACCCGTTCCATCTCGAACCCGAGCGCGTCCACCCACTCGATGCCGTTGCCGTACTTGGGCGCGTTCAGGCAGAGCTGCCGGACGGCCTCGTGGCCTTCCCAGTTGGCCTCCATGGCCGTGAGAAGCTGGTCCCAGGTCAGCTTCTTCGTGTCGAAGACGAGGTGCTTGACGGCCGCCAGGCTGTCGATGGCGGTCCCCTTGCCGATCGCCTCGAACGTGCTGTGGTCTATGGCGCCCGGGAAGTACTCGCCATGCGTGTGCAGGTCGCGGCACTCGGCCATTGCCAGGTCGTGCAGCATGGACGTGGCGGGGGCGGCGAAGTACTGGGACTTGAGCTGCATCGCGATATACTGCTGAATCAGGGCGTGTCGGGCGAGGTGGTGAAGCTGCGTGCAGAAAGCGTCCCAGACCTGGTCGAAGCTTGTCCAGGTGCGCGGATCGGCCGTCTGGACGCCGAACTGGATGTCGTGGAGCACCTTCAGCTTGCCTTGCCGGAACGTCATCTCCACGATGGACCCATAGTTGATGCCCCCGCCGGCGGTGACATTGGTTTCCCGGTTGGGCAGACGGTTTTCGCAGCACCCCGAGATGTGCCAGTCCAGTGCCTCTTTGAGGGGGGCGCCGTTCGCAAGATAGAACGGGATGACCATCTCGTCATTCAGGAGCTTCGGGAACCCCTTGCCGTCTTTGATCGTTTCCGCCACATAGTGCAGCAGGCGGTCGGGCGTGTTGGCGTGAATGCGGACGCAGGGCTCTGGTACGGGGATCTGCAGGGCGCGCGTGGATTCCAGGATCAGATACGTCAGTTCGTTCGTCGCGTCCTTGCCCTCCGCGGTCTGCCCGCCAAGGACGACGTCCTCAAACTTCGAGAACCCCTCCGTCCCCGCCGCCGCCACCGGGTTCAGCTTGATCTCCACGCACTGCGCCATGTTCAGCCACAGGCACTGCAGCAGCTCCGTGGCGGATTCGTCGGCGATCCGCCCGTCCGTCTTATCCTTTTGATAGAAGGGCAGCAGGTACTGGTCCATCCGGCCCTGGCCCATCGCGCTGCTGGTCTGTTCAATCCGGTTGAACATCTGCCCCCACCACTCCGCCTGGATCGCTTCACGGAAGGTGCGGGCCGGGTGTTCCGGCACCCACTCGCAGACCGCCGCGATCTCCTGCAGTTCCTGCTTCCGCTGCGGGTTCTGTTCCTTGTCGGCCAACTCCTTCGCGAGGGCCGCATAGCGCCGGGACCAGGTGGTCATCGCGTCGCAGGTCAAGATCACGGCATCGAGGAACGGCCGCTTGGCGACCAGGTCGCCGGGGTCGGTGAGGGCGGCGAGCTTCGCCTGGGCTTCTTCACGGATGCCCGTGACCCCGCGAATCAGGAGCTTCTTGAAGTCCGGCGTCCAGTTCTGGGAATGGCGCATCGGCGAGGTGGAGACGACCACACACGTCCACAAGATTGTATTCTTCGGGTCCGGGCCCATCAGCATAAAGCGGGTGTCTTCCGGCAATGCATGAAGGAAGTTGGTCGCGTAATCCTTGCCCGTCCAATACGGCGTGAGGACATCGTTGATGATCCTCGCGTCCTCGTCGGTGACGACGACTTCGCCGGGCTTGCCCTTGTTCTTCCGGAACATGTCCACGCCAGACGGCATGATGCTGCCATCCAGCTCGGGATAGACGATGCCCCAGCGGCCCAGCCACGTGTTGGGTCGGCCGACGATCAGTTCGTCGTCGAAGATCGCGATCGGGGCCTTCTCGGCGTAATGTTTCAACGCTTTCGCCCAGCGGACGACCAGCGGTTGTCCCTCGGTGTCCTTGAACGATTCGGTGAACAGCACTGCCCTGTCCAGCGCGACGCGTGGAGGGCCGTATGCACGGATGGCGTCGTACATCCGGAGCACGCGATCGGTCGCGGTACCGTGCACGACCTTTTTCCCGCTCTCGATCGCGAGCTCTTGTGCGGACATTGTCGCGGTGGAACTTGCGTTCATGAGCGACCTCCTTTGCGGCGGTACCAGTGCGATGCACGGGATCGGGCGCGCGAGCCCCGCGTTCGGTTCCGGGCAATGGGTAGTAGCGAATTTCGTACCAGCGGGACCGCTTCCGGCAGGCTTGGGCTCTTACGCCTCGAATCCGAGAGTTACATAGTGTCAAGTAAGGCGGTGGCGCGAAGCAGCAGCGGCTCAAACGCCCACATAGTGGCGGGGTGCCCATATGCTGGCGTTTATCTGGGTGGGCGGCGGATCCCCAGCTTGTTCATGCGGGCTTGGAGCGTGGTCCGTTTCAATCCGAGGACTTCAGCCGCGCCACCTTTCCCCATGAGGCGCCAGCCAGTCTTTTCGAGGACGCCGAGGATGTGTTCGCGTTCCACATCCTGAAGTGTGCCCAGCGTCCGGGGGCTCATCTTTTTCGTCAACATGGACAAACCCATCTGCAGGGTCGGCCCCGAGCTCACGATCATGGCGCGTTCAATCACGTTTCGGAGCTCTCGCACGTTCCCCGGCCAGGCGTAGCTCCCTAGTGCATCCATCGTTTGCTTGGACATGGACTTGATCGTCTTCCCCATGCCTTGCTCGAAATGCCGGATGAACGTCCAGGCCAAATCGGGAATATCTTCGGGGCGCTCCCGGAGGGGTGGTATGGCGATGGGAAAGACGCACAAACGATAATAGAGGTCACCCCGGAACCTGCCGGCTTTGACGTCCTGAGCCAGGTCCCGATTGGTTGCCGCCAGGATGCGCACGTCAACCCGGAGCGATTTCGATGATCCGAGCCGTTCGAAGCGGCCATCCTCCAGGACTCGCAAGAGTTTGGCCTGGACTTCCAGGGGTAGCTCGCCGATTTCGTCCAGGAACAACGTGGCTCCATCGGCGATTTCGAAGCGGCCTGGCATGGCAGTCGTCGCCCCGGTGTACGCGCCTTTGTCCCGGCCGAACAGTTCGGCCTCGATCAAGGCGGTCGGCAGGGAGGCGCAGTTCACCGTTACCAGCGGCCGGTCCTTGCGCCGGCTTTCCGCGTGGATGGCCCGCGCGATCAACTCTTTGCCCGTGCCGGTCTCACCAGTGATGAGGACGGTCGAATCCGTGGGGGCCACCTGTGACGCCAGGGCCGCCGCTTTGCGCATGGCCAGACTCTTTCCGACAATCCCGACATGCGGAGACAGCGCCCGGATGTCCTCCCGCAGAGAGGTATTCTCGCGTTCAAGTTGCTGTTTGAGCGCCTCGATCTCCCGCAGGCTATTCTCCAGCTCTTCATCCTTTCGTTTGTGCTCGGTAACATCGATCGAGACGCCCAGCAACCTGTCCGACTCGCCGGCGGATCCTTCGTGCAGATGCCCCCAGGTCGAGACCCATTCGACGCGACCGTCCGGTCGGACGACGCGATATTCGATGTGGATGTCTTGGCCGACCTGCACCCGGTGCTGCACGAGGTCGCGCACGCGCTCGCGGTCCTCGGGATGGACAAATCGGAGGAAGCGCTCAAACGTCAACTCCTCCTCGGGAGCCAGCTGGTACAGTGCCTTGGCCGTCGTCGTGACCCACAGGCGTCCCGTGCGCATTTCCAGGTCCCACACGCGCGCGCCGGCGGACGCGGCTGCAAGGCTCAGGCGCGCCTCGCTGGCCCGCAACGCCTTCTCTGCGCGGCTCCGGGCGAGCGCGGCCGCGATCACCCGGGCAACGACGTGGAAACGATCCAGCAGCGGTTCCGGCCATGTCCGCTCGCTCCGGACCATCGCGAAACTCAACGCCCCGATCACCGCTCCGCCCATCACAAGCGGAACGATCACCGTCGATTTCGCCCCCGCCCGCCGGAGCATTTCTCTATCCTGGCCAGCCGCAGCCGGAAGTTCGTCCAGACTTGAGAGGGCGACTCTCTCCCCACGTAACAGTTGGGCGCACAGCCACGGATAGAAGACACGCCCGTCCATTCCTAACAATGCCGGAGGCCTCTCCCCGGCCTGGGACATCCAAT